>WNFE01000842.1_pt1 | contig 21920 bp, 14 predicted proteins | sample 5400451 | NCBI WGS metagenome assembly WNFE01 (sample SAMN13153344, study PRJNA577476) | soil metagenome | isolation source: 200 cm saprolite under Douglas fir tree site 2 hole 2 | place: USA:California | collected 2015-04-18
CGGCGGGATTGATGTACAGGAAGTATCAGGTCGGAAACACGAACCCGGAGCTGGGGCAGTTGCTGGATAGCGCGCAAATCACCCCTGCCGGAGACAGGCTCGATCTGAAGCTTTCCCTCACCGACGATCAGATGTTGTCACTTATTCGGAAAAATACATTTGCGGTGGCGATGTAGCGCACTGCCGCAACGCACCAGAACTCTTAGCAGATCGCTGACATCCTCTTAAGTCTTGTGGGTCGTGCCTTCAGGCACGACATAAAATTTAGGTTTCCATCAGGGGTTTTAGAGCCTGTGTGACACCTGTGCGCGAAACGTTTTTGTAGCGTCGGCCTTCAGGCCGACACTGTGGATTCAAGCACATGCCCGCCTGAAGGCGGGCGCTACACAGAACAAAACCAGGTTCTCACACAGACTCTTTAGCACCTGAAGGCCCGAAGCCGCATTTTTCGCAAATTGCCACTGTTTGGTTGGATGGCTCAGCGTTTGGGATGTAGATATTTCACAAGCGTCGTACGCGCGATGCCCTCTTCCGAGTTAAACATCACCCGATCCACGCGCGAAAGCAACTCCATGCCGTTCAGTCCGCTTGCTCCGCTGGCGATTGCTTCGGGAAGAGTGAACGTCTCCAAGCCGACCGCCGGCACCAACTGCCCGCGATGGTGGATGGAAATTTCCATGCGATCTGGAAACGTTTCGAGCGTTACGTCGAGCCCCCCGTCGGCATCCGTGAATTGCGTGAGAGCTTCCCTGCAAACATCTTCGGAGGCCATGGCAAAGGCGTCGCAACCCTCCTCTTCCAGACCCGCGCGCGAAGCCTGAAAATGCACGGCGCTCCGAACGGCATTGATCAGGCGTGGATCACGGTCAAGATGGAACTGGACGCGCGTGGGCTCATCCGTCATCAGAGTCCGCCACACGCATGTCGCATGCTTCCCGGCAATCCGGGCAGTAGTATTTTCCGTCGGCGCAGAACCGGATGCCTTCGAGTCCCTGGCAATAGCAACAGTAGCGGTCGCATGCGCACTGTTTCTCCGGCTTGTCGCACTGCGCGCACAGCACTGTGGTTTTCATATCTTTTTCTCGCTAGCGCGACCCGAACGCTTGCGGGCTCTACCTTTACGTTGAACGCTCCGCCTCGGCCGGGGCGTGGAGCCCGCAAGGAACTGCAAAGCAACGGGGTCGCGGAGAACCCTGGGATGACTATAGGCCAGCCTCGCGCGCCAGAACAAGCCGCAAGTGTCGTGCTGCGCAACACCTCCGGCTCGACGATCAGCCCGGCAAACAGCGCGGGCGGTTGCCTTTACATGACCCACACGCAAAAGTGTTCGCACAGAATCTTCGACGACACTACTTATTGGGCTTCGCGGGCTTGGCATGTTGCTTTGATGGGTTCGGGGAGCTGTATGCCCCGCTCTTGTTAATGAATTCTTCGTTGTAGTCGGCGTTGTCCGCGCAGATGAATTCCTTAATGTTCCAAGTGGGACGCAACTTGAAGTTTCGATTTCCCGACCAAGTCTTCGTATACGTCTTGGGGTCGTCAATCGTAATGTTGATCTCCAAGGCATCGGAGCTGGGACGCCGAATGCGCTCGATTACGTGCAGCTGGTCAGAATGCGGAAGGCCTCCGCGATCGATCCAGGTCTTGTCATTAAGACCGATGGTGTCGACGACGAGTGTATCTCCCTCGTACCAACCAATCGAGTCGCCCATCCATGTGAGATCCGGATCCTTCGGATGCTGGCGGCCATCGGTGAAGATTTGGCGCATGTGGTGATCGAACTCGAACAATTCAACCACCCGGCCAGGGGTCTGAACGATCTCAAATAAAAAGGGCTGAATATAGATCCGTGGCACGCCGGGAGGAAGACACCCGACATCTTTACCCGTGGTCGGATTCACGTAGTCTGTCGAATGATCGACTGCCCGGGGCCCGTAGGAAGGTTTCGCAGCCAGGTATCTTTCCCTTCCCCAAGGCGTCATAGCGGGAACATTCGGGACAAAGGAATATTCCGCCCACTGAATCCCAGGCATGTTGGCTTCCCAAACTCCAGACAGGTCAACTGTGGGGGCTTGAGTCAGGGCCTTTGCCGCTCCCGATTGCTCAGCTGTCTGGGCGCGCAGAACGGAAGAGAAGACGAGCACCGCCGCCAGGCCTCGAATCGAACACTTCAAGCGAACGCGCATTCTAAATTCCCCCCTGTGGTTCGGATCCCAGTCTTTGTCTTTGACTGAACGCGTGCGCTTTCATTGCGGAGGCGTCAACCGGCCTATTAGAAGTAATACCCCAGCAAAACCTTATTTTGGGAATCTGCGACCGAACATTCTTTGCATTGCAGCTCCAAGCCGTACGCGCCATTTTTGGCGCGGTGACCCGTAACAATGACCTGGTCTCCTGGCTTGAGCGAATTCTTGTCGTAACCGCCTCGACTCAGATGGTTATTACTGCTCGATTCGGCTATCCAATGCTCGACATTGCCCTTGTCACCCATCACGTCAATATAAATTAGTGCGTGAGGGTTTATGAACTCGAATTTCGTTACAGTCCCCTTCACGATTGTCAAGTTCTCCATGTCAAACGCCCCCTTCCCGTGATGTGCTGACAGAGGGCCCGAGACCAACAGAAGGCCAAAGCCCACGCTCAGAAGAGGGAGCACCTTATTTTTCAAGTGACACCTCGCGAATCGACTCGGATCATCGCACCGCCATTTGCAAATTGTCAATGCGTCTTGGCCAGAGCAGACTTTCCCCCGAGCGCGCGCAGGCCATCGCAGAGCCCGTGATCAAACAGTGCTGCGATGGAGGCTACTGCGCCGGGCAGAAAAGCTTCCGTTTTAGGGTCGGTGAAAACCACTCGGACAGAACAGGCCTGCTAATCCGACTATGGGTGTTGTGGAGGTGTATACTGCCGCTCGTGAATCCAGAATGGGAATCTCAATTCAGCTACAGGAGAAGAATTGACGATGCCACACTCCAATCCATGTCGATCAGCTAATTTGCTCATGCTTTCGCTATTCGGAGCCTTGTGGCCAGTCACGGCGGCGATGGCAGGCGAGCCACAGGAGACGGCTCCGCTTGGCCACAATCAAACGCAACCTGCGCCTCTCGTGCAAGAAAACAAGACCGTCCGGGTGTCGGAACATGTCTACGTGATTCCGGACGGGCGCGTGAACCTTGTTCCCAACATTGGCATTATCGTCGGAACCCGGGCGGCGTTGATTGTGGATGCTGGAATGGGGCCGAAAAACGGACAGGTTGTCGTGCGCGAACTCGCCAAGGTCAGCAAGAATACTCAACTCTATCTCACGACGACCCATTTCCACCCGGAGCACGTCACGGGCGCTCAGGCATTTCCCGCAAGCACCATCGTGATCCGCACCAAACTTCAACAGGAAGAAGTGGATCGAAAACAGCCTGAGTATATTCATAATTTCAGCCAAAGGACTCCGGAAATCAAAGCGCTGCTCCAGGACGTCAAGCCTCGTGCGCCCGACGTCGTTTTTGACCGCGAGATAAAGCTGGACTTGGGCGGCGTGACGGCTCGTGTGTTTTGGCTTGGCGCCGCGCATACGCGTGGTGATAGTTTCATTTTCGTTGAGGAAGACGGAGTCCTCTTTACGGGGGATGTGGTCGTCAATCGTTTTTTCCCTATCTTTCCAGATGCAGATGCAAACGGAAAAAGCTGGCTAGCCATTTTGAATCAGTTGGAAACCCTCCAGCCGCGCAAGATTGTGCCCGGACATGGGGAGGTAGGTGACGCCACGTTGGTCGGTAAGGAGCAAACTTATCTTAGGGAAATACAATCGCGTGTTGCTGAACTCAAGGCTCAGGGAAAGTCTTCTGAAGAAGCGGCGCAGTTGCTGTCGGTGGAATTTCGGGCGAAATATTCTGACTGGGACAATCCCGGCTGGATCGCGGATGCCGCCCGGCGATATTACTTGGAGTCAGACTAGTGTCCCGAGAAGCTATCTCATAATACGGTTCGTAGAAGTTTATTGCGCGCGAGAACTCAGCCAGGATGTCGCGCCAACGGCGCGGAGCATGTTAGCCCGGGGCAACGCCCCGGGGGAGGTTTCCGAGTAGATGTTCCGCCCTGAAGGGGCGGAGGATCCCTGCGCCCTTGCAGGGCGCATCGATCAATTCCGAAACCCAGGGCGTTGCCCTGGGCTGGAGTGCGGCGGCGCTTTCAGCGCCGAAATCTAAAGATGTGCAAATCCGAATTCACGAATCTTACGGTAGGCCATTTACGAGACGGTTCATCGTCATGTACTGGTGATGGGTCGAGATCAACATTTTGATTCTACGGTCGCTTCACTACGTTCCAAGAGCCAGTTTCTGTTAGCGAGAATTGGGAGGAAAACTATATGATGCGGAGAACATTCCTAAGCAACGCTGCCGCGACCGGACTGGCCGCTGCAATTGTGCCCAGCGCAGCCAGCGATTCAGGAAGCAAGCCCACGGCCGCCTCCGGGACAAAGCTTCGCGAGATTTCGACGAATCGAGCGCCGAAACCCGTCGGACCTTTCTCACAGGCGATCAAGGCCAATGGATTTATCTTCGTGGCCGGCCAGACCGCGCGCGACCCGCAGACGGGCCAGGTGATCGAGGGGGACATCACCCGGCAAACTGAACGTGTCATGGAAAACCTCAAAGTGATCCTCGAAGCTGCTGAGTCATCGCTCGAACGGACGGTGAAGACAACTGTCTATCTAAAAGATATGGATGATTTTGAAGCGATGGGTAAAGTCTACAGCCGTTACTTTCCATCTCATCCGCCCGCGCGCGCCACGGTCGAGGTGGCCCGGCTGCACGGAGGGCGCGTCGAAATTGAACTGATCGCTCTCGCCTAACAGGCTGCGGAAAAAGTCGAGTAGCACAGCCACTCTTGGCTGTGCACCGATGATAGGTTTAGCAAGACCAGCACAGGCAAGAGTGCCTGTGCTACTAACAGCCGCTTGGAATTGACTTTTTCCGCAGCCTGCTAAGCTCGCTTTCTAGACTCAACGAATGCCGAACCAGAGAATCCCGCGAACATGGGCGAATGGAGCAAAGAGGTGCTTTATGCTGACGCGCCGCCAGTTTTCTAAATTGATTTTCGGATCGGGTCTGCTGGCCTCGGGCAATTTCGGGCCGGCGAGCGCGCCCGATGCTTCTCCCGCTCAGAGTGCACCTCCGGATTGCGACTTGTTGGTCAAGGGGGGCACTGTCATCGACCCCGGGCAGAATCTGCACACCGCACTCGACGTGGCGGTGAAGAACGGCAAGATTTTGGAACTGTCGCCAGATATCCCCGCTACCCGGGCGCGCAGCGTTGTTTCTGCCAAAGGGAAAATCGTAACCCCAGGGCTCATAGATTCGCACGTACACGTCTTCGAGGGCATGGGGCCCATTCCAGTGAATGCCGATCTTTACTGCCTGGATCGCGGCGTTACCACGGCAGTTGACACCGGCTCGACAGGCTACGCGGGCATTGCCGCCTTCAAAAAGTACGTCATCAGACCGTCCGCCACCCGAATCTATGCGTTGCTGGACGTCAATGGTTTCGGAGTGATGATGGGCCTGGCCGGGGAATATGGAAATCTAGATTGGGTGAATTCGCAATCGACTGTGCGGGCAGCCGAGGAGAACAAACCGGACGTCGTGGGAATTAAATGCCGGCTTTCCAAGGAAACCTCGGGGCCAAACGATCTCGAGGTCCTTAAGAGGGCGCTGGAGGCGGCTGAAGCATCTCATCTGCCCCTGATGGTGCATATCGGAGATTCGTATTCTCCTCTGCCGAAGATAATCAGCCAGATGCGAAAGGGCGATGTACTGACACACTGTTTTAACGGGCGTCCGAACGGGATTCTCGGCGCGAGCGGAAAACTCCTGCCCGAGGTATTGCAAGCTCGCGAGCGAGGTGTTTTTTTCGATCTCGGCCACGGCAGCAACAGTTTTGACTTTGACGTAGCGGAAAAATGCATACAACAGAATTTTCTCCCCGACACGATCAGTAGTGATCTCGCCACCACGAGCATAAACGGACCAACTTTTGACTTGATCACCACCGCCTCAAAGTTTTTGCCCCTAGGACTGAGCTTGGACCAGGTGATGGAACGGATCACAGTGAGGCCGACGCGCGTGTTCAATTTCGGGGTTGAATTGGGAAGCCTGCGGCCTGGAATGGTGGCGGACATAAGCATCATCGAGGTCCGCGAAGGATCGTTTGTGTTCGCGGACACCGACGGGAAGAAACGTACAGGGCGGCAAAAGCTCCAGAGCGCGGCGACGATTCGAGGCGGGCGGCTCTATGTGAACCGAAGTGAAGACCTGGTGAATAGTTCTGAGACGAGCCGTCCTCGAGTCGGGCTTCTTGATGCACTCACGGTTGATGTCCGGGAAATGATATAAGTGGGCTGCCGGTTCACGGAGACGATCGCAGATCATTGTCGAGCCTCCCGGACTGACAAATTCTTCCGAGATCATCGGCTTCGGGCGATGGCTCGGCACTCTGTGAAGGGGACTTGGTGAAAACTCGTGTGGCTACCGCGTAATACGATCTCAGTTGCAGCCATCGCGTCCATCCTTCTAATGGCCGGTTGCAAGATGAACCAGGAAAAACAGAAGCCGGATTTCTCGAAACTAACCGAGGACTTTGTGTATGGTTCGCTGGCGCTATCGCCAGTTTCAGCGACGCAAGCCGGCTACCATGAGCACCAAGGCGTCAGACTGGATGAGAAACTCGACGACTTCAGTACTTCAGGCGTGGAGGCGTCGCGAAAGTTTTATGCCGGCTTCCATGACCAGCTTGCAGCGATTGACCCACAGGCATTGTCAGCCGAAGAGCGTGCCGATTACCAGACCATCCAGAATGCGATTGACCTCTCCTTGCTGGACTTGCAACAGATTCAAAGCTACCGGCACAATCCAACCGTCTACGTGGAACTATTGGGCAATGCATTGTTCAATCCTTTCGTGCTCGAATACGCGCCCCTCGATGTCCGCTTCCGGCATATTATTCAGCGGCTTTCGCAGATCCCTGTGTTAATGGACCAGGCGAAAATGAATCTCGCCGACTCACCCGAAGTTTGGAACCGCGTGGCGCGCGAAGAGAACGACGGCAATATCGGCCTGATCGACAAGACGCTGCGCTCGAAGGCGCCGGCAAATCTCAAGGCTGATTTTGACAAGGCTGCGGGACCCGCATTGGATTCCCTGCGTTCCTTCAATACGTATCTCAAGGACGACCTGTCCAAGAAAACCAGCGATTGGCGGCTGGGCAAGGAGCGGTATGCCCGGAAGTTTGCTTATACGCTCGTCGCCGGCAAAACTCCCGAGGAGGTCTTGTCTCAAGCCGAAGCCGCTCTGAAAGACACGCAACAACAGATGGCCAAACTCGCGGCGCCGCATTCGATTCGCGAATCGCTCGATGCGATTGCCAAGCAGCACACCACGCCGGAACATTTCATGGACCAGGCTCGCCAGGGCTTGGGCGCCGCGACCGAATTTGTCCGCCAGAGACATCTGGTTACCTTTCCAGCTCGAAACAACCTGCAAGTGATTCCCACGCCTGAGTTCATGCGCGGAATATATGGTGTTGCGGGATTCAACGCAGCCCCCGCGCTCGAACCGCAGCTCGGCGCCTTCTACTGGGTGACTCCCATTCCAAGCGATTGGCCCAAGGAGCGAATTGCATCGAAACTCCGCGAGTACAACCGGTACGGGTTGATGCAGATTACGATCCACGAAGCGATGCCCGGTCATTACGTCCAGTTCGAGGTCGCTGACAACCTCGAACCGAAATCGCGGCGAGTACTACGCAACATCTACGGCAACGGGCCATACGTCGAGGGCTGGGCGACTTACACTCAGCAGATGATGTCCGAGGAAGGATTCATGGACAACAGCGTGGAGCTTCGTCTGACGTTTTATAAGCAACTGCTGCGCTCCATCGCGAATGCCATCCTCGACATCCGCCTCCAAACAATGGGTATGACCGATCAACAAGCGTTGGACCTGATGATCAATGACACTTTCCAGGAGAAGGAAGAAGCGACAGCCAAGTTGCAGCGCGCTCAGCTTTCGTCCTGTCAATTGCCGATGTATTTTGTTGGCCTGCGAGGCTGGCTGGACAGGCGTGAAGAATACAAGAAGCGCAAGGGCTCGGCCTTCGTGCTTTCAGATTTTCACGATGCGGCACTGAAGGAAAGCGCGGTGCCGTTGCCGGCGCTGGGGCAGCTTTTGCAATAATAGTTGCACTCGAACAACGAACGCAGCGTATTCACCGCAATTCTTCCGCACCCAGATCTCCGATGGGAAAAAGCCTACTGCGGATTTCGCGCGAATGCGGGAAGGATGCGTTCTGCGATGTCAAATTGCTGAGTAGAATTGCGCCGCGTTGCATGGCGGTCTTGAGTAGCACAGGCTTCAGCCTGTGTGATTTGAGTGGCGGCCAATCGACAATCCACAGGCTGAAGCCTGTGCTACTGGTCCGCGCCGGAACGGCCTTGGAACGGCCTGCGGTAAAACCAGCTGGGGGCTTTCAAAGAGTTCTTGTGAGAATTGCGAGCAAGTGCCGTGACTTCTACGAGCACGTGTTAATTGCGCAGTGAGCGACGCCTTGCATGATCTATAATGGCGAGCGCCAATGCCTCTCAACTCCGGAATAAAACTCGGTCCCTATGAAATTCAATCGCTGCTGGGCGCGGGCGGCATGGGCGAAGTGTACCGGGCGCGGGATACGCGCCTGGACCGGACCGTCGCCGTCAAAATTCTTCGCAAAGGGCTCGCAGAGACGCCGGAAGTTCGACAGCGATTCGAGCGTGAAGCACGAGCCGTCTCCAGCCTGAATCATCCGCACATCTGCGCGCTCTATGACGTCGGCCACCAGGACGGAATCGAGTATCTGGTGATGGAGTATCTCGAGGGGGAGACGCTGGCAGCGCGGATTGAGAAGGGCCCGCTGCCCAGCGCCGATCTGTTGCGATATGCATCGCAGATCGCGGATGCTCTAGACAAAGCGCACCGTCAGGGGATGGTGCATCGCGATCTGAAACCAGGCAATGTGATGCTGACGAAGGCTGGCGCCAAGCTGCTGGACTTTGGCCTGGCGAAGGGCGGAGAAATTTTGCAGGGGGATATGGGCTCTTCACCGACAGTGAGCCGGGCGCTCACGGCGCAGGGAACAATCGTCGGCACCATGCAATACATGTCCCCGGAACAATTGGAAGGGAAAGACGCCGGCGCGCGTAGCGATATTTTTTCCTTTGGCTCCATGCTGTATGAGATGGCGACGGGCAAAAAGGCGTTCGAGGCAAAGAGCCAGGCAAGCTTGATCGCGGCGATTTTGAAAGAAGAGCCTCGGCCCATGCGCGAATTGCAGCCGATGACGCCGCTGCTGTTGGAGCACATTGTCAAAACGTGCCTTGCCAAGGATCCGGACGAACGGCCCCAAAGCGCCCATGACCTGAAGCTGGAACTCGACTGGATTCGGGAATCGAGTGGGATTTCGGATGTTGCGAAATTGGGAGTCGAGAGACCCTGGGCGCGGCGCAAAGCTACCGGCATCCTGATTGCCTTCGGGGTGTTGGCGCTCGTGGGCGTGGCTGTATCAGTATTCCTGTTCAGGCGACAAATGCCCCCCGCGGAACGACTCGAGTTTGCAATCCCCGTCCAGGATGAAGCGAGCCATCTGGCACTCTCGCCTGATGGCCGCATGCTGGCGTTCGTGTCACCCAATGAAGCCTCGGGCGCCAACTTGCTGACTGTGCAGCGCGTCGGGTCCTCGGGAGGAGCTGTGCTGGCGGGCACCGAGGGTGCGAGTTATCCATTCTGGTCGCCCGACAATGCCTACGTGGCGTTTTTCGCCGATGGTAAACTGAAAAAAATCGCAGCCGCCGGTGGAGTGCCGCAAATCCTTGCCAGCGCGACTTCCGGGCGTGGTGGGAGCTGGGGACGCCGCGGCGTCATCGTCTACGCGCCCCAGGCGGGCGGGTGGCTATGGACAGTGAATGGGGACGGTAGCAATGCCGCCCCGCTCACCAACAAGATTTTCGCCCCCACAGAAGATTCGCACCGCTGGCCCATTTTTCTACCCGATGGCGAAAACTTTCTGTTCTTTGCGGGGATTTTCACGAATGCGAGCGATGACCGCAGCAGCGGCATCTACCTCAGTTCACTTTCTGGCAAGGGAAAGAGGTTGCTCCTCTTAGCTCACTCGAACCCGGGATACGCAAACGGCTACTTGTTTTATGTGGATGAGAGGAGATCGTTGCGCGCTACTCCTGTAGACGTATCCAAGGGAACGACGCCGGGCGAAACACAAGTCGTCGCTGATCAGGTCGGTTTCCAGCCGTCTACCTACTGGGGCGCGTACGCCGTGGCAGAGAACGGAACCGTCGTTTACAACCAGACTGTCGGTGCTTCGATGTCGGTCCTGACCTGGTATGGCCGAGCCGGCAAAGAACTGGGCCACGTCGGCGATGTAGGGGTGCTCGCGAATCCGGCACTTTCGCCTGACAACAGCCGGGTAGCAGTGGACATCACGGATGTGAGAGCCAACAACGTCAATATCTGGCTGAGCGACCTCAATCATGCCAACAACTCGCGCTTTACTTTCGGTCCGTCCGAGGATGTGGCAGGCATCTGGTCGCGCGACGGAACTTTGGTCGCCTTCCGCTCCATACTGACGGTCTACGCGCACATCTTCTCGAAACAGACACAAGGGTTGCAGCCTGCCAAATCGCTTTTCGAGGTGACCCAGGACGATATCGTTCCGAACTCTTGGTCACCCGACAATAAGGAAATCCTTTGCACGTACCATCCCGCCACGGGCGGTTCCGACCTCGTGCTGATCCCGGCATCGGGAGGGAAGATCGTGCCTTTCCTGGCAACCAAGGCGGAGGAGACCAGCGGGCAAATTTCCCCGGACGGCAAGTGGGTAGCGTACGCGTCGAACGAGTCGGGTGATTGGGAGATCTACGTGACCACTTTTCCCGCCGCTTCCGGCAAGTGGCAGGTGTCCCGTGGTGGCGGGATCGAGCCTCGCTGGCGCGGAGACGGAAAAGAGATTTTCTACATCGGCGCCAAGACTACATTTACGGCGGTACCTGTTAATAGTGAAGGGACCTTCTCCACCGGTAACCCCACGCCATTGTTCCATAGCCAGCTCCGAGCCCAGGTTTCTTCAACAGACCTATTCAACTACGATGTATCCAAGGATGGGCAGCGATTCCTGGTGAACCGGTATGCCAAGCCGCAGCAAGTTGCTCCTCTACACGTCGTCCTCAACGCCACAGCCGACTTGCTGAAATGATCGCCTTCGGGCCGACTTTGCATAGCACTACGGCCCTTCAGGCTTGGGCGCTCACGGGCCTGCGATTCTGCAAATCCCTTAATCCGGAAGGAGACAAACAGAAGGCCAATGCTTCGCGGAGGTCACGGAGCTTGGGCGGCTTCGCGAGCACGCGATCGACGTCAGGCGGAACATCCCCTTCGGCCACCAGCCGCTGTCCCCACCCCGTTAGAAGTATTACGGGAGTGAACTGAGACACACTCTTCACAAAGCTGGCAACTTTGCGACCGTCCACCCGTGGCATGCCTAAATCCGTAATTACAACGGCGAAGGATTTGCCGCGCCCATGGGCAGCGCGAAACGCTTCAATCCCCTCTTGACCACCGTACGCGGTAATCACCTCGTGGCCATCGCTCTCCAGGGTCTCGCACAGCGCCCGAATAAGCAGCGGGTCATCATCCACAACCAGAATGCGCGCCCTCGAAGGAACTCTTGGCGGAACCTCGGGCACAGCCAAATCGGTGCCGGCTTCAGCAGGAACAGCAAAACTCAATCGCACGATTGTGCCCTTACCTGTGGTGCTTTCGATTTCCAGGTCCGCGCTGTGCCGCTGAACCACCCCGTAGACCATCGCCAGGCCCAGGCCTGTGCCGCGCTCCCCTTTGGTTGTGAAGAACGGTTCCAGGCAGCGCCGCTGCGTCTCTTCATCCATGCCGGCGCCACTGTCAGCCACTTCGACGACCACGTTGCGGAGTTTGGACGCACCCTGCGAGTGCCCCACGATTCGCGTGCGCAAGGTCAACGCCCCGCCGCTTGGCATGGCATCCACGGCATTGAAAATCAGATTGATGAGGGCTTCGCGAACCTCGCTCTCGGCCCCCAGGATGGCCGGCAGTTCCGGCGCAAGCTCGCTGCGCAACTCGATCATAATGCCCTGCTGTTGCGGCATATCGCTCCAGCGGGCGCGCGTCAGGTCCACGACTTGCTGCACCAAGGCGTTTATGTGTACGGCTGAAAGCGTCAACTGCGACTCGCGCTGCCGGGAAAACTCCTGTATGCGCGCGACGGTCCTCGCCACATCGTCCGTGCCTCGTTGAATCATCTCCAAGTGCTTGCGGGTCCGGGGGCTCAGATCCGATTCCGTCTCCAACAGCAATTCGGTGGAGAGCGCCATCGGCGAAATGGCGTTATTAATGTCGTGGGCGATGCCGCTGGCCATCTGCCCCAGAACGCGCAAACGCTCCTGCTGCATCACCGCCTGCTGCGTCTCCCGCAAATCATCGTACGCCTGCTGCAGCGATGAATGGAGTTGCGCTTGGTGCGCGGCAAGCGCGACGTGCTCGCTCAATTGCTGCAGAAACTCACATTCGCCGCTGCTGAAGCTGTGCCGTTCCCGGCGGGCGGCAATGAATACGCCGAAGACCCTGCTTTCGTCCAGCAGCGGCGCCGCCACCAGCGAACGCAATCCCGCGGCAGCCAGTTTTTGAGGGAACGCCATCTTCACTTCCGTAATATCCGGTTCATAGACCAACTGCCCGCGAACGCAACGGCTCAGGCCGTTCGCATCGATGGGAATATGCGCCTGCTCTGTCAGCGCCAACTCCAGCGCCAGTGGCTGACTCCGTACGCCCACGTGAATGACTTTCAACTCTTGGCGTGTCGCGTCGTAGTCGCAGATGCAGCCGAAATCGAAACTTAAGTCTTCTTCCAAACTGCGCAGCACCACCTGGTAAATGCTGCGCAAGTCGTCCCGGCCACCGATGGCTCGCGTGATCTGGTGGAGCAGGTTCAGCCGTGCCAACTGCGCATGACCCTTTGACTCGGCAGCCTTGGCCTCCGTGATGTCACGAGCAATCGTTGAAGCGCCGACGACCTTGCCTTGACTGTCCTTCATCGGCGAGACGGTCACAGCAACGTCAATTCTTTTCCCGCCTTTTCGGATTCGTATCGTTTCGAAATCATCCACGGGTTCACCACGAGCGATCCGCGCCAGGATGTCCGGCTCTTCGGCAGGGCGCTCGGGTGGAATGAGGATTGCCATCGGTCTGCCCAGGGCATCCTGCGCCGAATACCCGAACAGCCTTTCTGCGCCACGATTCCAACTGAGAATGATCCCGTCCAAGGTTTTGCCGATTATTGCATCCTCGGAGGATTCGACGATGGCTGCCAGCCGGGCGCGCGTCTCCTCCGTTTTCTTGCGCTCCGTGGAATCGCGTACAAATGCGGCGAACCCATACGTCCCGCCCCACCGAATTGGTGAAATCATCAGTTCGATGGGGAATTCGTGGCCCCCTCGGTGCAGCCCGGTGATCTCGATTCGCTTGTTCAGCACGGGTCCTTCTCCCGTTTCAAAGTAGCGCCGAAGACCCTGTTCGTGCGCCTCACGATACCTTTCAGGAATAATTAAGTGGGAGAGTGTTTGTCCGATGGCCTCGGAGCGGGCCCATCCAAAAGTGGCCCCCGCCTGTGCGTTCCAATCCAGGATCACGCCGTTGGAATTGATTCCAATGAACGCGTCAAAGGCGGTTTCAACGATCTCGCGGTAGCGGCGGTTGGCTTCGAGCTCCACGGCTTGCACGGCAAATCGCCGGTCCGTGAGTGACGTTACGACAGCCAGAACGAGAACCATGAACGTAACGACACTTACCGCCGCGGCGCTGAGGGACCCGGCGCTTACGGCGTACGCCCGGTTCCATTGAGCCATTGCGGATGCGGCAGGCGTAAAACTCGCCGCTGCCATTCCCGTGTAATGCATGACCGGAATCGCGGCGCCCATCACCACGGCGGTCGAAATCTTGAGCCAGCTCCACGCCGACATTTCTCCCCGGAAATAAAACGTCAACAGTAAAGCTAAGAAGGAAATAACTACGGCGAGAACAACAGAAAGAAATACCAGCGGCCAAGACCAGTGACACATCGCGGAGAGTCGCATGGCGGCCATGCCGGTGTAATGCATCGTGGCGATCCCGCCGCCCATGAAAATGCTGCCGATCGAAGCGCGCATCAGGCCCATGTATTTCCGGCTCACGACAAACAGCGCAATCGCGGACGCCAGGATCGCGGCAAGCAGCGACAACAGCACAGTGGGCCAGTCGTACAACACAGGAATCGGCAAGCGAAACGCAAGCATCCCAATGTAGTGCATCGACCAAATGCCGGTGCCCATGGCAACGGCCCCGCCGCTCAACCAAAAGAAACGGGCCTTGCCTCCCGCGGAAGTTACCCGTCCGGCGAGGTCCAGCGCCGCATAAGCTGCGAGTATCGCGATAACGACGGATAGGGCGACCAGACCATAGTCGTAAGAGCTAACCAAAGCTTGATCCGGAGTGGTCATGACTTCATCCCTCGCAAGGCCTGCCAATCATATGATTTTCTTCCTGCATCAAATGCGGCTCGTTTGCATTTTGGCCGCAGTCCTTAACTACTTGCGCCAGCAGCAAGAGACACATTCACCCGAATCGACAACCAAACTCATGCACTGGTATTGCGCATAACAAAAAGGAAAGGTCATTAGCGCGCAAGAAAGCATCGAGAGAGGCCCTGCGAACCAGTAACCACTGTAGCTCGGACACTTCCACGATGGCTGAGTTCCTTGCGCCCGATTGTCCAGTCAAGAAACAGGAGCTCTCTCCCGGCCGGGAAAGAGATTGTCGCTTCCCGTCGAGTCGTTGTCGGAAATAATCCGCTTATCTGAATGACACTCCTACCTGACACGTGACTTTTTCCGAATACATCTGCTTGGCTAGAAAAATCCGGGAGGCCTGCTGGTATTGACTCAGATTGGTATATGAGAGAACGCACGACTGCCCGCCCCAAGAGCGGGCGGCCTCTACAACATCAACTGCCACAATCCAGGACGGTTTTGTAGAGGCCTCTCCGTCCCGTGTTTTCCTGGACGGAGAGGGCACGTTTCTTTTCAAACTGCGTCACGACTGGTCCGCCGCTCTCCTTGACGACGCTCGCCGCCCGCCCCATACTATCGACCGGCCAATATGAACCAGGATCTCCTCATCGGGCAGTCCCTCCTGCATTACCAGATTCTCCGCAAACTAGGCTCGGGCGGCATGGGAGTGGTGTACGAAGCCCAGGACTCTCAGCTTGGCCGCCGCGTGGCCCTGAAGTTTCTTCCTCCTGAAATGGCCCAGGATAGCCAGTTGCTTGAGCGCTTCCAGCGCGAGGCGCGGGCCGCTTCCTCCCTCAATCACCCCAACATTTGCACCATCCACGCGATTGAGCAGCACGAACGCCGGCACTTCATCGTCATGGAGCTGCTCCAGGGCGAGACCCTGGCGCAGAACATGAATCGGAAGCCCATGGAAATGGAGAAGCTGCTGCCCCTGGCCATTCAGATCGCGGACGCCCTGGAATCGGCCCACGCCAAGGGCATCGTGCACCGGGACATCAAGCCGGCGAATCTTTTTCTCACCGAGCGCGGGCCATTGAAGATTCTGGACTTCGGCCTGGCCAAGATGAGCGGGGGCAACCTCGCGCCGGGAGCTTTTGCCGCGCAGGGGGAGACCATGGTTTCCTCCAACGATCTCACTTCGCCGGGCGCGGCCGTAGGTACGATTTCCTACATGTCACCGGAGCAGGCCCGCGGGCAGCTCGTGGACGCCCGCACGGACCTCTTTTCCGCCGGAACCGTGTTCTACCAGATGTCCACTGGAACTCTCCCCTTTCCGGGTGACACCTCGGCGGTCATCTTCGACGCCATCCTGAACCGCGACCCCAAGTCGGCCGCGGAACTAAATCCCTCCCTGCCCGGCGATTTTGTGCGCATCTTGGAGAAAACCCTGGAGAAGGACCGCAATTTGCGCTGCCAGACGGCCACCGAATTGAAAACCGACCTCAGCCGCCTGAAGCGCGATCTCGAATCGGGAAAACGGCGCGCCAAGGAGAAGACCGATTCGGATCACGGCGTCCAGAAGCAGACGGGGAAATCCGTGGCCGTTCTCTACTTCGAAAACCTAAGCGGCGCCAAAGAGGACGAATACTTGCGCGACGGCATCACCGAGGATGTCATCACTGAGCTGTCCAAGATTCGGGGACTGAATACCTTTTCGCGCCCCACCGTTCTGGCCTTCCGGGACAAACCGGTGACGCCGGCGCAGGTCGGCCAGCAGCTCGGCGCGGCCTATGTCCTCACCGGCACCTTGCGCCGCGCTGGAGCCCGCCTGCGAATCAACGCCCAGCTCGTGGATACGCACACCGATTTTCCGCTTTGGTCGGAGCGCTTCGACCGCGAGATGAAGGACGTTTTCGAAGTTCAAGACGAAATGGCCCGCAAGATCGCCGAGGCCCTGCGCGTGACGCTCTCCCCGCAGGAGCTGGAAGCCCTGGCCGTCAAGCCCACGGAAAGCCTGCAGGCCTACGACCTCTACCTGCGCGGCAAGCGCTACGCGCGGCGGCAGACCCGCCAGGATCTCGAGTTCGCCCTGCAGATGTTCGAAAACGCGGTGGCTATGGACGCCAGCTTCGCCCTGGCTCATGCCGCCTGCGCCAACGCCTGCGCCATGTTCTACTGCAACTACAGCCGCGATCAGGTGTGGGTCGAACGCGCACGAGAGGCTTCCGGCAAGGCCGTGGCTCTGCGTTGGGACCTGCCCGAAGTGCAGGTCAGTCAGGCTTGGGTCCTCTACGCCGCCGAACTGCATGACGAAGCCGTTCGCATGGTCAGAAAAGCCATCGAACGCAAGCGCGACTGCGAGGGCGCCTATTACATGCTCTGCCGCGCCCTGTTCGCCGCGGGACGCTACCAGGAAGTTCTGGACGTGGCGGAAGCCGCCATCGAAGCAAGCGGCGAGGACTACAACGTTTATGTACCCATCCTGAATTCGCTCAGCGCCATGGGCAAAGAAGAAGCCAGCCGTAACATGGCCCACAGAGTCATCGTCGCGCTCGAGAATCACTTGAAACAAGTTCCCGAGGACGCCCGGGCGCGCGTCCTGCTGGGCGCCTACTACGCCGAGTTGGGACGGGCGGACGACGCCATGCGCGAACTCAACCTGGCCGTTACCCTGCGCGCCAACGAAGCCTCGATTCTCTACAATGCCGCTTGTGTGTACTGCGCTCTGAAAAGAAAGCCGGATGCCCTGGATGCTCTGCGCAAAGCCTGGGAAGCGGGGTTCAAGGATTCCGTGTGGGCTCGCCGCGATCCGTCCCTGATCCCTCTTCATGACGATCCAGAATTTGACCGCTTGTACCCGGAGAAGTCCTCCTCACTTCCCTCCTCCGGTGCCCACTAGTTCGACGTCTTTCGGAATCCATCCCCAGAAAGCCACAAGGCCAGAATGCCGTGAGGATGCATACAAAAAGTATAAGAAGGGCACGCGTCAGAACCAGCCGATAGCAAAATGCAGCGGCGCGATGAACGCCCTCATTCATTTCTTGTGCCTTGTGCAGGCTCAGAGTTTACAACGGCTGACTCTTGCCGGTAGTAGGCTCGTTAGGGTTTGGATGTGGGTTTAGGTAGCACAGGCACTCTTGCCTGTGCGCTCCTTTTTTAGAGCATGCGACGCGGCGCACAGCCAAGAGTGGCTGTGCTACTACCAAACTAGCCCGCTCCCCTCTTGCCCCGTTCGTTGACAAAGAGATGTGCCTCCGATAGTGTTGTTCAATCGATCTGACTACAAGAGGAGAGTTGAATGGCGCAAGGAGCAGCGACAAAGGTAAAGAAACGCAAGAAATCCGTGCTGAAGCGGGCAAAGCAGTCCCATGTGCGCGCCGAAATCAACCGCGCGAACCGCACCCGCGTGCGAACGATCATGAAGCGTTTGCGAACGGCGATTGCCGCTAAAGACGGCACAACGGCTGGGACTCTGCTCCAGCAGACGCTATCCGCCATCGACCGCGCGATCAGCAAAGGCGTGCTCGAGGAAAACACGGGCAACCGCTACAAGTCGCGCTTAACAATCGCAATTAATGGCTTGAACGCGACTGCCAAGGCCTAGCCGAAACTTTCGGAAGGTCTTGGAACCCTCCGAAACCTCTCAGGTTTTGTGGGTCGTGCCTTCAGGCACGACATAGAGTCTGCGTTTTTTCAGGGGTTTTAACCCCTGAAGCCTCGGAATCGTTTTCTTCTGCAAACTGCTTGACGACCGCCCGAGGGACGCGTTTCCCGGGCGTTTTCATTTCATCTCACGAAAATTATTTTGGCCCCGAGGATGCGAGCCGTGCCACGAGGAATTCCATCACGGCGCGCTGGCTTGTTCCCCCCGATTTCAGGCGGCTATCCGCCTCGTACAGAGCCGCCAATCCGGTGGTGAGCTGCGTCCTGGGAAATTTTCTCGATTGTCGCACTGCCAGCTCGGCCATGGTGGCCTGCATGTGAAGGCGGCTGGCGGCTTGCCATCCCTGTATGCCTGACGGCAGTTCTTGCGCCTCGAGCAGTTTCCGGTACATCCACGCCAGAGCGCCGAGCAGCGAAGCCGGATGTTCGCCCTCCCGCAGCAGGCTGTCGAGGAATTCCAGCGCAACGGAAGGTTGCCGCGAAGCCAGCATGTCCGCCAGCTCCCACACCGAATATTTTCGCGCCGAGACAACTAAAAGCTCGACATCCGCGCGCGTGACGCGGCGGCGGTCGCCCACATAGGCCGCGAGTTTTTCGAGTTCCGTGCGAATGGCGGCCAGTTCCCCGTTGAGAATCTCGGCGAGTTCTTCCGCGGCGTCGCGGTCAAGCTGCACTCCCAATTCGCGCGCCATTTCGAAAGCCAGCGGCGCGGCGAGTCTCGCTCGCTCGGCGGGATCGTCGGAAAGCTCGACGGCGACGACTACTGCTTTTTCGGCAAACATCTTCGCCAGGCGCATGCGCTGATCGAGCGCGGCGGCTTCGAATACGAGCACGGAGAAGGGCGCCGGATTCTCCAGGTATGCCGAAAGCTGCTTCACCAGCGCATCGCGCGAATCTTCGCCGAGACGCTCCCAGACTTCGACGTCTCTTACGAAAATGACCTGCTGTGGCGCGAGCATCGGCATAGTCTGCGCCTGGTTGAGTATCGCGGAGATCGAATCATCGTCGGCCGAAAATCGTGTGATTCCCCAGTCGCGAAGTCCCTCCGGCACGTACGCATCCGAAATTTTCCTCCGGCACATTTCGCGCAAATACGATTCATTGCCCAGCAGAAGAATTCCAGGGACAGGCTTCCCTTTCGCTAAACGTCCTAGAAGCTGCTCAGGCGAGACGCTGGCCATCAGAAATTCTCCACGACATCCGCCACCAGGCGCGACGCAAAATCTTTGGCCACGCGGTCCAGCGCCGGTCCGGCTTCGTCAAAAAAAGTTGTGGGATCGGTGGAAATTTCATAGACCTCCCGGAAAAGATAGTTATCGTTCTTGTAGAGGATCTTCTTCGTCTGGCGCTCCTCAAGTAATACTTTAAGGTGTACGGACACGAGCATCGTGGTGGCTCGGGCGGTCGTGGTGGTTGCGGTCGAGCTTGCCGGTGAATTCTGCGTGGGCGTCGTGTCGAAAACAACGGGGCCTGTTTCGAGGCTTGTAATTTCACCATGCAACACGGCATCCGCCGATTCTTCCGTCGAAACGACGCGGTACTTTGTCCGTGCGATGAATTCGTGAACCACGGCTTGCGTCATACGCTGTTCGACGCGATTTTGGTTCGTTTGATTCTCGAACGCAGGCACGGCGATTACTTTAAGCCCCGGAGGCAGCCGTGAGGAAGTGCCTCCGACGTGATACCCGCAGGCGGAAAGGAATATGGCCACGGAGACACAGAGGCGCAGAGGAAGAAAAGAGATGCGGACCCCATGAGGTTTCAGAGAGCGATTCCATGGATTCATAGCAATGCGTTTCTCCGTGCGCTCTGTGCCTCCGCGGCTAATTTCGTTTTGTGAATCAAGAGACAAGAAGTTTCTCCGCAATTGCGACGGCAGTCGCCGCAGGCACCCGCAAGTTGTCCGCTGCGCCCCACAGCCAGACTCCGGTTTCGATGCCCGGATCACGCTCTGGTTGCCCGACGATGGGCCGCGCTTCGCCAGTCACATTGACGTTGTTCGGCGCAGGATCGTCCGCCGCAGCCACCTTCAATCCAGCGTGTCTCAATTGTGCCGACACGTCTTTCACGGCAGGAGCGGTGTTGAACTCAGCGAAGGCCGTGAATGCGTGAGAATAGAAAACCGGGGCTTGCACGAGGGCAATGGCCGGCATGGGAACCCGCCCGGCAAGATAATTTCGCACTTCGCCCACGATTCCCGCGCGAACATCGCCAAGTTTTCCGCAGCTTTCCTCACCGTAGACGGACAGCATGTTAAACCCCACCTGGGCGTCAAAAACACTTTGCGGAATTGGTTCGAACGAAAGTAGCTTTACGACCTGACTTTCCAGCTCTTCGATACCTTCCCGCCCGCGCTCCGAAACGGGCTGCAAGAACGTAAGGACGAGCCGGTTGAGCCCCATCGGGGCAAGCGCGGCGGAAAGCGAAATTGCAACGTCGGCAGGAGCCGACGGCGCCAGGAACAGGCTGCGCGGTTCGCTTGGCACTACTTTCCCGTCCGGGGATGCCAAGACCGCGTCCAGCGCCGGGATCCACAGCCGCACGCCAGATTCGACGCTCAGGCCTCCGCTCAGGTCAATCACGGTCGAACCAGCCCGGCGCGCCTCACTTCCATGCCGCGCCGAAAACCCCGGCGAACCAGTGAAGAAAACGAAGCGAACGCGTTCAAAGCTGTCCTCATCCACCGTTTCGATGACCGCTGGTTCGCCGCCCGCCTCGGTCAGGGTGCCGGCAACCATTTCTTCGTCGAGCAAACGGATTTCGCTGGTTGGGATATTCGAATCCTCGAGGCACTGTTTTAGTTCCTTGCCGCGCAGGGATGCCGCGCCCGCAATCGCCACACGAACTGCATGAGGGTTGGGATTCATAACTCAGGCGGGACGCGAAACCCAATGATGGCGGACGACACGCACGATATGCAGCGCGAGACCGATGGCAACATAGCACGTGGCGATCAGTACGAGCGTGACTTGGGAAAAATAGAAGATCAGCGGCACGAGCACAGCGATCGGAACGATCAGTACGGACGGCTGCCGCCGTGCCCAGGGGATGTCCTTGAAGCTTCTGAATCGCACCGTGCTCGCCATCAGCGCCGCCGCGCCTGCTATGAGGGCCATCCACACAATCGACCAGCGCCAATCCTCGATGGGAATTATGATCGCGTGAACGTAAGCCACGAGCAGTCCGGCGGCCGCCGGGCACGGCAAACCCACGAAGTACCGCGAGCCTCCTCCCGGAGCCATTCCCTGAATGTTGAATCTGGCGAGCCGCCACGCGCAGGACACCGCGAATGCAAGTCCCACCCACCAGCCGATTTCATGAATCCGCCGAATATCGACTACCGCGCTCTGCGCGATACTTCGGACACCCCAGGTGAACGCCAGAACCGCCGGGGCAATCCCGAAACTGACCATGTCGGCAAGCGAATCAAATTGCTTGCCGAATTCGCTGCTGGTGCCCGTCGCGCGAGCGACAAACCCGTCGAACGAGTCGAACACGATGGCGAAGCCAATCGCTTTTGCCGCGGTATCCAAATCGGAAAGTTCGCCTTTCAACGTGGACATGACGGCGTAGAAGCCGCAAACCATGTTGGCAACGGTCAGAAGGCTGGGCAAGAGGTAAATTCCGCGGCGCAAGCGCA
>WNFE01001516.1_pt1 | contig 21919 bp, 24 predicted proteins | sample 5400451 | NCBI WGS metagenome assembly WNFE01 (sample SAMN13153344, study PRJNA577476) | soil metagenome | isolation source: 200 cm saprolite under Douglas fir tree site 2 hole 2 | place: USA:California | collected 2015-04-18
TGAAGACGATGTCCCACGAATACCAGCGCTCCGAGAACGGCCAGAACGGACGCACACCGTAGTTGTTGGTGAAGTCCAGAAGTATGTGGCTGAGCCCGGCCAGGTACGCGTAGCCAAACAGCAATCCCCAGCGCGGCGGCACATTGGGGTCTCGCGTGTGCCGTCCGCGCAATTGCCAGATGAGGTAGATGAAACCAACCACCACTGCAGCCACCAGCGGGAGACCCAGAAAAGAATGCGTGAACCCGCGATGATGGGCAAATCCGAAGGCCGAGCCGCCAAAGAGCCGGCCGAGGATATCGAGGTCGGGAGCTTCGGCGGCGAGCGTCATAGTGGCCGTCGCGAGCGCGGTTTTGCGATTGAGTCCGGCGCGGCTTAGCGTCGCGCCGAAAAGAAAGTGGGTGATGGGTTCCACGAGACTATTGAGAGTTTAGCTGGATGAGAAGCGAAACGCAGAGTCAGGACCTGGATTGCAGAAGGGAAGGGTTGCTTGCACTCACGACGGGAACGGCCCACTCGCTGATGGGATGTGCTTCACCGCAATCCAAACACTTGGTTGCGGGGAACTGGGTCGCGCAGTGCGGGCAGACGCCGTGAGTCTGGAAAGTGTCGAACGCCTGCCCACACTTGCCGCACTTCCAGAATTCGCCGATCGGCGGCGAGGTTTTGCATGCCGGACAAGCAAAGCCAACGTGACGTGGCAACTTTGCGAAACGCGACAATTCCACCGCGTGGCGCAGTCCTCCCCAGCAATTCATGAGCATGAAGACTGCCATCGCTCCGTACCAGACGGATTGCATCCAAAAAGCAAACACGATGAATCCGGCCGCGCCGATTAAGCCAAGGACGGTGGCTACCATCAGACTGCGTGCCCGTCCGAGCACAAACCAGAGCAAGGATCGAAAAATCTGGCCGCCGTCCAAAGGATAGATGGGCAGCATGTTGAAAACGAGCAGCACCAGATCGATGTAGAAGACGGAACGCAGCAAGGCATGAACATCGGGCATCGTCAGCGGCCATCCCAACGAATGGCTCAAGCTGAGGAGAACCCACAAAACCGGCAGGAGCACCACATTAACTAGCGGTCCGGCGGCGATGCTCCAGAGCGTAGCGCCTGGCCGCGGCGGCGGATCGACATACGCGACGCCGCCGAGCGGCCACAACACGATCTGGTTCGCCCGTCCTCCAACTTGCCGGCAGGCTAGGGAGTGGCCGAACTCGTGAAGCAACACGATCAGGAACAGGGCCAAATACTCCATCACGTTCCAGGTGATTGATGAGTAGCGTCCGGCTCGGCTTTGGATTTCATACACCGCTACCAGAAACCAGGACCAATGCAGGAAGACATCAATTCCTGAGAATTGGAAGAGGCGGATCGAGCCTTGGCGGGAGGTGGGCACCTGCGAGATTTATAGCATAGGACATGCGTCAGCCGGTCGAGAGAGATAGAGACTGCAGAAGGCAGAAGTTCTAGCTGGAGTGCGTGCTCAGTTCCGGTTTGCCGACCACTCTTCCGGAACCGACCCCATGCGATATGCGAACGGCCAGCGAGTGCACATGGTCAGTTCGGCGGGTTGCCTGTTCTGCGGGCATGTAAGCAACTCCGTTGGACACGAGTCAACTGTTGATTACGTGCCGCGCGCCGGAACCAGGAATTCAGAACACTCGACCGGTTACAGGAATTCTAATTTTTGGGAAATCCTTATCATCTGTATCGATCTCGATGGAACCCTCAAGCTTACCAGCCTTGATCTTTTGTGGATTCAGCGCGACATCGATGCGATAGGTCGAACTATCGCCATGTGGCGGGTCTTTTCTTAGTTCAAGGGCTTCCAGGTCTGATGTGATCTTTGTGATCGCAAACTCGCCAGCCCGTTTCTTCACCAGGAAGGTTTGGGTCAACAATTCGCGGATCGCGGGATCTTTGCGCATTGGGTCTGCTGAGACCGAGCCAAAGTCGATCACATCGGGATTCGCATAGAGATTGGGCTTAACGAATAGGTGCACCGGAATCGTCAGCCTAGCTAGCTTCGGGTCACTCGTCGAGAGAGACAACCCTTCGTCGTAGCGTCCGGGCAGAACGTCGGGCGGGATCTTTGCTACGATCTCGTAAGTCTTGCCGCGCTCAAGCTCCATAAGCGTCGCAGTGAAATGTTTGATCGATGACTGTGACAACGAGAAGACTGTTGGTTGCCTTTGATGGTTGACGATTCTCAGCCGACGCTCACTGTCTTCTCCCTGGAACGCACTCAGGAAAATTGCTGGAAACGGAAGGATCTCAAGAGGCGGCTGGACGACCCCTTTCAGCCGCAAGGTTACCGGAGCCTGCGAAGTGTCGCCAAAGTGTACAATCGCCTGCCCTTCAATTTCGCCGGCTACATGAGAAGTGTCCCATTCGATGGCGATGCTGCGGTCAAGCCCGGGCGGGAGCAGAGGCCCGAACCTCGCGGTCATTCCTGGCATGGAGAATTCCAGACCTTGGACAGTGACGGGCACGGGGGTGCTGTTATGGATCGCGAATCCGTGGCCGATCTTTGTGCCCTGCTGCACGGTCCCAAAGTCATAGGCAGTCTCAGGTGACTCAATCTGAGCCGAGGCGCAGAGACACAGCGCGCCCAGGAGTAGCGGTAAGCGAAACATTTCTTATTAAACCTCGTACTCGGTGAGCGGAGAGGACTGACATAAAGATCAGCCCTCTCCTTTTCGCGCCGACCTTCTCACAGCAGATAGAACCGTAGCTGAAGGAGTCTCAGCCCCTTGTTGGCATATTGCCAGAAGAAGTCCTGTAGTCCGCCGGAGAAGAGCGCAACACGCTGATACGTGAGTCCGCCGTCGAAACTCACAACGATCGATGTCAATTCGTTGGTGACATTGGTAAACGTTTGTTTGCCACTCTTGCGAGTAAACACGTTTAGGGTACTCTCCGCGGAGCAAACCACTTCGCCAGTGGTGGGATCCGTCGCGCAGGTGGTTACGGTCACCGATCCGCCCGGTTGGCCAAGGGCACGACCCCAGACCTGGTATGACGCCGTAGTCGTACCTGCCGCGCAGGTAATATCGGCAGGTACGTTGGTATTGCAGGGGAGTTGGAACACGGCACCTTGACCCTGGACTTGGTTCCCAGCACAGTCATATGCAGCGTCGAACGCATTCCCGTCGCATACCTGGAAGTCGCCCGGAGTGAGATAAATGTTGCTGGTTACGGCTGATTTCCTGCTACCGAGTGCCACGAAGATCGTGTGCCGGTCGGAGCCGGTCATGGGGTCGTTTTTGGGATCTTCGACGCCAATAATGTTCAGGTTGTAGTGAGCGCCGTTGGGCGCGCCATTTCCATTCTGTGGAAATGCGGGTAAGGCGAATGCGAGGATCAGGAGGAGAAGCACGCCAAGACAGGTACGTTGCATTTGTCACCTCGTTTCGAAAATCCACAACTTGCGTGGGCTGATTCGTGGGGGTGGGTATGTTCCAAACAGAATCGAGCAGTCCACCCTGAACAGTGGCTGCAGTGAACTGTAGATGGTCAACGGATTACGATCTAGGTCACCGAAGTGTGCACAAAATCCGCAAACGGCCAACCCCTGTGATGTCCAAAAATCCATTGACAGACCAGTACTCGCACACAAGTGGTCGCATAGACGGCTTGCCGTGGATGTGGCCCGTTTAGTCGCTTTGGTGATTGTGCCTGGATGACGGGCAAACTGGAAGTAATCCACACGAGTATGAACAAATCTCGGGCGCAACCATTCGCGGCGCTCAGTTCTCCTTGGCCGGCACCACTAGCGAGAGCGCGTCCGGCAGCATGGTCATCCGAGCAGGCAGTCGGCCGAGGAGTTCTCCGTCGGCTTCTACATAGACGCGGTCTTTGTTTTTACCGTCGGTGTCAACTTTGGTCGGTTCGGGCAACTTGCATACGATCTCGGAGCAGCTGACCAGGTCGATACCATCGACGTTCCATCGGCGTCCTAGAAGAGCGCCGGTTATGTAACGCAAATATGCGGTGCGGCTATCGGTGCGGCACATGACGGCGCGGAGATCCGGGCAGTCCAAATGGGCTCCGGGTACCAGTTCACGCAGGATGTTGCCGAAGAAACGGATGCGCACGGCGAGCAGTTCCGTCAGCGCGGCTCGGGTTTTCATGCCGCTGCCGTTGGCGTATTCGACTTCGAATCTCCGCATGCGATGAGTGGCCCATAGGTTCCAGGCTTTCAGGTAATAGGCGGCCATACCGCCCTTTTTCATGAGATCGCGATTCAGCTTGTAGAAGAGATGGGCGTCGACGCCGATTCCGGCTGCGACGGTGAAATAACGATGGGCAGGCTTGTCATTGAAATCGTGATACTCGATGCGGCCGAGCGGAATGCGGCGGACTCGGCCGGTGACGGCGGCACTGGCGGCGGCGCTTGGGCGGAGTGGAATACCCAGGTCGTGAGCGAGGGCGTTGGCGGTGCCGAAGGGAAGAATGGCTAACGCTACTTGCGTGCCGGCCAATTCCTGAATGACGTCGTGGATGGTTCCATCGCCGCCGCAGGCGAACACGGTGTCGCTGCCGGACGCGACCGCGAATCGCGCGTGGATGGTGGCTTCCTGGCTGGAGTGACAGACCGTTAATTCTGTTCGAACGCCTGCCGACTGAATGATTCCAATCGCGCGGTCCAACTCCGTGTCGCGCCGCCGGGGGCCAGAGTTGGGATTGAACAGGATGGTGGCTTTCTGCATGCGTTGGATGGCTCTGACTTGAGTCTATCGCACGCCCCACTCCCACATTCCGAAGGTCGCCTTCTGCGGAATGGGTAGGCAGTGCCCCCCAAACCAGTTTGAAATGATATTTCCAAAGCGCTGAGGTATTCTTTCAGCCGCCAGTTAACTTCGATTTCTTCGCTCCTGGAGGTCTTAATGAGAACACCTGTCATTGCGCTGGTACTGCTGTGCGCGATTTCGCTCTCGGCCCAGAATCACAGCATGGGATCGTCCAAGCCGGTCACGTTGGTGACAGGGATCGGCGATACTCATCATCCTGTTTCGACCAAGAACGCCGCGGCGCAACAGTTCTTCGATCAGGGACTGCGCTTCATCTACGCCTTCAATCATGACGAGGCGGCGCGGTCGTTCCAGAAAGCGGCTGAACTCGATCCCAAACTCGCGATGGCCTACTGGGGAATCGCGGAGGCGGTGGGGCCGAACTACAACGATCCGGCCAGCGAAGACCGCTTCAAGCAGGCGCACGACGCAATTCAGAACCTGAGCAGCGGCGCATCGCCCAGCGAGCGGGCCTACATCGCGGCCATGGCTAAGCGGTTTCCTGCCGATCCGAAGGCTGATCGGCGCAAAGCAGCGGAAGATTACCGAGACGCCATGCGTGAATTGGTGAAGACTTATCCCGACGATCTGGACGCGGCGACGCTCTTCGCCGAGTCGGGCATGGGCTTACATCCGTGGGGCTTGTGGCATCACGACGGCTCACCAGAAGAAGGAACGGAAGAAATTGTCGCGACTCTTGAGTCGGTGATGAAGCGCGATCCCGATCACCTGGGCGCCATTCACTACTACATACATGCGGTCGAAGGCTCGAACTCGCCGGAGCGCGCGTTGGCTGGAGCAAACCGGTTGGCGGCGATGGCTCCTGCAGCGGGACACATCGTCCATATGCCGGCGCATGTCTACATCCGCACCGGCGACTACGCGGCGGCCGTGAAGACGAATGAAGATGCCGCTGTCGTGGATCGCGCTTACATCAAAAGCAGTGGAGCGCAGGGCATCTATCCGATGATGTACTACAGCCACAACTTGCATTTCATTGCGATGTGCTCCGCGATGAACGGCGACTATGCCGAAGCCAAGAAGGCTGCTGACATGCTCGCCGCTCACGTTGGTCCGGGCGTGAAAGAGATGCCACCGCTTCAGGGATTTATGACGATCCCGGCGGCGGTGGATGTCCGCTTCCACAAGTGGGATTCCATACTGGCATCAAAGGCGCCCGATCCCGACATGAAGACAGCGACGGTTTTCTGGCACTTTGCGCGCGGCATGGCTTTTGCCGGGAAAGGGAAGACGAGTGAGGCCGAGGCGGAGTACAAAATCGTTTCGGATGCGGAGAAAACAACTCCGCCGGACGTGATTTTCGCCATGCCCTTCAATAACAAGGCAAAAGACATCATGAAGATTGCGGCCAACGTGCTTGGCGCACAGCTTGCGCTGGCTAAAAAAGACAACGCAGCTGCGACCAGCATGCTGCGCGAAGCTGTGGTTATCCAGGATTCTCTGAAGTACGGTGAACCGCCCGACTGGTTCTTCCCGGTGCGCGAGTCGCTGGGTGGAGTGCTACTGATGAGTGGCGATGCCAATGGAGCCGAGAAAGTATTCCGGGAGGATCTGGTAATCCACCCGCGGAATCCGCGGTCGCTGTATGGGCTGCATCAGGCGCTCAAAGCGCAGGGCCGAAGCTACGATGCCGGGTTTGTGGAGAAACAATTCCACAATTCCTGGAAGGGCGGGGAGATGAAGATGGAGGACCTGGTCTAGAAAAACGTAGCGCCGCCGTCCCGGCGGCTGTCCGGGGGGCGTCTCCGCCCGCCGCGCCAGACTTCCAGTTATGCCGCAGGTGCTTGTGGTGGACGCGCCGAGGGCGAGACGCCCTCGGGACAGCCGGCAAGATGCCGGCGCTACATTCCCGTTTTCTTCACCGCATACACGTAGTGCCGCTGGGCGCGCCAATCCACTTCTTTGCAGATCGTCATCCCGTTGCGTTCGGCGACGCGGCGGGACGGTACGTTCTCGGGACGGATGAGCGAGATCAGGCGATCAACGTTCAGGTTCGTGAAACCCCATTCACGGCATGCTATGGCTGCTTCGGTTGCGAGGCCCCGTCCCCAGTGGTCGCGCCGGAGGTGATATCCGATCTCATACAGATGCTCGTCTTCGACATGTTGGCGAATGATGCCGCAGTCACCGATCATCTCGCCGGAGCTCTTTAGCACCATTGCCCATAGTCCGACTCCGTCCTCTGCGTAACGTCGTAGGTTACGCTGAATCCATTGTTGAATTCCGTTCTGATCGATCGGAGCGGGATAATATTTCATGGTTTCGAGATCGGAAAGGACCAGCTCGAGGGCGTCTGCGTCGCTTGGGACGAATTCACGCAGCACCAGGCGCTCGGTTTCCAAAATCGTTCCCACGAGGTCAGTCTAGCAATAGGCCTACACATCTCGGTGCGGGTTTAGACTCAAAGTATGTCGGAAGTCGGCCGGATTATCGTGATTCTTGGTATCTCGCTGATCGTGATCGGCGGAGTTGTAATGCTGCTCGGTCGCGCCGGGCTGCCGTTGGGACGACTCCCTGGCGATATCGTTTATAAGGGCAAGAACACTATCTTCTATTTCCCGCTTGCTACATCCATCCTGCTCAGTATTGTCCTGTCGATTGTCATGTACCTGGTAGGGCGTTTTCGGCAATAGGCCGGCTCTCCGGCAAGGTAAACTGAAGCCCCATGGAGGAGACCGACCAGCTCGGCTTCCATTTTCGTCCGCCTGAGCGCCGCGTCTGGACGGTACGCGCGCTGGTTGCTGCCGTCCGCACACATCTGGAGCGCGAGTATTCCGACTGCTGGGTGGAAGGCGAAATCTCCAACCTCCGCAATCCTGACTCCGGACATCTGTATTTCACGTTGAAAGAGGAGAGCGCGCAGATTCGCGTCGTGATGTTTCGTTCGTCGGCGAAGCTGTTGCGATTTCGCCCAGAGAACGGGCTGCATGTAACGGTGCGCGGACGCATTACGGTGTACGAAGATCGGGGCGAGCTGCAAGTCTCGGCTGAGTTCATGGAGCCGCAGGGCGAGGGGGCCTTGCAACTGGCGTTTGAGCAATTGAAAGCTCGGCTCGACGCTGAGGGCCTGTTCGACCCTGGGCGAAAGAAACCGATCCCGCCGCTACCGCTCCTGATCGGGATCATCACTTCTCCGCAGGGTGCGGCGGTGCGGGACATCCTGAACATTCTTGCGCGCCGCCATCATTCCGCCAGCGTGCTGATCTATCCGGCGCAGGTGCAGGGAGAATCGGCTCCCATCGAGGTCACGGCTGGGCTTCATCACTTCAACCGCATGCGCGCGGTCGAGGTCATCATCATCGCGCGCGGTGGCGGCTCGGCAGAAGATCTTGCGGCGTTCAATCACGAAGGACTTGCGCGGGCGGTCGCGGCTTCGAAGATTCCGGTCATCTCGGCGATCGGTCACGAAACTGATTTCACGATCGTCGATTTCGTCGCCGACTTGCGTGCGCCAACTCCTTCGGCTGCTGCCGAACTCGTCATCCGTTCGCGTCAGGAAATCGAAGGCCAGGCTGAAGATTTGTACCGCCGGTTGGATCGGGCGATCCGTTACCGTCTGCTTATGGCTCGGCAGGAATTGAGCGAGAGGACGCAGCAGGGCGCTTTCGCTCGAATGATGGACGGTATCAACCGGCGCCAGCAGAGGTTTGATGAAGTCAGCTTTGGCCTGGAAAGAGCGGAGCGCCACCTTCTGGAGCGGTGTCGTCGCCGGTGGGAGATCGCTTCGGCTACTGTCCGGCACTATGACGCGCGCCAACGCCTGTCTGCCATCGGCCAGCGGCTCGATTCCCAGACTGCAAGCTTGGCGTCCGCCGCTCACGCTCGCCTGCTGGCTGGTCGCGCGACTCTTGATCGCCGCACTGCCGCTCTGGAAGCGCTTTCGCCTATCGCCATTCTCAATCGCGGCTATGCCCTGGTGTTCGATGCAAATGGTCAACTGGTGAAGGACGCCGAACGCCTGAAACCGGGCGACGACATTTCCGCGCGGCTGGCCCGCGGACAAGTCCGGGCTCGCGTCAATTCCGTCGAAGCTGCACCGGAATCCGACGGCCCTGCATTAGAATGAGGCCAAACCACTACTAACGTGAGGATCGCGTGACCCCGCTCCCGGCCTGGCCGCACATCTCGCTGGTCTCGATTGTGGACATCCTGCTGGTTGCGATCCTGATCTACCAGCTACTCGCGCTGATTCGCGGAACACGCGCTGCTCCCATGTTGGTCGGCCTGGCGGTGCTCGCGCTCGCCTTCTACTTCGCGCGGCTCGGAGAACTACGCACGCTGAATTGGCTTCTGAGCACGCTTCTGCCCTATGTCGTTTTCGCGCTGATCGTGGTGTTTCAGTCCGAGATTCGCCACGCTCTGGCAAATCTGGGAACCCGCGTTTCATTCGGTCGCTCCTCGAATTCGGCGGGCGATGTTTATGACGACATCGTTCTCGCGGCTAACCTGTTCGCCCAGAACCAGACGGGCGCGCTGATTGTCATCGAGCGCGATATCGGGCTGCGCACCTATATTGAAAGCGGCGTGCCCCTGGATGCGCGGCTCTCCTACGACTTGCTGGCGACACTGTTTCGTCCGAGCGCTCCTTTGCACGACGGCGCTGTGATCGTGCAGCGCGACCGCATTGCCGCCGCCGCTTGCTTCCTGCCGTTGTCCATGAATCCTGTGCTCTCCACCCAGATGGGAACTCGGCATCGCGCCGGCATCGGCGTCACGGAGGAGACCGACGCCGTCGCAGTCGTCGTCTCGGAAGAAACGGGCGCGATCAGCCTGGCTGTGAAGGGAAACATCGAGCGCGATCTGACGGTCGAGCGGCTTCGGGAACGGCTCAGTCAACTTCTTCGGCGCTACGCTCCGGCACCCACTCTACCCATGCCGGTGGAAGAAAACATGATCGAAGACGAGCCACCCAGTTCCCAGCCTGCCCGCCGGCACGATTCGAGTGTCCGGCCCGGAGGCGACGACTGATGCCGAGCCTCTTCAAGCGCATTTTCGTGCAGAACCTGGGTTTGAAGGTGATTTCGCTGTTGCTTGCCATCGGCCTGTGGTTGGTCGTGGCACGTTCTCCGGTGGCGGAAGTAGTCTTGAACGTTCCGATTGTTTTCGAACGGGTTCCGGACAAACTTGAAATGCAGTCCACCAACGCCACGGAAGCGCAGATTCGGGTGCGCGGTCCCGAACGTCTGGTCCGTCGTCTGCGCTCCTCCGACGTCAGTGCTCATGTTGATCTATCAGCAGTCGTGCCCGGAAGCCATACCTTCGACCTCACTCCCGGAAACGTGCACGTGCCCAGCACATTGGAAGTCGTGCAAATCAATCCCGCCCGCGTAACGGTTATGATGGAACGATCGCAGTAATCAGCTCTTAGCTTTTAGCCAAATCCCTCGAGTGCAACTGCCACAATTGAGGAATCCCAAGCTAAAGAGCTAAAAGCTAAGAGCTAACAGCTGCTTTATGAGTCGACAACTTTTCGGCACCGACGGCATCCGCGGCGTGGCGGGCGAATTCCCCCTGACTCGCGAGAGCACGTACTTGATCGGTCGTGCCTTGGGCCACGATTTAATTCGCGGGAACGCCAAAGCGCGCGTCGTCATTGGCCAGGACACGCGCGAGTCGAGCCGCTGGATTGCCGACCGGGTGTGGCAGGGACTCGCGTCGGTCGGAGTCGAAGTGCGCAGCGCCGGCGTGATCACGACTCCTGGCGTTGCTCATCTCGCGCGCTCGCAGCGCTTTGACGCGGGCGTCGTCATCTCGGCTTCGCACAATCCCTGGACCGACAACGGGATCAAAGTTTTCTCCGGAGACGGCTACAAACTTCCTGACGCGCACGAGCTGGCCATCGAAAAAGAGATCTTCACGTTGTTGCAGGACTCGCAAGCGCCGCCGCCGGATTCCATCCCTCCTCTTTCAAGCCTTCCCGGCGACGCCGGCCTTCGCCAGGCATATGTTCGCTGGCTGGCATCGAACATCACAACTGATTTGAGCCGTCTGCGCCTGGTCGTGGACTGTGCCAACGGCGCCGCCGCGGTCGAGGCCCCGGAACTATTTCGTGCCCTGCGAATCCCCGCCACCTATCTCCATTCCGCGCCTGACGGCCAGAACATTAACGAACAATGCGGCGCGCTGCACCCGGAGACGGTTGGTCGCTTCGTAATGGAGAACGAGGGAAAGTTTGATCTCGGAGTGACGTTCGATGGTGACGCTGACCGGGCACTGTTCTCCGACGCCCAGGGACGGGTGGTGAATGGCGACACAGTGCTCCTCATCGCCGCACGTGAAATGCAGTCAGGCGGCTCGCTGGCAAACACAACGGTGGTCGCTACCACGATGTCGAACATGGGGCTGGAACTGGCGCTCAAGCGCTCCGGCATTCGCATGCTGCGCGCGAATGTCGGGGACAAGTACGTTCTGGAAGAAATGCAGCGGGTGGGTGCCACGCTGGGTGGCGAACAGTCCGGCCACATTCTCTTCCGCGACGGAGACGCCACCACGGGTGACGGCCTGCTCACTGCGCTCCGGGTCATGGAGATCATGGTCCGCTCCGGGAAGTCGTTGGCCGACCTGGCGGGCGATCTGAAAATATTTCCGCAGACGATACGCAGTGTGCGGGTGCGCGAAAAGAAGCCGTTTGCCCAGATTCCTGCGGTGCAGGAAGCCATCACCGCCGCCGAACGTGAACTCGACGGCAACGGCCGCATGGTGGTGCGCTACTCCGGGACCGAAGCGCTGGCGCGGGTGATGATCGAAGCGGAGTCGAAGGACCAGATGGAGCGGATCGCGGACAGCCTCGTCGCCGCCATTCGGAGAGCTCTTGGTGCTTAGAAGGTGACAACGCGGTCTGAAGGTCACATCAGCGTCAAGCCACTGCTCAAGCACTGAAATATGGTACTCTGACACTTCCCTAGGAGGTGTGCCATGAAACAAGAAGACGAACTCGCCAACCAATCCTCCTTTCAAGCGGAACAGTAAACGCCGCAGGGGATACCCCTCGGAAACCCACGTGAAACGCGGTCACCGGATGGTTCACGGTGACAAGGAACTCATCGAAAAGCTGGGTCGCAATGATTTGTGCCCCTGCGGTTCCGGACTGCGCTTTCAAGAAGTGCTGTTTGCAGTCCGGCTTCTTTGATGGCAGTCGCCGCAACTACTTTTTTCCGGGAATAGATTCCCTCATCGCTCACGGGGCGGCTTCGTGTCGCCCGGGGCGAACTCAACTGGATGATCCATGTACTTAAGATTCGTAGTTGCAAATATCGACGAAGATTCCGAGCGAGAGCTTGGAGTGTTCCATGCTGCCGTCAATCTGCGGGAGGAGGGAAAGCTCTATGCCTACGAAGAAGAACAACACGATTCCATTCGACAGTGGTTCAACGAGAACCTAAGACGGCCAACACGGTTCACGGCTTCCAAACCTCCCTTCTACCGCAAACAGAGCAAAGCGATTTCATGGTTCAGGGACAGTGCATGCGAACACATTGCGCGGGTCCGTGATATGGTCGCAATTCTTCAGAATCACGGTATCCCGGTTCGCATGCTGAAGGCAGACCGCATCGGCTATGTTGTTTACGAGGACGAGTATCAGGTGGTGGCGGAGCCGTTTGCTGACACGCAGCGCTGAGTCGCCTCCCTCCCAGATGATGCAAAGGTGTTTGGCGCTCCAGTTTCACTTCCAGAACGCACGTCCCTTGGTGCAGTCTCGTTATCTTGTGCCTTTGATCCATCCCGCCGAGAATGAGATTCAACTTAGGTAGAACTTAGAAGAAGCTCATGAGAATTCTGATTGTAGAAGATGACACTGCCCTTGCCAGCTTCATCCGCAAGGGTCTCGAGGCTGAACACTACGCCGTGGACGCCGCCCTTGAGGGCGAACAGGGCCGCTCGATGGCGTTGGAATTTGATTATGATCTCGTGATCTTGGATCTCAACCTGCCCGGAATTGACGGTCTGGCCATCCTGAAGAGTCTGCGCCAGCGTAAGCCCAGTGTGCCGGTGATGATTCTTACGGCGCGCAGCCGTGTCGAAGACCGCGTGCAATGCCTCGATATGGGCGCGGATGACTATGTGGTGAAACCCTTCTCTTTTCTGGAACTCTCGGCGCGCACACGGGCGTTGCTGCGGCGCAGCCACCTGCCTTCCGAGTCCGTTCTGGCGGTCCGCGATCTTCGTCTCGATCGAGTGGAGCGCCGCGTCGAACGTTCTGGTCGCCGCATTGATTTGACCACCAAGGAGTTCGCCTTGCTCGAATACCTGATGCGCAATGCCGGGCGCCGCCTGACCCGCGCCATGATCATCGAACACGTGTGGAACCTGACTTTCGATTCCACCACCAACGTGGTGGATGTTTACATCAACTACCTGCGCCGCAAGGTGGACGATGGTTTTTCCCCGCCCTTGATCCACACTGTTCGGGGCGTCGGCTACGAGCTAAGTCCACCCGGAGCGACCGCATGAGTGCAGGTCCGCAGCCACTTGCCGGACGAACGCAGGATCAAGCTGTGCTTGGCGAATTGTTGCACTCGCTGAGCCAGCCCCTCACTACCCTGCGTTGTTCTCTGGAGGTTTCCGTCGAAGAAATAGCGGGGCACAAGGGGGACGCTGTCAGCATTGCTCTCGAACAGGCCGAAAGAGTGATCGGCATGGTCAAGCTGATGCGGGAATATCTGGATGCCGAATTGGGTACGCCACCGCCGCATCCCGTCGCTCTGGCTCCGGCTTTGCGCGCGGTTGTCGAGCAACTATCTTCCGTGGCGGCCGCGCGCCAGATCCGGCTGCAGCTCACGGGCACGTCCGCCGCCAGCATTTCCGTTGCGGAGCCGCGGCTCCAAATGGCTCTGCAGTATCTAATCAACGCCCTGATCGAGCTGCAGCTGGCGAATGGAGAAATCTCCCTGCGGTTAGAGGAGAATCCCTCGGAATCGCTGCTGCACGGGCAAGTCATCCGTTCCACCTGGACAGCCCTACAACCGAGGCACGATCCGGTCGGGGTCACTCTACGCCGTGTGAAACTGGCCATCGCCGGCCGTGTGTTGGAGTCCGGCGGGGCATCGCTGGTATTTGACGACGGAGAGCAGTCAGCTTTCGTACTTCGCATGCCCAAGCAACCGCCCGCCCTTCTCGCCTGAACTCATCTCGTGACATTTTTAAAGGCGTAGCACATAACGCCGGAGTACAATCCAGCCTTTCCGGAGGTTCGCGTTGAAGCACTGGTTAGCCCCTCTGATGCTCGCGTGCGCTGTTTCTGCAGGCTCGGAGCAAAACAGCGGCCCCGTCTTGAAACCCCTAATGGTGATCCGCGCGGGCGTGCTCATTGATGGAGATTCCACCTCACCGCGCCGCAACCAAGTCATCATCATTCGTGGTAACCAGATTGTTGAAGTCTCGGACGCCGCCAGCGCTCGTATCCCCACCGGCGCCGAAACGGTTGACCTTTCGCAGGCCACCGTCCTTCCCGGGCTAATTGATGCTCACACCCACATCTTTCTGCAAGGCGAGGAGCCCGACCAGGGGGGCTATGACGTTCAGCTCCTCAAATATCCGCTGGCCTTCCGCGCGGCACGCGCAACTGTGTCCGTCCGTCGCGCTCTTGAGCAAGGTTTCACCACGCTGCGCGACGTGGAAACCGAAGGCGCGGGCTATGGGGACGTGGGTATCAAGCAGGCCATCGAAGGCGGATACATTCCCGGACCGCGGCTGTTCGTTTCAACACGCGCTATTTCCTCGACTGGCGGATATCCGCTCGAGGGCTACGCGCCCGAGATCGAAGTGCCCAAGGGTGTGCAGATCATTGACGGGCCAGTTGAAGCGCGAAAAGCTGCCCGCGAGCAGCTCGATCACGGCGCCGATTGGATCAAGGTGTACATGACTCACCGCTCCTGGGTGGGCAAGAACGGAGAGCTCGCTTCTCAACCGACACTCACGGTCGAGGAACTCCGCGCGATCGTGGGCGAAACGCATGGCTGGGGAAAGAAAGTTGCGTGCCACGCCTATAGCGGCGAGGGCATGCAGCGCGCACTCGACGGAGGCTGTGATTCCATCGAGCACGGTCTCGCTCTGACCGACGCGCAGATTGCGCAGATGATCAAGCAGGGCACTTGGCTGGTTCCCACATTGAGCGTGTATTACTACGACCACGCCCCGGCGGACACGCCGGAAGGCCAACGCGACCGCAAGCGCGTATCCGCCCACGAGGAGTCTTTCCGCAAGGCGCTCAAGGCGGGAGTAAAAATCGCTTTCGGTACCGATGCCGGTGGATTCCCGTGGACTGATCCGATCGCGCAGGAATTCCCGCGCATGGTTGAATTCGGGATGTCGCCGATGCAGGCGATTCAGAGCGCAACTTCGCGAGCGGCCGAACTCCTTGACCAGAAGGGAAAAATCGGAGTGATTGCGCCCGGCGCTTTTGCCGATGTGATTGCCGTCGCCGGCGACCCGTTGGCCGACGTCAAGGTTCTGGGCAACGTCGGCTTCGTGATGAAGGACGGCAGGGTATTCAAGAACGAGCTTGGGCCTGGACAGAAGAGGTGAGCCATGAACATCCTGGAGATGTGTGACGCGGACGGCGCCTCCGTTCCGGTTGAAGCCACGGCCGAGCAAGCCATCCGGACCATGCTGGATCGCCATGTCGGCGCGGTTGCCGTGATTGACGACAACAAACGCATTGCCGGAATTTTCACCGAACGAGACGTGCTGCGCCGCTTAGCATTGAGCGGCCGCGAGCCAGGCCAGACTCCAGTCCGCGAAGTGATGACCACGCCGGTCGAGATGGCAACGCTCGACACCACTCCTGGCCAGGCGCTCGGAACCATGGTCGAGCGCCACTACCGCCATTTGCCCATCGTGGATGACGACGGCCGGCTACTCGGAATGCTTTCCATCCGCAACGTGCTGCAGGCGCGCATTGACATACTCACTCGCCAACTGGATGAAGCTCGCTCAACGCGTAGTTCTCGAATAGTCGGCGCCCAATCGTAGAGACGCGGCGTGCCACGTCTCTGTTTGCGCGGCCGTGATCCGGCGCTTGGCGAGACGCGGCATGCCGCGTCTCTACGAATCTGTTTGCCGATAGGAGAAACCGTTGGCCAAGCCACCAGATAGCCTCCTCTCCAAAGCACTGGTTATTGCCCGGATCTGTACCGGGATCTTCTTTGTGCTGTTCGGCGAATATAAGGTCTTTGGAAGCGCGTTCGCTCATACCGGATTCGCACACTATCTCGAAGGCTACATTCAGGAGACGGCGGTCAGCTTCTATCGGCCAGTTCTCAGCCACGTCGTACTGCCTCATGTCGTCTTTTTCGGCTATCTGGTGGGTGTCGTGGAACTCTTCATAGGGATCAGTCTGATTTTCGGAATCTTCGTGCGCGTGGCTTCGGTTCTAGGCATGCTGCACATGGTGAGCCTTACTCTGGCGACTTGGTGGAGTCCCGGCCATGGGGTTCCGCTCTGGCGCTACTTCGGCGCGGAACTCGATCACCTGCCGCTGCTTCTGCTCTTTCTGATCTTTTTCGCGGCGGGCCCGGCCGGATGGTGGCCGAGAGGCCGGCGCGGGCTGGACTAAGCCGTCCGGGGGAGCAACATTTACTTGTGCGAGTGCGGACTCTGTGCGGGGTTCTTTCGAGCTTTGGGAGCTGCCTTACCGATCCTCACTTCGAAGCTCACTGGCAGCTGCTTGGGCGGATAACAAGCGGCGTTGTCGCACGCCTGATATTTCAGATTGCCGCGCAGCATGTACTTGCCCGGCTGTACTGAGCGCAGAGGCCGGACGGTGACATCCACCTGAAAATCTCCGGTGTACACATTGAGCTTTTCGTCCGGCGCAAAGGCAAAGCTCATGTCGTGGCCGTCCGGGTAGTCAATTCCGCCGATGATGATGTCGGTCGTGGCGCCGATTTTCAGGGCGGTCGGAATCAGGAACTCCGATTTCGGATTATTGGAATTGATGTGATATCCGCGGGCCACCCGAAACGAAAGAGGTACTTTTGAAGCCTTGCCCTGGGTGATCGTGACCACCGGAGCGGGCGCCACGCTCACGACCGGTTTCATGGTGGGAGCGTCCTGGCCGAATGCGCCGGCGCTGAACAGGACGAGCGAACATGCAAATAGCCGTTTCATTCCACTAAGAGGGTATCCCAGTCACAACTTCGATTCGAGATTACCTTTGCGCCTGTACCGGTTGGCCCTGATTGAGCGCCTCTTTGATGTGGTCCACGAACACACTGCGGCTCTGCAAGCCGAACTCGCGGGCCACGAGCTTGCCGTCACGGTCGATAAAAAACGTAGTCGGCAGCACGCCGACACCGCCGTAACTCTCCCCTACCGCCTCTTTACCCAGCAGGATCGGGTAATTCACCCCCATCTGCCGGACGAACTTGGCAATGTCTTCAGTGCTGGCGTCGTCCATGGCCACGCCCACAATCTGGAATCCTTGTGGCCCGTATTCCTTCTGCAACTCGACAAACCAGGGCATCTCGATTTTGCAGGGACCGCACCAGGTGGCCCAGAAATTCAGGAGAACGGCTTTGCCTCGGAAATCCGAGAGCTTCACATTCTTGCCCTCGAGCGATTGCAATTCAAAGTCGGGCGCTGCTTGCCCGCGCAACTGCCCTGATACCGACCCGCCGGCGCGGTTCTTGCGAGCTGAATGAATTCCTGCAAAGAGCATGACCGCGATGATCGCGGCTACGACAATAGGAACAAGCGGGTTTCTTTTCACCAGTGAACTCCTGCTACAACGCAAAACGGTTCAGGAACGACAGCCACCCCGAGATCATCGTGAAGCGGCCCAGCACGAGCAGTACGCCAAGTGCGATCAACAATCCGCCGCTGGCTACTTCAATAGCATGCATATGAAACTTAAACCGGTTATAGAACTTCAGGAAGCGCCCGATGCCCAGCGCGGTCAGCAGGAACGGCACCGCCAGACCCGCGGAGTAAACCGCCAACAGGAAGACACCCTTCATGACTGTATCCTGCGCCGCCGCGAATCCCAGCACCACGGCCAGGATCGGTCCCACACAGGGGGTCCATCCGAAAGCGAATGCGAACCCGATCACGAAAGCTCCCCAGACTGTCGCGCTACCTTTGAGACCGTGCAACCGCGTATCCGCCAGCAGTGCTTTGATCTGAAAGATGCCTGTCAGATGCAGACCGAACAGAATGATCACTAACCCGGCAATCCGTGCCAGCAAAGACTTGTACTGCGCAAATAGTTGGCCGACCTCCGTGGAAATCGCGCCCAGCGTTATAAATACGATGCTGAAACCGACGATGAACGCAGCCGAGTTCAACATCACCTTGCGAAACAACTGACCTTGATCGGTCTTTAATTCCTCGACGCCCACGCCCGAGATCAGCGAGACATAGCCCGGCACCAGTGGCAACACGCAGGGGGAGAGAAAGGAGATCAACCCCGCGACAAACGCTGCGAGCGGCAATGGCAAAGTGGACATAGGACTATTGTAGCGATACCGAGGCGAAGGACGCCCCTCTCAACAGATGCGGCAAAGACGTAATTGTTACAGCATTGTGTAGCGCCGGCATCTAGCCGGCTGTCGGGCGAGGCGTCCCGCTCGCCCCAGGCAACTTAACGGCTCTGCGATTTCTGCTTCGGTCTTGGGCCGGGTTCTTTCCGCGGCTCCGCCGGGACCGCCGCTGCACCGCCCTCCGGTTGGGCCTCCGTCAACGCCTTCTTGATGAATCCCGGAGGCACGGTCGCAGTCAAAATCGCCCGGTCTCCGGATCGCTCCACTTTCAGGCTGCCGAAAAATGTCTTCACATCTACATCGGGGCCCTGCGTTCCGATGCTGGTTTCCGCGGAATGAAAAATGTTCAGAAACGTGCCGACCTGGTCGGTGATGGCCCGCGCATCGGCTTCGCTTTGTGTGAACGCTTCGGCCCGCAAATGCAGGGCGCGGAGATACCGCCCTGAAATCACCACCACCGCAGGTTTGGGAAATAGAAGTGCCCAGCCGCTCAGTCCGCCGAACGAGCCGGCCTGGGCGGGGTTGACCCGCAGGATCGCCCAGGACAAACTCGCAAACGGCACTCTCTTGTAATACTGCCGCAGGAACTGAGGCCCTCCGAATGGCGAGGCCAGCTTTCGCGAGCGGTCCAGGATGCCGCGAATTACGTTCTCATCCGGATGGTTCGAAACCGCCACGCTGTCGTACGAAAGCACCGCCACTCGAACCGTGCGGCCTTCCATCGGCACGTTGTAGATATCGAACCCGTGATAATCGTCCACAGATGATGCGATCTTCTTGAGGTACGCGGTCAGCTTGCCGGAGTCAATCTTGCCGACGAAGATCTCGGAGAACCGCGGCTCGGACGCCGAGCCTCCTGTCCCTGCGCCCCAACTCTGCGGATAGTGCACGGCAAAGCCAGCCTGGTCCAGATCTCGCTCGAACTGGAAGCCCGTTTCCTCGACAAATTTCTGGTAGTCCGGGTCATGGGAGACCGGCGGAAGCTGGTTGGTGGCGTTGAAGGTTCGAATCCACTTCAGGTTTATATAGAAGAAACCATCGGCCCCGGGCAGTAGCCGGACCGCCTCCGGCGGAGCGCGCTTGCGCAGTTGGACGATCGCCACAACGGCCGCCGCAATCGCGAGCACGCCGATCAGGACAGGGAGGGTACGCTTGATACGCATGAAGGGCTTACAGGGATGGCATAATACCACTCTGGGACCGCAGCGACTTGGAGATTTCATCTCGACCGCGCCGGCGCCGCGGCGGTGCGGTTGCACCTGTTTTTGCCCTGTGATACCTTAAATAATTGTCCCGGACATCTCGATGGGATCAGGAAGTATTGTGCCCGCAAGGCCATGCTTCCGAAATGCTGGCGTAGCTCAGCTGGTAGAGCATCTGATTTGTAATCAGAGGGTCAGGGGTTCAAATCCCTTCGCCAGCTCCAGGAAAACGGTTTTCCGGAAACAACGGAAGGTTTGCGCAGATGTACGCGCGAGTGGCGCAACAGTTCTAACGCACTCCATCAGGGTATTTTCCGGCAGGTCGCGGGCGACAAGCGAGAATTCCTGCATTTCGTTTCCTAACCAGCAGCGCTGTAATGAATTTGTGTTTTTGATTTGCAGGTCGGCGGATTTTCAGTTTTGCGCACAGGTGGGTGAGTGGTTAAAGCCGACAGACTGTAAATCTGTTCCTCCTAGCGAGGTACGGAGGTTCGAATCCTCCCCTGTGCACCAGTTTGAGCCGGTGGCGAAATGTTGATAAGCCGTTTCAGTTTGGCGATGGTCGCATACGCAGTGCTCGCGGTATTGTCGTGGAATACGATCACCGACGAGAAACTTCGTCTGGCTTCGTTGGCGGTGCTGGCGTTATTTGCGGTGAAAACGGTCGTCCGGCGCAAGGACGTTTTGCACCCGGACGCAAAGGCCGACAGCGCAAAGTAGCCAAGGTCGGGTTTTTGCTGAGAGCTGACAGCCGCGAGCTGACAGCTGGGTTTTCGAGCCGATGTAGCTCAGTTGGTAGAGCACTCCCTTGGTAAGGGAGAGGTCATCAGTTCAATCCTGATCATCGGCTCCAGATACTGGGCTTTGCGACGCGGTTGGCCGCGTTTGTGAATGCAATGGGAGACGCGGCACGCCCGCGTTTCTACCATAGTTTTTGGGAGGGCACGGCTTAGCCGTGCCGCTGAGAGTCGGAAGAAGCGGCTTTAGCCGCTGCGGAAGCGCGGGAGTAACTCAGTGGTAGAGTCACAGCCTTCCAAGCTGTTGGTCGCGGGTTCGATTCCCGTCTCCCGCTCCAGATTGAGGCGGTTTGCGGGCGTAAGCGAAGCGGGAGCCCGCAGCCGAAATCCCGAGCGTTCGTCGCGAGGGAGCTAGTCATTTAAACAACTTTATGGCATTCGAGCAGGCAACGATCAAGGTTGAAAACGAGCAGGCATTCGGCGAACTAAAGGCCGCGATAGTTCAAGTATTCGCGGCGGACCGGATTACGAAGTATTTGAAAAAGCTGAGCGGACAGAACATACGCATTCGCGATTGGGACGCGATCCTGGCGGCGGGCACGATCGATGTGATCGACGAGTCCAAGCTGGGAGCGGCGCGATCGCTGTATGAGTCTTTAACAGTCCCCGATCAGGGCCAGATCCGCGAGTTGTATCTGTCGAAGATCGAGGAAGTGGACCCGGCGCTGCGCGCCCGGTTCAGCAAGCTCTATCGGTACTACTGACATAGCGAGGTTGAGGCGTTGTGCGGCGTTTGAGCCGCGCGCCGAAATCCTGAGCGACGGCGAAGGACCTCCTAAAGATCGAGGAAGAAAATGGCGAAAGAAAAATTTGAACGGAATAAGCCGCACTGCAATGTCGGGACGATTGGTCACATCGACCACGGCAAGACGACGTTGACGGCGGCCATCACCAAAGTTTTGCAGAAGCACAACCCGAAGATCGTGTTTCGGTCGTTTGACTCGATCGACAATGCGCCGGAAGAGAAGGCGCGTGGAATCACGATTGCGACGGCACACGTCGAGTACGAGACGGCGAACCGGCACTATGCGCACGTGGATTGTCCGGGACACGCGGACTACATCAAGAACATGATCACCGGCGCCGCGCAGATGGATGGCGCGATCTTGGTTGTCGCAGCGACCGACGGTCCGATGCCGCAGACGCGCGAGCACGTGCTGCTGGCTCGTCAGGTGGGTGTGCCGTACATCGTCGTCGCGCTCAACAAGTGCGACGCGGTGGACGATCCCGAACTGCTCGACCTGGTCGAACTCGAAGTGCGCGAGCTGCTGAAAAGCTATCAGTTTCCGGGCGACGACGTGCCGGTGATTCGTCTTTCCGCTCTCGGTGCGTTGAATGGCGAAGAGAAGTGGGAAAAACAGATTGACGCGCTGATGGAAGCAGTTGACAAGAGCGTGCCGCAGCCGGCGCGCGAACTGGATAAGCCGTTCCTGATGCCGATCGAAGATATTTTCTCGATTCAGGGCCGGGGAACGGTTGTGACCGGTCGCATCGAGCGTGGCAAGGTGAAAGTCGGCGAGGAAGCGGAAATCGTCGGTTTCCGCGAGACCCGCAAGACGGTGGTGACGGGCGTCGAGATGTTCAAGAAGCAGCTGGACGAAGGGCTGGCGGGGGACAACGCCGG
>WNFE01000843.1_pt1 | contig 21889 bp, 25 predicted proteins | sample 5400451 | NCBI WGS metagenome assembly WNFE01 (sample SAMN13153344, study PRJNA577476) | soil metagenome | isolation source: 200 cm saprolite under Douglas fir tree site 2 hole 2 | place: USA:California | collected 2015-04-18
CGAAACGCTGGGAGTAGGTATTCCAGTTCTTAGCTCCAGCGGTGTTCCCGCTGAAGTCCAGGGCAAACGCATTTAGGCTGGAATAGGAATAGGTGCCAAATTGATTGATAAGCTGGCGCTGGAAGTCCTCGGTATGCGCGATGTCAATGCCGAACTTCATGGTATGCGCGCCTTTGGTCCAACTCAGGTTGTCGGCGAATGAAAAGCGAGTCTCACTGGGATTCAGGCGGGGATAGTTCGCGGCAACACCCAGGTTAATGGTGCCGTTGATCGACAAGCTAGCTCTTCCAAGACCCGGGAACAAGAAGTCGTCACTGGCCGGATCAAAGAGGCGGTCCTTAAACCAGCCAAACCGGGCCTCATTTACCAGGCTGTTCGTAATGATGCTAGTCCACTGAGCACGTCCATAAGCATTGCGGACGGTCGAGTCGGCATTATTCCCAATCGCATTTCCAGTGTTAAACACGATTCCCGTCGCTTGGATACCGTGGGGAGAGGTCCATCGGAGCCCGCTCAGGCTGAAACTCAGGCTGTTCCTCTCAGAGAGACGGTAGTCGATCTTTCCAAAACCGAGGTCCTGAGTGACAGTGCGCGAAACCGTCCCGAAGTTGCGTGTCGTAAGCATCTGTATCGCCGCCTGGCATTGCGCTGCGGTTGCTATGGGCGCAGTTGTGCCTGGGCAAGGGTTCGCGTTCGCGGCTGTATTGAGAGCGCCCGTGGCCGTAAAAAGATTCGCGGTGGTTACCGAGGCAATTGCAGGAAAATCACGGCGGGTCGCCTCATAGTTGAAGAAATAAAACAACTTGTCCTTGATAAATCTACCGCCGAGGCTGACCCCGGCCTGATGCCGTATATCCTGGGGATTAAGCGGCACAATTTGACCTGCCACTAGGAAGTTTGCGTAGCGGTCGTGGGCGTTCAAGGTGCGATTACGGAAAAACCAGTAAGCCGTGCCGTGAATGTCATTCGTCCCACTCTTGGTGACGGTGTTGATTACGCCACCCATGGCATTGCCGTACTCCGCCGAGAAACTATTGGAGACCACTTGGAACTCTTGCACGGCTTCTTGCGAAATCTGGCTCTGAATACGTGTGCGGCCGGCGTTCTCGTTGTAGTACTGGTTGGTTGTATCGTTTCCATCCGTAAGGAAGGCATTGTGGCCGGCGATGCCGCGAAAGCTCAGCAAGCCAAAGTTGCCGTCCGGCACGACGGCCGGTGACAACAACGCAAACGAGTCCACACGGCGACCGTTGATCGGAAGATCGAGAATCTGTTGAGAGGTAACCACTTGCGAAACGTCGGTCTTGGTGTCTTCCACGAGAGGCGCTGCCGCGACTTCCACCTGGGCAGTGACAGTGGAAATTTGTAGGGTAATAGGGAAGTCAACCACCTGGCCGACTTGGACCTGGAAATCCTTGATTTCCCAATTAGCGAATCCCTGCTTGGTCACCCGGATGCTGTAGGCGGTGGCGGGGACCAGTGCAGGAGCGGCAAAGACACCGGCGTCGGTGGTCTCCATCGTGCGCCGGATGCCTTTGGAATCGTTGGAAACCACTACGGTCGCGCCTGGCACTGGCGCGCCCGAGGCGTCCCGAACCGTGCCTGCGACTGCGCCCAGTCCGGCGACTGCCTGGGCACTCGCGCCTGGCGTCGCCGGGAGCAAAGCCAACAGGGCCGCGAGCATCGCGATCGTAGAAATCCAACTGGTTGTCCTCTTCATGGAGGAACCTCCTTCAAGGCTCAAACTGGGAGCAACAAGCGCACCAACTGTCGGAAGAGAAGCTCCTCGCGGCGGGGTTAACGCACGAGCGCGGGGCTTCGCCTTCTGCATTAAAATCTTGTTGCTGGAACCACCCCTCGGCATCATCTGATAGCCTATGTTTCTAGCACATCAACATTCAGAGAGCAATCAATTAGAGACCGGGGCGCTGAGGAAAATTCCTGGAACGGCGGGGCGGCTTTGCCGCGTCAAAAGGAAACGGGCTAATCTCATTCCGTGACTCACTCCGAAGCATTCCTCGTGAAGCCGAAGCACCTGGCCCGAACGTTGACGGTGGCGGGCGGACTGTTTCTCGCGATGGCCTTTCGCACCGGCGCGCAAGAGAACTATGAGATACAGGTGTACGCATACGACCAGGTTGAGCCGCATCATACGATGATTGAGCTGCACAGCAACTTCACCATCAACGGAAGCAAAACGATCGAAGACGGCATCCTGCCGACGAATCACGCGCAGCACGAGACCATCGAGATCACGCACGGCTTCACGGATTGGTTCGAAACGGGCTTTTACATCTTCACCTACCAGCGCAACGGGAATGGAATCCAGTGGGTCGGAGACCATATCCGGCCGCGCGTGCGCATCCCTAAAAAATGGAATTGGCCCGTGGGCCTCAGCCTTTCGAATGAGATTGGATACCAGCGGCGAAAATTCTCCGCGGACACCTGGACCTGGGAGATGCGGCCCATTATCGACAAACAAATCGGGAGGTGGTATTTGTCGTTCAACCCGACATTCGACAAGTCATTGCACGGCGAGAGCGTGCGCCAGGGCTTCGTCTTTTCGCCGAACGTGAAAATCAGCTACGATTTCACCAAGAAAATCGCGGGGGGAATCGAGTATTACGGATCGCTGGGACCCGCCACGGGTTTTTTCCCGGTCAGCGAGCAGCAACACCAGATCTTTCCGGCCATCGACCTCAATCTGTCGCCTAATTGGGAGGTCAATTTCGGGTTTGGCGTGGGCGTCACGCGTTCTACCGACCATCTCATCGCCAAGATGATCCTCGGATATCGCTTCAATTTCTGAGCCGCGCCGGAGAAATCCGCGGGAGGCTCACGAGCCACCTGCGAGGAACTGGCGCGCGATTTCATTGCATTCTTGAAACGCCGTCTCTTCGCTGTGCGGGCTGTGGCGGCCGTTTTCGATGAATTGTATCCAGACATGCGGTAGGGCTTTGCGGACACGCTCCATCTCGCCGGGCTCGGTGCGCGGATCGAGGCGGCCGTGGAGGAACAGCGTTGGGACACTGAGTTCGCCCAGCCGGCCATCGTATAAATCTTCGTCCGCACGCCGAACGTGGTCGGCAATCCGAAACCAAGCGGCACAGTTGCGGCGCAAGACGGTTTGCCAGTTGGTTTCTCCGTGGTCTTGCGCGAGCAGGTTGCGCGTTTCTTCTCCCAGGTCTTCGGGATGAGCGGCAAATCGCTCGAAGAATGCGCGCGAGCCGGGCTTTTTTCGCAGGAAATGGAATGCTTCGAGAATCAGGCGCTCGCAACGCTCGGGCGCGGACAGACCCATCATGGCGGCGATCACTGCGCCGTCACTGTGGCCCCAAAGAGCAGCTCGCTCGATGCCGAGGGCATCGAGAAAGGCAATCGTTTCGTCGGCGGCTCTTCGGTGAAAATCGAGAGGCATGTCGCCGGTAACTTGCGAGGAATGGCCGTAGCCCGAGCGGTCGGGGATCAGGATTCGAAACTGGTTTTGAAACGCGGCGATCTGGGGGTTGAACGGGTACACTTCGTAGCCCCACCCACCATGTAAGAAGATGAGAGGCGTTCCGCTGCCAAAGGTGCGGTAATGAATGTTGACAGGGCGAACTCCAGGCGCGTGAGGCGACTCGAGGAGGTCGAGATATGGCATCTACAAGGAAGCCCCGAAGGATGGAGCCGCGGAATAGGCAGACGCCGTCAAATCGATGACCTGAGGCACGTCTGTACGATACGATATGGAACGCTGTGCTTCAAAGCGATAAGAGCGCAAAGCCCTCCGGATGATCGCCATAGTTGGTTAAAGCGTAGATCTGGCGGCGCCGATTTTCGCCCGCGGAGGCTTCGCGTTGACGGTGGAAGCGCGAAACCCGTATAATTAAAGTTTGTCTCTAGCGCTTGGAGGGCAGATGTACGCCGTGATTCAGACCGGGGGAAAGCAGTATCGCGTCGCGCCCGGCGACACCATTCGAATCGAGCGAGTTGCGGGCGAGGTCGGGGAGAAAGTGACGTTTGGGAAGGTTCTCGCGGTGCAAACCGGCGAAAAGAAGATGGTTCTGGGTTCCGATGCCACCAAAGTGACCGTGACCGGAAAGATCATCGAGCAAGGGCGGGCGAAGAAGCTCACAGTGCTCAAGTTCAAGAAGGGCAACCAGTACAAGATTCAGCGCGGTCACCGGCAGAATTACACGGCCGTGCAGGTCAACGAAATCAAGCTGTAGCTTCAAAAGGCCCGCGGTCTAAAGACCGCGGCTACAGAAAAAGTTGCAGGAAAAAGGAAATTCGTCATGGCACATAAGAAAGGCGGCGGCTCCTCTACAAACGGCCGCGATTCCCACGGGCAGAGGCTGGGTGTAAAGCGCTTTGGCGGACAACTCGTAAACGCGGGCACGATTCTGGTGCGGCAGCGCGGCACCAAGCACCAGGCCGGCGAAAATGTCGGCCAGGGAAAAGACGACACGCTTTTCGCGCTTGTGACCGGCTACGTCAGGTTCGAAGACAAGGGCCGTCACGGCCGGTTCATCAGCATTCAGCCAGGGGCGCAGGCCAAGGCCGCCGCAAACTAAACGGACTCATTTTGGGGCGGTCCGGCATCAAGCGGACCGCCTTCGTGTTTTCAGCGCGGCGCCTGGGCAGAAACGCAGCTCAGGGGTCCTGACGGAAAGAATTTCTTGTAGGCGCTGCGTCCATGCGCGGGGATGATGGCCAGGCCCGGCAGCTTTTCGTGTAGATCGGTGAGTCTGGCGACAATCTGATTTGCGCGCGGCGCGTCGTTGTCACTGTCCCGGAGGATCAGGGACTTGCCGACGCGTTGCTTGAATCCGCGCTCGTCGTCAACCGAGTCGCCAACGTAAAACAGCCTTTGCGCGGGCGAGAGATTGACGAAGATTCCGACACTTCCAGGCGTATGCCCACGAAGCGGGACGACGACTACTGATCCGTCTCCGTAGAGATCGGCGCTCTCGTCAAATGTTTCGTAGGGTTGCGGAACGAAGCGCAGGGTGGGGTTATCAGCGGGCGGAAATTTCAGCGCGTGCGCGGGGATAACGTAGCCCTTGGCCTGCGCGCGGGGATCGGCGGCGAACTGCAATTCTTCCCGTGAAAGAAGAACGGGTAGCTTGGGCAGATCCATCAACCCGCCTGCGTGGTCGAGATGAGCGTGGGAGAGTATGACCCAACGCAGCTTGGCAGGCTCTTCTCCAACGAGTGGCAGCAGCTCTTTGAGCGGGACGTCCGGGGTCAACTGCCCTGCAAGAGATTTGAGTTTGAGCCGCACGGGGAACGGAAAGCCGCCGATTTCATCATCGAAGTGGCTGGAATTACCAGTGTCGATGAGCAGGTCGCCTGCGGGATGGCGCACAAGGATGCTTCCGGCAGTCGCGCCGAATGGGAAATCGCTAAACGTGCTTGCGGTTTCCACCCAGCACGCAGCGAGGCCGGAGATGGCCGGAATCACGGGCGCAACTCGCGCGTGCGGGGCGGCCGGCGGCAGCGGGGTTCGGCGGAAATAGAGTACGTAGGACGCAGCGCTTATCGCGGCAAGAACGACAACGAGCAGAGCGGTCAGGCGCTTCAGCCATTTTCTGAGCATCAGTTTTGAGCCTTCGGTTCCGAAGTTTCGCTGGTTCGCTTATGTTATCTTTTTTCCTGGAGTTTTATTGCTGTGTTTGTTGATGAAGCCAAGATATTTGTGAAAGCTGGAAACGGTGGAAACGGGTGCGTAGCATTTCGCCGCGAGAAATTCGTGCCGCGCGGCGGCCCGTCCGGGGGCGATGGCGGCAACGGCGGCAGCATCTACCTGGAAGCCAACCCCAACGACAACACGCTCCTTCGCTATCGCTACAATCGCGAATTCAAAGCGGACCGCGGCCGGCACGGCGAAGGCTCGAATTGCACCGGTCATTCGGGCGAGGACATGATCTTGCAGGTTCCCGTAGGGACGCTGGCTTACGACGGGCAAACGGGCGAAACGATCGCGGACCTCGCTTCACCGGGCCAGCGCGTCCTGGCGGCGCACGGCGGGCGCGGTGGCCGCGGCAACCAGAATTTCGCTAAACCGTGGCATCAGGCCCCGCGCGAACACGAGGACGGTTTTCCGGGAGAAGAGCGCCATCTTCGCCTGGAACTGAAACTTCTTGCAGATGCGGGCCTTGTGGGCTTCCCCAATGCCGGGAAGTCCACGTTGATTTCCGTCATTTCTGCCGCGCGCCCGAAAATCGCCGACTATCCTTTCACAACACTGGAGCCGAATCTCGGCGTCGTGAACGCAGACGGCGGCACAGGAAAAGAGGGCAGGGAACTCGGGCGGACCTTTGTCGTCGCGGATTTGCCCGGCCTGATCGAAGGCGCGCACGAAGGAGCGGGTCTCGGGATTCGCTTCTTGCGCCACGTCGAGCGCACGCGGCTGCTCGTCCATCTTATCGATACGAGCGACACGAACGACGCCGACCCCATCCACTCTTTTGAGATTATCGCCGGCGAGCTGCGCGCGTTCAGCGAATCTCTCTCTGAGAAACCCATGATGGTGGTGGCGACGAAACTCGACGCCACCACGGACCGCACGCGCCTCCAGGCTTTGCGTGATTTCTGCCGCGCCAAGCATCTTGAATTCCATGCTATTTCCGCGGCCACAGGCGAAGGCGTGCGGGACTTGGTTCGCGCGATCGCCGACGCTCTCGACAAGATTCCCCGCCCCACCCCCTTGTCTTCTCCGGACACGCAATCGTCCTCTTCCGAAAATGACGAAGAAGCAACGAGGAAAGATTCCTCGCCTGCGCCGATCAAGAATTCGTGAGAAAATTGCTCATGTCCTGTGCGACCGCAAAGCGGTCGACGCAACCCTCTCGGGAGGCGCATTGACGATTACGCAGGCGCACCGCACCGCCGCAAAACAACATCCGCGCCGCATCGCGCTCTTTGGCGGTTCCTTCGATCCCATTCATAACGGCCATCTCGCCGTTGCGCGTGCCGCCGACCGCCGCTTCAACTTCGACGAAATTCATTTCATCGCCGCGAGCCGGCCCCCGCACAAGCTCAAGCAGCATTTGGCGCCGTTCCCGCACCGCTTCGCGATGGTCGCGCTCGCCTGCGCGGAGCATCCCCACTTCGTTCCCTCGCTGTCTGAAGCCGGAGAAGACTTCAGCGGCACGCAACTCCACTATTCCGTCGACACCGTGCGTTACTTTCGCCATAAGTATCACGGCCAAGGTGACCATATCCTTTTCATTATTGGCGCCGACGCTTTTCTCGATATCCCCATGTGGAAGGAATACGAGACGCTGCTCGGCCTTTGCGATTTCATCATCGCCAACCGGCCGGGGATTCGTTCCGAAGCGCTCCGGCTGGTGATCCCGCCGGACGTGATTGCGCGGCCCGACCCCAAGAAAGAAGAAGAGACGCCGCCATCGCCGGTGGTTGCGCATCTCCGCCATACCACCGTTTATCTTCTCGAAACCGTCTCGAGCGACGTTTCCGCGACGGAAATTCGACGGCGCGTGAATCGCGGCCAATCCATTCACGGACTTGTTTCGGCGCGCGTCGAGGAATACATTCTCAAACAGGGCCTATACCGGTGAAATTCGACTCGTTGTCCCAGGGCGTCCAGCTTGCCGTTGAGGCGGCGCAGAACAAAAAGGCATCGGGCATTACGGTTCTCGACCTTCGCGGCGTCGGCGCCTTCACGGACTACTTCGTCATCTGCACGGGTTTCAGCACACCGCAGGTGCAGGCCATCTGCACGGAAGTGGAAGAGCAGCTTTACAGACATCTCAGCCGCTCACCCGAACACCGCGAGGGCCAGCGTTCCGCCGAGTGGGCGTTGCTCGATTTCGGCAGCTTCATCGTCCACGTCTTCAGCGAGCAGGCGCGCCGCTACTACGATTTGGAGCGCCTCTGGCGGTCCGCGCCAAAGCTGGAGATTCCCAACGAACCCGGACCGCGCGTGGGAAAGCACCTTTCGAGTGGACAGCAGGCCGCCGGCGAAGCCTATTCCAAATGACGACCGAACGATTGCCGTGGATCGCCGAAGACCCCGCTTCCATACGCCTGTTTGAGTTGGCCCAAAAAGTAGCCACCGTTCCCACCACGCTGCTTATCACCGGGGAAAGCGGCACCGGGAAGGATCATCTTGCGCGCCTGATCCACGAACTGGGCCTGCGCCGAGATGCACCCTTCCTGAAAATCGATTGCGCCAGCCTGCCTCCGCAACTGGTGGAAAGCGAGCTCTTTGGTCACGAGCTCGGCGCTTTTACAGGCGCCGTCGAGCGCAAGCTCGGGCGCTTTGAGCTTGGCGGCGCCGGTACAATCGTCCTCGACGAAATCGCGGCACTCACACCCGGCGCGCAAGGCAAGCTGCTGCGGGTGTTGCAGGAGCGCACCTTTGAACGGCTCGGCGGCACGGAAACGCTTCGAATCGAAGCGCGGCTTGTGGCTCTGACCAATGTTGATCTTCCCGCCGCAGTGGCCAGCGGCCGTTTCCGCGAAGACCTTTATTTCCGGTTGAACGTGCTCACGCTCAATGTTCCACCCTTGCGGGAGCGCCGCGCGGACATCCCGCTGATTGCCGATCATCTCCTGGCAACGCTGCGCGCCGTGCACGGCCGCCCGGGCGCGCACTTGAGCGAATCAACGCGCCGCATGTTTGCTGCTTACCTTTGGCCCGGAAATATCCGGGAGCTTCGCAACGCCCTTGAACGTGCCGTCGTATTCTCCCGAAGCGACACGCTCGAGCCCGAAGATTTTCCCGAGAACATTCGCGCCGCGGCGCCGGGCTCCATGGGTTCCCTCGCGGGCCTTCGTTCGCTTGAGAATGTCGAGCATGAAGTCATCGCCGCCACTCTCGAAGCTACTCACTACCGCATCGGCCGGGCCGCCCAGGCTCTCGGTATCAGCCGCAAGACGCTGCTGGAAAAGCGCAAAAAGTACGGTTTGAAGTGAGGATTCAACTGTTCATGCTGGGCAAGACGCGCCGCCCGGAGTTGCGGGCGGTGATTGAAGATTATGTGAAGCGCATTAGCCGGCACTCGCCCATTGAAATCATCGAAATCCGCGACGACTCTGCGGCCCTCAAGAAACTCGACGCGGACCGTGCCGCCACCGTCGTCCTCCTCGACGCGGCGGGGAAGAGTCTCGATTCGGAGAGCTTCTCCAAATGGCTTGGCGGGCACCGCGACCGCGGCACCCGTGAGCTCATTTTTCTCTGCGGGGGCGCCGACGGCTTTCCCGACGCGCTGCGCAGGCGCGCTCAGCAAAGAATCTCCCTCAGCGCGATGACCTTCTCCCACGAGCTTGCCCGCGTAATGCTCGCAGAACAACTCTACCGCGCTTTCGCCATCCTCTCCGGCAGCCCCTATCCGAAATAGGCCCGGTGGTGTAAAACCATACGCACCATGCCCTTTCGAATCATTCCTGACGAAAACCAGCCTTCGGCGGCAGTTGAAATCCCCCTCGAGAAGCCGCTCCCCGATTACGATCTCCACCAGCTCGAGCAGCCCACACCACGCGACGTGGACGCCATCCTGGTATCGCAAGGATTTCGAGACCTCGTCGACGATGCCCGCGGCGTACTCACCGACCTCCTCACCGGCACGGGAATCGAAATCACGCAACTTACCGGCGCCATTTGTCCAAGCGACGATGAGGTCTATCTCCCCGGCATCTGGATCGTTCTGAAGGACGCTCATGCTGCCCCGAAGGCCGCTCTCCCCGCTTCCGACGCGGACCGCCTTTCCTCGATCATTGCGGAATTCCTGAAACGTCTCGGTCTCTCTTGAGAGGGGCGCAAAGGATTCTTTTTTCTTGACCGGTGGGCAAGCGTGACATACCGTTGCGCGCAATTGGTCGTCTGTCCTGGGGAGTTAGGCCAAGGAATCCCTGGCGCGCGGACGCCACCAAACTGCGAAATCTGTTTTGACAGGAGAACCGATGGAACGTCCTACAGGGGTAACCATTCTCGGCGTCCTCTGCCTGATCGGCGCGGGGATCCTCGCCATCGTCGGGATTGTGATGATTGCCGGAGGCGCAATGCTTTCGGGTATGGGTAAGTCTGGAGCTGGCGCGCTCTTTGCCATGGGCGGGGCCGTCGTGGGCGTCATTTTCTTCGTCTTGGCTGCACTCTACGTTTTAACCGGCATTGGACTTCTAAAGCTGCAGAATTGGGCGCGTATTCTCACGATTGTGCTGATCGCACTGGGCTTGCTCTCGGCGGCTGCGGGGTTGATGACTTCAGTTCTCCACATGAGTCCATTCTTGTTGGTTCGCCAGCTCATTGTTGTTGCGATTGATGTCTGGATCCTGATCTACCTGTTCAAGCCACATGTGAAGCAGGCGTTCGGCGCAACTAGCTTCTAGGCCCGGCTGCAATCGCTTTCGAATTGCGGTCGCGCTGGTCCCGGGCTGAGCCGTGCTCGCTTGACCTTTCGTCTCTCGCCCTCCAAACTCTAGAGCTTTCCCCCAGAGTTGATTCTCCTGGGGAAAGACCATCGTGCCAGAAGAAAAGGGACTCCTCATCGTTTACACCGGGCCGGGGAAGGGCAAGACCACCTGCGCGCTCGGCACGGCGTTTCGCGCTGTCGGCCAGGGCCTTCGCGTCCTGATGGTACAGTTCATCTGCGGAAGGGTTTGGGAAACAGTTTAGTGCTTGGCTAACTATCCATGTCCTTTCCATCCGTGATTCTCCTGATTCTCCTACCACTGACCGAGTGGGTCCTATGGTCTGTATTTCTGCCGTCGATTCGAAAAGCAGCGGCGCAGCAGGGAACTATTTCAACTCTTGTTCTTAAGGAATCGTTCACGAGAGTTTTTCTTTTCAGCGGCCGAGCTAACCTTTTTATCTACCTCGTGGTGCTTTTCGGAACAGGTACGTGGCTCTGGTTCAACAACTTTACGTGGCGGCAGGTGGGAGTCACGTCCGCCTTTGAGTTTGGCAACGTTGTCCTTGGAACAGTTTGTGGTGTCGCTTTCTTCGGTGCGCTTATCCTGTTAGCCGCCTTTCAGAAGAAGCTCATTCCGCAAAAGCAATTCCTGTGGGAAGTTCCCGCCCTTTACGCTCTCGGTCATTCGCGGTGGATTTTGCTCCTTCTCGGTACGGTTGCCCTTGAACTGTGGCGAGCCAGTTCGATCGCTTCACTCATAAGCGATTCGCTTTCGCCTAGCATGGCGCTTCTTCTGTGCGCCGGAGTTTATGCCCTACGACTATTTCCTCGTGGCCCTTACCGGATAGCATACGGGGCATTCGAAGGGCTCGTTCTTGGTGGCTTGTATGTGTGGCTGGGCAGTTTGGTCGCTCCTTTGGCTGCTCGCCTCGCATGCGAGCTTGGTATGTTTGTCATTTTTCGTGGTACGGTACCGGCTCCTCCAGACTTTTCCTTGCCCTCTGTTGCCAATTGTCCGCTGTGCGGCAGAGGCCTTACACGCGAGGAAGTGCGTTTTCGCCAGTCGCTCACCTGCCCGCAGTGCCACCAAGTGATCGGTTTACCGAGCTGGCGAATGCCCCTGGTGAGGTTCTTATGCTTTGCGGGGTTGGTGGTCTTTTTGGGTGCCTTTCTGAAATTTTCTCCGGACGGAAACGCAGACAGCTTGTTCAATCTTTGTGCTGCCTACGTCGGCGCGCTTCTGGCAACGATAGGCACAGTTGCCCTGATCGACGTATTGAGTTTTCGTAGGTTGAGTCCAGGAAGCCCTGGGATGCCGAGTCTGGGGCTGACGTCGAGCAATCGAGAACCTGACGACCAGGATCGCAAACCGCCTGCATGAAGGGAACTACTCCTGGCAGGAATCCTGCCAACGCTTGACGTTTCTCTGCCCATTTATCAAACTTTGGAGCTTGCCCGGACCGTGAGGGGCGTCACAGTGGCAATAATCTATGCCGGAAGAAAAAGGACTCCTCATCGTTTATACCGGGCCGGGGAAGGGCAAGACCACCTGCGCGCTCGGCACGGCTTTTCGCGCCGTCGGGCAAGGTCTGCGTGTCCTGATGGTGCAGTTTATCAAGGGCTCGTGGCATTACGGCGAGTTGGACGCTGCCAAGATGCTCGGCGACGACAAGTTTGAAATTCGTCCCATGGGCCGTGGCTTCGTGAAAATCGGCGGCGCAGAGACTGATCCCGCAGACATCAAGCTGGCACAGGAATGCTGGCAGGCGGGGCGCGACGCGATTTACGGCGGCAAGTACGACCTCGTGGTTCTCGACGAGATCAACTACACCATCAGCTACAAGATGCTCGACGCCGGCGAAGTCGTCGAGGCGCTGAAAAATCGGCCCGAGCGCGTTCACGTCATTTGCACCGGGCGCAACGCGCATCCCATGCTCGTCGAGTTGGCCGACCTCGTTACCGAGATGCGCGAGGTGAAACACCCCTACACCAAGGGTATACTGGCGCAACGGGGGATCGATTACTAGAAGTCAGAAGTTTGAGGCTCGAAGAGGCAAGCGCCGGACGGGCGCAGGTTCTTCTTCGAACATGGAACCTCAGACATCGAAATTCCACGATGGCTTGGTTCAAGAGAGACAAAAAATCGTTCGATCAGACCACACCGCCCGAAGAGCGCCGTGTTCGCACCGAAGGCCTCTGGGTAAAGTGCGAATCCTGCCGGGCCATCGTCTTCCGCAAGGATCTTGAGGCGAATCTCTACGTCTGCCCGAAGTGCCAATTCCATTTCAAGATGAGCGCCAAACACCGCCTCGAGATGCTCCTCGATGGCCGGTGGACCGAGCACGATGCCGGCATGACCTCGACCGACCCGCTCAAATTCGTCGACACTAAGCCTTACGCCGCGCGCATCAAGGAGGCAAAGAAAAAACTCGGCATGAACGACGCCATCATTACCGCCGAAGGCCAGCTCAACGGGCGGCCCGTCGTGTGCTGCGCCATGGAGTTCGGTTTCATTGGCGGCTCCATGGGCGCCGTCGTCGGCGAAAAAGTCACCCGCGCCATTGAGCTGGCCATCGAAACTCGTCAGCCCTTTGTGGCCGTCTCCTGCTCCGGCGGCGCGCGAATGATGGAAGGCACCATCAGCCTGATGCAGCTTGCGAAAGTCTCCGCCGCCCTCGCCAAACTCGACGACGCCAAGCTGCCCTACATTTCTTTGCTCACCGATCCGACCACCGGCGGTGTAACCGCCAGTTTCGCCATGCTCGGCGATTTGAACATCGCCGAACCCGGCGCGCTGATCGGCTTCGCGGGCCCTCGCGTCATTGAGCAGACCATCCGCCAAAAACTGCCCGAGGGTTTTCAACGTTCCGAGTTTCTGCTGGAGCACGGTTTTCTTGACGCCGTGGTACACCGCAAAGAATTGAAAGCCTTCATCGCCAACTCCCTCGACCTGCTCCTGGGCTGAAATGAATTACGAATCGGCGGTCCGCTACTTGCTCTCTCTTGGCAGGGAATTGGCCGCGCCCACTCAGGCCGCTTCGGCCAAATTCGACCTTGAAAACATCACCGTTCTCGCCGAGCGCCTGGGGCGCCCCGAACGGGCATATCCCTCCGTCCACATCGCAGGGACCAATGGGAAAGGCTCGACCGCGGCATTCTTGGAATCGATCCTGCGTCATGCGGGTTTCCGAACCGGTCTGAACACTTCGCCGCACCTCGAGAAAATCAACGAACGCATTCGTATCAACGGTGAAGAAATCAGCGACGCTGCGTTTGCCAAGACCTTTACTCGCATCCTGGCATTGATCGAAGAGCTGCTCGCCGCGGGGAAGCTCCGCGCCCATCCGACCTATTTCGAATGCGTCACCGCAATGGCCTTCGAGAATTTTGCGCGCGAACGCGTCGATTTCGGCGTCTTCGAAGTCGGCCTCGGCGGCCGGCTTGACGCCACGAATGTCCTCACTCCCGCCGTTTCGATCATCACCAGCATTGACTTCGATCACGAGAATTTTCTCGGGCACTCCATCGAACAGATTGCTGCGGAAAAAGCGGGAATCATCAAAACTGGCGTGCCCGTCGTCAGCGCGGTCACACATCCAAAAGCGATAGAGGTGATTCGCCACCGCTGCCAGGAACTCGGCGCGAGACTGGTCGAAGTGGACGGGTTCCTTAAGATCGCTCGCGAAGAATTTCGATCGGTTGATGGCTGTTATCGGTTCGTTGTCGCGGACCTCCTGACGAAGAAATCTCTGGGCATCCAGCTTGGGATTCCCGGAAGATTTCAAGTGCGCAACGCCCTAGCGGCGCTCGCCGCGGCGCATGTTCTTGCGGAAGAGGGCCATGTAATGAATGAATCGGCGATACCGCGAGCGCTTCAAGAGACTCGCTGGCCGGGCCGCCTGGAAAAGCTGAATTCGAATCCCGATATCTATTTAGACGGCGCGCACAACCCCTCCGCGGCGCAGGAAGTGGCCTCTTTCTGGGAAGAAAACTTTGCCGGCCGCAAAATCTGGCTCATCTACGGTGCGCTCCGCGACAAAGCCGTCGACGAAATCGCCGGCATTCTCTTCCCGCGTGCCGCGAAGGTTATCTTCACGCAGCCGCGCACCTCGCGAGCCATTTCCGCCGACCAACTCGCCGATATCACCGCGCATCACGCCGCGCACTCCGTGATCATCCCTGAAGCCGAGCAGGCCTTTGAACAGACTCTGGACGCAGCCGCCCCCGGCGACACCATTTTCATTACCGGCTCGCTGTACCTCGTAGGCCAGCTCCGCCACTATTGGAAACACCGCGCGCAGGTGGCCGCCCGCTAAGATCTCGGTTTCGAACCGGGAACGCGCTTGCTCACTGACTCCTGTTTTTGTCATCCTAAAACCTACGAGGCCGGGCATGCTGGACTTTGGCTCTTTTAATGGACGGCCATGGCACAAATGAGCGGAGGCGATTGACCCAGTGAGCGCGCGGAGCACAGCAAACAAGAATCCCCTCGTAGGCATCATTATGGGTTCAAAATCCGATTGGGAAACGATGGAGCACGCCGCCAAGACGCTCAAGGAGCTTGGCGTGCCACACGAGGTGCGCGTTCTGTCCGCGCACCGCACACCCGACCATCTGCTTGAGTATGCCAGCTCGGCGGAGGGCCGGGGTTTGGAGGTAATTATCGCCGCAGCCGGCGGGGCAGCGCATTTAGCGGGAGTCACAGCCGCGAAGACGATTCTTCCCGTCCTGGGAGTGCCCATGGAGTCGGCCTCACTCAAAGGCCTCGATTCGCTTCTCTCCACGGTGCAAATGCCCGGCGGAATCCCTGTGGGCACTCTAGCTATCGGCAAGCCCGGCGCGATCAACGCGGCACTGTTTGCGACGGCCATCCTTGGCACGAAGCGCACCGAGTATCGGGAAGCTATCCGCAAGTACCGCGCGGCGCAGACCGAGAAAGTGCTAGCCGTTACCGATCCTAGGGCCGAAGGGAAGCCGTCGGCGAAATCCGCCAAGTCCTAGGGGCGAGCCATTCGCCTTACCTATATTATTGTAAATAAAGCAATTAACTAGGAGACGCTCGCCATGGCATCCAAGCGTGTGCCAGAGTGCTTGCTGGGTGCCGGATTGCCGCCTCACTCAGCCTGATGCTAGGATAGGTGTTTCCATGCCCGCCGAAAATCACCTCAAGCCACGAATCGGCATTCCCTGGCGAACGAGCGCCGAAGAACTCGGCAAGATCAGACGAAAACTGGATTACTACTTTGAAGGCGTTCGAAAGGCCGGCGCGGACCCTTTTGAAGTTTCGCTGCACCAATCACCGGAGCAGCTCGAACGCCAACTGCGGGGCTTGGACGCCTTCGTTCTTCCCGGCAGCCCTTCCGATCTGAACCCTGCGCTATATCACGCGGCTCGCCACCCCAAGACACAGGACGCCGATACAGCTCGCGAGAAGACGGACTTCGCCATCCTGGAGCATGCCTTCGCAGCCGGCAAGCCCGTCCTGGCTATTTGCTACGGCTGCCAGAGCATGAATGTTTGCCTGGGCGGATCGCTTTATCAGGACATCGCCAGCGAATTGCACACAAACATCGAGCACAGCAAAATGGGGCTTCCGGCCGACGCGGACGACCCGATCCATCCGGCCCGGATAGAGGCCGGCGGCGAAATTGCTCAACTTGCAGCCGCTTGCGGCTTTGAGAAGACAGACAGCGGATTCGAAGCGCAGGTAAACACGTCGCATCATCAATCCATTCGCGATCTTGGACACGGCCTTCGCGTCGCGGCGGTCGCACCTGACGGGGTGATCGAAGCCGTCGAGCATGAGCCGCATAAACACTGGGTGGTCGGCGTGCAATGGCATCCAGAGCGGATGCAGGGTGACCCGCTCGCGGCGATGCTCTTCCGCGCGTTGGTACAGGCGACGCGTGCCGCCGCGACGCCGCGCTGATAGTCTCGGCCGCGGTGTGGGCTGACTTAGGATTTCATTGGGGGCTTCATTCATGATTTCACTCGCGGGGAAAGCGGCGCTCATCACTGGGGGTTCGCGCGGGATTGGCGCGGCTGCCGTCAAGCTCTTCGCCCAAGCCGGTGCTGACGTCGTCTTTAATTATAACAAAGCGAAGGACGCGGCAATTCAGGTCGAGCAGGAAGCGCGCAAGCACGGAACGCGAGTCGAAGCTTTCAAAGCCGACGTCGGCCGCCACGCCGACAACAAGAAACTCGTCCAGCATTGCATCGCGCGGCTCGGCCGCTTGGACATTCTCGTGGCCAACGCGGGAATCTGGAACTTGGAAGATCTGCCGATTGAGAGCATGACTGAAAAACAGTGGGACGAAATGATTCGAATCAACGTCAAGAGCGTCTACTCCGTCATCCATTTTGCTGTGCCTCAGATGATCAAGCAGAAGTCCGGCAAGATCATTCCTATTACATCGACCGCCGGTCAGCGCGGCGAGTCCTTCCATACGCACTATGGCGCGTCGAAAGGCGCCGTCATCAGCTTCGTGAAAGGCCTTTCCACGGAGCTTGCCCGGCACAACATCCTCGTCAACTCCGTCGCTCCCGGCTGGATCGCCACGGACATGTCGAAACCCGTCATCGAGACCAAAGCGGGACAAAAAATGATTGCCGCCGCCATTCCGCTGGGCCGCGTCGGCACCCCGGAAGAAATCGCCGGACCGATTCTGTTTCTTGCTTCCGACCTAGCCAACTTCCTCACCGGTGAAATCATCAATGTAAACGGAGGCGCGGTCTTGTGCGGATAAAGTTTTCCTCCCTTGTAATCGTCTTATATTGTTCCGGTGCGCTCTTCGCTCTGAGCGCTGCGGCCCAGAATCCGGACACCATGATGCCCGAGCAGAGCACCGCGAAGGCCAGGCAGATCGTTCAACAGCTTATCGATGCTCTTGGCGGCCCGGCTTATCTGCAAATCCGCGAGAGCGAATGCCAGGGCCGCCGCGCGCTTTTCGGCCACAACGGGGAGCTCACCGGCTACATCGATTTCACCAATGACCGCCGCTACCCGGACAAGGATCGTACGGAATACATCGCGAAGAGCCACAATTTGAAGAGTGTTCTCGAGTCAGCGATCGGCGTCGACGGCCTGGATCTGTCGCACGGTGGCGTGGTCATCACCCTCTACAATGGAGACCGCGCGTGGACTCTCGATCGCGGAGGCGTGTCTGAAATGCCCGCCGGGGCTGTCTCCGATTTCCAAGAAGCAATGAAAAAGGATGTAAACAATCTCCTGCTGCGGCGTCTCAAAGAAAATGGCATGAATTTTCGCTTCGGCGGCAGCGATATCGTGGACCTGAAGGAGGTAGATTGGGTAGAGATCACCGACGGTGAGGGCCGCACTTATCGTCTTGCCATCGACCGCATCTCCCACCTGCTCGTTCGCAGTGTGGTCATCACAGACGACGCAGAAACGCGTGACCGCCGCGAAGATCTAACGATCTATTCGAATTATCAGCCCAGGGATGGCGTGATGATGCCCCGCCAGCTGAGCCGGGAGCGCGACGGCCGCCGGTCGGCTCAGATTTTCTACGATACTTGTAAGTTCAACCCCGGCCTCCCCGATGAGCTTTTCACTGAGGCTTCGTTGCAGAAACGCGGCTCCCAAATTGGGGTGAAAAAGGACAAGAATAAAAGAATCGAACATTGAAATACTTCCTTTGGCGTGACACCGCGCGGGAAGGCGCTCCCTTGTTCCGCCTTGGACGTACGGACCCAGCGAAGGAGTCTAGGAGTATTTCCCAGCCGAAACTCATCTGGACAAAGGCCTGTACCCGCCAGTTTTGTACCCTTGAATTACGGAGTAACTTACTTAGAAAGGGGGGAAAATACGTTCCAAACTGATGCTCCTTTTGTTACCTTTCTATCCCTTTTGCGGCGGCTCTATAAAAAGTCTGGAGATTAGCCGCTGGAAGTACTATTTTTAGTATCACTTACGGCACCTTGCGTATGGCCACGAGACTGCACCGCATTGATACGCTGGCCATCCGGACAGGTGCATAGCCGCTTCGAGCTGCAATGAAGGAATTCATCTTGGGACAGAGTGCAAAACCCTTTAGCGCTCGGCGAAGCCGCATCGGCGGCTTCAGTATGCTTGAACTCGTGGTCTCGATGGCCCTGGTTCTAATTCTTGCCGGCATCTCTCTTCCTTCGTTCACGCGGTCATACCGGATCTACGAACTCAATGGGAGCGCCACGCGTCTAGCCGGCATCTTCAAGCTTACGCGCTTTGAGGCCATTCGCAGAAATACGACAGTGACCTGTCAAATCCAGCAAGCGGGTGCCAATTGGATCCTGTGGGCAGACTCCAACGGCGACGGGATCGTCGACCCAACGGAAACACAGTTCCTCATTACCGGAACGGCGACGCTCTTGCCGGCAGGTTCGGTGCCGAATCCTGCGGCCATTACCTCGGCTTTGCGTGTGGCGGGCCTCAATACACTTTCTGGCGCCAATAACTCGATCACCTACGATGCGCGCGGCGCTGTCGCCTTGGGAGGGAACCCACCAACGACCGTCTCCGTGTTATACCTCGGAAACGCCGGCAATCCGGATTTCGGCTACCGGGCTGTGGTTTTGCTTCCTTCGGGAATCACACAAGTTTGGGCAGCTCCCGGCGGAGGGAACTGGCGGCCAGTGAGCTAGACCGTATTCGAGATCTAAGATGCAGCGCGAATTCACAACACGGCGTAGAGGAGAAGAAGGTTTCAGCCTCCTTGAAATGCTGTTTGCAACCGTTATCCTGCTGGTAGGTCTGGTCGCGGTGGCGCAACTTGTGCCCTCGTCAATCACCATGAATAGCCGGAATCGCGGTGACTCCGCGGCGCTGGTTCTTGCGCAGCGCGAACTGGATCAAATGCTCGACCAGAAGCTTACTTCATTTTTCTTTATCGATTCACAGGGTAATAATTGCTCGCTGGGTAATAATGCCACGCCGAATCAGATCGTCGGCAGCCCTGTCGTCCTCGATGCCAGCGGCCGCCCGGTAATCGATTTCGGCGCGGGCCAAGTTGCCGGGTATAACTTCGAGCGCGCTGACCCAAGCGACCCAAGCGGAGCCTTCTTTGATGTGCGCTGGGCCGTCATCACCTCCGTTAACGGGCCGATGATCACCGGCAAGCGCATTATCCTCGGCGTCCGCCAAAAGGGAGGAAACAGCTTTTTCCAGCCCATTACGCTCGATACGACGGTGGAAAGATGAATCGCTCCTCTGCCCGCGAACGGCAAACTGGCTTCACGCTGATCGAGTTGTTGACCGCCCTGGCCATCTTTCTTCTTGTAACCGGGGCGGCATTTACCCTTCTGGGAGTTTCTCAGAAGCGTTACCAGTCCGATTCGCAAGTTCTGAATTCCTTTCAGGAAGCAAGGCTCGGGCTGGATGAGATGATTCGAAATATCAACGATTCAGGGTTTCCGCCGCCGACCTTCGCTGGCCTCGATCCCACTCGCTACGTCAGCTCTCCCTTTGCCTGGAGCCCCAACTATCCGGGTACTCCATGTACTATCGGCGTCAACTGCATTAGTCCCGGCGATTTCGACCTGATCGTCGAGACAAATATTAACCCGCAAGATCTCAACTCCACGGTTTCTTGGATCCGCTATCAATTGCAGGGAACCACGCTCATGCGCGGGGTCACGCCAAAAGTCGCCGGCGCCGATCCCGATAACGCCACAATTCAAGCAGGACTCGCCCCCTTTGTCCAGAATGTAGCCAACAACGCGGTGCCAATGTTTTCTTACACTTGCGATACGTCCGCCGGCCTTCAGCCATGTCCCGCGGCTGGTGCGGACAACTCGCCAGCGAACATCCGCGATATCGAAATCACTCTAATCGTCGCCACGCCTCAGCCGGACGCCCAGACAGGCCAGCCACGCCTCGTTGAGCTGCATGGAAGGGGACGCCGCATCAATCCCAACCAGTAGGAAAAGAGGAAGCCCGTTGAGAATGCCACACCCACTGCGGAGCCGCCAAAAAAGAGAAGAAGGCATTGCCCTGCTGATTGCCATCTTCGTTCTGCTCTTGGTCTGCGTGATAGGCATCGCTTTGATTGTCTCCTCGGGCACGGAGAGCGCCTTGGCCGGGAACTACCGTTCGGCCACTGGCGCCTACTACGCCGCCCTCGCGGGCCTGGAAGAAGGACGCGGCCGGTTGCTCCCGAAGAACCCGAATTACATTCCTCCCCCGACAGGAACGACGCCGCCTTATCAGGTAACCCGTGTGCGCTACATCACTAACCCTGTGGGTGGTGAAGATGTTTTGGCGGCCTATCCGGACAAGGAATACGACGCCGAATTTGGAAATGGAACCCTTGCTGGAAGAGCGGTCGATAGGATCCCTTCAGTCTCGGCTGTCGCCGGAATATCGGGGCAGCTCTACAAATGGGTGCGTATCAATGCGGTTACAGAAAATTCGCTCAACCTGGATGTGGACAAAGACGGCACTTTGGACGCGAACACGGAGCTCTACTACGACGGCACACAACTGAATCGCACGGCGACGGGGAATCAAGTGCTTGAAGTCACCGCGCTGGCTGTGCTCCCAGGCGGCGCACGGAAACTTCTTCAGTACGTTGTGGCCCCGATCAACCTTTTTCCTCCAAACTTCACTTTCCCCGCCGCGCTCACCCTAGCAGGCAACAACGTGAGCTTTGCGGGGCCGAATTACAGCTCGTTCAATGCGAATGGCAACGACCAGTTCGGTCCTGCGGGCTGCACGCCCGGGGCGCCTCCTATCGCTGCCATCGGGTACACTAACGGTTCGGACGCGAGTCAATCCAACATTCTTACCGGCAACGTGATGACCTATAAGGTCAATTACACCGGTGCCGGCGGCACGACACCGAACGTGAACCTCGTTACGCTCCCCTCGAATTTTCTGACTCCCAGCGGGCTTGAAGCCCTGGTGCAGAACATCACCGACAGTGCGGATCTGGTGCTCAACGGCACTGTGACCCAAAGCAGCTTGCCCGCCGGGATGACCTCCTCGAATCCCATGACCATCGTAGTGAAGGGCGACTTAACCGTTCATGGAAACTACAGCGGCTATGGTCTCCTCGTGGTCACCGGCAACCTAAGCTATGACCCCGATGCTTCATGGCGAGGCATTATTCTCGTGATCGGGAAAGGCACGTTTAACGTTCCCTTGAACGGTAGCGGTGGCATTCTTCAGGGCGCAATCCTTGTCGCTCAGACGCGCGACACTTTCGGCAACCTATTGCCGTCGCTGGGATATTCTTCATTCTCCTATGGGCATAACGGCGGCGGATTCAACTTCAGCAGTTGTTGGATCAACAATGCCATGCCGACCGTCACCTACAAGACGCTCTCTTTTCACGAAATCCCTCAGTGAGATTAGGCCGCAACTGCACTTTGTGATCATCTTTTCGAAATTGATCCCCTTTCCCTAATCCTGCCTTCTGGTCTGGCTGGTTCGGAGTTCACATCCGTTGCTGCCCTGATTCCTCCTTCGTTGCGAAGTTGGCTCGCCTCACTCTGGCAACGGCCGATCGCTTCCAAAATTGTTACCTTTCGAC
>WNFE01000965.1_pt1 | contig 21847 bp, 20 predicted proteins | sample 5400451 | NCBI WGS metagenome assembly WNFE01 (sample SAMN13153344, study PRJNA577476) | soil metagenome | isolation source: 200 cm saprolite under Douglas fir tree site 2 hole 2 | place: USA:California | collected 2015-04-18
GGGCTTTTTCGGCGGAGAGTTTGCCGAGATCCTGATTGACGAGCGCAGCGGCCTTCTTGAGGATGCCGAAGGCGCGAATCAGCTCGGGCGGCATGGTGTCTTTGCCGATGTCGAAGTGGATGAGGGAGCGGGCGGTCTGGGCGCCGTAGTAGCGGTCGACGGGGACTTCGATCTTGCCCATGCTGTCGGATTCGGTGCGGGTGGGACCGGACATGACAGGTTTTGTGGCTTCGGACATGAATGGCTCCTGGAGTGGATTCAGCATGAGTTTAGCAGGGAGGAGGCAAGGAGGTAAGGATGGGAAGTGGCGAGGGGCGAGTGGCGAGTGAACCCTCGAACCTCTCCTCGAAGCTCGGGGCAAGCGAGTGGGGAGAAAAAGAATCCTTCTATAGCAAGGAATTGTGGGCGGTTTGACGTTCGAGGAGCATCTATGTGGGCGACAGGGGCGTATTTTTGGCAATGAGCGAAATGCCCACAGAAACGCAGGCGTTGATTACGGTGCGGCGAGACTCGCCCGAAGATGTCCAACTGCGGCAGATCATCGTGGAGCTGGACGGGGAGAAGGCCGGGGAACTGCTTTACGGTCAAACGGTTACGATTCCGGCGGCGCCCGGACGTCACAAACTGCGGGTAGACAACACGTGGAATTGGAAGACAATTGAGCTTGATCTGAAAGCGGGGGATCACGTCAGGTTCCTCACGATGAGCAAAGCGGGCCGACTGACCGCGTTTCTGGCTTTCACGCTGGGGGGTGGGCCGATGTACGTTTCGATCCAGAAAGATGAGTGATGCCTTGCTGTTGGGCCAAGGTCTGGAGCCGCTAAGAACTCCACCCCCCATGTTTTTGCAAAAGAGGCGGGAAGCGATTGAAAAGGAAAGAGATAGGATCTTCCGCAAGGCGAAAGAGCGCGCAAGCCCCTGAACAGAAAAGAGTTAGTGATGCGGGACATGTGAGTTGTGATGGCGCGGTCCGTGCCACGGGGGAAGAGGACAGACTGAATTTGGAGGAGGTACCCCCTCCCCCCATGTTTTTTGTAAGAATGTGATTCTGGGGGAGTTGAAGTCGTTTGTTTTGATACTCTTTTGCAAGTGTTGATTCTACAAGACTTAAAGCCTGGGGAATTTGGAAGGACCGCACGCCGACAGGCCATGATGGGCTGGCACGAACGAGCCGCGCCGAAGCAAGACAGAAATTATAGCATACCCGTACTGTTTGTCAAGTACTAAATACTAAGTGGTTTGTTTGGTGCGGGATGGCCGTGTGCAAGTCCGGATTGGGAGCGGGAGGATTTAATACAGGGGGCGCCGAGGACACAGGGAGGACCGTGGGAGACGAAGGGAGTGCAATGCAGTGGCGAAGAGGAGCAAGGAAGATGGCCACCTGAAGAAGATGGCCACCTGAAGGTGGCCGCTACGAGACACGACACAGGAGGTGAGCGGGAAGAGCCGGTCATGTATACCGGTCATGTATAATTGTGGGCTCAGGGATTGAGCGGAATTCATGGCGGAAGAGACCAACACGGAGAGGGCGAGCGCGGAGGTGCTGCGGGAGCGGCGGCGGCGGTTCCGACGGACGCGTGCGCGCGAACTGAAAATGATCGCGAAGGCGCTGGCGTCGACGAAGCACCCGATCCTGGTACACATCATCCCGATGCGGCGCTGCAACCTGGATTGCGGGTATTGCAACGAGTACGACGACGTCTCCAAGCCGGTGCCGCTCGACGAGATGAAGAAGCGGCTGGATATTCTGGCCGATATGGGGACGTCGATCATCACGATCAGCGGCGGAGAGCCGTTGATGCACCCGGAACTCGAAGAGATTATCCGGCACATCCGGAAGCGCGGAATGATCGCGGGGATGATCACGAACGGGTTTTTGCTGAGCGAGAAGCGGATTCAGAGCTTGAATGAAGCGGGGCTGGAGCACCTGCAGATCAGCATCGACAACGTGGTGCCGGACGAAGTGTCAAAGAAGAGCCTGAAGACGCTGGACAGCCGGCTGGAGTGGCTGGCGGAACACGCGGTGTTCCAGGTGAACATCAATTCGGTGCTGGGGAGCGGGGTGAAAAACCCCGAGGATGCGCTAACGGTGGCGCACCGCGCGGTGGAACTCGGATTTACGAGCACGGTGGGGATCATCCACGACCACAACGGGCAACTAAAGGCGTTGAGCCAGCGGCAGACAGAGATCTTTGAAGAGATCATGACCTTGGGGAAGCGGTCGTTTTCCAGGTTCAATGATTTTCAGCACAACGTGGCGCGCGGGCGGGAACATGACTGGCGCTGCCGGGCGGGCGCGCGGTATTTGTACGTTTGCGAGGATGGCCTGGTGCATTGGTGTTCGCAGCAGCGCGGGTATCCGGGGATTCCGCTGACGGAGTACACGGCGGAGATGCGGGAACGCGAGTATTTGACGGATAAGTTTTGCGCGCCGCGATGCACGATTTCCTGCGTGCAGCAGGTGGCCATGCTTGATAATTGGCGCGATAAACAGACGCTGAAACCGGTGCCGATGGCACCGCCGGCGCCGCCGGCCGAGCTGGTGCAGATCGGCGGGACGAGAAGCGAGTCCTGATCGCGAACCAATTTTATTTGCCGCATACCATCTATTTTCTCTCCGCGCACATCAGGAACCCAGTGCAATTGACGTTAGCTCTTGCGATGCGAAGAATAAAACCATGCCAGGCGCAGCGATAGAGATTGAAAACCTGACGAAGGACTATCCCTTCGGGTTTCTGCACTTGAAGAGGAAGAGGTCGCTCGAAGGGCTGACGATGCAGGTCGAGAGCGGCGAGGTGTTTGGGTTTCTCGGGCCGAACGGCGCGGGAAAATCAACGACCATCAAATTGCTGGTGGGACTCATCTTTCCCGAGGCGGGCACGGCGCGGATCCTCGGAAAACCAATCACGGACATCGAGATGCACCGGAACATCGGCTACCTTCCGGAGCAGCCGTATTTTTACGATTACCTGACGGCGGCGGAATTGCTGGATTACTTCGCGAGGATTCACGATCTGACGGGTGCGGAGCGGAGCGAGCGCGTCGCCCGCGTGTTGAAAAAAGTCGGACTCGAGACGGCGGGGAAGATCCAACTGCGGAAATACTCCAAAGGCATGCTGCAGCGAGTGGGTTTGGCGCAGGCGATCCTGCACGATCCGCAGGTGGTGATCCTGGATGAGCCGATGTCGGGGCTCGATCCCGTGGGCCGGAGGGAAGTGCGCGACATCATTCTGGAATTGAAGAGCGAAGGGCGGACGGTGCTTTTCTCGACGCACATTCTTGCCGATGCGGAAATGCTGTGCGACCGCGTGGGGGTAATCGTGGGGGGAAAATTGCGCGGGGTAGGCGCACCGGAAGAAATCGTTGGGGTGAAGGCGCAGGGGATGGAGATTTTGTTTGAACAAACGGGGCGGGAGGGCATCGCGGCAGAGCTGCTGGCCAAGGCCACGAGAACGGGAGACCGCTATCGTCTGCAAGTTCCGGAGGCGGAGCTGTACGCGACGCTGGAACGACTGCGCGGAGCGAAGACGAGAATTCTTTCCGTGACGCAGGTGAAGGCGTCTCTTGAGGAATACTTCATGGATCTTGTGGGAGCGGACCGGGCGCAGGCGGCCGCGGTCGAGGTGAGCGGGAAATGAAACGCGCGGGAGTGGTGGCGTTGAATACATTTCGCGAAGCGGTGCGCGACCGCGTGCTGTACAACCTCGTGTTTTTTGCGCTGCTGATGATGGCGGCGGCGGTTCTGGTCGGACAGATTTCGATCGGCATCGAGGAGATGGTGATCAAGAGTCTGGGTTTGACGGCTATTTCGGTGATTGGACTTTTGATTGCGGTGTTCACCGGAGTGGGCCTGGTCTACAAGGAGATGGACAAGCGTACGTTGTATGCGCTGCTGGCCAAGCCGGTGAGGCGGTGGGAATTTCTCCTGGGAAAATTCGGCGGGCTGGTGCTGACGCTGGCCGTGAATACGACGGCGATGGCAGCGGGATTGTTCGCGACGCTGCTTTATGTGAAGCATCCGCTGGAGCGGACGGATGCCGTGTTGCTCGTGGCTATCTACTTTATCCTGCTTAAACTGATGCTGGTGGTGGCGCTGGCGCTGCTGTTTTCGTGCTACACGACGCCGCTGCTCGCCATCCTCTACACCTCGGCGTTGTACATCGCGGGGTTGTTCGTGGAAGAGATGCGCACTTTCCATGGAGCAATGGTGAGCCCGGCGCTGGCGGCGCTGACACGGTGGCTGTCGTACGTGCTGCCGAATTTCGAGAATTTCAACGTGATGGCTGCGGCGGCTCACGGGCGCGCGGTTCCCGGCGCGCTAATACTTGAAAATACGGCGTACACGACGGTGTACTGTGCGATCGTGCTGCTGATTGCGGCGACTGTTTTTTCCCGGCGAAACTTGAAATGACCTCGCAGAAAGCGATGAACTGGCTGCTGGCGCTGCTGTTGACAGCGGGATTTGCCGGCGTGTGGCGGCTGCAGCACAGCATCGACGGGCGGCGCACGGCGTTGCACCAGGAAAAGGACGAGCTGGTACTGCGTTCCGGGAAAACGGTCAAGGTGATAAGTCTTGAGTACACGCCGCTGATGGCGGACGTCTATTGGACGCGCGTGGTGCAGTATTACGGCGACAAGCACGCGCGGCACGACGCGAACTTCGAGCTGCTCTGGCCGCTGCTGGACTTGACGACGACTTTGGATCCGAATTTGGTGGTAGCTTACCGTTTTGGCGCGACATTCTTGAGTGAGCCTTCACCCCGCGGCGCGGGCCGGCCGGACCTGGCGATCGAGCTTCTCGGGAGAGGGATTCGCGAGAATCCCGATTATTGGCGGTTTTACCAGGATTTGGGCTTTGTCTACTATTTCGAGTTGAAAGACTACGCGAAGGCGTCTGCCGCGTTTGCTGAGGGGAGCAAGAATCCGGATGCCCTGATCTGGATGAAGGTCATGGCGGCGAGAATTGCGGCCGAGGGAGAATCTCTCTCGACATCGATTTTTTTGTGGAACGAGATCTACGCGACCACGAAAGATCCGATGGTCAAGGAAAATGCATTGACACATTTACGGCTGTTGAAGGCGAAAGAGGATCGCAGACAGCTTAACGCGCTCGCGGACGAATTTGAGAAACGAACGGGCCGGCGGCCGGCGCGCCTGGGGGAGTTGGTGCAAGCCGGACTGCTGAACCGTTTGCCGGTGGATCCACTGGGCTACGCATATGTCCTGGGCCCAAATGGGAGAGCGGCGCTAAACCTCAACAGTCCCCTGTTTGAACAGGAGTTGAGGCACCCAGACGCGAAATAATTCCCCGCGGCCCGCTGTAGCGCCCGGAATTTGTGCGCGTTACTCCGTCGTCCAGAGAAGAGTCATGTGAGGATCCATGACGAGCTTGCGCGGCGAGGTTTGCGTGACGAAGTGGAAAGCAGTCTCGGGTCCCGCGGCGACCACTGTTCCCACATATTGTCCGGCGCCGGAGTCAGCGTAGAGCGGAACGGCGGTGATGAAAGAGCGAGGCACGCCGGTCTGGAAGAGCTTTCCGCGAACGAGATAACCTTTTTCGGTGCGATGCGCAGTATATTCCACGCGGTAGTGTGGAATGCCCGTCCCGCGCACCCATTCCTCGAAAAACCATTCCATCGAGCGACCGCCCTCGAGATCCATTTCCGGGGTCATGACGGCCTCGACTTCGTGCTGGAGGTCTTTGGTCGAGAGCGCGCGGTAAGCGTATTTTGCCGCGAGTGCGCGAAGGAGGGCCGTGAACCGAGCATCGGGATTCTTGGCGCCAGGCTGGCGCAGCATTTCGCGCAACATGTGCACGACCCACGAGCCTTTGCTGTAGATCACCTGCTCAAAACCCTCGGGCGACTTCGAGGAAGTGAGGCGGTTGCCGAGAGCCAGCGCGCCAATCTCCCCGGCGGGCTCCTCGGCACCGGGGCGCTTCTCCAAAAGCTGCTTGCGATAGCGATCGAGCCAGATGCGCGCGGCATGTTCGGACGGCTTCCGGCTGTCGGCAAATAGCAGGGCAAGGTAATTGGCGATGGCTTCGTTTATCCACTGATCGCGGTAGCTGGACCAGCCCACAATATTTCCCCACCACTGATGGGCCACTTCATGAAAGGGAACGAGGTCTGTGAACTGTTCCTGCCCGCGTTGGGTGAGCCCGGCGCGCTGCTGTGCCTCGGCAGGCAAAAAAGAAAAGGTGGAAAGATAGAGAAGGCCGGGCCAGCCCTGGCCGAAAGCGCCGGGAATTTGCGAGACGCTCAGGGAACGAAATGGAAAGGGGCCGCTAAAGGTTTCACAGAAGCGAACCGAGGAGTCAATCACTTTGCCCAACTGCTTCAGCGCATCGGCGGGACTGGGCGTGACGGGCTGCATCGCGGTGCGATCTCTGTCTCTGCCTGCGGACCGGGAGAATGGAGGTAAGGGAAGTGGCGGAAGTTGTGGCGCGACGCCGGCAAGACGGTTGCTCAAGGCCTGCTCGAGCTGACGGTTGGCGTATAGATCGATGGAGCGGGTCTCGGAAGCGACTGAGGTGGAAGCGTAATCCCCGAGGTTGAAGCCGGCAACGGAGACGGGCTTGTCCGTTTTCCAGCGGCCGACGCGGAGTTCTCCCGCCTCGTGTTCTTCGATCTTCGTACCGGTAGCGACAAGCTTGAGGCGATGAGGCCACCGCATGGTCAAGTCGTAAGAGGCGAAATCCGCCTGGTCGCCCAAGTGGGGATACCAAGTCTCTCTTGCGCCGACAAAAAGGACGCCGTTGCCGGCGTCTTCGATGACGTTGCCGCGATAGTGAAAATGGAGCGCGAACTCGTCGCCTTGGCGGGCGGGCGCCGGGAGCACGACATAGAGATAGTCGTTTCCCCGGACGCTCCTCTCCTCCGGGCGCATGCCTTCGTTTTGAAAATGAAGAAGGGGAATCCCCTGCTCGTAGGTCACGCTGTCGGCGTTGAGCGCGCGTGAGAGTTGAAAAACCAGCAAACGCTCGCCGGAGATTTCAGTCCGCACGCGCACAATTGCCGAGCCATCGAGCGAGTTGTCTCCAAAGACGGAAGTGTCGATGGTGTATTGGAGGGCGCGGAACGCGACGGGCGATAGTATCGCGTCCGGCATCGCGTAGGAGGCCCAGACATCGAAGAAAGTCCGGTTGCCAACCCTGCGCGACTGGCCAAAAAACATCTGTTCGGAGCGCTGCAAATCAAAGAGTGCGTCGAATGCGCCCGTCACAAGGCCATCAATCGAGGCGAAGAAATAGGGTTTGGGATGCTGCGAGAAGGAGTCAAAGAGAATCCGCAACGAATGCGAAGGATTGAGTTTTGCAAGGAGCGGGTCCCAGCGGGCGGCAAATGCGCCATCGGTCTGCGCGGAAAGATTTGCATTGCGGAGCTGACGCAGAAGCTCACCGGAAGTGTCGTCTGTGAAGCGGATGTAGGCGCTGATGAACTCCTGATCCAGAACGGGAGCGCCCAGGAAACTAGCCATCTGCTGCTTCTCAACGGGATCGCGCGGCAGCGCCAGGGCGTACCCGTGGCCGGAAAACACGGCGCCGGTGGTGCGGCCGTTCAAGGAGGCGAAAAAAGCTAAATTGCCTTCGTCGAAGGAGAGTTGCAGGTCGCCGCGGCGGAGTTCGATGCGGTTCGCCGGGGCAATCTGGTAGACAGCAGCGGGATCAACACGCAGGGCGTTGAGCGCGCCATACAGTTCGAGTGGTGACTGTTCCGCGGCAGGCAAAATGCCGGGAGTCAAAAGACACAACCAGGCGATAATGGCCACCCCAACCCGCATGCTTCGAGTGTAGTCACTTTCGGCATCCGTGAACAAGGGTGCTGGGCCGGGGCGCCGCACGCCGGTAGAATGGGGAAATGCGCAGAAATTCTTCAGCGGGCCGAATGGCAATTCTTGCGCTGCTCCTGCTTTTGCCATGCGCCGCGACGCGCGCGGATACGATTGTCCTCAAGAATGGGCGCCGGATCGCCGCTTCCAATGTCAGAGAAGAAGGCGACAAGGTGAAGTACGAAACCTCCGCCGGCGAATTAGCCCTTCCGAAATCCATCGTCGACCACATCGAGAGGGGTGGCGCAGCGGCGGCGATGGAGCCGCAAGCCTGGGGGGCAAATCTACCGGCTACTCCAAGCGCGACGTTTGACGGGGCCGCAGCAGGGGAGATCGAACGAGGGGCGGTGCATGGCAACGCGATTGACCGCAGCTATATCGCGAAGCTCGAGAACGAGGCAAGCTCCGGAGAGCGGCGAGCCGGCAAGAACGCCGCGCTGGCACATCATGCCGCGGCAGAGTTCGAAATGTCCCGGGGCGATCTGGAGCACGCGCTGACGGATGAGCGCACGGCGCTGACGTATGCGCCGGAGGATCCTGCGCTGATGACCATCGTGGGGTACCTGCACCTGAGACGGAGCGAATACCGACAATCTTTGGATTACCTGGAGCGCGCGCGGCGCGTGCAGCCGGACAATGCCGACGTAGCGAAGCTGGAAGGCTGGGCGTACTACGGCATGAACAAGCTGAACCAGGCCGTCGCCGAATGGAAGCGGTCGCTGGCGCTGAGGCCCGATCCGGAAGTGCAGGCGGCGCTGGACAAGGCGGAACGAGACAAACAGGAAGAGGACAAATACAGAGAGAACGAAAGCACGCACTTCACGCTGCGGTACACGGGAACGGCCGAACCCGCACTGGCTCGCGGAGTCTTGCGCACACTGGAAGGCCATTTTTCCGCCATCGAGTCCGAGCTGAACTTCACGCCGCCGGATTCGATCGGCGTGATTCTATACACGCAGCAGGCGTTTGCCGATATTACCCGGGCGCCCGGATGGGTGAGCGCACTAAACGACGGAAGGATTCGGGTTCCGGTGCAGGGATTGGGAGATGTGACGCCGGAGCTGTCGCGCGTCCTGAAACACGAGCTGACCCACAGCTTCATCAGGCAGAAGACGCGCGGCCTGGCGCCAACGTGGATCCAGGAAGGGTTGGCGCAATGGATTGAAGGGAAACGCAGCGCACAGGGCGCCGCCGCACTGGTACAGGTTTATCAGGCGGGACAGATGGCTCCGCTCCGCACGCTGGAAGGTTCGTGGATGAAACTGCCCGGTGAGCTGGCGGGCTATGCGTATGCGTGGTCGCTCGCAAATATTGAATACATCGTGGAGAAAGACGGGATGGGCGACATGGAGCGCATCCTCGACCGCATTGCCAGCGGCAGTTCGACGGAAGAAGCGCTGCACGACGTGTTGCACAGCGATTACGAAGAGTTGATGAAGTCCACGGCGGAGTACCTGCGCAAGACCTATGTCCGCTGATTCTCACACCGCTGTCGCCGCATTCGGTATCACCATTTTGTCGGCGCCCCATTGAGGAAATGCCGGCGCCACGTGCTCGCCAAAAGGGCGGTGAGAAGGGCAGCGCGCGCGGGCATGGCGTTGATATAGATGAATTCACGCGCGGAGTGGGCGCCGTCGCCGACAGCGCCGAGGCCATCGAGCGTGGGAATGCCGAGCGCGGCAGTAAAATTGCCGTCGGAGCCCCCGCCGGCCATGCATTCCCCGAGGGACAGGCGCATCTGAACCGCAAGCGTTTTGGCCCTTGCGAACAGCGCGGCACTGACTTTGCGTTCGAGGGGGGCGCGATTGAAGCCGCCACGAATCTCGAGACGCGCTCCGGGGAGGATGGGGCGAAGAGCGCGCAGGCGCCGCTCGATCCGGCGCATGTCGGTCACGCGCAGCGCGCGAAGATCGAGGACAGCGCGGGCCCTATCGGCAATGACATTGCTGCGGGTGCCGCCTTCGACGATGTTCGCGTTGATTGTGACGCCGTGGCGGAGATCATTCCATTTTTGAAGGCGTGTGATTTGTTGCGCAAGTTCGTGAACCGCGTTGACGCCTTCCTGCGGCGCAAGGCCGGCGTGCGAAGCGCGGCCGTAGACGATCAACTCTGCGTCGCCGACGCCTTTGCGCGAGGTTTTCAGCAAGCCTCGGGGACCGAACGACGGTTCCAGCACAAACACCGCGTCACTGCGGCGGGCTTCGGCCTCAATCAGTTTGCGCGAAGAGTAGCTGCCGATCTCCTCGTCGGAAGTCCAGAGAAAAACGAGGCGCTTACGGAGCGCGGCTCTCGATTGCTGAAGTGTTTCGAGGGCGAAGAGCGCCTGGACGAGGCCCGCTTTCATGTCGAAGACTCCGGGGCCATAGGCTTTCCCGCCGGAGACGCGAAAGGGCATTTTTGCGAGCGTGCCAGAGGCGTAGACCGTGTCGTAGTGGCCGAGCACGAGGAGTTGCCCCGCGGGACGCGACTTGTGCGGCGACCAGGTGACGCGAAGATGATCGCCGCGATGCTTTTGCGCGATTTGTTCCACTCGCGCCCCGCGTTTGCGCCATTCGGCGGCAAGCAAAGCACAGCAGCGATCCGCGGCTGATTTCTCGAAACTGGGCGATTCGCAACAGACGAGCTTACGGAGCGTCGCGAGCATCTGAGGCTGCCGGCCTTTCAGAAACCGCAGGTATTCTTTGGGGTATACGGAGTCAGACATGGCCCGCACATGCTAACAATGGCCGTGAAAGCGGGCAATGGGCCGGCGCTTGGGGATATTTGCGGCAGTGTCCCTGGCGCGCCGCAAATTGAGGAGACGCTCAAGAATGGCTGTCCCCCGGCGGCTGTGGCTTCGCATATAATGAGAAGTTTGCCGGGGAAGAGCGATACGCCGCTGGGAGGGTGTGCGGCGTGATAGGGAGCGCGAATGTTACTCGATGTCGTGGAAATTCAGAAGATTCTGCCGCACCGCTATCCATTTTTGATGGTCGACGCCATCCTGGAAGTGGAGCGGCTCAAGCGCGTTGTCGGCGTCAAGAATGTGTCGATCAACGAGGCGTATTTTCAGGGACATTTTCCGGGCAAGCCGATCATGCCGGGCGTGCTGATCATTGAAGCGATGGCGCAGACGGGCGGTTTGCTGCTGTTGCTGGAGGTGCCGGACCGGGAAAACAAGTTGCTGTACTTTGTGGCGGTAGACGGGGCCCGATTCCGGCGGCCCGTCGTGCCCGGCGATCAGTTGCGTCTCGAGGTGAGCGTTATTTCGTGGCGGGGAGACTTCTGCAAGCTCGAAGGTAAAGCGACCGTAAACGGCCAGTTGGCGGCGGAAGCGACGCTCATGTGCAAGATGGTAGACCGCGAGCAGGTCGCGAAGCCGGAAGACACCGCGAAATGACCAAGCCGGAGATTCACCCGCAGGCGGTCGTGGCGGCCGGCGCGAAGCTGGGGCCGGGTGTAAAGGTTGGCGCATTTGCCGTCGTCGGGGAAAAAGCGGAGCTGGGCGAAGGTTGCGTCGTTCATCCACACGCTGTGGTGGGCGGCCCGGCGAAGTTTGGCCGCAACAATGTTTTTTATCCCTACTGCGCGATTGGCGGAGACCCGCAGGATTACACGTATCGCGGGGAGCGCACGGAATTGGTGGCAGGCGACGCCAACACTTTTCGCGAGTACGTCAGCATCGGACGGGGCACGGAGAAGGGCGGTGGCGTCACGACCATCGGCAATGGGAATTTTTTTTTGGCGTCCTCACACGTGGGACACGATTGCCATATCGGCAATCAGACGCTCTTTGTGAACGGCGCGACGCTGGCGGGTCACGTTACTGTGGAAGATTTTGTGACCGTCGGCGCGTTTTCGCCCGTGCATCAGTTCTGCCGGCTAGGCAGGTATGCCTACATCGGCGCGGCGACGGTAATCACGCAGGACGTGCCGCCATATTCGCTGGTTGTAACCGAGCGCAAGACGAAAACCTTTGGGGTAAATACCGTTGGGCTGGAGCGCAAGGGGTTTTCAAAGGAGCGATTGGAAACACTGAATCGCGCCTTTCGTTTGCTTCTGCGATCGAAGCTCAACACCACACAGGCCCTCGCGGAAATGCGGGCGAAACTGGGCGGCTCTGAGGACGTGCAGGAGCTCGTTCGATTCATCGAGACCGCCGAGCGCGGGATCGTGAAGTAGGATTTGGCCACGGCCAGTCACTCCATGCCAGACGCAACAGCAAACAGGACAGGATGGGGGCTCATCGCCGGGAACGGGCGCTTCCCGTTTCTGGTGCTGGAGGGCGCGCGCAGCCAGGGGATCGAGATGGCGGTGATCGCCTTGAAGGAAGAGGCCTCGCCGGAATTGGAAAAGGCCACGAAGCGGCTGCACTGGGTGAGCCTCGGCGAGCTGAGCAAAACGATCGAGCTGATGCATCAGCAAGGCGTAACGCAGGCGGTGATGGCCGGGCAGGTGAAGCACAACAAAATTTTCAGCTCGATCCGGCCGGACTGGAAGCTCGCGAAACTGCTGTTTTCGCTACCGCGGAAAAACACGGACGCGCTAATCGGCGCCGTGGCGCGGGTGCTCGAAGACGAAGGCATCCGGCTCGTGGACTCGACGCTGTTTCTGAAGCCGTTGCTGCCTGAGCCGGGCGTGCTTACGCGGCGGGCTCCCAGCGAACGGGAAGCGGCGGACATCGCGTACGGGCTTGGCGTTGCGAGGCAAATTGCGGAGATGGACGTCGGGCAAACGGTGGTGATTTGCGATCAATCCTGCGTGGCGGTCGAGGCCATGGAAGGCACGGATGAAACGATTGCGCGCGCGGCGCGGATCGCAAGTGGGAAGCCGCTGGTGGTGGTGAAAGTCAGCAAACCGGGGCAGGACATGCGCTTCGATGTACCCGTGGTGGGTTTGCCTACCATCGAACAAATGAAGAGCTCTTGCGCCACGGCCCTCGCCGTTGATGCCGGGCGCACACTGCTGTTTGACCGCGCACAACTGATCGAGCTAGCCGACGCGGCGGGAATTGCCATCGAGGCATTCGCGCCCGCCGCAAACGTGGAACGCAAAGGCGCTTCCGGGGGAATAAATAAAAAATGAGCGGCGCGGCAGGACAAGCCAAAAAGGTCCGCGCTGCCGTCGTCGGGACGGGCGAATTCGGCCGCAATCACGCGCGCGTGTATCGCGAGCTGGAGGACGCGGACCTCGTTGGCGTCTACGATCAGGACAGGACGCGCGCGGAAGTCGTAGCGGCAGAATTTCACACGCAGGCGCTGCGCAGCCTTGAGGAGGTGCTCGAGCGGGCGGAAGCCGTGAGCGTGGCCGTGCCGACCGTTGTACACGCCGAAGTGGGCTGCCGGCTGCTCGAGGCGGGGCTGGACGTGCTCGTCGAGAAGCCCATGGCGGTGAATCTCGCGGAAGCGGATGCGCTGCTCGGAGCGGCCCGCAGGAACAACCGGGTTCTCCAGGTGGGCCACGTGGAACGGTTCAACCCCGCCGTGGTAGCGGTCGAGCCGATTCTCAACCGGCCGCTCTTTTTTGAAGTGCACCGGCTGGGCGTCTTCACGCCGCGCAGCCTCGACGTGGAAGTGATTTACGACGTGATGATTCACGATCTGGACATTTTACTGGCGCTCGTGAAGGAGCCGGTGACTGAAGTAAAGGCGGTGGGCATTCCCGTGTTGACCGACAAGGTGGACATCGCCCATGCGCGGCTGGAGTTCATGGGCGGCGCGGTGGCCAACGTGACGGCCAGCCGCGTTTCCACCGAGCGCGTGCGCAAAATGCGTTTTTTCCAGCAGCACGAATACATTTCGCTCGATTACGCGCGGCGGGATGCGCTGCGCGTCGGAGTAAAGCGTCCGGGGCCGCAGCCAGAGTTCTCATTTGAGAAACTGCCGGCGCCGGCGACCGAGCCTCTCCGCGCGGAACTGGAAGCCTTCCTGGAAGCCGTGCGGACACGCCGCGAGCCGCGCACCAATGGCGCCGCGGGCCGCGCTGCCCTGGAACTGGCCAGCCGCGTAATGGCAAGCATCCAGGAACACGGGGAACGCGTCCAACTTGCAGCGTTCGCCACGGAAGAGAAAGCCAAAAAATGATTCCCCGGATCCTGGTTCCCTTTGGTGCCCGACCGCCGGCTGCAGGGGCTGGCGGGACGCAGCGGCGGCGCCCGACGACACTGGATGAGCGCACGCTGGTGCCGTCAATGCTCCCGATTGTCCCGCTCGATGGACACTCGAAGATTCCCGCCTCCTTGCCGCTCGATTCGATTGCCGCGCGTGTGGTGGTGCCCCGCGACATAAATCAGGAGGCGTACAACGTCCAGGAAAACCTCTCCGCGCCGCTGCAGCCGACGGAACTGGACTCACGCATTGCGGTGCCGCAGGGCGCCGCGCCGCCGGAAACCATTGCCCCACCCTCGATTCCGCCGGCTGATTTGGTGGATCTCGACGTGTTCATGACCGGCGAAGTGAATCTGCTCACAAAGCCGCAGACCGAGGAGAAAGCCAAGTGGAGTTTGGTCACCCGGTTTTCTTCGGTGGCGTTTCATACTCTGCTGATCGCCCTCCTTTTGTTGCAGGCCAAATTTTTTCCGCCGCACGTGCCGACGCAGCAGGAGATCGATTTTGCGAACAGACAGTTGACATGGATACCGCCTGAAAGCACGTACAGCGTAAGACCTAAGCCGCAGCCGCGTCCGGTGCAGCCGCCTCCTGCCGTGCATGTCGATCCACGCATTCTGCGCGAAGTGGCTCCGCCCGTGCCACAGCCCGAACCAAAACCCGAGCCGCCCCGCCCTGTGAAAGAGCTTCCGAACACGCCAACCCCGCGGCTAAATGTCGCGCCGGAGCCTCAGCCCAATACCCCCGCGCCCAAGAGCGATTCGCCAAAACCCCCATTGAAGCTGGAAGTACCCGATACGCCACAGCCGCAGCACGGGCTGGTACTGCCGAAGAATTCTCCTAACCGCTCGATTCAAGATTCAATCCGCGACGCGGCGAGGAATCCCGACGCCGGTGGCCGCAGCGGGGCAATGATCGGGCCCATGCCGCGCGCCAATGGTTCCCCCGGAGGAGGAAGCGCCCGGCAAAGCCAGGGTACGTTCGGGAACGGCTATCAGATCCTTACACCAACCGAAGGAGTTGATTTCAGCGACTACATGCAGCGGGTCCTGGAAAACATCCGGCGAAATTGGTATGCGGTGATGCCTGAGTCGGCGATGCTCGGGGACCGCGGCCGCGTGGTCCTGCAGTTCCACATCATGAAGAATGGGGCGGTGCCGTCCGAGGATCCATTCCGGTTAATGGGTTCCGGAAAGGAACCGCTGGATCGTGCAGCCGTCTCCGCGATCCGCTCATCCAACCCTTTTGGGCCTTTGCCTCCCGCTTTCAGCGGACCCTACATCGAGATTCGCATCATCTTCCTGTACAATTTGCCTCTCGATGCCGCGTATCAGTGAAGCCTATTCGCCAACAAGTCCTCGGGAGCCTTCTTCTGGCTTTAGCTGTGCTAATCGTGCTGCTAATTCGTGCTTGGCATATTCTTTTCCGATGAGGGAAGGATCATCGGCCTCGCCGCTTGTCGCCGTGGTCGGTCCAACGGCTTCGGGGAAGTCGGCGCTGGGCGTATGTCTGGCGGAGCGATTCGGCGGGGAAGTACTCGCGTGCGATTCGACGCAACTCTATCGGGGATTCGATATCGGTACCGCGAAGCCGGCCCCCGAAGAGCGCAGGGGCATCCCGCACCATCTCATCGATGTTTTCGAGCCCGTAGAAACGGCGACGGCCGGCGGCTACAGACAATTGGCGCTGGCTGTGCTCGAGGATTTGCGGCGCCGCGCTCGGCTTCCGATTCTTACGGTGGGGACGGGATTGTATTTGCGGGCGTTGCTGGATGGGTTGGCGGAGGTGCCCCGGCGCTCGGAAGAAGTGCGCGCGCGCCTGCGTGCCATTGCAGAGGACCATCAGCCGGGACACCTGCATCGATTGTTGCGGCGGTTGGATCAGGAGGCCGCGCAAAAAATAGCGCCTGCGGATGAGCAAAAACTTATCCGCGCCATCGAAGTATGTGTGCTGGCGCGCCGACCCGTTTCCGAAGTGCTTCGCGCGGGGCGCGCCCCGCTGGAAGGCTGGCGAGCGTTGAAGGTCGGACTTCTGCCGCCACGCGAGGCACTGTACCAGCGCATTCAGGCGCGGACGGAGGTGATGCTGGCAAACGGCTGGATGGAAGAAGTGCGTGACTTGCTTTCAAAGGGTCTTCCTGAGGATGCCAAACCGTTTGATTTCATCGGATATCGCGAACTGCGCGGGGTGGTGCGCGGCGAACAGAACCTCGACGAAGTCCGGGCGGCCATCCAGCAGGCTACGCGGCGGTACGCGAAGCGCCAAATGACGTGGTTCCGCAAAGAGGCTGGGGCCCAATGGTTCGAAGGTTTCGGCGACGAGCCAGAAGTCCAACGCGCGGCCAGCGAATGGCTCTGCCGGGAAGGGTTGGACCCTGGTCGCGGCTCGCGGACGACGAGCGTATAATACTATTGAAGGAGAAAGTCCTGCGTCGGATGTTTCTATTTGCACGATGATTGCTGGACTGCTCTCGTGACGAAATCCCCGCAACAAGTTTCTGTGGCCGAGCGCGCCTTGCTCGTTGGTGTGGGTTGGAAGCGCGCGCCGCGCTTTCCCGGCATGCCTGCTGGCGACCAGGGCCGCGAATCGTTGGCCGAGCTTGTCGAACTGGCGCGCAGCGCCGGAGCGCAAATCGCCGGGACAGTATTCCAGGTCCGCGATTCCGCCGACCCCGCAACGCTTGTCGGACGCGGCAAGCTGGATGAAATACGTGCGGAGGCCACGGCGCACAGAGCGCAGTTGATCATCTTCGACAGCAACCTCTCCCCCGTGCAGCAGCGAAATATAGAGGGCGCCACGGAACGCCGGGTGATCGATCGCACGCAACTCATTCTGGACATTTTTGCGCGCCACGCGCGCAGCAGAGAAGGACAGCTGCAGGTGGAGCTCGCCCAGCTGAACTACATGCTTCCGCGCCTGACGGGAAAGGGCACCGCAATGTCCCGCCTGGGCGGCAAGAGCGGTGGCGGTGGCGCGGGTGGAGCAGGTGGCGGTGCGGGACGTATTGGCGTTCGCGGGCCTGGCGAAAAGAAACTGGAAACCGATCGGCGGCGCATCCGAGACCGCGTTGGAAAGATTCAGGCCAGCATCGATGAAGTGCGCAAGCAGCGCGCGCTTCGACGCGAGGCCCGCAATGCCGTGCCGCTCGGCACCATCGCTCTGGTGGGCTACACGAACGCGGGGAAGTCCACGCTCTTCAACGCGCTGAGCCGCGCGGAGGTGCTGGTTTCCTCGCGGATGTTCGCGACGCTCGACCCCACAATTCGCGCCGTCCGGTTGCCTTCCAACCGCCGCGTGTTGGTTTCAGACACGGTGGGATTCATCCGTGATCTTCCAAAGGGATTACTGACCGCATTTCGCGCGACGCTCGAAGAGGTTCAGGAAGCAGCCCTCATCCTGCACGTGAGTGACGCCGCAAACCCCCATCATGCCGAGCTTGACGAAGAAGTGGACAAGATCCTGAAAGAACTCGGCGTTGCTGGCCGACCCAAGCTGCGTGTGTTCAATAAAGTAGACCTGCTAACCCGCGAACAAAGGGCTCCGCTCGTTCACCCTTATGGAGTGGGCGCGGGCGTTGATGGCGGGCCGGTTCTAGTTTCGGCCCTGACCGGCGAAGGCATCGACGAGTTGCTTCGCAGAATGGATGCCGCCCTCCCCACCGATCCCGTTGTTATGCTTTCCCTGCGCTTGCCCCTTGCTGAGGGGCGCGCAATTGCCCTTGTCCATGCACTGGGACGCGTGCTGCATTCCGAGGTCGAGGATTCCCACATGCTCCTGGAAGCCGAAGTGCCGGTTTCCATAGTCCGGCGGCTGAGGCTGAATTCTTTTGTGAAGCAGGAAACTATTCCGGCGGTTCGTTCGTAATTAAGTGTGAGAGAGGCTGCCATGGCTGCGTTCCTTCTGTGGTGCATCCTGTTCGTGCTCTGCTGGCCCCTGGCGCTGTTCGCGCTAGTGCTTTATCCCATCGTTTGGCTGCTGACGCTGCCGCTTCGCCTCGCAGGGATTGCAGTCCACGGCGTTCTGTCGTTGGTGACTGCGCTCTTTTTCCTGCCGGTGAGGTTGCTGCGCGGCCCCCGGGCGATCTAGTTGGGGGCCGAGCATTCCCCCAACGGTAACTCCCGAGTTAACGCCCGGCAATCGTCTCTTCTGGCTGCTAGATCGAGCGTTTAGAATGACTTCCGCTGCCTCCCAAGAACAAACCAACCCGTGGAAAAGTTTGTGGAAATCTACAGGCGTTTAATACCTCGGGATCCTCTCCGCGACCAGTCAACCACCACCGGCCCTGGTATGGCCCACCATAACTAACAGAAATATAAGGAGTTATGTTGATTCACGGATGTGACAGCAAGCATTCCCAGAGCGCGGCTTGGTTTGATGGCGGTTCGCACATTTGCACAGCTCTGGCGGGGAAGTGTTACGTAACAGTATAGCAATTCCAGTGTTTTGCTCGACCCGCGCTGTTGACCTCTGAGTACTGATTTCTGGGCCGCTTGAGTCGACAAGCGCCGTTGACGCCTACAGGTACGGGGTCTATAGTGAGGCCGTGCGTGGGTGAGGCTGCAGGGGCGGCCTTCCCCCTCGTCGGGCTGCTATGAACCTCCCCAACTCATTGACGCTGCTGCGGATCTTTTTTGTTCCACTGCTCATCGTGGTCCTTTTGACGCGCAGCCCGAATGTCGATTTCCTCGGCTTCCCCATGCATTTTGAGTTCTGGGGGGTGCTGATTCTTCTGTTGGCGGCGGCCACGGACTGGGCCGATGGGTATTTCGCGCGCAGGCGATTTCAGGTCACGACTCTGGGTATCCTGCTTGATCCCATCGCTGACAAGCTGTTGATCTCGGCTGCTTTTATCGCGCTGGTCGACATGCATCTGGTGCCCGCGTGGATGGTGGTGATCATCATCGGCCGCGAATTTACTGTTCTGGGGCTGAGAAACATCGCTTCTGCCGAAGGGTTTACAATCTCCGCCTCGGTTTTGGGAAAGGCCAAGATGGTACTGCAAGTCTGCGCCGTGGCAGTCCTTATTGCGGGGGCGCGACACCCATCGCTGAAACCACTGGCCCTGATCCTGCTTTGGCTTGTGGTCATCAGCGCGCTGATATCTGCAGCTCAGTATTTCCTCCGTTTCTGGGGGCAACTCGACGACCGCATTAAGCAGCGGCGCAAGCTGCGCATGATGGAGGGCCGGAAGAAGACCGAAGATGCCGTCCCTCTCTGAGGCAGAGCGGCGGTCAGTGCTTGAATTGGCGCGTCAGGCGATCTCAGCGGCGGTTTCCCGGTCGGCATTACCTTCCCCTATCCCGCAAGTTGAAGTCTTTGCCGAAAAACACGGCGTTTTTATCACCCTCCGCGTTAATGACCAATTGCGCGGCTGCATCGGCGTCATCGAAGGACACGAACCGCTCGGGGAGGCCGTCGCGCGTTGCGCGATCAGCGCTGCGCTGCAGGATCCGCGATTTGCGCCTCTGGGTACTGCGGAATTAGGGGAGTTGGAGGTCGAAGTATCAATACTTTCTCCTCCGGCTACCATCCGGCCGGAGGACATCGAGATTGGAAAACACGGGTTGCTGATCTCCCGTGGCTCCCAGCGTGGTCTTCTCCTTCCGCAGGTAGCCATCGAGCATAGTCTGGGCAGCGAGCAATTCCTTGATGAGACCTGCCGGAAGGCCGGCTTGCCTAGGGGTGCCTGGCGTGATCCCGAAACGCTGATCTTCGGTTTTACCTGCGAGGTCTTCTCTGAAAACAAGTCGCGGTCGGGGTTGTAAAACTTCGCTGGGGAGAGCGCCTCACGGGCGCTCGCACTCCGGAGATAAAGGCCCCGGAGAAAAAAGGCCCGCAAGGGATTTTCCCGTGCGAGCCAGGAGTAATTCCGGATGGCGACTATTCGATCTCGACGTAATCTCCGGGGTATATTTCGCTCCGGCTGTAGGTAATGAACACGGTCGAAGAGTTATTGCTGACGTTCAGAACGATGCCCTCGCCGAGAACTTCGCGCGGCAAATCTTTCCAGGTGTACCGCGACGGAGAACTTCCGAATCCGTAAATCATGTCCTGATACCCCTTGGTTTGCGGCGCCATTTCCGCCAGCGAGCCCTGGTAGTGGAATATCCGGAAGTAATCGCCCACCTTCACGCCCTGTTTTGTTCCCAGGTTCACGTAGACGGAACTACCCTGCCCGCTGGTTTGCTGATAGTCCTTAGTGTCCACGACCATCGCAACGGGCTTGCCGCTGACGGGAGCGAAAATGTCGAAAACGGCTGCGTCCTTGAACACCGGCGCTGGCCGATCCTGGAAGGGAATCACGACGTCTCCGCGCTGCATGTAATTGCAGGAGAAGACCACTTCCGCGACGGAAACCTTTGGCTGGACGTCGACTACTTTCAGTTGACCGGCGTCCACATACACCGTCCCCATCGCATGGCTGAGCTTTTCCTGCCATTTGAACCACGGTGCACGACTGGGGTCACCCTGCTGGCGCAACACAGAGAAGCGGTCACCGACTCGCACGCCTTTGTCCACACCGCGGTTGATATGCACCAGATCCCCGCGCGCGTAGATAATCTTATGGCTAGACTGCTCGCTGGAGATCAGCCGCGTGGAGTCCGGGATCTTCTGGTCGGTTACAAATCCCGAGCAATAGACGGCGGCATAATCCGCCTGCTTGGCCACGGGAGCCGCTTGTCGGGCGGTCTGCGCCGAGCAGACCCCGGTACCCACGAAGACGAAGAGAGACATTGCAGTTAGGTTAGCGCGCATTCAAAACTCCTTCGAAAACACTCCCTACAGGCCGTGCGGGGACTATTCTCACCGAAATTAGCAGGGCCACCGGAGCACGTCAACAAATAGGCCGGGGGTGCTTTACACTCTTGATACGGCATGCTACAAGCCGTGTTTTCAATCATATGCCAAAAACGGACGGGGGCATGGGGTTATTTGGAGCGGGGTTGCGGCGGATTTGTGCGGTGGTGGCGGCTCCGGCATCTGCGGAGATGGCTGTGCAGACGCGTTTGGCACTGCGTGAGACACGAACGATCGAATTGAGACTGGACTGGTTACGCAATGATGCGGAGCGCTCGCGGTTCCTCCGCTGGCTGGGGACTCAAATCTCAAGCGCCGCCACTCTTATTGCAACATGCCGTCGCAAGGTGGGAGGAGGAAAGTTCTCCGGCGACATCCACGGGCAGCTTTACTGGCTGACTAGAGCCCGCCAGGCGGGATGTTCCTGGTGTGACCTGGAAGTCGAGACCCTCCGCGAATTGCCCAACACCTCGATCCTGGACACCGCCTTGCCGCCACGCATCTTGCTTTCAGAGCACGATTTCCAGCGCACACCGCGGCTGCCTCGGTCGCTGAATCCTCCGGCGCAAGGAAGAGCCGACGCCCTCAAGATCGCCGCTCAGGCGCGAACCATCGGCGACAGTTTGCGGTTGCTCCATTTGGCGCGGCGCTCGAAGAATCTTGTGGCCGTCCCCATGGGTGAGGTGGGGCTCCCTGCAAGAATTCTGGCCTTGCGCGAAGGAAGCGCGCTGGCATACGCACCCGTCGGAGAATCGACCGCCCCGGGACAAGTATCACTGAGCGATCTGAAGCACCTCTACCGCGCTCACGAGTTGACACGCCGTACTAAAATCTACGGGGTGATCGGCGACCCGGTCGGACATTCCCTCTCGCCGCTCCTGCATAACACGGGGTTCATCGCGCGAAAAATTGATGCCGTCTACTTGCCGTTCCTCGTCAATGACCTGCGCGATTTTCTGCAGGCAATGCCGCAGCTTGGGATCCGGGGCTTCAGCGTGACGCTTCCGCACAAACAAACCATTTTGAAGCACTTGAAAGAGTGTGAGCCGCTGGCCGCCGAGATTGGCGCAGTAAACACTGTCCTGGCCGGGCTCGATGGCTGGCTCTATGGCTGCAACACGGATTACGTCGGG
>WNFE01001916.1_pt1 | contig 21791 bp, 19 predicted proteins | sample 5400451 | NCBI WGS metagenome assembly WNFE01 (sample SAMN13153344, study PRJNA577476) | soil metagenome | isolation source: 200 cm saprolite under Douglas fir tree site 2 hole 2 | place: USA:California | collected 2015-04-18
TCAAGTCCGGGCACGAAAAGACCGACTGCTGGAACTGCGCCCTGGCGCCGTACGGTTGGGACACGGACTGCCGGCAGTACCGCAAGGGTGGGGGTTGCAACGACGCTCGGCTGCTGTCCGGCGTGAAGCACGACCTGGCGAAGGTTGGTTTCGCGGGGACCAATTCTTGGGCGACCGACTTCACTGTGGGCTCGCTGGTCGCGGTCGTGCTGAGACGATTGAAGAACGAAGCCGACGCAGCCGTCTCCGAAGGGGCTCGACGCGTCGTGCTCGGGCATCCGGTGGTCTTCGCCGGCTCCGATCCGTCCAACCGCGCCGCCTCACATGCGGAGGCTCTCGTCCGCCTGGAGCAGGCGGCGGTCGAGGCCGGATTCGAAGCGGTCGCGTTTTTGCCCGAGCCGACGGCGGCCGTCATCGGCGAGCCGACCCATCACGGTGTCGAGGTCGCTGTGGACTTCGGAGGGGGCACGTTCGACGTCGCCGTCATGGACTCCCGCGATGGCGAGTCGCACATCGCAGGCCTGTCCGGCGTCGCGGTCGGCGGCGAGGTGCTCGACGGCGTCCTGTTCGAGACCACCGTGGGGCCGGCCATCGGATTGGAGGTGCTGCCGAACTGGTTGTTCAACGAGCTCCGTACCGCGAGCTCCGTGAGGCTCCTGATGGCCGACCCGGGCATCCCGGCCATCCTGGCCAGGATCGGTGGCAAGGCAGCCGAGCTCGCCCACGCCCTTCTCTACGAGGGGTACGCATATGACTTCTACAAGGCGATCGAGGCGGCGAAGATCGCACTGTCCAGCTCGGAGGTCACGGAGCTGCGGTTCTCACCCCTCGGCCTCCACCTGACGCTGCGGCGCTCGGCGTTCGAGTCCATGATCCGACCCGAGCTGGACCTGGTCCGCGCGGCGATCGGGCGCGCGCTCGACGAGGCCCGCGTCCAGGCGACGGACGTAGAACGTGTGCTGCTGACCGGCGGATCCGCCTACATACCCGCCTTCCGCGACGACCTGGCCCGGACCTTTGGCGAAGATCGGCTGGAGCAGCGAGATGCATTCACCGCAGTCGTTCATGGACTGGGCGTCCGCGCCCAGCAGCTGTGGGGACCTTGAGGTCGATCAGTCCAGGAAGGCTGATCAGCGCCGTGCCGCGGCGGGTGCGTGGATCGGCGTCAGCGTGGCTTCGAGCTGGTCGCGCAGGCCCTCGAACTTCGGTGGCAGCACCAGGCGCTCGCCCAGATGCGCGGGGTCCTCGTCCACGGCAAAGCCAGGGCCCATCGTGGCAATCTCGAACAGCACGCCGCTAGGCTCGCGAAAGTAAACGGACTTGAACCAGTAGCGGTCGATGACAGGCGTCGGCTGAGCGCCGGCCGCGATGACGCGATCGCGCCACGCAACCTGCTGGTCGTCAACCGAAGCCCAGGCGACGTGATGAACCGTCCCGGCTCCAGGCACGCCGTGCCGCGCAGGGGCGACGTCGTATACATACCGTCCGGCTCGACTGTCGCCGCGAGCCTCCCAGGAAGTGTCGCCGGACCGCTCCCACCCGAGCGCGCCCTCGAGCAGCTCGCGGCTCGCGTCGGGGCTCGACGTATACGCGCGCACCTCCTCGAAGCCCTGGATCGCGTGCTCGGCCGGTATCTCAGGATGCGACGCGGTGAGCGGCGCATCGGATGTGGCCACGACCCGGAGCTCCAGACCAAGGCCTTCAGGGTCTGAGAACTCCACCGATCCACGCGACCGCAGGCCGCCTTGAAGGCGCCGCTCCCAGAAGTCGAGCGCCTCCTCGGAGCCGACCCGTAGGACGATCCGGTGGATCATGCCCCGCCCCGCGCGGCCTGGGCGCGCCCCTGGATACTCGAAGAACGTCAGGTCCAGGCCCGGGCTGCCCTTGTCGTCGCCATAGAACAGGTGGTAGACGGTCGGGTCGTCCTGGTTGACCGTTTTCTTGACCAGGCGCAGCCCCAACGTGCCGGCGTAGAAGTCGACGTTCGCCTGGGCGTCGCCCGTTATCGAGCTGACGTGGTGGATGCCTTCCAGCTTCATATTTGCTGCCTCCATCGGTTGTCCTTGGAGACTACCCGTCTGGCTCGATTCTCATTCCTGGTCGGGGTCTCCAAATCCCCACTGTACGCAGGGGGCGACCGGCCAAACCGAAGTGATAGCCTGCCGATGCGATCCGGCCGCCAAGTTCGGAAACCTCAATGAGCAGCCAACCGGTCGTCGCCAGCGATCAGCGACAGAGGGAAGTCCGAGCGCGCGCTCTGGACGAAAACTTCGACGCCCAGCGGCGCCAGATCGGCGAGCGCGTGGCCGTGATGTTCCGCTGGATCTTCCTGGCCGTGCTCACGGCGCTGGTCAACCTGACGTCGGTCACCAGCACGCCAGAGAAAGTCACCGTCGACATCGCCCTCGGTGTCTGGGCCGCCATGAACGTGGTCGTCACGCTGATGCTCCTCAGGGGCTTCCGGCCGGGCAAGCAGTTCAGCCTCACCACGATGACCCTGGACATCTTCTTCGCGGCTGGGCTGGTCTACCTCACCAACGGATTCAACAGCCCTTACTTCCTCGCCCTGTTCCTGTCCGTGATCACCAACGCTGTCCGGTTCGGGGCCATTGCGAGCGTCATCTCGGCTCTGTTCATCGCATTCATCTACCTGTTCGTGGGGGGCAGCTTCACGCCGACCACTCTGTCCAACGATCCCAGCTCCCGCGTCAGCGCCCTGGGCGTCGTCTTCCTGTTCCTGATCGTGGCCCTGGCGACCGGCTATATGACCCGCGAGCTCGAGCGCGAACGCCGGCAGGCGGTGCAGCGCGCGGCCCAGGCGGACCTGCTGCGCGAGCTCAGCGCGAGCATCAGCAGCGAGACCGACATCAAGGATGTGTTCAGCGTCATGGTGGGCAACGCTCTCGAGATGACGGGGGCGGTGCTGGGCAGCATGGTGCTCGCGTCGCCCGACGGCCTCTCGGTCGTGGCCACAGCGAAGGTGGATCAGGGCCCTGCAGGCGCGCCCGAACCTCTTGACGACTCGCAGCTGGCCCAGGTAGCCCGATCGGGTGACGCTGCATTCTCAACAGATCGAGGCACGATGGTGGTGCCGATGGCGTCAGCCGCTGGAGTCACAGCTCTTCTGACCCTGAAGCGCCCCAGCCGTGTGTTCACCAACGAGGACCTCTTCGCAGTCGCCGCCTTGTCTGGAAGCTCGGCCATCGCGCTCGCGAACGCGCTTCGTTATCACGCGAGCACGCAGGAGGCGACCACCGACAGCCTCACCGGCCTCTACAACATTCGCGAGCTGCACAAGCGGCTCGAGGCCGCATTCGCGCGTGCCGACCGGTCCACCGCGTCGATCTCGCTCCTGCTCATCGACTTCGACTTCTTCAAGTCGGTGAACGACGAGCTCGGCCATCAGCACGGTGACCTCGTCCTCCAGCTGGGCGCGAGGATCGCGCGAAGCGCGGCGCGGGCCCAGGATTCGGTGGCGCGCTACGGCGGTGACGAGCTGGCGATCCTGGCCGCCGACACGTCGGCGGTGGGAGCCCAGCGGCTCGCCTACCGCATCGTCGATGCCGTGCATGCAGCCGCGGTGGCCACCACCGCCGGCAAGTCCCTGACGTTCAGCGTCGGCGTCGCCACCTACCCGGAGGACGCCCTGACGGCGCAAGAGCTGGTTGCCGCCGCGGACCAGGCGCTGTACCTCGCCAAGCGCGAGGGCAAGGACCGCGCGTGCACGTTCCCGCAACTTGTGACGGAGCTCGAGCTGGCCGATGGCAACCTCACCACGATGCTTGCCGACGCCGGGCCGCAGGTGGTCGTCGCCGCCGCCCACGCCGTCGACCACCGCAACCCGATGACGCAGGGCCATTCCAGCCGCGTGACCGCCATCGCGGAGGCTGTCGGCGAGCGGGTGGGATTGCCGCCAGGCAAGCTCGAGGAGCTACGGATGGCGGCGTTTCTCCACGACGTCGGGCACATGACGCTCGGCGTGGATGCAGAGAGTTTCGAGATACCGGGCCACGCGGAGGAAGGCGAGCGAATCGTCGCGGCGGCCAAGTTCTCTCCCGAGATCGCGTCCGTCGTCCGCCATCACCACGAGCGGTGGGACGGCCATGGCAAACCCGACGGCGCGGCGGGCGAACAGATCCCCCTGGCGGCGCGCATCCTGGCGGTCGCGGAAGGCTATGAGGCCATGACGGCCGGTCGCGGACGCGAGCGGCTGACTGTGGCCGCCGCCCTCGAGCAGCTCAAGGCAGGATCCGGGTCGGAGTTCGATCCAGCCGTCGTTGATGCGCTGACCAAGGCAGCGAGCGAAGGGAGCCTGGAATCAACATTGCCCGCCGTCGCCCTGCCTGCGGTCGCTGCACCCATGCCTGCCTAGCGTTATCTTTTCCCGATCGACGAACCCCAGCTGATTGTCGTGGGCGCGGGTCCGGCCGGCCTCGCTGCGGCCGGCGAAGCTCATCGGAGCGGGCTCACGGCCCAAGTCCTGGACGCAGCCGAAGCTGTGGGCGCCAGCTGGCGCGGTCACTACGATCGGCTCCGCTTGCACACGACGCGCGGCCTCTCGGCCTTGCCTCGGGTCCCGATCCCAGAGCGTCTGGGGCGTTGGGTCGCGCGGGACGACTTCATCGCTTACCTCGAGCACTATGCCCGCAAGATCAGTGTGCCGATCCGGCTGGGAGTGCGCGTCGAGCGCATCGAGGCCGCGCCGACCGGGTGGCGCCTGACCACCAGTGCAGGCGAGATCGATGCGGGCCAGGTTGTCATCGCGACCGGCCACAACCACACTCCGCGGCTGCCTGATTGGCCGGGCAGGGCTGCCTTCACCGGCGAGGTCATCCACTCTTCGGCCTACCGCAACCCGGCGCCTTTCCGCGGCCGCGACGTCCTTGTCGTCGGCGCGGGGAATTCGGGTGCCGAAATCGCAGCCGACCTGGTCGAGGGCGGCGCCGGCAAGGTGTGGATCTCGATTCGCACTCCGCCCAACATCGTCAGGCGTGACGGCCCAGCTGGAATCGCCCCGCAGTACCTCGGGATTTTGATGCGCCCGCTGCCGCTCAAGATCGTGGACCCACTCAGCTTGCTGGTGCAAAAGGTCGTGATCGGCGACCTCTCCCGGTATGGCATCGCCGCCCCCGCCACCGGCGTAGCCACTCGCGTGCTCGATGGACACATCCCCCTCATCGATGTCGGTTTCCTGGCCCAGCTCAAGGCGGGGCGCATCGAGGTCGTGCCTGGGATCACCGGTTTTGAAGGCGGTGAGGTGGTCTGCGGCGCACGCCGGCTGAAGGCGGACGCCGTCATCGCCGCGACCGGCTACAGCTCGGGCCTGGAACCGATGGTCGGCCACCTGGGTGTGCTCGACCCGAACGGTCGTCCGAGCTTCCACGCGCCGCAATCGTCTCCCCAGGCACCTGGCCTTTTCTTCATCGGTTACTCGAACCCGATCAGCGGCAATCTCCGCGAGATCGCCCATGACGCTCGAGCGCTGGGCCCTGTGTTGGCGGCGCGCGCGGCACTGGTGCAAGACGCCACCGCGATCGCCTGAGCTAGCGCCGCGCGCCGGCTGACCGCCAGCGAGATCGAAGCGCCAGCTGTTGCAGCGCATCGTTTGCCCGGGTGGATATCCGAGGTGAGGAAATTGAGCTTAGGCCTCGCGGGTGTCCTTCTTGTCCTCCGGGTGGCCGGTGTTGCCGAACGCGATCCGATCCCGCACCACCGGTGCGCGGCCCAGGAGGCGCGCCCGCTGCACGGCGTCCTCACCGAACCGGTCTCGGATCGCGTCCATGGCCACCTCCAAACGCTCGCCGCGCGGCCGGGAAGGCCCCGCAAAGAGGTCGAGCTGTCCGTCGTCGTCGCTTAGTCCCGACAGCCCGACGCCCAGTGTTCCGACTGCCCGCCTGACGTCACGGCCGGCCAGGAGTGCCAGCGCCGCTCGGTAGATCTCCTCTCCGGTGGCGATCGGATTGGCCAGTGTCGACTGTTTCGAAAAGCGTTCGACGTCCGGGCGGTACACGACCCCCACCGACACGACTCTGCCACGCCGGTCTGCGGCCCGGAGCCTGCGGCCGACCATCTCGCACAAGCGCATGAGCAGCTCCTCGAGCTCGCCCTGCGAGCTGGTCGCCCGCGCCAGCACGTGTGAATGGCTGTAGCTCTTGCGCGCGGGCCCTTCGAACGTGCCGACCTCGAAGCCCCGGAGCCGTCGGAGCCAGCCGTCGGCAACCGCCCGCTGCATGCCCGCCAGGCGCAACTGGTCGGCGCTCGCGCGCAGGAATTCGAGCGGCGTGCGGATGCCGGCTCGCGATAGGCGGCGCGCTGTGGCCTCGGCGATGCCGGACAGGTCGGTCAGCCGGAGGCGTTCGAAAGCCGAGACGAGGTTGGTATGGTCGATCCGCTCCAGGCCGTCGCGCTTGTTGAGATTCGACGCCTGTTTCGACATCCATATCGACGTGGAGATGCCGATCGAGCAGGTGATGCACTCGCCGACCTCTCGCCGCAGCGCCGCCTTGATCGCAACCCCGACGCCCTCTGGTCCCAGTTTCACCAGGTCAGGCGTCCCCGCCAGGTTCATGGAGGCTTCATCGATCGACATGCGGAGGACGTCGGGGCTGTGCCGCGTCATGATCGCGACCAGCTGGTCCGACACCGCTCGGTAGCGGGGTGGGTTCGGCTCCGCCACCGTGATCGAAGGCCAGATCGCCTTCGCTTCGAAGACCCGCATGCCGGTCCTGATGCCGAGGTCACGCGCTTCCCGCGACGCGGACACGATGGTGGAGGCGTCGGTCGCGTAGGCGGCGATGGCCAGGGGACGGTTTCGCAGCCGGGGGTCGTGCTGCTGCTCGATCGAGGCGAAGGCACAGTTCAGATCGACCACGAGAGTCGCCGGCTCGGCCCGGTTGAGGCCCAGATCCGAGACGCCAGCCATGTCGAACAGATGTTTGCACAATTTAGGCGCCAACGGATCTCGCGCGCCATCTCTTTGAGGGGTGGAGTTAGGGTTGAACAACGAATGACTGGGAAGGTGACGGATTCGCTGCCCGCCGGGACGCTGATCACCGGCCCGGACATCACGCCGAGCGAGCTCCAGCTGGCGGTCCGCAACCACTCGATGCCGCTGGAGGCTCTCCGCTACGAGATCACGCCGATCGGCCTGCACTACCTACTGATCCACTTCGACATCCCGGCCGTGGACCCGAACGAGTGGGCGCTGACCGTCGGCGGCCACGTGCGCCATCCGTTGCAACTCAGCCTCGAACAGATCAAGGCGCGTCCCTCGACGACCCTCGCGGTGACGCTGGAGTGCGCCGGCAACGGCCGAGCCCGGCTCTCACCCCGCCCGCTGAGCCAGCCCTGGCTGATGGAGGCGGTCGGAACCGCCGAATGGACCGGGACGCCATTGGGCCCTTTGCTGGACGAGGCCGGGCTGATCGGTCAAGGCGGCGACGTGGTGTTCACGGGATTCGATCGAGGGATCCAGGGCGACGTCGAGCAGCAATACGAGCGCAGCCTGCCCCTGGCCGAGTGCCGGCGTGAGGAGGTTCTCCTCGCCTACGCCATCAACGGGCAACCGCTGCCTCCGCAACATGGTTTTCCGCTTCGCCTGATCGTTCCCGGCTGGTACGGGATGGCGCACGTCAAATGGCTGCGCGCGATCACGGTGCTGGGGAGCACCTTCGGTGGCTTCCAGCAGGCGACCGCCTACCACTACCGTCGCACCGAGGATGAATCGGGCGTGCCGGTCACTCGGATGCTTCCACGAGCCCTTATGGTGCCGCCGGGCATACCGGATTTCATGTCGCGCCTTCGCTTTGTGGCTCCGTCGCGCCAGGCGCTTTCGGGTCGCGCCTGGTCGGGCTGCGCGCCGATCACGAAGGTCGACGTGAGCGTGGACGGTGGCCTGTCATGGGCTGAAGCCGATCTGGGCGATCCGCCCTCGGCCTTTGCATGGCGCCCATGGAGCTATGTGTGGGACGCGACCAAGCCTGGCGAGTACGAGCTCAGCGTGCGGGCGACCGACGGCGCCGGCAACGTTCAACCCACGGACGGCAACTGGAATCTCGAAGGCGTGCAGAACAATGCCGTGCAGCGCGTGCGAGTGGTCGTGACCGAATCCGACGACCAGGTCCAAACGCCCGCCGATCAACGGACCTAGCCCAGGCCTGAGAGACCCGCGTCATTAAATCGCGGAGGGCACGTCCCCTCCGCGGACCGACCCCTCTCCTCAGCGACGCTGGGTGGCGTTTGGTAGGTGGCGTGTCTGGGTGACGGCCGGAATAAATCCGGCCTAAGGCTCCACATGGCATCTCTTATTTAAGGTTGGTGTGGGATGACCCGTCGAGGCCTGGTGCTCTTCGTTGCGATGTGCCTGATCTGGGGCATCCCCTACCTGTTCATCCGCATCGCGGTCAGCGAAATCTCACCTGCGACGCTCGTTTTCCTGCGCACTGTGATAGCGGCCCTCGTGCTGATACCGATCGCAATTCGGCAAGGTGGTTTTCGCGACCTGTTCGACGAGTGGCGTCCCCTCGTATTTTTCGCGGTCATCGAAATAGGCGTCCCATGGCTGTCGATCTCGAGTGCTGAAGAGCAGATCTCCAGCTCCCTGGCTGGACTGCTGATCTCAGCGGTGCCTCTGGTCGGCGTCATGATTGCGCCTCTCTTCGGCAACCGCGAAAGGATTGGGCCGCTCAACCTGGCTGGGCTGGTTCTCGGCCTGGTCGGTGTGGCGGCGATAGTCGGTCTCGATCTTCGGGCCACCGGCTGGGTGCCGCTGGTGGAGATCGCTGTGGTCGTGGTCTGCTACGCCACCGGCCCGGCGATCCTGGCGCGCTACCTATCGGGCCTGCCCGCGGCCGGCGTCAATGCGGCCGCGCTCGCTCTCTGTGCGATCGGGTATGCGCCCCTGGCGGCGTCCTCGTGGCCCCGAACCATCCCGAGTGTCGGCGTCCTGGGATCGGTGGCCGTGCTGGCGCTGGTGTGCAGCGCACTCGGGTTCTTGATCTTCTTCGCCCTCATCGCTGAGATCGGGCCCGTCCGCGCCACTGTGATCACGTACATCAACCCGGCGGTGGCTGCGCTGGCCGGGATTCTCGTGCTCCACGAAAACTTCACGGCCGGCATGGGCATCGGCTTCGTCCTCGTGCTGGCCGGCTCGACCCTGGCGACCCGCCGGGCAAGGCAGAGGCAACCGGGCCTGGTCGAAGAGGCGATCACCCTTAGGGACCGCTAACACCCCAACAGCGTTGCCTTATTCTGAATCTCATCGACGCGCATTGGATGGCAGTCGCGCGGGGTGACGAGCCGGCCGACCTCGTGCTGGCCGGCGGAAAGGTGCTCTCGGTGTTCACCAAGGAGTGGCTCGACGTCGACGTCGCCATCAAGGACGGCCACGTCGTTGGGCTCGGGCGCTACCAGGGCCGTGAGCGCCAGGACGTCTCCGGCACCTACCTCGTGCCCGGGTTCATCGACGCCCACATGCATATCGAGTCCTCCAAGCTGACGGTCGACGAGTTCGCTCGGGCCGTCCTGGCCCACGGCACCACGGCGGTCGTGGCCGACCCTCACGAGATCGCCAACGTGCTTGGCACCGACGGCATCCATTGGCTGCTCGATTGCTGCACCGACCTGCCCCTCGACGTCTACGTCATGGCGTCGTCGTGCGTGCCGGCCTCGCGCTTCGAGTCGCCCCGGCGGCCATTCACGACGGGCGACATCGAAAGCCTTCTTCGCCGGCATCGCACGATCGGGGTCGCCGAGATGATGAACTTCCCCGGAGTCATCGCCGGCGACGAGGCGGAGGTTTCGAAGCTCACGACCGGGTTGACAGACCATGTTGATGGCCACGCTCCCGGGGTCCGTGGCCCGGCCCTCAACGCGTACGTCGCCGCGGGCATCCGGTCCGATCACGAGGCGACGACCTACGAAGAGGCGCTCGAAAAGCGGCGCCTGGGGATGTGGGTCATGCTCCGCGAGGCTTCGATCGCCCGCAACCTGCGCGACTTGCTGCCGCTCGTGAAGAAATTCGGGACCGACTGGTGCATGTTCTGCACCGACGACCGCGAGCCGGGCTTCATCGTCGAGGAGGGCCACATCAACCAGATGGTGCGCGCGGCGGTGGCGGAGGGCATCAGCGCCGAGGATGCGATCGTGATGGCGACTATCAATCCCGCCACCTATCACCGGCTCTGGCATCTCGGAGCCATTGCTCCCGGCTACCAGGCGGACATCCTGGTGCTGGACGACGTCGTCTCCTTTGCGCCACGCCAGGTTTTCAAGCGCGGCGCTCCTCCGCATTTCACCAAGCTCACCGTGCCGGAATGGGTGCGGCAGACCATCCATCTCGCCCCGGTGACGCCCGATTCGTTTCGCATTCCAGCTGGACCGAGGAAGATCAGGGTCATGCGGGTCATACCGGGCCAGCTCTTGACCGGAAGTGAGACGGCTGAGCCGGCCGTCCGCAATGGGAGCATCGTCGCCGACCCATCCCGAGACCTCGTCAAGATCGCGGTCCTAGAACGCCATCACGCCACCGGGCGCATCGGCCTCGGATTCGCCACGAGCGTCGGTCTGCAGCGCGGAGCATTCGCATCGACGGTCGCGCATGACGCGCACAACATCGTGGTCCTCGGCGTCGACGACGCCGACATGGCCGAATGCGCGTGCCGGCTCGCCGACATCGGGGGCGGCATCGTGGTCGCCGAAGGAGGACGCGTCGTGGAGGAGCTGCCCCTGCCGGTCGCGGGCCTCATGAGCGACCAGCCGCTCGCGGTGGTGCACCAGCGCCTCAACTCGATGGAGCGCCGGCTGGCGGGCATGGGCGTGTCCATGACCGCCCCTTTCATGACCCTGAGCTTCCTCGCCCTGTCGGTCATCCCTGAGCTCAAGATCACCGACCAGGGCCTGGTCGACGTGGCCAACTTCCAGCTGGTGCCGCTGGGCATTGATTGAGGAGTTCAACGCCCTGCCGGCAAAAGAAGCAGCTGACTCCCTCTACAAATGCCTCGCCAATCGGCGCTGGGCGGCGGAGGTGAGCTCGCGCCGGCCGTACGCCGATGCCCAATCGTTTCTGACCGCCGCCGGGAATGCGTTGAACAGGCTGACCGACGCCGATTGGGTGGCTGCGTTCAAGGCCCACCCGCGGATCGGCGAACGGGGCGGCGACGCGCCCGAGAGCTCCCAGCGCGAGCAGAATCGCGCGATGCAGTCGGCAGCCGGGACCCTGGCCGCGCTCGAAGCCGAGAATCGGCAGTATGAGGAGAGGTTTGGGTATGTGTTTCTCATCAGGGCCAGCGGCCGGAGCGGGGAGGAGATCCTGTCCGAGCTGCGGCGGCGCATGAATAACGATCCCGCCTTAGAGCTCGGTGAGGCGCGCCGTGAGCTCTCGAAGATCGCCGGCGATCGGCTGTTGGAGCTGGTTTCCTGAGCATCTCGACGCACGTGCTCGACACCGCCCGGGGCACGCCCGCCGCGGGACTTGGCGTCACTCTGCACCGTCGCGCGCCCAACGGCGATTGGAGAGAGGTCGGCACGGCGGTGACCGACTCAGATGGACGAATTCGCAAGCTCACCGAAGAGGAGCTGGAACCCGGCGAGTACCGCCTCGAGTTCGACACGCGGCCGTACTTCGAGCGCTCCGGCTTGAACGCCTTCTATCCAGCCGTGTCGGTCGTTTTCAACCTGGAGGACGGTCACCTCCACGTGCCGCTGCTGCTGAGCCCGTTCGGCTATTCCACATACAAGGGCCAGTGACAATCGTCATCGGCGACAACCAGTACGGCAAGGCTGAGACCCACATGGTCCGCGTCACCCGAGATGGCGGCATCCACGAGATCAAAGACGTCACGGTCACCATCGCGCTTGCCGGCGACTTCGGAGCCAGCCACATCGAAGGTGACAACACCAACGTCGTGCCCACGGACACGCAGAAGAACACGGTGTTTGCCTTCGCGAAAGAAGCGCCTGTGGGCGAGATCGAGGAGTTCGGTCTCCGCCTGGCTCGCCATTTCGCCGGCGATTTCGCGTCCGTCCATCGCGCTCGGGTGTCGATCGAGGAGCATCCATGGACTCGCATCGACGTGGCCGGCCGCCCGCACCCTCACGCGTTCATGCGTGGGGAGGCGGAGAAGCGGCTGGCCACAGTGACGTGCACGAACGACGGGGCCTGGGTGGTGGCTGGGCTCAGCGACCTCATCCTCTTGAAGTCCACCGGCTCCGAGTTCCGAGGCTATCCGAAGGATCGCTACACCACGCTCGAGGAGACTCGCGACCGCGTGCTGGCGACGGCGGTCGTTGCGCGCTGGCGGTATGGGCGGCTCGACGCCGATTGGGCCGCAGCTTTCGCGATGGCGCGCTCGGCCTTGATCGAGGCGTTCGCCTCCAAGCACAGCCTCGCCCTGCAGCAAACCCTGTACGAGATGGGCTCCGCAGTGCTCGAGTCCCGACCCGACATCGCCGAGATCCGACTGTCGTTGCAGAACAAACACCACTTCGTGGTCGATCTCTCGCCCTTCGAGTTGGAGAACCACAACGAGGTCTTCTATGCGTCCGATCGCCCCTATGGGCTGATCGAAGGGACGGTGACCCGTGACGACGCTCCGGAGCCCGGCCAGGCCTGGTAGCCAGGATGGAGTTTCTGCAGCCGGCGAGCTGGCCCGAGGCGCTCGCCATGAAGGCGGCCCATCCCGAGGCGCTCCCCATCGCCGGCGGCACCGACGTGATGGTCGAGATCAACTTCGACCGCCAGCGGCCGGCGACGATCATCGATCTGACTCGGGTCGCCGACCTCAACGTCTGGGGGATGGAGGGCGGGTTCCTGCGCATCGGCGCGGGGGTGACCTACACACGGATCATCGATGAGCTCGGCGAGCGGCTGCCCGGTCTGGCCATGGCCTCGCGCACGGTGGGCTCGCCCCAGATCAGGAATCGCGGGACGGTCGGCGGCAACCTGGGCTCCGCCTCGCCTGCGGGTGACGCGCACCCGCCGCTGCTCGCCTCCAACGCGCTGGTCGAGCTGGCGTCGACCTCAGCTACCCGCCGCGTCCCGGTGCGTGAGTTCTACATCGGGCCCAAACGCAACGCGATGCGCAAGGACGAGCTGATCGCTGCCTTCCTCGTCGAGCCGGGAAAAGGGCCGCAGCAGTTCTCCAAGGTCGGCACGCGCAACGCCATGGTGATCGCGGTGTGCTCATTCGCCGTCGCACTCGACTCCGAGCGCCGCCAGGTCGGCACGGGGATCGGTTCGGCCGCGCCCACACCGGTCACCGCCGGCGAGGCTGAGACCTTCATGAAGGCCGTGCTCGACGAGGGCGGGCTGTGGGAGAGGCCGGCGCCCGTGGCATCGAGTGCGCTCGCCCGCTTCGGCGAGCTGGTCGCCGCAGCGGCGCGGCCCATCGACGACGTGCGCGGGACGGCCGCGTATCGGACGCATGCCCTGGCGGTGCTGGCACGCCGGAGCTTCACCTGGGCGTGGGACGAGTACCGGCGGACGGCCCCGGCATGAGGGTCAGCTGCACCGTCAACGGGCGCCGCGTAACGGCCGACGACGTCTGGGAGGGGGAGAGCCTTCTCTACGTGCTGCGTGAGAGGCTGGGCCTGCCCGGTTCGAAGAACGCATGCGAGCAGGGCGAGTGCGGGTCCTGTTCGGTGTACCTCGACGGGACGCTCGTATGCGCATGCCTGGTCCTGGCCGGCCAGGCCGAAGATCGGGACCTCGTGACCGTCGAGGGGATCGGCTCGGCCGAGTCGCTGCATCCGGTGCAGGCGGCGTTCGTCGAGGCGGGTGCGGTTCAGTGTGGCTTCTGCACCCCGGGCCTGATCGTCGCCACGCACGACCTCTTGCGCCGGGTGCCGCAGCCGACCACGGTCCAGATTCGCGAGGCGCTCGCGGGCAACATCTGCCGCTGCACGGGCTACGCCAAGATCATCGCGGCGGTGCACCTGGCGGCGGGCCGTATGAGCTCGACGTGACAACCAGGCCTCGGCTGGCCACACCGTCGGTTGTAAGCGGCCGAGTCGGCGACGCGGTTCAGCGCCCCGACGCCGCCCTCAAAACGCGCGGCGACTTCCCGTACTCGTCTGACCTGCAGGTGGAGGGCATGCTCTGGGGCGCCACCGTGCGCAGCCCGCATCCCTACGCGCGCATCGTTTCCATCGACGCCGAGGAGCCCCGATCGATGCCGGGAGTGAAGGCAGTCCTCACGCACGAGGACGTGCCGGGACACAACGTCTACGGCCTGGAGATCGAAGACCAGCCGGTACTGGCGGTGGACGTGGTGCGTTACTGGGGCGAGGCGGTGGCGCTGGTCGCCGCGGATCACCCCGAGCGCGCGCGACGCGCTGCGCACGCCGTGCGTGTCGAGTACGAAGTCCTGGCGCCGCTCACCGACCCGGAGGCGGCGCTCACCGACGGCGCGCCGAGGCTGCACCCCGACGGCAACATCACGCGCCGGATCAAGATCCGGCATGGCGACCAGAACCCGCGCGCGGACGTCGTGGTCACGGGGGAGTACGAGGTCGGCATGCAGGACCAGGCTCCCCTCGGCCCCGAGTCGGGCCTCGCGATCCCTGACGCCGAAGGTGGCGTCGACCTCTACATCGCCACGCAGTGGCTGCACGTCGACCGCTCGCAGCTTGCAGGGTGCCTGGGGCTGCCGCCGGAAAAGGTCCGGCTCACGATGGCCGGCGTCGGGGGTGCCTTCGGGGCGCGCGAGGACCTGTCGATGCAGGCGCATGCGTGCATGCTGGCCCTCCAGACGGGACGGCCGGTGAAGATCGTCTACGGCCGAGCCGAGTCGTTCGTCGGTCACGTCCACCGGCATCCCGCGCGCCTGCGCTACGAGCACGGCGCCACGCGCGACGGCGAGCTCGTCTACGTCAAGGCCCGCATCATGCTCGACGGTGGAGCGTACGCATCCAGCTCGACCGCGGTCATCGCCAATGCGTGCTGCTTCGCAGTGGGACCGTACGAATGCCCCAACGCCACCATCGACGGCTGGGTCGTCTACACGAACAATCCACCGTGCGGCGCCATGCGCGGCTTCGGCTCAGTCCAGAACTGCTACGCGCATGAAGCCCAGATGGACAAGCTCGCGGCCGCCCTGGGCATGGACCCCATCGAGCTGCGCATTCGCAACGCCCTGGAGACCGGGAGCAGCTTGATCACCGGCCAGGTCGTGGACGGCCCCGTCCCGGTGGCCGAGCTTCTGCGCCGGGTACAACGCATGGCGAATCGGTGCGCCGCGGGGTCGGCTACGCCGTGGGGTTCAAGAACGTGGGCTACTCCGAAGGTTTCGACGATTACTCGACCGCGAGGGTGAGGCTGGCGGTTGTGGGCGGCCGGCCTCGGGTCGAGGTGCACACGGCCGCCGCGGAGGTGGGCCAGGGCCTCGTCACGGTCCAGGCGCAGATCGCCGGCACCGAGCTTGGCGTGCACGACGTGATCGTCCTCAACGCGGACACGCAAGTCGGCTCAGCGGGATCGTCCTCCGCGTCACGTCAGACCTACATCACCGGTGGGGCGGTGAAGGCGGCTTGCGAGGCGGTGCGCGAGCGCGTGCTCGCGCTGGCCGAGTCAGAGCTCTCCGAGCTCAGCCGCGACGGCGGGGGAGGTTCAGATGGCTGGCGGCTCGAGAATGACGCGATCGTCTCGGCCGACGGCACCGCGGTCATCACGCTCGCGACGCTGCTGGGCGAGGAGGTGATCGAGGAAACGAGCGAGTTCCGGCCGCGGCGCACGTCCAGGCTCGATCCCGAGACCGGCCAGGCCAACGCACACATGCAGTACGCGTTCGCAGCCCATCGCGCGGTCGTCGACGTCGACACCGAGCTCGGTCTGGTCAAGGTGGTCGAGCTCGCGACGGCCCAGGACGTCGGCAAGGCGATCAACCCGCAGGCGGTGGAGGGGCAGCTCGAGGGAGGAGCCGCTCAAGGACTCGGGTTGGCCGTCATGGAGGAGATCCAGGTCAAAGATGGGGTGATTCGAAACCCGTCGTTCACCGACTACCTCCTGCCCACGACGCTCGACATGCCGCCCGTCCGCATGGACATCCTCGAGCTGGGCGATCCGAACGCGCCTTATGGCCTCAAGGGAGTGGGCGAGCCGCCGGCGATCTCCTCGGGGCCCGCGATCGTGGCCGCCATCCGCGCCGCCAGTGGCCGCAGCCTGTCTCGCGTGCCCGTCCGCCCGCACGACATCGTCGATTCGTGACCACCACGCTGCTCATCCGCGCCGGTCTCTTGTTCACAGGGGACCGCGAGATCGAGGGCGGCTGGGTTTTCGCCCGCGACGGCATGATCGCAGAGGTGGGTACCGGGGACCCGCCGGCGGCGGACGAGGTCATCAATTCGGCCAACTGCGTCGCCGTGCCAGGCCTGGTCAACGCCCACGACCACATGTACCAGTGGGCCACGCGGGGCTACGCGCCCGACGGCAGCCTGTTCGACTGGCTGCGCACTCTCTACCCCGTGTGGGCGCGCATCGACGCCGACATCGTGCGCGTCGCCGCCCGCGCCGCGATGTCGCGGCTGCTCTTGAGCGGCTGCACTCTGTCGACCGATCACCACTACGTTTTCCCGCGCGGCCGGGAAGGCATTTTCCAGGCGCTTGTAGAAGCAGCCCGCGAGCTGGGGCTTCGCTTCCATCCGTGCCGGGGGTCGATGTCGTTGGGCGAGTCGAACGGCGGTCTGCCTCCCGACAGCGTCGTCGAGGACGAGGACTCGATCCTCGCGGACACGGAGTCGATGATCAAGCGGTTTCATGACCCGAAGCCGGGTTCGATGTGCCGAGTCGCGGTCGCGCCGTGTTCGCCTTTCTCGGTGACGCCCGAGCTCATGCGCGAATCGGCGGCGCTGGCGCGGCGGCATGGTTTGCGGATGCACACCCATGTGGCGGAGACACTCGACGAGGAGAAGTTCTGCCTCGAGCGTTTCGGCAAACGGCCGATCGAGCTGATGGAAGACCTCGGCTGGACTGGCGATGACGTGTGGTACGCCCATGGCATCCACCTCAACGACGCCGAGGTGGATCGCGTCGCGGAAACGAAGACAGCGATCGCACACTGCCCTTCGAGCAATATGCGTCTGGGCGCGGGAGCCTGCCGGGTTGCCGACCTGATCCAGGCGGGAGCGCGGGTTGGACTCGGGGTCGACGGCTCCGCCAGCAATGAAGACGCCAACATCGCGACCGAGGTCCACCAGGCGTTGCTGCTGGCCAGGGTCAACGGTGGGCCGAACGCGCTCGATGCGCGAAGCGCCTGGCGGCTGGGGACATCCGGAGGGGCCGAGTGCCTGGGGCGAGACGACTGCGGCATCCTAGCGCCCGGCAAATGCGCGGACGTCGCGCTGTTCCGCATCGACGACCTCGCCCACGCCGGCATCGCCGACCAGCTGGCCGGGCTCGCTCTGGCGCCGCCCGCGCGCGCGTCGGCCGTGATCGTCAACGGGCGCGTGGTTGTGTTCGACGGGAGGCTTCTGACCGCCGACGAGGACGAGATCGCCCGCGAGATCGCGGCTACGAGCGCGCGCCTCTACCCCACGAAATCTTAGGCTGCGCCTTGATTTCGCGGGGGCCCCTGAGGCCGGATGAAGGTTCCGCCCCGAGGTTCGCCGCCCCCAACCAGCGTCTTGACCGTCCGTCCGCGAATCCGCTGGCCTTCAGTTGCGCTGAACGGATTGCGATAGAGCAGGTCTTCTCGCCGAACGATGGCCTCGTGCGATAGGTCGACGAGCCAGAGGTCGGCGTCGAACCCCGGCGCGATGTCGCCCTTGCGAGCCAGACCGAACCGCTTGGCGACGTTGGTGGAGGTCACGGCTGCGATCACCGGGAGCTCGAGCCGACCCGTGGCGAGAAGAAGCTGCCGGGTCGACTGGCAGCCTGAGATGCCGCCCCAGATCTTCGAGAAATCGTCACCCTGCTTCAGCTCGAGCGTGCTTGGCGAGTGGTCGGAGACCACCATGGGCAGCCGGCCGTCGCGGAGCATCCACCAGAGTCTTTCGCGGTCGATCGCCGTCCGGAAGGGCGGCGCGCATTTGGCGATCCCGCCCATACGTTCCATGTCGCTCTCGACGTATAGGAGGTAGTGCGAGCACGTCTCGCCACTCGCGTCGACGCCGCCCTGCTGGGCCTCGTGGATGAGCTCGACCCCGCGCGCCGTGCTGACGTGAACGATATGGACCCTGCATCCGGTCTCACCTGCAATGGCGATGGCTTGTCCGATCGCTTCCAGCTCCGCATCCGCGGGCCGCGACCAGATGAAGTCGCGCGCGGTGGGCCCAGCGGCCGAAGCGAGCCGCAACGGGTCTTCCGCGTGGACCAAAAGGATCGAGCCCAGCTCGGCGATTCTCTGCATGCCCGCACGCAGCGTGTTCGCGTCGCAGGCCGGAAACTCATCGATGCCGCTCGGGCACATGAACGCCTTGAAGCCGAAGACGCCGCGCTGGACCAGCGGCTCCAGCTGGTCGAGGTTGCCGGGCACCAGCCCGCCCCACAGTCCGAAGTCAACCTTCGACGAGCGCTTCATCGCCTCGAGCTTCAGGTCGAACGCGGCGACGTCGGTGGTCACCGGGAGGTTGTTGAGCGGCATGTCGATGAAGCTCGTGTAGCCGCCGGCGGCAAGCGCCGCCGACCCGTGCGCGATGTCCTCCCACTCGGTCCTGCCAGGCTCGTTGAAGTGGACGTGCGAGTCGATGCCGCCGGGAAACACGTGCAGGCCTGACGCATCCAGCTCTTCGCCGTCATCGGCAAGGTTCAGTCCGACCGCAACGATCTGGCCGCCGGCGATCGCGACATCGGCTTTCTCGGCTCCGCGGGCTGTGACGACCGTGCCGCCGCGGATGATCATTCCTTCGCCACGAGCTCCAGAAATTGGGACAGCACGTCGATCGCCACTGCGACGTCCTCTGTCGTCACCGACTCGGCCGGGTTGTGGCTGACGCCCCCCTTGCAGCGCACGAAGAGCATCCCCACCTCCGTGAGAGTCGACATCGCCACCGCATCGTGCCCGGCCCCGCTCGCCAGCTCAACCACCGGGTGGCCGAGATCCCGCACGGCCTGCGAGAGGCTCGAAACCAGGCGCCGCGAGCACGGCACCGTCCCGTTTTCACTGACCAGGGTTGTTGTATGTCCGATCTTCCGGTGCTTCGCGATCTGTGCCGCGATGTCCAGCAGAGTCCGCGAAGCAGGGAGGCGCTCGGAGTCATCTGCGTGCCGAACGTCGAGGCTGAGCGCCACGTGGCCGGGGATCACGTTGGCGGCGCCTGGCGTCACCTCGAGCTGCCCGACCGTGGCGACCAGTCCCTCCTGGCTGCCGGCGTAGCTCTCGACCGCCTGCACGAATATGGCCGCCGCGGCCAGGGCATCGCGTCGCTGGTCCATCGGCGTGGTCCCGGCGTGGGCCGCCTCCCCGGTGAACGTGATGCGAAAGCGCGCCTGGCCTGCAATGGCCGAGACCACGCCGACCGGCAGGTTTCGTGACTCCAACACCGGACCCTGCTCTATATGGACTTCGCAGTAGCCGAGCAGACGGCCGCCGCTCCACCTGTCGTCGGCAATGCGATCCGGGTCGCCGCCAAACCCGGTGATCGCGTCGCGCATGGTGACGCCGTCCGCGTCGAGGCGGTCGAGGTCAGCGAAGTCGAAGGTGCCTGCCACCGCGCGGCTGCCCAGGTACGTCGACCCGAAACGCAGTCCCTCCTCGTCGGCGAAGGCGAGCACCTCGATGGCAAAGGGCAGGTGCCTGCCCGCGTCGCGCAACCGCTGCACGGCAGCGATCGCCACCACCACGCCGAGAGGCCCGTCGTACTTGCCAGCGTCGCGAACGCTGTCCAGGTGCGAGCCAAGTAGAAGTGTCGCGTCGCTGCCGGCGACACCCGCATAACGGCCGTGCAGGTTGCCGACGTTGTCCCACCGCACCGTCATGCCCGCTTCGCGCATCCACTCGGCAACCCGCTCGTGGGCGCATTGCATCGATTCCGAGGCAAAGGGCCGGGTGATGGCGTCGGGCTCCTCACTGCACCACGCCAGGTATTGGCACCGCTCGATGACGATTCGGGGCAGCGTCACGCCGGCTCGGTGAAAGTGATCTCCTGCGCGCCCTCCCACAGAACCCGCCGACCCAGGTCCGCCAGTTGGTCGTTACCCTCGTAGATCGTCGCGAAGTGATTCCCCGCCAGCTGGCCGGCCTTGCTCGCGAACACCGTCGGACCGAATGGAAACAGGATCTCAGTCTCGCTCAGGCCGCCCGGGTACAGCAGCAGCTGGCCAGGCGCCGGATAGCTGGTCTGGTTCTCGTAGCCGAGGTCGAGGTCGAGGTCGCCGAAGGGGATCCAGCCCGCCTCACCGCTCCAGCGGGCCTGGATGAGCTTGGTCGCCAGCGGCAGCATCGCGCGGAACCTGGCCACGGTCTTGGGCGCGCGCTCCGTCTCGGGCCGGGCTGCAAAGCGCAGGTCGGCAACGACGATCTGGATCACACCCGCTCGGGTCTACCACGGTCGTGTGTGAGGGTTCGGTGCGCGCCACCACCTTGCCGGCGCGCAGCACGAGCTTGCGTGGGGCGACCAATCGGATGGCGTCCATCTCGGTTGGCGCCGCAAAGGCGCAGAGGTCGGCCCTGCTTCCGGGCAGGAGCCCGTAATCCTCGAGGCCGAGGGCGGAGGCTGGGTTGAAAGTGATCATGTCGATCAAGGTGCGCAGCTCGTTGTGGCCCGACATCTGCCCGTAGTGCGCGAGCACGAAGGCCGCTTGCAGTGGGTCGCCGTAACCGAGCGGGTACCACGGATCCATCACGGAGTCGTGGCCGACGCAGACGTTGACGCCCGCCGCGAGCAGCTCTTTGACCCGGGTGTGCCCGCGACGGATCGGATACCCGTCAAAGCGGCCCTGGAGCACCGAGTTGTCGAGCGGGTTGGTGACCATGTGCATCTGGGCCCGCTTGAGGTTGTTGATGAGCCGGTAGGCGTAGGCGGCGTTGTACGAATGCATGGCCGTGGTGTGGCTGGCGGTTACGCGCCCACCCATCCCGAGCCGGATCGTTTCGGCGGCCATGACCTCGACGAAGCGCGAGTGGTCGTCGTCGGTCTCGTCGCAATGGATGTCGACGCGCAAGCCCTTGTCAGCCGCGAGCGACATCGCGAACTTGACCGAACGCTCGCCGTACTCGCGCGTCAGCTCGAAGTGGGGAATGGCGCCCACGACGTCGACTCCCATGTCGACGGCGCGCCGCATCAGGTCCTCGCCGCCATCGAACGACATGATCCCCTGCTGCGGAAACGCGACCAGCTGCAGAGTCATCTGGTCCCCGATCTCCTCCCGGAGCTCGAGCAGGGCGCGCACCGCGCGCAGCTCCGGGTCACAGACATCGACGTGGCTGCGCACGAACTGGACCCCGTTGGCGAGCTGCCACCGGAGCACGGTACGGACGCGGCGCTTGACATCGTCGACGGTCAGGTGCTTGACCCGCTCGGCCCAGATGGCGATGCCCTCGAACAAAGACCCGGACTGGTTGTGCCGCGGCTCGCCGACGGTGAGCACGGCATCGAGGTGGATATGGGGCTCGACCAGCGCCGGCGTGACCAGCGCTCCCCCCAGGTCGATGACCTGGCGGGCCTCGGGCTCGGGCTCGGCGATCCGCCCGTCCCGGACGCAGATCTCCCTCGTGTCTGCCTCCCCGGCGATCCGGGCGCCCTTCAGGAGCAAATCGAGCATCGACAGGAGGCTAGCAGAGACCTAAACTTCCAGCGTTTAGGCAGTCGGTTTGTCCAGGGGGAAGGGCCATGCAGACGGCTGAGGAAGTAGAGAAGCA
>WNFE01000853.1_pt1 | contig 21764 bp, 24 predicted proteins | sample 5400451 | NCBI WGS metagenome assembly WNFE01 (sample SAMN13153344, study PRJNA577476) | soil metagenome | isolation source: 200 cm saprolite under Douglas fir tree site 2 hole 2 | place: USA:California | collected 2015-04-18
TGCCAAGCAGTACGCCGCCTCCCACCGGCTTTCCCTGTCGCAGCTGGTAGAGGAGCAGCTGGCCGAGCTGCGGCGGCGGACGGCCGGGGCCGCGGAAAACGAGACCTATACTTAGCGCTATGGCGTACATCATCACCGAGACCTGCGTCGACCTGAAGGACAAGTCCTGCGTGGATGTGTGCCCGGTCGACTGCATCATCGACGGCGGCGCCGAGGACCGGATCCTCTACATCAATCCGGACGAGTGCATCGACTGTGGCGCCTGCGTCGATCCCTGTCCGGTGGCCGCCATTTACCCCGAGGACGAGGTCCCGGCCGACCAGCGGAAGTTCATCGCCTGGAACTTCGACTTTTTCAAGACGGACGCCGACAAGGCGCGGGTGCGGGCCGAGATCAATGCCGCATATCCCGAGAAGCGCCAGACGGGCGAGGCCCACTAGCAGACCCGGGCAGCGCTCGAATCCAGCGACGGGGCGGACCCAGCCACTCCCGGACCAGGGCCCGCAGGCTGGCGGACGGCTCGGGGAGGCCTTCGACCTCGAACAGGATGTCGGCGATCGCCTCCGCCGGCCCGGTGGGGCGTCCCATTTTGCTCAGCTCTAGCCAGCGGGCAGTGATCCAGAGGAAGAGGTCGGCCTCGGTGCGCCCCTGGAAGACTTCCAGGATCCGATACTCCCGGATCAGCTCGATCACAGGCAGATAGACGTGGTCGTACCAGCTGGCCGCCGCCTCCGGCAAGGGCACCTCCCGGCCCTGGTCCAGGCCCAGGAAGTAGCGATGGCCAAGGATGTGCTCCAGGATCCGGTCGTACTGACCCAGCCGGCTGACCTCCACAGTCGCCTGGGGTCGCACCCGGTCCAGCCGGGTACGCTCTAAGAAGTCGGCATACTCTCTGGCCCGCAGGAGACGCTCGGCGTCAATCTCACCATCCAGAGGTGCCCGCGTGCGGACCTCGATTACCCGGGCGGCAATGGTCGCCTGACCGAGCTGGCGGGCCACGGACACCCGGTGATGGCCGTCCTTGACAAAATAGGCGCCGGCCAGTTGATACACCTCAATCGGTGGGATCGCCTCCCCCCGCCGCATGGCCGTATCCAGGCGGGCCCATCGTTCGCGCAGGTGCGGCCGGGCGGGCAAAAAGGAGGCGTCGAAGTCGCCCACCCGCCCCACCGTGCCGCGGATCTGTGCCACGGGAATCTCCCGAAGGCCGCGGTAAGACTGTCCCTCCATGCGGGCAGCACTGCGCACCTCGTCGAAGGACAGCAGGGCCTTCTGCTGACCGCGCATGAGGGCCCCCGCCTCGGCCAGGAATCGCTGCAGGAGGGCGGCGTTGAAGGCGAGCCGGCCACGGAGTTCCTTCACGCCCGTTCCAGTTCCAGTTCCAGGATCCGGTGGCCGTGCACATTGATCACCTTGGTCGGCCCAATCGTCGTATCCCGCTGGGAGAGCGACCCGTGCGGGTGCACGTGCCCGTGCAGGAGCATCCGGGGCCGCCACCGTTCGGTTGCCCGGCGGACGGCGCGCAGGCCCTGGTGAGCGAGGTCGGTGCCTTCGTGGACGCCGGCCGGTGGCCCATGCAGGAGCAGGATGTCCAGGGGGCGCCGGCGGAGCCGCAAGCCGAGCCTCAGCACTTTGAGGCTCATCTGCCACTCCCGGTACTGTTGTGGCCCCCCCCGGTACCAGTGGGCCCCCTCCAGCCCGGCGATCCGCAAGCCCGCCATTTGAACTACTCGCCCGTCCAGGTCGCCCCCCAGCGGATAGTCGCCCTGGGGCCGCGGCGGGTCGTGGTTTCCCCGCACGAACAGCAACGGCACCTGGTAGCGGGTCGCCAGCGCGTCCAGGTACTCGGCCGGCAGGTCGCCGCAGCCGAGGAGGAGATCTATGGGGCCCAGCGAGGTCACCGTGCGGTCATCGAGGAGCTGCGGGTCCTCTTCGTCGCTGACGGCCAGGAGCCGGCGAGTCGCTATTCCAACTCTTTGAATAACGGTGTCACGTCGCGCTGGAAGACCGGCAGGTCCACCAGCGGATGATCCTTGAGCGCCGGCACCTTGGCCGCTAGCTGGTCGTCGTAGGTCGGCAGCTCCACTGCGTAGAAGAGGCCAACGGCCAGCCGGTCGCCGGTCTCATAGGAGGCCTGCAGCGCCCGCACCTTCTTCCCCACGATCTCATCGGGATCGTCTGGATCCTTCACGACCGGGTCCCAATCCGGTTCGGTATCGAGACGCCGCAGCCGCGGCCGGCCGATGTCCTCGCCCGCGTACCACTCCTTGGTCCGAATGTCGTTGTACACGGGGCAGGTCTGGTACACGTCGAGGAAGGCCGTCCCCTTGTGCCGGATCGCCTGGGTGATCAACGGCACCAGGGTCTTGACGTCCAGCGCGTACCCCCGGCCGATCCAGGTGTACCCGGCGCCCAGCGCGACGGCGATCGGATTGATCCCCTCCTGGATCGACGGCTCCGGCATGGACTTCGTCTTGAGCCCCTTGCGCAGCGTGGGTGACGCCTGCCCTTTGGTCAGGCCGTACACACCGTTGTTGAACACGATGTAGGTGAAGTCGAGGTTGCGGCGGCCGGTGTTGAGGAAGTAGCCCGCGCCGATGCCATAGCCGTCTCCGTCGCCGCCCACCGCCACCACCGTCAGCTCGTGGTTGGCCAGCTTGACCCCGGTGGCCACCGGCAAGGCCCGCCCGTGCAGCGTATGCAGGCCGTAGGTGTCGATGTAGTGCGGTGTCTTACCCGAGCAGCCGATCCCGGAGATCATGGCGATCTTGTAGGGCGGGATCTGCAGCTGCAGCAGCGCCTGCTGGATCGAGCTCAGAATGCCGAAGTCGCCGCAGCCGGGACACCAGTCGACATGGACGTCCGTCTTGTAGTCCTGCAAGGTGAACTTGCGGGGCGCGTCCGCGACCGCGTCAGGCATGGGAGACCATCCACTCCTTGGCATTTTTTGCCAGCACCGCTTCGACCCCCTCGACGACCTCATTGCGGGAGAACGGCCGGCCGTCGTACTTCAGAACGCGATGGTCGGCCTGGATGCCGGTTTGCTCCCGGATCAGCGCTCCCAGTTGCCCGGTGTAGTTGGGCTCGATCAGCACCGTGGTCTTCGCGGCAGAGAGGATCTTCCCAATCTCCGCCGCCGGGAAGGGCTTCATGAGGCGCATGTGGAGGAAATTCACCTTTCGTCCGTCCAGGGCCGGCAAGGCGTCCAGGATGGCGCCCTTGGTCGAGCCCCAGCTGATCAGGGTCAGGTCGGCATCTTTGGGTCCGGCCAGCTTGTACTTGAAGGATTCGGGGATCTCGCGGGCGATGACGTCCAGCTTGCCCATCCGCTTGCGCATCATCGCGATCCGGTTCTCGACGCCCTCCGTGATGTGCCCCTGCGGGTCATGCTCGTCGCTGGTGGTGGAGAAGATCCCACCCGGCGTCCCGGGTAGGGCCCGCGGGCTGATCCCGGTGGCGGTTAGCGCATGGCGGCGGTAGCCGTTCGTGTCCGGGCTGGTGGGCTGATAAAAGGCTCCGCGATCGATCACCAGCTTGCTCATGTCGATGGGGGGAATCGTCCACAACGAGGAGGCCAAGAACTTGTCCAGCAGGACCACCACCGGCACCTGGTACCGGTCGGCCCAGTTGAAGCTTTCGAAGCTGTCGGCAAATGCCTCGTCGATGTCGCCCGAGGCGATCACGATGTGGGGGAAGTCCCCGTGCCCCGGGTGCAGGGCGAACTGCAGGTCAGCCTGCTCCGAGCGAGTGGGCAGCCCGGTGCTCGGCCCGCCCCGCTGCCAGAGGAAGACGACCGGACCCGGCGCCTCCGTGATCGACGCGAACCCCAGGCCTTCTGGCATCAGCGAGAAGCCGGGACCAGCCGTGGAGGTGGCCGCTCGGACGCCCATGTGCGCCGCACCCACCGCCATGTTGACGCTGGCGATCTCGTCTTCGCACTGGACCACCGTCATCTGGAAATTGGGGGCCTTGCTCTCCAGGTACACCGACTCATCGGTGGCGGGGCTGATCGGATAGTAGGTCTGCAGGCCCAGCCCGGCTTTGATCTTCGCGATGCCCACGGCCTGGACGCCTTTGATCAGCAGCCGCTTGGCACGCTGCTCGACTGGCAGGGGGCGCAGCTGCCGCTCCAGTCGGCCCGGGAAGTGCGTGCGGGCGTACGCAGCCGCCGCCGTCAACGCCGCGGCGTTCATTTCCGCGGCCTCCGCCTTGCGCCCCTTGAAGCTCTCCCGGATCACCTCGATCACCAGCTCCTCGTCGTATCCGATGAGCCCGATCGAGGCTCCCAGAGCCACGATGTTGCGCATGACGACGTACTTGCGGCCCTGCCCGCCCTTCCCGATCCCCATGAGCGCCTGTTCCAGCACCTCCATGTAGGGCACCGGGTGGAGGTGGATGTCGGTCCGCTCGAACCGCTCCGCGGGTATCTTCAGGTCGGCGTCATAGACGACACCGCCGCCGGGGGCGATCCGGTGGACGTGGCCCTGGTGGCTGGGATAGTGCTTCCGCTCCCCCGCGTCCCCGAACAGGGTCTCCTCGTCGAGCGCCACCAGCATATGGACCGGGTCGACGTGGGAGCGAATGGGCACCGGCGCCGCAGTCACCCGGTAGTAGCTGTGCTTGCCCATGATGTTCGAGTGGAGCTCGATGTTGGCAAACACCGAGAGCCCACCCCGAAGCAGGGCCTTGGCGTATAGCTCTGCCGAGGAATTGATCCCGCCGCCCTGGGGGCCGCCGATCATCCACGAGACTTCAGTTCGGCTGAGCTCAGACTGCACAGATAGCCTTACGATTCTAGTGGACGCCGTCGTATCCGTCCCCCTTGCGGTTTTAGGCCGACTACCCCCTTTCCTGATCTTGCGGGGCCCCCTTGCCGGCAGGCTATCCCTCTCCGTCCCCTTGTTGCAGGTGTTGCCGGAGGCGGAGCCAGGCTACCATGGCTTAGCAGGCAAGTCGGCGTAGTAAGGAGGAGTTCAGGATGTACGGAACCATCATGCGCGCGAAGCTCAAGCCGGGCCAGAAGGAAGCCTATCAGCGGTGGGGCCAGGAGCAGGAAAGCCAGCTGACCCAGCCGCCGGCGACGGGATTCGTCTCCATGGAGGTCGCCTTTGAGGACAAGGACCCGAACCGGGTCGTCTCGATCATCCGGTTTAAGGACAAGGATAGTTACGTCAAGAATGCGAATGCTCCGAAAACCAACGACAATTACAACCAGATGATCAAGTTCTTCGAAGGCCCGCCGGAATGGATTGACGTCAACTACGTCGCCTTCCAGGGCGAGCCGTTGAAGGCGTACATGGCGAGCCCGCAGACCGAGTCGCGCCGCTAGGCGAGGGGGACTTCGAGAAGACCCCTCCCCTACCCCTCCCTACGGGGAGGGGGAAATCGGAAGAGATTGACGACCCCGCCCTTCCCTCAAGGGAGGGGACATTCTAAGGGGGAGGGGTTCTCTCGTTAGTTCCAGACACCCGGAATTGAGTCTCCACAGTTAAAGCATCGACCAGTCCCTGAGAGTCGGTCCTCCAGGATGCGGTAACCAAAGCGGCGAATCAGGGTCGTGTGGCAGCGCGGGCATCGCGTGTTCTCGTACTCTCCCACCCGGCCCGGAAGGTTGCCGGCGTAGATGTATTGCAGCCCGGCCGCTTCCCCGATCTTCGCCCCCCGAATCAAGGTTTCGGCCGGGGTGTTGTCCGGGTCGAGCATCTTGTAGTCCTTGTGGAAGGCCGTCACGTGCCAGGGGATCGCGGGTGAGATGCCCGCCAGGAACGTGGCGATGTCGCGAAGCTCTTCGTCGCTGTCGTTAAATCCGGGAATGGTCAGGGTCACGATCTCCAGCCAAAAGCCCATCTCGTGGACCATCCGGATGCCGTTCAGGATATTCTCCAGCTTGCCGCCCAGCGAGCGATAGTTCTTGTCGCGCATCGACTTGAGGTCGATCTTGTAACAGTTGGTCCAGGGCCGGATGTACTCGAGCACCTGTCTGGTGGCATTGCCGTTGGAGATGTATGCGGTCGTAAACCCGCGGCGTTTCGCCTCTTTGAAGACGTCGACCGCCCACTCCGAGGTAATCAGAGGCTCGTTGTAGGAGGTCGCCACCAGCTTCGCGTCGTACCGCTGGGCGATGTCGACCAGCTGGCGCGGGCTGACGTCCATCGGCTCCGAGAGGGCACCGGGATCCCGCAGCGCCTGCGAGGTGACCCAGTTCTGACAATTGTGGACGACATATCCATTCGCAAGGTACGTATGCCGGTCAAGCGTCTCGATGTTGAAGACGTGCCCGTCGTAATGGTGGACCGTCACGTCGGCAATCGGCAGGAAGGCGTAGTCGGGCTCGGCGACGGCGACCGCGTTCTGGGTCTGTGATGGCTCAACCGGCGAGCCCCATCCCCTACTCCTCCCCGGTGGGGAGGGGACGATTCTTCCGGCGGACGCGCTTCCCGGAGCCACCAGATAGTGCGTGGGCGTTAGCTGGCCGGCCGGCATGAAAACAGGTGCCTGGACGCCTGGATTCTCGGTCGCCAACACCGGATGGTCCGGCGTCGCCTCGAACGCCTGGCCTTTTTCCGGGGTCACCCGAATGATCGGGCCGTGATAGGGGTGCCTAAAAATCCAGCGCACGGCGTGCGCTTTGCCGTCGTCTCCTGTGGCCATCAAGCCCGGAGCTGGAATCCGCCGCTCCGCGTCACCAGCCGGCGTGTCGGACGCCTTGTCCCATAATTCCGCCAGCGTTCGCAGGCCAATGCTGGTGGCCACATGGACGTCCGCGCTGAAGCAGTACGAGCAGTGCAGGTCGCATCCGAGCATGCCCATGGTGAGCGCGTCAGAGCCAGGGAAGACATGGAAGAAGGGCTTCTTCTCCGTCGGGTCGCACTGCAGGGCGCCCACGTAGCCGTGCGGCACCAGCAAGGTGCCGCCCTGGTTGTAGCGCACCTTGCAGATGCCTCGCAGCCCGTCCAGGATCAGGCATTGGTGGGCGCACGCGTAGCACCGCACCTTCTTGTCCGGCAGCTTCTCGTAGAGCGTCCCCAGGGCCCCCTCGGTGACCCGCCGATCGAGGGCCTGGGCGAACGGTCCAGCTTCCTTGACCGCCACGCGCTCAATATACCGAGCGGGTATGAGAACTCAGCGGGATGCTGTTACGCGGCCGCGTCGGCCACGGCCTTGATGCGCTTGGCCTTCACGAACCCGCTTCCAGGTTGGGGGTCGAAGTGACTGACGGGCACGTGCTGGCCGGTGGCGACCAGCAGCTCCATACACCGGGGGATGACGCCGGTGGCGGTCAGCGCCCCGCTCACTTTTCCGTCTTCGTAGCCGCTCTGCTTGTAAACGAAGATGTCCTGGATCGAGATCTGGTCGCCCTCGATCCCGGTGAGCTCCGAGATGTACGTGATCTTGCGCGTGCCATCGCGCAGCCGGCTCTGCTGGACGATGACGTTGATGGCGGACGCAATCTGCTCCCGAATGGCACGCGACGGCAGATCCATCCCGGCCATCAGCACCAGCGTTTCCAGCCGGGAGATCGTGTCTTTGGGCGAGTTGGAGTGCACCGTGGTCAGCGAACCGTCGTGGCCGGTGTTCATCGCCTGCAACATGTCCAGGGCTTCGCCGCCACGCACCTCCCCGACCACGATCCGGTCGGGCCGCATCCGGAGGGTGTTGACGACCAGGTCGCGGATGCTCACGCCGCCCTTGCCTTCCACGTTTTTCGGCCGGGACTCGAGGTTGATGACGTGTATCTGGCGCAGCTGCAGCTCGGCGGCGTCCTCCACGGTGATGATCCGCTCGTCCCCGGGGATAAAGCTGGAGAGCACGTTGAGAGTGGTTGTCTTGCCCGACGACCCGCCACCAGCGACGACAATGTTCATGCGGGCATTCACGCAGGCCTGCAGGAACTCGGCCATTTCCCTGGTCAGGGTGCCATTGCCAATCAGGTCATCGATCTGCAGCGGATCCCGGCGGAACTTGCGGATGGTGACGGCGGCGCCCTTCACCGCCAGCGGCGGGATGATGACGTTCACGCGCGACCCGTCCGGGAGCCGGGCGTCGACCATGGGCGACGTCTCGTCCACCCGCCGGCCGACGCCGACGACGATCCGCTGGATGACCTGCATCAGCTGCTGGTCGCTGTCGAACTTGACGGCCGCCCGCTGCATCTTGGTGTTGCGCTCGATGTAGACCCGGTTGGGCCCGTTCACCATGATGTCCGAGATCGAGTCGTCGGCCAGTAGCGCGTCGAGCGGACCATATCCCAAGATGTCCGCCAGCAACGCCCGCAGCAGCTGTTCGCGCTCTTGCCGGCCGAGGTCGATGTTCCGGCCGCTCAGGTAGGCATCCAGGACCTCTTCGGCTCGCTGGCTGATGGCGTCGTGGTCCATCTCGTTGGCCATTTCACCGAGCTCCCCGATGATCCGGTCGTGGACGGCGCCCTTGATCTTGCCGAAGCGCTCATTCGGCGGGAGGTCTTGCAGCGGGACGTTGGCCCGCGACGGAGCTGGCGGCGCGGCGGGCGCCGGCCGGGCCGCGACGGCATCGGAGAGGCGCCGTGGGGCCGGCTCCGGCTGCCTGGCGAGCGGAGGGGTGGCGGGGGCCATCGGTCGAGGGGGCGCCGGGGGGGTCGGCCGGGGCGGCGCCGCGGCCGGGCGCATGGGGACCGGAGCCGGGGGTGCCGGGGGTGCCGGGGGTGCCGGGGGTGCCGGCCGAGCCTGTGGGGGCTGAGGACGCTGGACCGGGGCGACTGGACGCGCGGCCGGCCCGGGCGGTGGCCCAACCGGCTGGCGGACCGGGGCTGGCGGCTGGGGCTGGGAGCGGGCCGGCCCCGGCGGCGCGGGCGTTACCGGGGGTGGCGGCGCAAGCTGAGGGGGCGGCTTGGGGCCCGGGGTCGGCTCACCGCCTTGTGATTTCTGGATCCGCTCGAGGAGCGACAATCGTGAACCCCCGGCCCAGTCTCTCCTGGCGAATATCGCGATTCAGCCACGAGGCGGTCGTCATCATAGGCGGCGACCCTTGCGGCCGCCATAGCGGCAGGGTTACAGGGAATGCACGGAGAGTGACAGAGGTTGCACGCGGCGGCAACTTATCGCAATGTATTTGAGGTCCTGAAAAATCGGCGTGACGCCGAAATCACGAAGACCGGAGGTATTCATCGAATGTCGCTCAGTAAGATCCTGCTCCTGATCGCCGTCATCCTGTTCATCGTGGACGCGCTGGGAAGCCGGCTCAAGATGCGGCTCGGGTTTGGCGTGCTGGCCGCCGGGCTGGCATGCTTCGCGGCGTCGTTCCTGCTCTAGCTAGAGAAACCCCAGTTCCATCCTGGCGTCCTCGCTCATCATGTCCGGACTCCAGGGTGGGGTGTAGACCAGCTCGACCGTACAGTTCGTGACGCCTGGGACTTCTTCGACCTTGGCCTTGACCTCGTCGAAGAGGTCCTGGGCCCACGGACAGCCGATGGCGGTCAGCGTCATCTTGACGTGCACCTTTCCGTCCTCGATCTGCAGCTCGTAGACCAGGCCCAGGCTCATGATGTCGAGACCGATCTCCGGGTCTCGGCAGCTCCCCAGGACTTCGACCACCTTGTCCCGCAGCGTGTCCGTCGACGGAGCCGTTTCCAGTTCTGGCATCAGATCAATTCTACCCCTCGATCTCCACGTAGATGTCGCCGTTGGTAACGGTCACCGGGTACGTCTTGGCCGGGATCACGGCGGGCAGGCCGGTGACCTTCCCGGTGCGCACATCGAAGCGGGACCCGTGCCGCGGACACTCCACCGACATGTCCCAGAGCTCGCCCTCGCTCAGGGAGTAGTTCTCGTGGGTGCAGGTGTCCCCGATGGCATAGAACTGGTCGTCCTCGGCGTGGATCAGGCAGATTGGCTCGTCTTTGACCTCTACCCGCAGCAGCGACTCCTTCGGCACGTCGGCGGTCGAGGCAACCCGGACCTTAGCCAATGCGCGTCGCCAGCTCCTCTTCGACCAGGTTCCGCACGTGCTGCACCGGCACCCGGTCCAGGACCTCCTTCAGGAATCCCTCCACCAGCATGCGCTGGGCTACCGGACCGGGAATGCCCCGGCTGGTCAGATAGAAGAGGTGCTCCGGGTCAACGGGGCCGACGGTGGCCCCGTGGCTGCAGCGGAGGATGTCGTTGTTCAGGATCTCGAGGATTGGCTCGGATGTGGCTCGTGCCTTCTCCGACAGGAGAAGGTTCCGGTTGGCCTGGTTGGCCGAGGTCCCGCGGGCATCCTTCTCCACGCGGACCGAGCCGACATACACGCTGCGGGCCGCGTCACGCAGAGCTCCCTTGAAGAGCAGGTCCGACTGGGTGTGGGGGGCGATGTGATCCTGCAGGGTCCGAAAGTCAAAGGCCTGCTCGCCGGTCCCGAAAAACAGGCCTTTGAGCTCGGCCTGGCCGCCCGGGCCGTCCATGATGACGTCCACGCGGAGCCTGGCGAAACGTCCGCCCAGCGCCAGGTCGACCATCCGCAGCCGGGCGTCGCGGCCGACGTGGAAGCGCTGGTTGGCGAACTGCCACGCGTTTGTTCCCCAGCGCTGGACCGCCACGTATCCGACATCGGCGCCCTCGTCGAGAAAGACCTCCGCCGATCCGCTGACCAGGGTCGGCTCCACTCCAGCCGGGCCGACGAACTCATCCACGTACTGGAACCGAGACCCCTTGCCGGCCACGATCAGCGTGTGCGGCAGCGCCGTACTGCCCGAGGCGGAGGCCCAGTACTGGCTGATCAGGGGCTGCTCCAGCGTCACCCCGTCGGGGACGTACAGGAACGTCCCACCGGAGAAGAGGGCGGCGTGCAGAGCGGCAAACTTGTCGCGGTCGGCGCGGACGGCGGAGAACAGGCGTCGCTCCACCAGCTCCCGATGCTCCCGGGCGGCCAGCCACAGCGGCCCGAAGAGCACGCCCTGGCGGGCCAGCTCGCCATCGAGGCGCTCGGTCCGGGCCGCCACCGGCGAGGTGCCCCGCTGGCCCAACACGGCCGCGGCCTCCGGGATGATGTCGGCGGAAGCGGTCCCGTCCGGCTGCTCATAGGGCCGCAGCGCATCGAGGCTCAGCGGCTTGAGGTCGACCTGCCGCCATTCTTCGTCGGTCTTGGTATCGGGGAGCCCGGTGCGCTCGAACACCTCGAACGACTCCAGGCGCCGAAGCCGCAGCCAGTCAGGTTCGCGGTGGAGGGCGCTCAGCTCCTCCACCGCCCGCTTGTCGAAACCCACGTTTTATCCCACGGAGCCGATCATCTCGAGCTGAATCAGGCGGTTGAGCTCCACGGCGTACTCGATGGGCAGCTCCTTGGTGAAGGGTTCGATGAAGCCGTTGACGATCATGGTCTCGGCCTCGGCCCGGGTGATGCCCCGGCTCTGCAGATAGAAAAGCTGCTCGTCCGAGACCTTGCTCACGGTCGCCTCGTGCCCGATCTTGACCTGCTCCTCGTCGACCTCGGTGGTCGGGTATGTGTCGGAGCGGGAGTCCTCGTCCAGCAGCAGCGCGTCGCAGCGGACGAAGGACTTCGAATTCTTGGCTCCGGGATAGACCTTCACCAGGCCGCGGTACGAGGTCCGGCCGCCGCTCTTGGAGATCGATTTGGAAACGATATTGGACGTGGTGTTGGGGGCCACGTGGACTGCCTTGCCGCCGGCGTCCTGGTGCTGCCCCTTGCCGGCGAACGCCACGCTCAGCACGTCGCCCTTGGCGCCCGGCTCCATCAGGTAGATGCTCGGGTACTTCATAGTGATCTGGGATCCGAGATTCCCGTCTACCCATTCCATGACAGCATCGCTATAAGCTACAGCCCGCTTGGTGACCAGGTTGTAGACGTTGGTCGACCAGTTCTGGACAGTGGTGTACCGGCAGCGGGCGCCCCGCTTGACGACGATCTCGACCACCGCCGAGTGCAGCGAGTCGCTGGAGTAGACCGGGGCTGTGCAGCCCTCGATGTAGTGGACGAAGCTGTCCTCGTCGCAGATGATCAGGGTGCGCTCGAACTGGCCCATGTTCTGGGCGTTGATCCGGAAGTAGGCCTGCAGCGGAATCTCCACCTTGACCCCCTTGGGGATGTAGATGAACGATCCGCCCGACCAGACGGCGCTGTTGAGGGCGGCGAACTTGTTGTCCCCCGGCGGGATGATGGTCCCGAAATACTCCTTGAAGAGGTCCGGGTGCTCGCGCAACCCGCTGTCGGTGTCCAGGAAGATGACGCCCTTCGACGCCAGCTCCTTGTGCAGCGAGTGGTAGACGACCTCGGACTCGTACTGGGCAGCCACGCCGGCCAGGAACTTCTTCTCCGCCTGTGGCACGCCCAGCCGGTCGAAGGTGCGCTTGATGTCCTCCGGGACGTCCTCCCAGGTCTTCCCCTGGCCCTCCGTGGACTTGAGGTAATAGAAGATGTTGTCGAAGTCGATCTTCGACAGGTCCGCGCCCCAGGTGGGGAGCGGCCGCTTGTAGTAGATCTCCAGGGCGTGCAGCCGGAATTTGGTCATCCAGGCCGGCTCGCTCTTCATCCAGGAGATTTCTTTGACCACCTCGGGACTCAGCCCGCGCTTGGCCTTGAAGACGTACTTCTCCGGGTCGAAGAACCCGTACTGCTCTTTGTAGTTGTCGCCGACATTGATCTTGGGAACGACGGCCATTACTTGACCTCCTTGGTCGGCGATTCTTTGACCCATTCCGAGTAGCCTTTGGCCTCGAGTCGGTCCGCGACCTCGGGGCCTCCCGAGAGAACGAATTCACCGTTGACCAGCACATGCACAAAGTCCGGGGTGATGAACTTGAGGACCCGCGTGTAGTGTGTGATGATCAGCACCCCCAGGTCCGGCCCGCGCATCCGGTTGACCGCTTCACTCACGAACTTGATGGAGTCGATGTCCAGCCCGGAGTCTGTCTCATCCAGGATGGCCATTTCGGGCTTCAGGATGGCCATCTGCAGGATCTCGGCCCGCTTCTTCTCGCCCCCGCTGAACCCTTCGTTCACGTAGCGCGGAAGAAACGAGTCGTCCATCCGAAGGACAGCCATCTCGTCCTTGAGCAGGGCGCGGAACTCCTTGGGGCTGATCGCTTTCGACTTGTCCTTGCCGTCATAGCCGCGCTTGGCGTTGAGGGCGGTGCGCAGGAAATTGCTCATGGTGATGCCGGGCACCACGACCGGGTACTGCAGCGCCAGGAACAGGCCGAGCTTGGCCCGCTGCTCCGTGGGCAGGAGAAGGATGTTCTGACCCTTGAAGAGGACCTCCCCACCCGTCACCTTGTAGTTGGGATGGCCCATCAGAGTGTGCGACAGCGTGCTCTTGCCCGAGCCGTTGGGGCCCATGACGGCATGCACCTGGCCCTTGCTGATCCCGAGCGAGATGCCCTTCAGGATTTCGCGGCCTTCCACGCTGACGCGCAGGTTTTTGATCTCGAAGTCAGTCATCGTTCTCTCTGAAATCGTACCCGTGGCCTCCCTGTTTAAATCAGTCATCGTCATCCCCTCCCGATCCCCCGTTGAGAGCGACCCGCAGCGTGTTGACCGCCAGGGTGGCGCACTTCATACGGGCGGGACTGATGGGCACACCCAGCTCGTCCAGGACCGCCTGGGTCGGGAAGTGCTTGAGCTCATCGATGGGCTTGCCCACGATCATGTCGGTCAGCATGGAGGCCGAGGCCTGGCTGATGGCGCAGCCGCGACCACGGAAGGTCGCCCGGCTGAGCTTGCCATCGTCCAGCTTCAGGTAGAGGGTGATGACGTCCCCGCAGAGCGGGTTGTCGCCCTCCTGGGCGACATCGGCGTCGTCCAGCTCCCCGAAGTTATGCGGGTTCTTGTAGTGGTCCAGGATCTGTTCCCGGTACAGGTCGCTCGTCATGCAAACACCTTCTGGGCTCGAACGATGGCCTCCACCAGCTGGTCGACCTCGTCCTGCCGGTTGTAGAGATAGAAGCTGGCCCGGGTGGTCGCCGGCACGCCCAGGCGCTCCATCAGCGGCTGGGTGCAGTGGTGGCCGGCTCGGACGGCGATGCCCTCCTGATCGATCAGGGTGGCCAGGTCGTGCGGGTGGATGTCGGGCAAGCTGAACGACACGGCCCCGCCATGGATGTCCGGATCCTGGGGGCCATAGACCGTGATCTGCGGGACATCCTGGAGCTTCTCCAGCGCGTAATCGAGCAGGGTACGCTCGTGGGCCCGGATCCGGTCCATGCCGATGCCGCACAGGTAATCCACGGCGGCGCCCAGGCCGATCCCCTCGGCGACTGCGGGCGTCCCGGCCTCGAACTTCCAGGGGAGATCGTTCCAGGTGGCATGGTCGAGCGTGACCTTCTTGATCATGTCCCCGCCGCCCAGAAACGGCGGCATTGACTCGAGCAACGACCGGCGCGCCCACAGCACCCCGATGCCCGTGGGCCCGCACATCTTGTGCCCGGAGAACCCGTAGAAATCCACGTCCAGGTCACGCACGTCCACCGGCATATGGGGGACGGCCTGGGCGCCATCGACCAGCACCAGCGCGCCGGCCTGGTGCGCCGCCCGAGCGATCTCCTTGACCGGGTTGATGGTGCCGAGCGTGTTGGACTGGTGGGTGAGCGCCACCAGCCGCGCCCCCGCCACCTTTTTGGCCAGGTCATCGAGGACGAGACGGCCGCGGTCGTCGATGAGCAGGAAGTCCAGGTGGGCGCCGACCTCGGCGGCCAGCAGCTGCCAGGGCACCAGGTTGCTGTGGTGCTCCATCTGGGTCAGCAGGATCCGGTCGCCTTGGTGGACATTCGTCCGGCCCCAGCTGTAGCGGACCAGGTTGATGGCTTCCGTGACGTTGCGGGTGAAGATAATTTCCTTGGGACTGGAAGCGTTGATGAAGGTGGCCACCCGCTGCCGCGCCGACTCGTAGGCGGCGGTGGCTTCCTCGCTGATCTGGTACACGCCCCGGTGAGGGTTGGCGTTGTAACGACAGTAGTAGTCGGTCATGGTGTCGATCACGGCCCGCGGCTTCTGGGACGTGGCGGCGCTGTCCAGGTAGACCAGCGGCTTGCCGTTGATCACCCGGTCGAGGATGGGAAAGTCCTCGCGGATGGCGGTCACGTCCAAGCTGCGCGTCTCGATCATGCCGGCGCTCCCTCAGCCTTTTCCATCAGGTCGGCCACGGTGACCGACGATAGGGTGGCCGTGACCGTCGCCTGCAGCCGCTCCCAGAAGGAGTGGGCCGAGCAGGGGACGTCGGCGTGGGTGCATTCATCCGGACCGCCGCCCTCCGCCAGGCAGCTGACGGGCGCCAGCGAGCCCTCCAGGCTGCGGACGATGTCGGCCATGGTGATCTGCTCGGGCTGGCGGGCGAGCACATAGCCGCCCCGGGCACCCATGCGGCTGGAGACCAGCCCGGTGCGCCGCAGCTGCCCGGCGATCTGCTCCAGGTAGGCGGCCGGCAGCCCTTCCTCCTGGGCGAGTTCGGACAGGGGCACCGGCCCGTTGCCGTACTGGCGGCCCAGGCGAACCATGACCCGGATGCCGTATTCAGAGCGAGTGGAAAATCTCATAGATCTCCGACTGGACTAGTCGGACATCCATAGTATACGGCACCCCACGTCAGATTCAGCCGATATCAACCATCGAGCACGATCCCCCTATTGCAGGAATTTGAACCCGGCCGTTGTCTGATGCAACTTGCCGCTACCTGCGGCCTACGCCATCCAGGCGGAGCCGGACAACCACGAATCCACGCCGCCGCTCGCGCTCCAGCGCCTCGGGGTCCGGCCGACCACCAGGGCCGGGGCGAACTCCCGTAAACAGCGAGATGGCGGGGTTGGCCGCCAGCATTCGCTGCAGCACCTCTGCCAGCGCGGTCGGCTCACTGATCAGTTCAGGAGTCACCGACCGCCAGGTTCCGCGCAGACGCACCTGTGGCCCGCCCCCGCTGCGGAGGTTCTTCCACCAGGCACCGCCTCCCGGGACGAGCAGCGAACTCCCGTCGGAGACGTAGCTCACCGGCGTCAGGTAGGACCGGCCGGTTTTCCGCCCGGTGAAGGCGAGGAGGGCCAGGCGGCCGCTCATCATGGCATGCAGGCGCGAGGACAGGATGAACCTGGTCGCAGGATTGAAATAGCGCACGGCTCGCTGCAGGACTCGGCTCACGACCAGGCTCACGGTCAATCCGAAACGGCGTTTCATCTCTTGGCTCACTCCCCTTGATGGTCGTTCGATGAGCTCAGTGTTCCGGCCACCTGTGAGCTCCTTGTGAACAAGGCAAGAAGGGCGTGCGGAGGTTGGGCCATCCGCATCAGCTTTAATTGATCGATGGCCGCCCCCGACCAGGCCCTGTTTCGTTCCGTCATGGGCCACTTCCCCAGCGGGGTAACCGTCCTCACGACCATCGTCGGGGAGCAGTTGCACGGAATGACCGTGAGCGCCTTCTGCTCGGTGTCCCTGGAGCCGCTGCTGGTCCTCGCCACCATCGAGAAGACCACCCGCATGCACGCCCTGCTGCTGGAGAGCCACCTGTACGGTGTCAGCATCCTGGGGGCCAACGACGAGGCCACCTCCCGCTTCTTCGCCGATGACCGCCGCCTGGCGGGCGTCGAATTCGCCCCCGGAAGCTACCGGATCGGGGTGACCGGCTGCCCCATCCTGCCCCAGGCCATCGCGTTCCTGGAAGCCCGGGTGCAGGCGGTTTACGACGCCGGCGATCACTCGATCTTCCTGGGCGAGGTCGTCAACGCCGAGGTGCTGCGCGACGACCCGCCGCTCATCTTCTACCGGGGCGGCTACGCGACGTTGCGGCGCTAGGCGGGCCATGGATCGCGACGCATGCGTGGAGCTCGACCGGCACGATCCCCTGGCACAGTGGCGCGAGCGGTTCGAATGCCCCGAGGGCGTCGTGTACCTGGACGGAAACTCGCTGGGCGCGCTGCCGAAGGCGACCGCTCAGCGACTGGACCACGTGGTCCGCGAGGAGTGGGGCACCGGCCTGATCCGGAGCTGGAACACGGCCCACTGGATCGACGCCCCGTCGCGCATCGGCGACAAGATCGCCCGCCTGATCGGGGCCGAGCCGGGCGAGGTGGTCGCCACCGACAGCACGTCGGTGAACCTCTTCAAGCTGCTGGCTGCTGCTATCAAGCTGCATGCCGACCGACCGGTGGTCCTGACCGAAGCGCAGAACTTCCCAACCGACCTCTACATCGCCGACGGGCTGGTGGACCTGCTCGGCGGCGCCCATATGGTGCGCGTCGTGGAGCGGGCCGACCTCGAGCGGTCCCTCGACGACAGCGTGGCGGTACTCGCCCTCACCCATGTCGATTATGCGACCGGGTCATTCCATGACATGCCGCGCCTGACCGACGCTGCCCACCGACGTGGCGCGCTGGCGCTGTGGGACCTCTCGCACAGCGCCGGAGCCCTTCCGGTCGACCTGAATGCCAGCCAGGCCGACCTCGCGGTCGGCTGCGGATACAAATACTTAAACGGCGGCCCCGGCGCCCCCGCCTACCTCTTCGTCGCCCGGCGCTGGCAAGAGGCCCTGCGCTCGCCGCTCACCGGCTGGATGGGCCATGCGGACCCATTCGGCTTCGAGGCGCGCTACCGCCCGGCTCCCGGGGTCCGGCGCCAGGTGGCGGGGACGCCGCCCATCCTGGCCATGGCGGCGCTGGAGGTCGGCGTCGACGTATGGCTCCAGGTCGACCTGCCAGCGGCCCGCCGGAAGTCCCAAGCGCTGGGTGACCTCTTCATCGGCCTGGTGGACACGATCAATGGGTTCGACCTGGAGATCGCCTCCCCGCGCGACGCCGCTCTGCGCGGGTCGCACGTCGCCGTCCGCCACCCGCAGGCGTACCGGGTGATGCGGGCCCTGATCGACGAGGGCGTGATCGGCGACTTTCGGACGCCCGACCTGATGCGTTTCGGCTTCGCCGCCCTGTATACGCGCTATGTCGACATCTGGGACGCGGTGCGCCGCCTCGACCACGTCCTGCGCAGCCAGGCCTGGGCGCGACCCGAGTACGCCCGGAAGCTGGCCGTCACCTGACGTGGTCCGCATCCGCGCCAACCGGCGCACCGTCCTGCTGGCCATCGGCATCGTGACCCCGCTGGGCATCCTGATGGTGAATCTGTCAGCCTTCGTGATGGCCCACCTCGCTCAGTTCCGGTTGCTGATCGCCGCCTGCGCGCTGATCAGCTCACTCGTGCTGAACGGCCTCGTCGTCTTCTGGCTCATCGGCATCGCCCGCCGCCGCCAGTCTCGCTTCTATACGGAGTACCCGGAACTGGTGCGCGGCCTGGCGGCCATCGCAGTCGTCGGGAGTGCAGCCGTGGCAGCCTATCTCACGTATGTCGGCATGCGCGACCCGCGGCAGCTTCCTAACCTGATCGCGATCGTCGCGTCGTTGCTGGCCTTGCTCATTCCCTTCGGGGTCGCCTTCCTGGGACGGCTGCTGTAAAAGCGCCGGCGCGCTAGCCGATCAGGTCGGTTAGCTTCCCCTGAAAGCCCGCCAGCCGCTGATGGGCATCGAGCACCTCGTCGTGGGTAACCGGATCGCCCTCGATTTCCTCGGCATCCCGCGGAGAGGGGACCACGGCGGTCACTTCCTCCACCTCGGCGCTCAGCGCTCCGGCAAACTGGATGTGCAGCATGAACGAGTCCCGGCAGCGGCCGCAGGTCACCTGGACCACGACCTTGTTGTTCTGCTGCCCGATCTTGCGGAGCTGCGACCCCTTGTGGCTGGATCCGCACACGCGGCAGCGATAGTTGTGGGATTGGGACCGCAGAAACTCGAGAATCGGATCGTCCATGGCCCTCGCCTCCAGCTGTGCGCCGCTCGACCAGCCCTAAGTATAGTCGCCCGATTCCCGAATCCACTGGGCTAAGTCATCATGAGCAGCGTGCCGCGACCGCTGATCCTCCTCACCAACGACGATGGCATCTACGCAGGCGGCATCCTGGCCGCCTGGCAGGAGTTGCGAAAGGTCGGCCAGGTGGAGGTGGTTGCCCCCGATGCGGAACGGAGCGCTGTCGGCCATGCCATCACCCTCCTGCTGCCGCTGCGGGCCAAGGAGGTGGTGCGGCGAAGCGCGCGCTTCGGCTACGCCGTGAACGGCATGCCGGCCGACTGCGTGAAGCTGGCAGTGAAGGCCATTCTGCCGCGGCCGCCTGACCTGGTGGTCTCCGGGATCAACCTGGGCGCCAACACCGGCACCAATGTGATCTACTCGGGCACGGTCTCGGCTGCCACCGAAGCCCGCATCCTGGGCATCCCTTCCATCGCGGTGTCGCTGGCTACCTTCACCGAGCCCGATTACACGTACGCGGCCCGGTTTACCCGCAAGCTGGCGCTGGCGGTGCTCAGCCACGGCCTGCCGCCCAAGGTCCTGCTCAACGTCAACGTGCCCAACCTGGCGGAGGCGGAGATCAAGGGCGTCGCCATCACCCGGCAGGGGGAGTCGAGGGTGGAGGAGCAGTTCGAGCGGCGAACCGACCCTCGCCAGCAGGAGTACTACTGGCTGGCCGGCACCTTCCGGCCGATGGAGACGGCCGAAGACGCCGACGTCGCCATGGTCAGCAAGGGCTACGTCTCGATCACGCCGGTCCAGTACGACCTGACCGCCTACCAGGCCCTGGACGAGCTGCGGGCCTGGGACCTCAAGCCTTGACCTGGGCCCCTCCCCTACCCCTCCCCCGAGGGGAGGGGACGATAATTGCCCCTCCTCGGAGGGAGGGGACGGATAATTTCCCGCTCGCCGAGGGGGAGGGGCGGTTCGTGCCTCCCCGCGGAGGGAGGGAACAGAGTGCTCGCCCACCCGCCGCCGTGGGAGAGACAGACTGAAAGATTGGCGGCTGTCGTGAGTCTCATCCTTGATCAGTACGGAACTAGCCCCACAAGACGTTTCTGGCTATGATGATAGTCATGCTATTGGAAAATCCGATATTACTCATGTGGGTATCAACATAGTGCTTGCCACTCAGAACCCAGATCAAACGAGGCCCGTCTGGCGCCGCCGCCGACAGATCCCGGTGTTGGCCATCCTGGGGTGGAGCTTGGCCGCGGTGGGCCTGGGCTGGCTGCTGGTCAGCGCCATCATCGGTCTCTCCTCAGCCGTCTAACTCAGCTTACGCGGCCTGGCCGGACCTGGTCTGCGCGGTAAGGCGCCCGGCCAGCGGATCCAGGCCGCAGGCGTCTCGGAGCGCCCGCTCGATCAGCACCCGGGTCATCCGTTTTCGCCAATAGTGCGAGAAGTCGGTGTTGTCCAGCGGCTTCGCCGGTTTCTCGGCGGCTTCGGCCACCTGGGCAATCAGCTCGTCGTCCGGACGGCGACCCACTAGGGGAGTAAGCAAGTGGCTGACTTCAACTGGACGGGAGCCGGCCGCCCCCAGGGCGCCGCGCGCCACCCGGACCATGCCGTCGGCCCAGTCCAGCGCCACCGCGGCCCCCAGTACCGGGAAATCGAACGATCCGCGCCGCCGTAACTTCCAGTAGGCGCTGGTCATGGCCGGCGCCGCCGGGAGATGGATTCCCACGATGACGTCGTCCGCACGCTTCGTCGTGTACACGATGCCATCGTCGCGATAGAGGTCGGCCGCTGCCACGCGGCGCTCCCCTGGAGCACCGCGAAGAGTTAGCTCGGCATCCAGCGCCAAGGCCACCGGTGCGCTGTCCGAGGACGAGACCGCCCAGCACCGGGGTGAGCTGCGCGCCACCAGGCAGATATCGCCGTCGCGTTTCAGGCAGTAGCCGACCGCTTTGCGCCAGGCCGCACTCTGGTTGTAATAGTTGCAGCGCGGATCGACCAGCAGGTTGCCACCGATGGTTCCCATGTGGCGGATCTGGGGCGTGGACACGAACCCGGCGGCCTGGGCCAGCGCGCGGTAGCCCGTTTGGAGTGCTGGGTGGGTGGCGACCTGGTCCAGCGTGGCACCGGCGCCGATGACCATGCCCCGACCCGGCTCACCCTGGATGCGATCGAACCCGGCGATCCCCCGCAGACTTACCAGCACCGGCGCATCGAATTGCCGGCGCTTGAGGTTCGGCACCAGGTCCGTCCCACCGGCTATCAGCATGGCCCCCGGATGCTCGGCGACCGCTTCGGCGGCGGCCTCCACCGAGGTGGGACGCAGGTAACGAAGGGGCGGCAGCCGCAGCACTACTTCCCCTCCCATTCCGGCGGTCGCGGGGCCTGGATCGGGGACGGAAAGGCGAATCGCGGCACCCCTTTAGGCCCGACCCGCCGCGACGGCTGAGCCAGGGCCCGCAGCACTTTCTCGGGCGTGATTGGGATCTCGTCGATCCGGACCCCCAGCGCGTTGTACACCGCGTTGGCGATGGCGGGGATCACGGGCAGCAAGGGTCCCTGACCGGCTTCTTTGGCCCCGAACGGCCCCTCGGGGTCGAGGCTCTCGATAAGACTGGTGTGAACCACCGGCATCTCCAGGGTGGTCGGGCTCTTGTACTCCAGCATCGACGGAAACTTATGGACGCCGATCCGGAACGTTTGCTCTTCCATCAACGCCTCGCCCAGCGCCATGTACACGCTGCCCTCGACCTGTCCCTCCACCAGCACCGGGTTGATCGCCCGTCCGATGTCGTGCGCGATCCAGACCTCCGGTACCCGCACCTCGCCCGTCCGCGGGTCGCACTCCACCTCCACCACCGCGGCGGAGAACGAGTAGGCCGGGCTGGGCCCCACCCCGGAGCCCTTGTAGGGCCCCGCCAGTTTGGGCGGCGTGTAGCTGCCGCTGGCGCTGATCACCCCTTCGCCGGCTTCGGCCGCCTGGACCGCCTGGGCGAACGACATGGCCTCGCTCGGATGGTCTC
>WNFE01000855.1_pt1 | contig 21747 bp, 17 predicted proteins | sample 5400451 | NCBI WGS metagenome assembly WNFE01 (sample SAMN13153344, study PRJNA577476) | soil metagenome | isolation source: 200 cm saprolite under Douglas fir tree site 2 hole 2 | place: USA:California | collected 2015-04-18
TGGGACGCGACCTGCTCTCGCGCATCATCTACGGCGGACGCACCTCCCTCACGGTGGGAGTGGTGTCGATCAGTTTGGCGCTGGTGGTCGGCGCAGTCCTCGGACTGCTCGCGGGCTTTTACCGCGGGTGGGCGGACAGTGTCACCATGCGGACGATGGATATCATGCTCGCCTTTCCGGCGACGTTGCTGGCCATTTTCATCGTGGGCGTCCGCGGCCCGAGCTTGAACAACGCGATGCTCGCCATTGGAGTCATCAACATTCCTATCTTCGCACGGATCGTCCGCGCCTCGGTGCTGCGCGTTCGGCAAGAAGATTTTGTCGAGGGAGCGCGAGCATTGGGAGCCTCCCAAATACGCATCCTTGGACGACACATCCTGCCTAACGCCCTAGCGCCGCTCATTGTGCAGGCAACGTTGGGCATCGGATCGGCGGTCCTAGAGGCGGCGGGGCTGTCGTTTCTGGGGCTCGGCGCTCAGCCCCCTACCCCGGAGTGGGGGACGATGCTCACCAACACACGGGAGTTTCTCCGCGATGCGCCGTGGGCGGCGACGTTCCCTGGGATTGCGATCTTACTAACCGTGGTGGGGTTCAACCTGCTGGGCGACGGCCTACGGGACGCCCTGGATCCGCGCCTCCGCCAATAAGGACCCCTTACTTCGCGAGAACTTCGGGATTCACTGGGTTGGGCGGACGCTTTCCTTGGAGGACGGCGACCAGGTTCTCAGCGGCCAGCGTGGCCATGCGGATGCGGGTGGGAATGCTGGCGCTGGCGATGTGCGGGACAACGATGACGTTGTCGAGTTTCAATAAGGGGTCGTCTGGGGAGACCGGTTCCTGTTCGAATACATCGATGCCCGCGGCGAAGATGCGTCGGGAGGCCAAAGCCTGGGTGAGTGCTGCCTGATCGACGACCGGACCGCGGGACGTATTCACGAATACCGCTGTGTTCTTCATCAAAGCGAACTGCGCCCGGCCAATCAGGTGGCGGGTTTGCTCAGACAGCGGGACGTGCACGCTGATAACATCACTGTCCCGCAAAACATCATCCAGCGACCGGTGCGTAATGCTTAAACTGCGTTCGAGATCCTCCCGGCGCACCACGTCATAGTAGAGAACCTGCATCCCAAATCCTTGCGCCCGGCGCGCCACGGCCGCCCCGATGCGGCCGAGCCCGATCAGCCCCAACGTGGCGTGGTGGATGTCCTGGCCCGCCAGCAAGAGAGGCTCCCAGGTCTTCCACTTCCCGTCGCGCATGTAGCGGTCCGCTTCCACCAGACGGCGGGCGGCGGCGAGCATGAGACAGACGGTGAAGTCGGCGACCGTTTCGGTCAGCACATCCGGCGTGTGGGTAACGACAATCCCGCGTTTAGTGGCGGCCGGGATGTCGACGTTGTCGAAGCCGACGGCGAAGTTGCTGATGACTTTCAGGCGCGGGGCAGCGGCCATCACCTCCGCATCGATACGGTCGGTCAGGAGGCTGAAGACACCGTCGGCCTGGGCGAGCTCGCGCAGAATCACCTGACGCGGTGGCGGCACGTCCTCACGATCCCACACACTGACCTCGGCGACGGATCGAAGGATCTCTAACGCCTGCTCGGGGACCTTCCGGGTCACGTAGACTTTCGGTCGGTTCACCACTGGCCTCCGATGTATGCCGGAGTCCCCTACGACCTACAAACGGCTAACTCCTGCGCTACCAGGGGATCGCGTCAGTCGGCGGGCAGCAGATCGGCGACCGAAACAGCGAGGGGACGAAGGACTTGCGGGAGCAGGGTCAACGCATGGTGCTCACGCACAGTCCGCAGGATCTCTTCGAGCGCGGCGTCGAGGCGGGTCATATTATCGACCACGAACAGACCGTCCTGCCGGAGATCCTGCGCGGACTGCTCGGTCACGAGTAAGGAGACCACGGGCCAGCCCTGGCCTTGGAGCTTCTTCGCTTGCTCCAGCAACTTCGTGACATCGTCGGCTTTGGCCGCCGTGCGCGCGCGGAAGACGAGGGCGGTCCCGTGATAGTACGCTGCCCCATCCACCTCACCGTGCCCCGGATCGATCACGACGGCCTCGGCACCGGCACGGCGCAAGGCTGTTTCCAGAAGTTCGCACAGCGGCCGGTTCTCTGCGAGTTGGGCATCAGCGGCATCCGTCAGACGGTAGGCGATGTCTTGTAGTTCTTCCCCCATGCGCGTTCCGCAATGCGGGCAGGCCACGTTGGCCCCGACCAGCGCGCGCATCTCCTCGCCGCTGGGAGCGACGGCGAGCCACTGTCCGCCTGATCGGCAGAGGATAACGTGGATGCGTTCCACTAACCCCGCACTCACCAGCCGCTCTGCCGTTTCGCGGGCCTGCGCCGCCGACTTATCTGGCAGCAGGCTGCCGACCTGCGATCCGAGCGCCGTCGGTCGGCCGCGAAACGCCGGCTGGCGGCGGAGGGCCACAATCATCTGCATCGGGGCGCCGTCGCGCCCGCCCGTGACCAATCCACTCGCGGCGGTCAGGTTCAGGGCGGGGACAGCCTCACGGCGAAATCGGGATACGGTATCGCGCTCATCTGCGCCGGCCCCGATCTCATCGATGCTTCCGCCCATTGTGGCTTCGATGTGCATCTTGGTCGCCGTCGCAATCCGCTTCACTTCGCTAGGATCGCGACCCGCCACCACCACACGCAAGACGTCGGGTTGGAGGAGACAGAGGATGATGCGGGCATGCGGCTGGGCGGGGGGAATGAGGACGTCGGCAAACCCGTTCGCGTGGTTCAGCGCGGCTGTCAGCGGTCGATCGCCCTGGGCACGCGCAAAGCGGCCCACGAGGCGGTGCCCCTCGACCGCCAGACCTTGGTACCCGCTCGCGGTCAAGCGGCTCAGCAGTGCGGCCAGGGTCGCAACATCCCAGCTCTGGCGCTTGACATCAATGTAGTCGAGGTGCATTGGGAGGTTTAGCACGCGTCCGTTGGCAACGCGCACTTCCGCTGGGAGTTATGCCCTACCGCTACCGGGTTCAGACGACATGGCCGATAGCACGGAAAATTGCAATAGTTGCCGAGGGGCGGCTCCCTCCGCTGCGCCCGGAGGAAACGAACGCCTGTGGCTGCGAACTCCCTTACTATGGCCCCCGCAACAGGACGCCTGCTTATCGCCGACGACGACGAGAGCATCTGCACCCTGCTGGTGAGGTACTTCACGGCGGCGGGCTACGTCGTCCAGGCGTGCCCCGACGGCGCGTCCACGGTCGGCGCGTTAGCCACCGGGCAGTACGATGTCGTGGTGACGGACGTGCTGATGCCCGGCGCCAACGGACTCGATGTGCTGCATGCCGCCAAAGCCGCCGACCCCTTCACGGAGGTGATCTTCCTCACCGGCGCGCCCGACCTGACCACGACCGTCAAGGCGCTGCGGGAAGGGGGAGCTTTCGACTACATCGTCAAACCGTTTCCCAATGTGGAGGTCTTGAGGGCCGTCGTCGAGCACGCGGTAGAACGCCGCACGTTACGGCAGGAGAACGAACGGCTGACGCAGGAAATCAGCCGCTCCCGCCACACCGACCCTCTGACCGGGACTCTCACCCGCACAGCTTTCTTTCTGGTCAGTGAGCGCGAGTTTGCGCGGGCGGCCCGCCACCACGACTCGCTAGCCTTGATCATGTTCGACATCGATCAGTTCCAGCGGGTCAACGACCAGTATGGGTCTGCTGCCGGAGACGCGGTGCTCAACCGCTTCGCTCTGATTTGCCGGGAACAGTTGCGCGCGGAGGATGTGCTAGCCCGTTACTGGGCCGATAAGTTTATTTGCCTGCTCCCCGCGGCCGATGTCCGCAGCGCTGAGGCGGTCGCCGACCGCGTCCGGACTCGAACGGGCGCCGTGCCGATTCCTACAGGAGAGACTGCTGTGCCCGTACACGTGAGCGCGGGGGTCGCCTCACGACAGGATGCCGATCGGTCTTTGGACACCCTGATCCGCCGCGCCGAGCGCGGCGTGCGGCTCGCCAAACAGCAGGGCGGAGATCGTATGCACACGGAGGGCTGATCTCTCCGATGCACCTTCCTCTTCTATAGCGCAGATTATGTGGGGCAGGCGAGGACTCCCCTGAGACACCAACAGCTGGAGCCTCTTGCCGGGGGAAGGCCTTCGTGGTGTTACCGGTAGAGCCACCGGTAGATTCCGTAGCTTTGCAAGACGTGCTGCACGTAAAAGCGTGTCTCGGCGATCCCAATGCTCTCGAGAAAAACGTCAGGGTCATTGCGCGGGCGCCGAGCGATGCGCCGTGCGGCGAATGGACCCGCGTTATAGGCAGCTAACGCCAGCACGACGTCTCCACGGAAGCTTCTGAGCTGTCCTCCAAGGAATCGGGTCCCGGTGAGAATGTTCGTCTGCGGGTCCATGAGATCGACAGAGCGCATGGCCGCACGAGCGACCACTGATGCCGTGGTAGGCATGAGTTGCAATAATCCCACCGCCCCGGCCGGCGACACGGCCCGTGGATCAAACGTACTCTCCTCGCGCATGACCGCCAACACGAGGTAGGGGTCGATGCCGACCGCCTCCGCAGCGTCGCGCACTGCTGGCCAATACGCCAGCGGGTAAGCAAGCGACCAGAGCTCAAAGTCACCGCGCGCGCCCCCAATCAGCACTGAGCGCAAGGCGGGCGCGATTGCGACTACTGCCCGGCGGTGCTCCCCGGTGCGCGCATGCAGCCACGCCGCCGTTTGCGCCAACGCGTCATCGGGTGAAGTCCGGGCGAGTCCCTCGGCGAGCTCAGCGGCGTCCTCATAGAATCCCAGGGCTGCGAGTTCTTCCAAAGGGGAGAATACTCGGTCCTCCCGCGGCCGGATCGCGATGGGCGCGGGGGGAATCTCGGGTGCAGAAAGGTGTGCGACTTCTCGGGCCCGCTGCCCGTAGTAGGTGAGCGGGAAACGTCGGGCCACGTCTTCCAACAGATCTTGGCTGTTTTTCCCCAGGCGCATTCGCGCCTTCGCCGCCCAGTACAGACAGGCCGGCGCGCGCCAGGATGACGGAAAAGAGTTTGCGGCGTCGAGGAATTTTCGTTCTGCCTCCGCATAACGCCCCGCGCGGTACGCGAACCACCCCATTCGCCACCGCGCCTCGTCTGCGGCGCCCGTCTGAGGATAGCGCTGGGCGAGCTCCCGCAGCCGCCGTGTGGCCGCGGGCAGGTCGCCCTGCACATCTGCCATTCCTGCCAGTGACAACACCGCAAACGGTGCCCAGGCCGATCCCGCAAAGTCTCGCGCGACCCGAGCCCACTTCTCCTGGGCTGCACCGGCGCGGCCCACGGACGCCAACGCGCGCCCTTGCCAGAACAATCCCCGCGGCACATCGCTTCCCAGCGTGGTGGCCTGCTCAAACGCATAGACCGCCTTGGTCGATCCCAGCCGGATCCTGCCGAGGTAATACCAGGCATCCGACGCGGCGTCGGGGTCGAGTTGCTCATGCAGCGCCGCCGTGAACTCGCGATCCGCCGCGGCAAATTCTCCCGCGGCCACCAGGCGCCTCCCTCGCTGGAGGCGTGACTCAGCAGACGGTTCCGCCGCGCGGTCGCTTTGCAACACCCGTAATCGCGCCACAGCGGCGTCGGCATCAGCGGCCTCCGGCACGCTCCACCATGCCATGCGGTACGCGCGGAGAGCCTGAGGAATCTTCTTCTGCCCTTCAGCCGCCTGCCCGAGTAGCCACCACGCGCGGGCGAACGTCGCGTCGTCTGTGGGATCTCCGAGCACACGGAGAAGTACGGCCTCCGCGCCGTCGTACCGTCCTAACTGGATGAGCGTGTCGGCATACAACATCCGCCCTCGCCGCAGCAGGGGCGGTGGGGGGGTACTCGAGAGCAAGTGCTCCAGGCGGGCTGCGGCATCATCAGTGTGACCATCTTGAAGGGCAGACGAGGCGGCGTAGAAAATAGCGTACGGAGCTAGAGGGGAAAACTCGCTGGCGACACGATCAAACGTGTCACGGGCCGCGTCTGTCTGACCCGTTCGCAGGTGACAGTAGGCCAGGAGGTACTGGGCGCGCGCCCCGGTCGGCCCGAGACGCTCGCCCAAAGTCCGCAAATCACCGACGACCGCTTCACACTTGCTGCCATGGACTGCGCTCACCACCGTGGCCAACTCGAACTGGGGCAAGATCGGGGCCGCGCTGGCCGTTTGGGTCGAGAGGGCCATCGCGAGCGCCAGCCACGCGGCGCTGATCACAGGGGGGCAGTGCCTCATGAGTCCAGCAGGCCGTCCAGTGCAGCGCGGATCCGCGCGTTCAGTTCGGACGCACTGTGGCCGTTACGCGGCGGGGCGGGAATCGGGTCCCCCAAGCGGACGCGGACACGCGACAACCGCGGGAGGCGGGCCCCCAGGGGGAGCATCCGGACCAACCCGATCAGCCGGACAGGAACGACGGGGACCTGGGCGCGCACAGCCAGAAACGCCGCGCCCTCGTGCAGCGTTCCCAACCCCGGTTGGACGACCCCACCTTCGGGAAAGATCACGAGCACCTCGCCTTTCGCCAGCCGTTCCAAACACGCTTTGAGAGCACCGACGTCCCCTACCCCGCGGCGGACGAAGATCGGGTTAAATAGGCGCAACAACGCAAAGATCACTGGGAAACGGTTGAGTTCGCGGCCCGCCAGATAGGTGACCCGAAACGGCAATGCCGCCGAGACGACGATGGGATCGATCTCGCTCGCATGGTTGGGGGTAAGAATAAACGGCCCCTCGGAAGGCAGCCGCTCTAGTCCGTCGACCTCGAGATGCCATCCCAACACCAGCATGGCGCGAAAAAATCGCCAGACGATCCAATACCCCAATCCCATATGGGTGGCGGGCTGGCGCAGCCGCTCGTGCACCCCCGAGGGATCCATCATCCGGAGGAAATCCGACGCAATCCGACCACGCACTCAACATGGGAGGTGTGCGGGAAGAGGTCGAGCGGTTGAATCGCCTCGATCGCATAGTCAGCGGAGGTCAGCTCCGGCAGATCAGCTGCGAGCGTCGTCGGGTTACAGGATACATACACCACGCGGCGAGGCGCCAGTCGTCGAATCGCACGCATCACGCGCGCCCCTGCCCCCGCCCGCGGGGGATCCAAGATCACCACATCAAAGCGCGTCCCCGGCAGCTGCCCTTCGAGATGCCCGACATCCAGGGCCTGAAAAGTGGCGTTCGTAACTCCGTTCAGCACCGCGTTCTCCTGTGCAGCCTGGACGGCCGCGCTAGAGACGTCGACTCCCACGACTTCTGAAGCCTGTGCAGACAGCGCCAGGGCGAATGTGCCTACACCACAGTACAGATCGAGAACCCGTTCCGTCCCGCCTAGGCCGACACTCTCCGCCACCACGTCGACCATCCGCTCCGCCTGGGCCGTGTTCGTTTGGAAGAACGTAAGGAGTCCAACCTTGTAGATCCGGCCCCCTAGCCGTTCAAAAATGAACGAGCGGCCATGCAGGACGTGTGACTCGCTCACCTCAACGGAGTCGCTGTGTGTCGCGTTGATTGCCCAGATCAGGCTGGCGATCTGGGAGTGCTGAGCGACGAGGGTGTCAGCAAGGGCGCGCGCCTGCGCAAACGGTCCAGGCGCCGTGACGATTGCGACCATCAACTCCCCAGTGGCTCGCCCTTCACGCACAACGAGGTGACGCAGGAACCCTTCGTGCGTCCGGCTATCGTAGCAGACCAAGTCGTGCTCCACGACGAACGCCCGCACCGTGGCGACGATCTCCATCACGGTCCGGCTGGGCAGAAAGCAGGTCTGCACATCGATGACCTCATCCCACCGTCCGCGTTGGTGAAGACCCAGCCGGTGAGGCGGTTGGAACGAGAACTCCATTTTGTTGCGAAACATCCACGGATCGTCCATCACCATGATGGGCCGCATTGGTAGTGCGGCTCCCGCACCGAGGGACGCCAGCGCCTCGGTGATAATGGCCTGCTTGGCCTGAGCTTGGGCAGCGTAATCCACATGCTGCCACAGGCACCCTCCGCAGATTCCAAAGTGCGGACAGCGCGGCGTGACGCGAACCGGTGAGGGGTCCTCCACGGAAATCAAGTCGGCCCGGGCCCCCTTGCGCGACGAACGGGTCAAGCGCGCGCGGACCGTCTCCTGGGGTGCCGCACCGGCGACGAGGATCTCCACCCCATTCAGACGCGCCACGCCTGAACCGCCAAGACTCAGGCTCTCCACGCGGAGGACAACATCTCGATCGGCTTGTCGCATCTGGCCTATTGTACCAAGGAGCACCTACAGCCTTGCAGAATTCGACCACACGTGGACGCGTATCACGGCATCCTGACGAAGCGAGACCTGCGCACGTTCACGGACCGCCCCATCGACCGATCGGCGCTGATCCAGATCCTCGAGGCCGGCCGCAGAACAGGCAGCAGCCGGAACCGCCAACCGTGGCACTTCGTGGTCGTCGCCGATCCCCCGCGGCTTCGCGATCTGGCCGGATACGGCCGCTTTGCCCAGCACGTGGCTCGCTCCGCTGCCGCCGTCGCGGTCCTCCTCGACGATGCGGGCGCGGCGTTTGACGCCGGACGATGCGCCCAAAACATGATGCTCGCGGCCTGGGCCCTGGGGATCGCGTCCTGCCCGGCGTCCATGCACCGCGCCGACGAGGCGAAGGCCCTGCTCGGGATTCCCCCGGACAAGACAATCGCGATCGTAATCGGGTTCGGGTATCCCCACCCGAGCGGCCGGGGCGTTATCGAGCGCACCGCTCTGCGCATCTTGACCGGCCGAGGACGGCGCCCGCTGGATTCGGTGGTCTCGTGGGAACGCTACGGACTTCCCCCGCCGCCACTGCCGCGGGTATAATGACGCCGTGCTCTCGCGTAAAATGCGTTTTGCGGTAGGACTCCTCGTCGCAGTGCTGGCTCTTGGCGCGACGCCCCTCCCGGGGGAGGCCCAACCTCAGCCGGTCACCGTCGAATTCCTTCTGCAGAAGCTCTTTGGCAACGACAACAAGCCCCCTTATGATCTGACGGCCGACTTTACGGGCGTCGTCACTTTGACCTTCAAGAATGGGCGGCTGGGCGTCGACGCCGAGGGGTCGTTTCACGAGTGGCGGGGTGCCGATGGCGTCAAACACCGGCGCGTCCTTATCCGGAACCTCTCCGTCCCCCTGATCTTGCGCCCCTTTGCGCAGTCGCTGCGCCGCACGGTAGCCGAGAAGATCGAGGCCCAGGCCGAAAACCCCGAGATCTTCTACGCCCACGACCTCTTCATCTCCGCCGAGCTCCCCGACAACATATATGCCGTAACCGGAGTGCATCGTGCGCTGGTCGACGAGGCGATTGACCGGTATGGCAAACCCGAGGACAAAACCGATCCGGAAACGCGCCGCAGGATAGCCAAATGGCTCTTCACCTCACCAACGATGCACGACTTCATTGTCCGGCCGGGCCCCCCCTATGCGTTGCAGGCGCAGATCGATGACACGGGCTTGCTGCATGAGCTCATTGTCTACTACGACTGGGGACAGATCAGCACGCGGGTCGCGTTCGTCACCATCAACGGCCGCACCGTGTGGTCGACACTCGTGGCCGACACGATCAGCACGCTTCCAGGAATTGGTCAGGTCACAGGGCAGCTGTCCCTCAACCTCACCAACCACTGCGTGAACTGCGAGCGCCAACTCCAGCAGGGGACTCCTTAGCCCGAGACGTCCGCCGTTTGTAGATCGGACTTGTGAACCGGGAGGCGGGCCAGGGGTTCGCACGAGAGCGCCGTTTGCTGGAGGACGATTCGCGGATTGAAACCGTACGGGCCCTCAGCGGCTTGTCGGTCCTGCAGGCTGCTGCGGATCAAGGACAGCGGCTCCCACGATCTGCCCTCGCTTTAATGCCGCCAGGACGCGATTGGCCTCGGAGAGACCAAACAACTCAGTCTCCACGGTAACAGGAATCTGCGCTGCCAAGGCTAGAAACTCCCGTCCATCCTGCCGGGTGCTGTTGCTCACGCTGCGCAAGGCGCGCTCCCAGTACAGCAAGTTGTAGTCGAATGCTGGGATCTGATCGAGGTGGACGGCGTTGATCGCCACCGTCCCACCCCGGCGGACCCAGCGCAGCGCATCGATGGCAACCTGTCCCACGGGAGCAAATACCACGGCCGCATCCAGCTCGTGCGGAGGACGGTCCTGACTCCCTCCGACCCACCGCGCGCCGAGCCGCTCAGCCAGCTGACGGTGGGCCAGGCTGCGGGTGAACACGTAGACCGTGCACCCCCAGTATCGCGCCACCTGGATCGCGAGGTGCGCGGAGGCGCCAAACCCAAACAGTCCCAGACGTTCGCCCGGCCGGATTCCCGAGACGCGCAACGCGCGGTACCCGATAATCCCCGCGCACAGCAAAGGCGCGGCGGTGGTATCGTCAAAGGCTTCCGGCAGACGGTACACGAAGTCCGCGCGGGCAACCATCCACTGCGCGTATCCGCCGTCGACGTGATAGCCGGTAAAAGTGATCTGCTCACAGAGGTTCTCCTCCCCACGTCGGCAGGCCGCGCACACTCCGCAGGCGGCATACAGCCACGCCACCCCCACCCGCGTTCCCGCCGTAAGGGTCGTGACCGCTGGACCGAGGCGGTCCACCACCCCCACCACTTGGTGACCGGGAATGAGAGGGAGTTTGGCCTCAGGTAATTCGCCTTCGACTACGTGCAGGTCGGTATGGCACACGCCACAGCGCACGATGCGGATGAGCACTTCACCTGTCGCTGGGGTGGGCACCGGTAGGTCGCGCCACTGGAGCGGAGAAGCGTCCACAGGTTGGGGTTGGGGCAGCACCATCGCATTCATTCACGCACTCCTCAGGGCTGTTGAGTCCACAATCGCAGGACGACTGCACCCATCAGCGAACTTCACCCGCAAATGAGAGGGTGGGTAGCTCTCGCATCGGTGCTCATCCTTGCTGCCTGCGCCCGCCCGCCGGCTCCCCTCACCGAATTCCACGACCCTGAGCACGGCTTCACCGTCCGCTACCCGCCGGGATGGGCGCTCGTCCGCCGCGCAGAGGCGGTCTGGTTCGTTCCGCCCGACCGTGCACCCGAAGCCGGTGAATTCATTCTGGTCGTCACCCGCCCCGCAGATACCCAACTAGATGATGCGGCGATCCGCCGGGCTGTTTTCCAGCAGTTGTCGATCCACGGAGTCTCGGGGTTCCAGCAGGACGCACGCACGACCCAACGTGTGCGGTGGTACAAATTTGAAGTGACGGGTTCGTCAGGGGGACCGGAGTGGGCCTCGGTCGGGGCGGTCAGTGCCGGAGATACCCGATATCACCTCATCGTCTGCGCCAAACCGCTCGCGCAATGGCGCGACGGGCAAAAGCAGTGCGACGAAGTCGTCAAAACCTTCCAGCCGGGCCCGCTGCAGTAGCTCCCCCGTCTCTCACGCGTGGAACCTGTCTGGGTCAGCGCACCGCCGCCTTGTACTTCTTAGTGCTCTCCTGCAGGCGCCGCAGACCCTCCTGGATCTTGTCCACGCTGTTCGCGTAGGAGAACCGCAGGTACCCGCGGCCATACTCGCCGAACGCCGTCCCTGACAGACACGCCACACCTCCGGTGGTCAGCAAGAAGTCCGCGAGGCGTTTACTATCGGAGTCAATCCGTCGAACGTTGGGGAAGGCGTAGAACGCGCCTGCAGGCATGGCGCACGAGACCCCCTCGATGGCGTTCAGGCCCGCGATGATGACATCGCGACGGCGCCGGAATTCGGCCACCATGCGCTCCACGGGTGCCCGCGGGCCACGCAGAGCCGCGATCCCGGCCAGCTGGGTGAAGGCGGCGGCACAGGAGTTCGAGTTCACCATCAGCTGTGCCATCCGAGCCGCGAGCTCCTTGGACATCACGCCGAACCCCAACCGCCATCCCGTCATAGCGTACGCCTTGGAGAACCCGTCGAGGAGAATCGTCCGCTCCTTCATCCCAGGCACACTCGCGATACTGTGGTGGCTGCCGTCGTAGAGAATCTGCCAGTAGATCTCATCGGCGAGGACATACGCTGTTGACGATTGCACAGCCTCGGCGATCGCCATCACGTCCTCACGCGTCAGTACCGACCCGCACGGGTTGTGGGGAGAGTTCAGCACGATGAGCTTGGTGCGGGGTGTAATCAAGGCCCGGAGCTCGGCGGGGTCGACGCGAAAGCCTCGTTCTTCGCGCAGCGGGAGTGGACGAGGGACCCCGCCTGCGAACTTTGTCACCGACTCGTAAATAGGATAGCCGGGGTTGGGGCAGATCACTTCGTCGCCTCGATCGACAAGCGCCATAATCGCAAAGAACATGATCGGCTTGCTGCCGGGCGTCATGACCACTTCATCCGGATGGACCGGGATCTTGCGCGTAGCCTCGACCTGCTGGGCCACCGCTTCGCGCGCTTCGTACAATCCGGCCGACGGCGTGTAGTGGGTCATGCCGTCGCGTAGCGCCTTGATCGCCGCCTCCTTGATGTGCTCGGGCGTGTCGAAGTCGGGCTCCCCGATCTCCAGGTGCACGATGGACTTGCCTTGCCGTTCCAGGTCCCGAGCTCGGGCGAGGACCTCGAAGGCAGTCTCGGTTCCCAGGTCGGCCATTCTCGCGGCCAACGGCAAATTCATCGGGTTGCCTCCACGACGTACGCGCAAAACGAAACGCCTAGCAGATGCGTGCGTGACCACCAGCGCGCACCGCGCTCGCGTCAGTGCTCACCGCTTCCACCTAGGGCTGCTAGCGTCCTGCCGTGATGCGCGTTCCCGTCTCGCCGGCCAGCGCCCGCTCGATGCGCTCCGGCGACGTGATCAATGCTTCGTGGCCGCCCGCCTCCACAAACTGTAACGCTGCGCGGATTTTCGGCCCCATACTCCCCGGTGCGAAGTGTCCCTCACTGAGGTAGCGCTTGGCATCGTCGACCGTCATCACAGCCAGCTCTTTTTGGTGCGGCTTACCGTAATGTAGCGCGACCCGTTCCACGGCTGTAGAGATCAGCAACAAGTCGGCACCGATGGATTGGGCGAGCAAGGCGCTCGCGAGATCCTTGTCGATGACCGCCTCGACGCCGGTGAGATCGCCCGCGGGGCCGCGGACGACGGGGATCCCCCCGCCCCCACAGGCAATGACCACGATCGCCTGGTGGACGAGTCCCTTGATGACGAGGCGCTCGACGATCTCGGCAGGCAGCGGGGAGGGCACCACTCGTCGCCACCCCCTGCCCGCGTCCTCCACCATCTGCCAGGCGCGTTCTGCCTGCAGGCGCACAGCCTCGTCTTTCTGGTAGAACCGACCAATCGGCTTCGTGGGGCGTTGGAACGCCGGGTCATGGGCATCGACGACCGTCTGCGTCACCACGGTCACGACACGCTTGCGGATCGACCTCCGGCGCAACTCGTTGCCCAGAACCTGTTGGAACAGATACCCAATGGAGCCCTGGGTCTGTGCCCCCAAGACGTCCAGGGACAGCGGCGGCGCGGACGGGGCTGCCAGCTCGCTACGTAAGAGGTTAAAGCCGACTTGGGGACCGTTGCCGTGGGTGAGCACGACCTCCCACCCGGACGCCAGCATGCCTGCGATGTGCGCGGACGTCTCCTGCAGGGCCGCAATCTCACCGGCGACGCCTGGATGCGCTTCGTCTCTGACAAGGGAGTTGCCGCCAATGGCGACAACGGCTACTGGCAACGCAGGCTCCTTAGGGGGAAGAACGCGTGCGGTAGAGTTCGATGCACAGTGGGCCCTCCCTCTGCTGGGGACGGGACATTCATACTCACCCCCATCCGGGCTGGATCGTGTCGATCGCACACCGTGGCCCGTCCCCTAGGCCCCTGTTAAAATGAAGGGCGTGCCGTCTGCCCGGTTCATTCAGTATGGATTAGGCCCGATTGGGGTTGAGGTCGCAGCGCTCGCGCTACGGCGCGGTCACCAGCTCATGGCCGCCGTGGACATCGACCCGGCGAAGGCGGGCAAGCCCGCTGCCGCGTTGATCCCTGCTGCGCCGCCTGGCGTCATTGTCGCCGCACGCGCGGGTGACGTCGTGAACGCAGGCGCTGACGTCGTCCTCCACTGCACGCAGTCGCGTCTTGCCCAGGTCCTCCCCCAGTTGTTACCGCTGGCCGATGCAGGCCTGTCTGTGATTTCCACGTGTGAGGAGTTAGCATTTCCCTGGCACCACTTTCCGACAGAAGCGGCAGCGCTGGATACGCTGGCCCGCTCTCGTGGCGCGGTCGTGGTGGGACTCGGGGTGAATCCGGGGTTTGTAATGGATCTGCTGCCAGTGGTCCTCACGGCCCCGTGCTCCGACGTCCGGCGTGTGGTCGTCGAGCGCATCGTCGATGTCGCAGGGCGCCGTCTTCCGCTCCAGCGGAAGGTCGGTGTAGGACTCAGCACGGCTGCATTCCGCGCAGGTGTCAGCGGGGGGACGATCGGTCATGTCGGGCTGCCGCAGTCGGTCGCCATGATCGCCCATGCGCTGACGCGTCCACTGGAGAGAATCGAGGAATCGATCGAGCCCATCGTCGGTTCCAACTCACGGGTACTCGGACTCCATCAAATCAGTCGCGGCTTCGTCGATTCCACGCCATTTATCACCTTGGATCTCACGATGGCCATGGGCGCAGACCACCCCCGCGACCGCATCACCATCGACGGCAACCCGCCGGTTGACGCCACCATCGAGGGAGGCCTGCAGGGGGACTTAGCCACCTACGCGATCGTGGTTAACGCGATCGGTGCTGTGCTCGCCTCTCCCCCGGGACTCCTCACCGCGCTGCACCTGCCTGCCCTTTCCTCGTCACGACACGGGCCCGTTCCCTCAATGAGGACGCCAGGACCGACCGCGAAGACATCCTAACGCGCAGACGACCAAAGCAGACCCTGGTGGCGGGGAATGGCGAGAGCGGACCGTCAAGGACTTCTGGGCCTTCCCGTGCGGCCCTTCAAGCGGGGCGCCGATTGGACAACGTGGCTAGAGAAGCATCACGCCACGTCTCGTGGGCTTTGGCTGCGGTTGTCGAAGAAACACTCGGAGATGATCTCAGTCACCTACGCCGAGGCGCTGGACGTCGCTCTGTGTTATGGGTGGATCGATGGCCAGGGCAGACGATACGATACCTCGTCATGGCTCCTAAAATTCACCCCGCGGGGGCCGCGGAGCATCTGGTCAAAGCGCAACAGGCAACGTGCCCTTGCGCTGATGAAAGCCGGCCGGATGAAGTCCTTTGGACTGGCGGCGATCAAGAACGCCAAACGCGCCGGGCGGTGGCAGGCGGCGTACGATTCCCCGCGCGCGGCGGTCGTACCGAAAGATTTTCAGGCCGCATTGGATCGGGTCGCCTCCGCGAAGGCATTCTTTGCGACGCTGGATCGTAGAAACAAATACGCGATCTTCTTCAGAGTGACCACCGCCAAGGAAGAGGACACGCGCGCCCGGCGCATCCAACAGTTCGTCCGCATGTTGGCCGAGCGGCGCGTGCTGTACCCCTAACCAGACCTCAAGTCCCTTCCGACCACGACTGCAAGTAGGTCCGCTGGTCCGCCGTCAACTCGTCGACGCGGATTCCCAGTGCGTCCAGCTTCAGCCGTGCCACAGACTGATCAATGTCTGCGGGGACCGTGTAGACGGATGGGGCGAGGGTCTTCGCGTGCGCGGCAAGGTACTCAACGACCAGGGCTTGGTTAGCAAAACTCATGTCCATCACCGCCGCCGGGTGTCCTTCCGCTGCCGCGAGATTGAGCAACCGACCTTCGGCGAGCAGATAGAGGCGCCGGCCGTCGCGCATCCGATACTCTTGCACGAGGGGCTTCACCTCGCGGGTCGATTCGGCGAGGTCCTCCAGCGCTGGAATATCGATCTCGACGTTAAAGTGACCGCTGTTGCCTAACACTGCGCCGTCTTTCATCTTCTCAAAATGCTCTCGGCGCATCACTCCGCGGTTCCCGGTCACCGTAATGAAGATGTCACCTTCCATCGCCGCTTCCGCGAGCGGCATCACTTCATAGCCTTCCATGACCGCTTCAAGCGCGTGCAGCGGAGAGACTTCGGTCACGATCACTCGGGACCCCATGCCGCGGGCGCGCAGAGCCAGCCCCCGACCACAAGACCCGTACCCGCAGACGACAAACGTCTTGCCAGCCAGCAGCAGATTCGTCGCGCGCAGCAGCCCGTCGATCGTCGACTGCCCTGTTCCATAGCGATTATCAAACAAGTGCTTAGTCTTCGCGTCGTTCACCGCCACGATGGGGTACTTCAGCGCGCCCTCTTTGGCCATGGCGCGCAGGCGAATGACTCCGGTCGTGGTTTCCTCCGTGCCGCCGATGAGGTCGCGCAGCAGCTCCACGCGCGCGCTGTGGATGGTCGATACCAAGTCGGCCCCATCGTCCATGGTGATATGGGGTTTGATATCCAGGGCCTGACTAATGTGGCGGTAGTAGGTGTCGCGGTCTTCGCCCTTCACGGCGAAAACGGCGATCTGGTCTTCCACCAGCGCGGCGGCCACGTCGTCTTGCGTGGACAAGGGGTTGCTGGCGCAGACACGCACCTGGGCCCCGCCTGCAACCAGCGTGCGCATCAGATTGGCGGTTTCCGTGGTCACGTGCAGACATACCGCGATGCGGAGGTTCGCGAGAGGACGGGTCCGCGTAAACCGCTCGCGGATCCGCCGCAGCACAGGCATCTCCGCCTCCGCCCACTCGATGCGCAGTCGTCCCTGCTTGACCAGACTCAGGTCCTTGACGTGATGCTCCACGGGAATCCCCTCAACAGACGAAGAAGGCTGACGGCCGCGCCCCCCGGGCGCACCCTCAGCCTTCCTCCGACTCACACCGGTCACTCGATGAAATCCTTCAGCCGCTTACTGCGGGACGGGTGGCGCAGTTTGCGCAGCGCCTTGGCTTCGATCTGACGGATGCGCTCCCGTGTGACGCCGAACTCGCGGCCGACCTCTTCTAAGGTACGGGGGCGGCCGTCGTCCAGTCCGAAGCGCAGCTTCAAGACCTTCCGCTCGCGCGGCGTCAACGTCTCCAGCACGTCTTCGAGTTGCTCCTTGAGCATCGTGAACGACGCCGCCTCGGCCGGAGCGAGCGCATCTTGGTCCTCGATAAAGTCCCCGAGGTGGCTGTCTTCCTCTTCGCCGATCGGGGTCTCCAGCGAGATGGGTTCTTGCGCGATCTTGATGATCTCGCGCACCCGCTCCACGGGCAGGGTCATCGCCTGCGCGATCTCCTCCGCGGTGGGCTCGCGGCCTAGTTCCTGCAGCAGCGAGCGCGAGATGCGAATGAGCTTGTTGATGGTCTCGACCATGTGGACCGGGATGCGAATCGTCCGCGCTTGGTCCGCCAGCGCGCGGGTGATGGCTTGCCGGATCCACCAGGTCGCGTACGTGCTGAACTTGAATCCCTTCCGCCAGTCGAATTTCTCGACGGCTCGGATGAGGCCCAGGTTTCCCTCTTGAATGAGATCCAAAAAGAGCATGCCGCGGCCCACGTACTTCTTGGCGATGCTCACGACCAGGCGCAGGTTGGCTTCGATCAGGCGGCGTTTGGCTTCCTCGTCGCCTTTCTCCATGCGCTTGGCCAGGTCCACCTCTTGCTCGGGAGTCAGGAGGGCGACTTTGCCGATTTCCTTTAGGTACATGCGGACCGGGTCGTCGATGGCGACGCCCTCCGCCTCGCGAGTCTCCTCTTCCTCCTCGGCCTTGCCCTTTTGTTCCGCCTCCTTGGCGTCTTCGACCACGTCGATCCCCTGCTCGAGGAGCACGGTGTAGACGCGATCAATCAGCTCGATGTTCTGTTCCGCCTCGGGGAACTGCTCGAGAATGTCGTCGTGGGTCAAGAAGCCCTTCTTCTTGCCCAGCTCCACGAGGGTCTTGAGTTCGGCCTGGATCCGCTCGTCGGAAATCGGCGGTTCAGGCGCTTTCTTTTTGGCCATGGTTGTCACCCCCCTTCGGCGCAGGGGTCGCGGGCCCACCAAGTGCCGGAGATGATGCTGTTTCGTGTCCGGATGGCCCAACCAGTTTTACATACGCCATTTGCAATTGTCGAACCTGCTGTAGATCTCCCGCGGCCTGGGCCTGGTGAATCTGCCGCGCAAGTGCTTGACGCTGCTGCGCCGCGGGAACTCGCACGCTGATGTAGTCGATCGTCTCGCGCACAACTTGCTCCTTTTCTTTTTCCGCCACCGGCGGCTCCTCAAACACCAAGCGCATCAGAAGCCCCTGGGTGTCCTCATCCTCCAGCCCTTCGCGGAGCCGATCCACGTCCGCGTCGGGGGCGGCGAACAGGACGCGCGCCAACCGACTGTGCGGAGGGTCAATGAAATCGCCGGGTACAAGGGTGGCTGCCACGAGGGGCCGCAGCGCCGGGTCGTGCACCATTAAGTGAATGAGCAGCCGCTCCGCTTGGTTCCGCGCCCGGTCGGGGGGCGGTGCACTGGGCGGCTGTCCTCGGCGAGCCTCAGGGGGCCGGCCGCGCGCAGTCAGACGCTGGCGCACGGCATCCTCGGCCAGATCGAATCGCTGCGCAAGACTGCGCAGATACTCAGCTTGACGCACGGGGTTGCTCACCGCGGCGATCGACGGGAGCAGGACATCGACAATGCGCACTTTCCCCTCGACCGTCTTCGCATCATACCGGGACGCCGCCAGGGAGACTTGGTAGTCAAAAATCGGCACCGCGTTCGCCACCAATTCCCCAAACTTCTGTGGACCGACCGTCCGCAGAAATTCATCGGGATCGCCAGACGGCAGCACCGCCACGCGCACCGGCAGCTCCGCTTCTTCAAACAGACTCTGTGCCCGTTCCATCGCCGCCTGGCCCGCGGCGTCTGCGTCGTAGACCAAGACGGCCTTCCCGGCAAACCGCTTCAACCCCGACACCTGCTCGGCCGTCAGCGCCGTCCCCAACGTCGCCACGGCATTGGTGATGCCAAACTGATGACAGGTCAACACGTCCATATTCCCTTCAACCACCACGACCTCGTCGTGCTGGCGGATCGCTTCGCGCGCCCAACTGAGCGCATAGAGGGTCTTGCCCTTGACAAAGACCACCGTTTCTTTCGAGTTCAGGTACTTCGGTTGCGTCTCATCCAGCGCCCGCCCGCCGAATGCAACCGGACGGTCCTGGAGGTCCAGGATCGGGAAGATCACCCGATGGCGGAACATGTCGTAGTACCCATCGCCACCGGCTCGCATCTGCACGAGCCCGCCGCTGGCCAGGAGCGGCGGCGCGAAGCCTTTCGCTCCCAACGCCTTGAGCAGATCGTCCCAGTTCGCCGTCGCGTACCCTAATCGAAAACGCTCCGCCGTCGGGGCATCCACGCCGCGACGTGCGAGGTACTCTTGCGCCAGACGACCCCGCTCGGGATGGAGCAGGTTCTCTCGAAAGATGCCCGCTGCCGCATCCAACGCCCGGTACAGGCGATCTCGTTCCGTTGCTCGCTGGATTTCCTCGGGACCGCGTTCCAAGCGCACGCCGGCCCGGCGGGCAAGCATCTCGACCGCTTCGCCAAACGACACGTTGCTCGTCCGCATCACGAAGTCGAAGGCCGAACCTCCGAGATTACATCCGAAGCAATGCCACAGGCCTCGCTCGCGGTCGATGTGAAACGACGGCGTCTTCTCCTGATGGAATGGACAGAGCCCTTTGTAATACCGGCCCGCCTTCTTTAGGGCCACGTGAGCACTCACCAGCTCAACCAGGTCGATCCGCTGGCGGATTTCTTCTCTTATATCGGTCGAAAAGCGCCCGGCCATGAGGCCGTCATAACCTCCCCGCGTACAATGCTGGAGGGCCCTATCTCTGCGGAGATAAGGCCCCCCCATCCGTGATGTAGCATCTGGGCTTTCGGCGGTCTTCGCTTCACTCCTGCCGAACGCCTCGAGAGCCGATCGTATTCCCCCCGGGAAGGGAAAATCGCTCCGCCTGCGCGCGTCCGGGACCCACCTCCGCCCCACCCACGCCCTGCTCGAGCAGGCCCGATCGGGAGGCGCCTTTAACGGGTAGCGGCCTCGGCCTTCTGGTGCTTGGCCTCGGTGATGATCCGCTCGGTTACGTGCGGAGGCACATCTTCATAGTGCGAAAACGTCAACTCAAAGGTTCCCCGCCCCCCCGTGATCGAGCGCAGGTCGGAGGCGTAGCGGAGCACTTCCGCTTGCGGGACCTGGGCCACCACCACGGTGATGCCATCGCCTTGCGGGTCCATCCCCTGAATGCGCCCGCGTTTGGCATTGAGGTCTCCAATGATATCCCCCATCTGTCCTTCGGGCAGGCGGACCGACAAGGTCATGATCGGTTCCAGCAGCACGGGGCTGGCGGAGGTGACCGCCTCCTTGAAGGCCATGGAGCCAGCAATTTGGAAGGCGATGTCTGAGCTATCCACGTCGTGGTACTTACCGTCTACCAACGTGACCCGAACATCGACGACCCGAGTGCCCGCCAGCACTCCTTCTTCCAGCGCTTTGCGGACGCCCTTCTCCACGGACGCGATGAACTGGTTCGGAATGGCCCCGCCACGGATCTTGTCCACGAACTCGAACCCACTGCCCCGGGGCAGTGGCTCGATCTCAATGGAGCACACCCCGTACTGCCCGCGGCCGCCGGTCTGTTTGACGTAGCGACCCTGTGCTTTGCCCTTGGCGCGAATGGTCTCCCGGTAGGGGACTCGGGGCGGCATCAACGTGACATCGACGCTGAATTTTCTTCGCAGGCGGTCGGCCATGATCTCCAGGTGCGACTCGCCCATGCCGGAAATGATCGTCTGTTTCATCTCGGTCGCGCGGTTAACGTGAAACGTCGGATCCTCTTCGGTCAGTCTCTGCAGCGACACCCCCAATTTGTCCTCATCGGCCTTGCTCTTCGGTTCTACGGCAAGCGAAATCGCCGGAGGGGGGAACGCAATTACCGGAAGCAGCAACGGGGTCTCCTTTGCGCACAGGGTGTCTCCCGTCGAGGTCTCCGCGAGTTTGGGGACAGCCGCCAGATCCCCGGGACCTACTTCGGGCGCCGCCGTCTGATGCTTGCCGCGGACGAAAAAGATCTGCCCGATCCGTTCGGGCTTCCCCTTCGTCGCGTTGAACACTTGAGAGTCTGACCGCATCACTCCCCCGTAGATGCGGAAGTACGACAGTTTGCCGACGAACGGGTCGGCGACCGTCTTGAAAACTAGCGCCGCCAGCGGACTGGCCGCCTGTTGTGCCACGGTCACCGGCTTTTGCGTGCGCGGGTCGGTCGCTGTGACCTCGTGGCGTTCAGCGGGGGCCGGCAGCAGGGTGACAATCTGATTGAGCAGCACAGAGATGCCGACGAGCTTGCCCCCTGCCGCACACAAGACGGGGACCAGGGTGCCCGCCTTCACCCCCGCGTGCAGTCCCCGGCGCAGCTCCTCTTGCGAGAGCTCCCCTGCCTCCAGGTATTTCTCGACCAACGCGTCTTCGGATTCCGCCGCCGCTTCCATGAGTTTTTCACGCGCGGCCTGCGCGCCCGCGACTAGGTCCGAGGGAATCTCCGACGGCGTCATCTCCCCGTTCTTGGCGGTGTAGGCTTTCATCTCGACCAAATCCACCACCCCGCCAAACGCTCCCTCCGCTCCGATGGGAATCTGAATCGGGGCCACCTTATTCCCAAACCGCGTCCGCAGCGACTGGAGAGTCCGGTCGAAGCTCGCGTTCTCGCGGTCCAGCCGGTTCACCACGACCATCCGGCTCACGCCTGCTTTGTCCGCCTGTACCCAGGCGACTTCGGTCTGCACCTGCACGCCCGACACCCCGTCCACAACCAGCACCGCGCCTTC
>WNFE01000857.1_pt1 | contig 21743 bp, 18 predicted proteins | sample 5400451 | NCBI WGS metagenome assembly WNFE01 (sample SAMN13153344, study PRJNA577476) | soil metagenome | isolation source: 200 cm saprolite under Douglas fir tree site 2 hole 2 | place: USA:California | collected 2015-04-18
ATCCCTCGAGGATCTTCGAGCCGGCGGTGGTGCGCACACCCCGCGTGCACAGCACGTCCTTGAGGCCGAGCGGAACACCGTCCAGCGGGCCCAGGGGCGCTCCCGTCTTGAAGCGCGCGTCCGCCTCCGCCGCCCTCGCGAGCGCGGCCTCCGCCGTGACCGTCAGGTACGCCTTCACCTTGGGATCGAGCGCCGCGATGCGGTCGAGGTACTCGCGAGCGGCCTCGGTGGGCGTCGCGTCGTTTTGACGAAAGCGCGCGCCCAATTCGTGGATGGTGAGGTCGGTCAGCATCGCCTACTCGCCTATGGACTATTCTTCAATGATCTTGGGCACGCGGAAGAAGTCGCCGCTCCGGTCGGGCGCGTTCGCCAGCATGTCGGCCTGCGGCAGCGACGGCACCGGCTCGTCCTCGCGCATCACGTTGGTCATGGGCACGGCGTGGGACGTCGGCGGCACGCCCTCGGTGTCCAGCGCGCGGAGCTTGTCGATATAGGACAGGATGCCGTCCAGCTCGCGGCGCATGCGCTCTTTCTCGGCGTCGGAGAGCGCCAGCCGCGCGAGGCGCGCGACCTGCTCCACCTCCCGTATCGTGATCTTGGACTCAGGCATGTCTCTCTCTTGTCAGCGGGGGCCCGATTGCCGGCATCCGCTCGCCTCGCCTTCGGCTGCGGCTCGCCAAGCGGGCCCCCGCACTCCCCCCCGCACTTCCCCCCGCACTCCCCCATTGTCGCCGACGTCGAACGCCGGCGACAGCTTCGCTCGTGCCACCCTAGAGCTCCTCGAGGTGCGCGTATTCGAGCGACAGGCGCTTGCGGCCCACGCTGGCGAAGTGCACGGTGGCGATGATGTCGCTGCCTTCTCTCTGGATGCCGACGAGGAGCCCTTCGCCCCAGCGCGCGTGACGGAGCTTCGCGCCCACGCGGAAAGGCAGGTCGTCGTCCACGGCGGCCTCGGACGGCGCGGGGACGGCCGTCGCACGTCCGGCAGGATCGGGGCGGGGCGCGTTGAGCAGCACGATCTGGTCCTCGGGGACTTCCAGGAGAAAGCGCGAGGGCTCTCCCACCCCGTAGCCCTGGATGCGCCGGTGCAGCGCGTAGGAGAGCCACAGCCGCTGTTCCGCCCGCGTGACGCCGACATAGAAGAGCCGTCGCTCCTCCTCGAGCTCCTCTGGGTCGTCCATGGACCGCGAGTGCGGGAAGACGCCTTCCTCCATTCCGGTGAGAAAGACCGCGGGGAACTCGAGTCCCTTGGCCGAGTGGAGGGTCATGAGGGTGACGCCCTCCGCGTCGTCGTCGAGGGCGTCCACGTCCGCCACGAGGGCGATCGAATCGAGGAAGGCTTCGAGGGGAGCCCCCGGGGCGCCCGCCAATTCCTGGGCGGCCACGAACTCCTCGGAGGCCGCCACCAGCTCCTCGATGTTCTCGAGCCGCGCATCGGCCTCGGCCGTGCGCTCCGCCTTGAGGGCATCGCGAAGGCCGGAGCTACCCGCCACCTCGTCGATGAGCGCCGGCACCGCCGCGGTCGGCCGCCGCTCGGCGAGGCGGGCGACGAGCCGCGCGAAGTCCTCGAGGGTGCGGCGCGACTTGGGCGTCATCTCGGCGGGCAGCGCCGTGCACGCCGCCAGGAGGGAAATCTCCCGCGCCCGGGCGGCCCCGGCCACGCGGTCGAGCGTGGCCTTGCCGATGCCGCGGCTGGGCGCCGCGATGGCGCGGCGGAAGGCGACGTCGTCGGCCGGGTTGACGGCGAGGCGCAGGTAGGCGAGCACGTCCTTGATCTCGCGCCGCTCGTAGAAACGCACGCCGCCCACGATGACGTAGGGGATGCTCGCGCGGCGCAGCGCGTCCTCGAGGACGCGCGACTGGGCGTTGGTACGGTAGAACAGGGCGACGTCGCGGTAGTCCAGCCCCTGGCCGTGCAGCGACCGGACCGTCTGCGCCACCCAGCCCGCTTCCTCGTTTTCGTCCCACGCGCGGTAGACCTGCGCCCGCTCGCCCTCGGCGTTCTCCGTCCAGAGGCGCTTCTCCCGGCGCGCGCGGTTGTGCGCGATGACCGCTGAAGCGATACCGAGGATGCGCTTGGTCGAGCGATAGTTCTGCTCGAGCGGGACCACGAGGCAATCGGGGAAATCCTTCTCGAAGTCGAGAATGTTGCGCAGGTCGGCCCCGCGCCAGCGGTACACGGACTGGTCGGGGTCGCCCACCACGCAGAGATTCCGGTGCTCCTGGGTCAGGAGCTGGATGATGCGGTATTGGGCACGGTTGGTGTCCTGGTACTCGTCCACCAGCACGTGCGACCAGAGCGTGCGGTACCAGGCGAGCGCCTCGGCCGAGGTCTCCAGGAGCCGGACCACCAGCAGCAGCAGGTCGTCGAAATCCACGCCGCCCGCCGCCCGCAGCCTGTCTTCGTACGAGCGGTAGAGCTGGGCGATCCGCTCCTCGCGGGGCGTGCGCGCGAGCCGCTCGGCCTCCTCCACCGAGAGCATGTGGTTCTTCGCGTGGCTGATCCGGTGGACGACCGAGGCGGGCGTAATCTGCCGCTCGTCCATGTCGAGCTGGCGCATCGCCTCCTTCACGAGGGTGAGCCGGTCCTCTTCGTCGTAGATCACGAAGGACGGGGACAGGCCGACGAGCTTCGCGCGCTCGCGCAGGATCCGCACGCAGGTCGCGTGGAAGGTGGCGATGAGCGGCGGGCGGATCCCGGCCGGCAGCACGAGGTTCTCCACCCGGCGACGCATCTCGCCGGCTGCCTTGTTGGTGAAGGTCACGGCGAGCACGTGGCGCGGGTGGACGCCCTCGACGCCGAGGAGCCACGCGATCCGGTGAGCGATGACGCGCGTCTTGCCGCTGCCGGCGCCCGCCAGCACCAGCACCGGACCCTTGATCGCCTGGACGGCCTGCCGCTGGACGGGATTGAGCGAGGCGAGAACGGTCTCCGGAGCGACGGCGGGCCGCAGCATCGATAGTTACGATATCACAGCGGCGCCACCCCCGCCCCGCCCGGCGTCCGTCGACGCCGCTCAGCGTACCCGTTATTCGACGGTGACGGACTTCGCGAGATTGCGCGGCTGGTCCACGTCGCGCCCGAGACGGACCGCGACGTGATAGGCCAGGAGCTGGAGCGGGATGACCATGAGGATGGGCGAGAGCAGCTCGGTGGCGGCCGGCACCGTCAAGACGCGGGAGGCGCGCGCCCCGATCTCGCGGTCGCCCTCGTGGGCGATGGCGAAGATGCGGCCGTCGCGGGCGCGCACCTCCTCGACGGTGCCCATCATCCGGTCGTAGGAGGAGTCCCGCGGGGTCAGCGCGACCACCGGCATGGTGTCGTCGATGAGCGCGATGGGACCGTGCTTCATCTCGCCCGCCGGGTAGCCCTCGGCGTGCCGGTACGAGAGCTCCTTGAGCTTGAGCGCACCCTCGAGGGCGATCGGGTAGTGGATGCCGCGCCCGAGGAAGAGGAAGTTCTTGTACGAGGCCAGATCCTTCGCGAGCGCGGCGATCTCGGGCTCCTTCTCGAGGGCCAGCTCCATCAGTCGGGGCAGCTCGAGCAGTCCCTGGATGTGCTTGCGGCAGTCCTCGGCGAGGAGCGTCCCCCGCCGGCGGCCGAGCCAGAGCGCCAGGAGATGACAGGCGGCGAGCGTCGCGGTGAAGGTTTTCGAGGAAGCGACACCGATCTCGGGCCCCGCGTGCGTGTAGAGCACGCCGGTGGCTTCCCGGGCGAGCGCGGAGCCGATCACGTTGGTGATGCCAACGATGGGCGCCCCGCGGTCACGCGCGGCCTTGACGGCGCCGAGCGTGTCGGCGGTCTCGCCCGACTGGGACAGCGCCACCACGAGCGTCTCGGGCCCGAGCACGGCGTCCCGGTAGCGGAACTCCGAGCCCAGGTCGACCTCGGATGACAGCCCGGCCAGACGCTCGACCATGAAGCGGCCGACGATGGCGGCGTGGTAGGACGTCCCGCAGGCGATGAACACGACGCGCTGGAGACCCGCCACCACGTCGGGGTCGAGGCCGATGTCGGGCAGCACCACCGTGCCGCCCTCGGGCGCCACGCGGCCGCGCAAGGTGTCCGCCACCGCGCGCGGCTGCTCGTAGATCTCCTTGAGCATGAAGTGACGGTAGCCTCCCTTCTCCGCGAGGATCGGGTCCCACATGATGCGCGTCGGCGTGCGCGAGACGGGCGCGCCGGCCAGGTCGGAGATCTCCACCCCGTGGCGCGTCACCACCGCCACGTCCTCGTCCTCGAGGATGATGACATCGCGGGTATGCGCCAACAGGGCCGGAATGTCGGAGGCGAGATAGGTCTCTCCCTCTCCCAGCCCCACCACCACGCTGCCCGCCCCGTGCTTGGCCGCGACCAGCCTGTCGGGCATCCGCTTCGACAAGACGACGATCGCGTACGAGCCTTTGAGCTCGCCGAGCGCCCGCCGCACCGCTTCCTCCAGTCGCGAGACGTCCTGGAGGTGCCGCTCGATCAGATGGGCGATGACCTCCGTATCCGTCTCAGACGTGAAGACGTGCCCCTCGGCGCCCAGCCGCTCCTTGATCGGCAGATAGTTCTCGATGATACCGTTGTGGACCACGACGAGGGTGCCCGAGCCGTCCGTGTGGGGATGGGCATTGTCGTCGGTGGGCCGCCCGTGCGTCGCCCAGCGCGTGTGCCCGATGCCGATGCGCCCGCTCACCGGGCGCTCGCGCAGCAGCCCTTCCAGCACCTTGATGCGGCCGGCGGCGCGCCGGACTTCGAGCCCCCCGGGCCCCAGCACGGCCACCCCGGCCGAGTCGTAGCCGCGATACTCGAGGCGCTTGAGCCCGTCCATGATGACGCCCACCGCGTCCTTGTCTCCGATGTAGCCGACGATGCCGCACATGGCTCAGTCCCCCACTTTCCGGATCTTCTTCTTGCGCGCGACCCACCCGGCGCGGGTCTCCTGCCGCGCGCGCGCGACCGCCAGCGCCCCCGGCGGGACGTCCTTGGTGATCACCGAGCCCGCGCCGACATAGGCCCCCTCTCCGATGGTGACGGGTGCCACGAGGCTCGAGTTCGTGCCGACGAACGCGCCGGCGCCGACCACGGTCTCGTGCTTGGCGACGCCGTCGTAGTTGCAGGTGATCGCGCCCGCGCCGATGTTCGCCCCCTCGCCCACGGAGGCGTCGCCGACGTAGGACAGGTGCGGCACCTTGGCGCCGCGGCCGATCCGCGCCTTCTTCAGCTCCACGAAGTTGCCGACCTTGGCGTCGGCGCCCACGTGCGAGCGCGGCCGCAGGTGGCAGAACGGCCCGAGCTGAGCGCCGTGCTCCACGACGGAATCGGACAGCACGCAGTACGGCCTGAGGGTGACGTGGTCACCGACTCGGCTGCCGCTCACCTGGCAACCCGCGCCCACAACGCACGCCGCGCCGACGACGGTGGCGCCTTCGAGGACGGCCCCGGGGTAGATGATGGTGTCGGGTCCGACCTCCACGGTGTCGTCCACGTAGGTCGCCGCCGGGTCGAGAATGGTGACGCCCTCGGCCATGAGACGCTCGAGCGTCCGCCGCCGGAGCCTCGCCGCCATCTCCGCGAGCTGCTTCCGGTCGTTGATGCCCAGGCACTCCTCGGGATGCGGCGCGGCCAGCGCCTCGACGGGCGCGCCGTCCTTCGACAAGAGGGCGACCACGTCGGTCAGGTAGTATTCGCCCTGCTCGTTCTGCGGGGTCAGGCGGTCGAGCGCAGGCCAGAGCCGCTTCGCGTCGAAGCAGTACGTGCTCGTGGCAATTTCGCGGATCGCCCTTTGCGCGGCAGTCGCGTCGCGGTGCTCGACGATGGCAACCGGCCGCCCGCCCTCGCGGATCACGCGCCCGTAGCCCGTCGGATCCCCGACCTCGGCCGTCAGCAGGGTGGCGGCGGCCCCCGTCGCTCGGTGCTGCTCGACGAGCGCGCGAAGCGTCGCCTCGGACATGAACGGTTGATCGCCCGGCAGCACGAGGACGGCCCCCGCCCCCTCACCGCAGGTCCCGCGCGCCTGCAGGAGCGCGTGCCCGGTGCCGAGCCGCTCCTTCTGCTCGACGTAGGCGAGATCGGACGCCTCGCCGACGGCTGCGCGCACCTCGTCGGCGCCCCGGCCGACGACAAGCACCACCCGCGCGCCGAGCGCTCGGGCGACCCGCACGGGATAGTCGATGAGCCGCCGCCCGCCCAGCAAATGCAGCGCTTTGGGGCGACTCGAGCGCATTCGCTTGGACTCGCCTGCCGCCAGGATCACCGCGGTGAGCGTCTTCATGTTCGCCTCAAAGGTAGCACGTCCCATGCCACGGCATCGAGAGGCAGGCTCCTGGTCCGCAAGTGATGGATTGACGCGACCTTATCGCCCATGGTCAACATGCCGAATGGCATGTTGAGGGTCGAGTGGCGATAAATGAGACAGGAGGCGGGTGATCCTGTTGGGCAATGGAGACGACAAATCGACACTCTCGCCTGTCGCCGGATGGAGGAAAGATAGCCCGGCGGCGTGCAAGGCCACGCCGCCCAGGTCCTCGACGAGATCGGCAGGCAGGGTGTCGGGCGGCCGCGAGCGCCTGGCGCCGTAGGTCGCATCACCCACCAGCGGGTGGCCCAGCGATGCCAGGTGCACGCGGATCTGGTGGGTGCGGCCCGTCTCGAGGCGGCACTCGAGATAGGTGTAGCCGGCAAAGCGCTCGAGCACCCGGAAGCGCGTCACGGCCCGCCGACCCGTGCCGGCGCGCGCGACGGCCATGCGCACGCGAGAGCGCGGGTCGCGCGCGAGCGGCGCGTCGATCATCCCATCCTGCTGCGCAATGGCGCCATGGGCCAGACACAGGTAGCGGCGGGACATGGTGCGCCGTTGGAGCTGGGCCGTGAGCGAATCGTACGCGTGACGGCTCTTGGCGAGCACGATGAGCCCGGACGTGCCCTTGTCGAGGCGGTGGACAATGCCCGGCCGGCGCGGACCACCGATCCCTGCGATCTCCGGCGCGTGCGCGAGCGCCGCCGCGGCCAGGGTGCCCGTGGACCGCCCCGCCCCCGGATGGGTCACCATCCCCGCGGGTTTGTCCACGACGAGGACGTGCGCATCCTCGAACACGATGGTAAGAGGTATGGCCTCGGCGGCCATCTCCTCCGGGGTGGGCGGTGGAACCACGACTTCGACTCTCTCGCCGTTCTTGAGCCGGTGCGCGGCCTTGCTCGAGGCGCCGTCCACGCTGACGCGGCCGCCTTCCACGAGCGCCTTGATGCGGGTGCGGGACAGCTCCGGCAGCCGCTCGGCCAGCCACCGATCGAGACGGCGCCCCGCCTCGGCCGCGCCCACGGTGGCCGTCACGCGACGGGTATCCCCTGCCGTCATGCCTGCGGGGGCGGGGCCGTCAGCATGCGCAGGGCGAGGAGCGCCACGCCCACGCTGATGGCCGAGTCGGCGACGTTGAAGGCGGGCCAGTGCCAGCCGCGCCAGTAGAAGTCGAGAAAGTCCACGACGGCCCCGAAGCGCGCGCGGTCGATCAGGTTGCCCGCCGCGCCGCCGAAGATCATGCCGACGGCGACGGCCGCCGCGCGGCCGCCCTCGGGCAGGAGGCGCGTGGCCACCGCGGCGAGCACGCCGAGAGCCGCGATGGAGAGCAGCGCCACGACCCAGCGCCAGCCGCGCGGCACGGTGCCGAGCATGCCGAACGCCAAGCCGGGGTTCATCACGAGGGTCAGCGAGAAGAAGCCGTCGATGACGCTCGTGGGGACGCCGGGAGGCAGGCGGCGCAGCGCGAGCCACTTCGCGGCCTGGTCGAGGATCAGGACGATCCCGCCCACGGCCACCACCAGCCTCATCGGTGGGCGAGGACCACCGGCAGGCAGCGCTCGCAGAGGGTGGGATGCCGCGGGTCCGCCCCCACGTTCGCGCTCCAGGTCCAGCACCGCTCGCACTTCTTCCAGCCCAGCGCCTGGGCGGGGACGACGACGAGCCCGAGGCCGGGGATGTCCTGGCTGTCGTAGGTGGTGCCCGCGCCCTGCGGCGGCCGCTCGGCCAGGCGCACGGCCGAGACGTTGAAGAGCGTCGCCAGCAGGCTCTCGCCCTTGCCGGCGAGGAGAGGCCGCCACTGCTCCTCGGGCGCGCTCGTGACGTACACGACCGCGTCCACACCCTTGCCGATCGACCCCTGCTTGCGCGCGGCCTCGAGCGCGCGCGAGACCTCGCCGCGCACCTCGAGCAGGCGCTCCCACTCGACGCCAAGCCGGTCGTCGATCCATTCGCCGCGCTCCTCGGGGAAGGTGACGAGGTGCACGCTCTCGGGCTTCCCGCGGCCGGGGATGTAGCTCCACACCTCGTCGGCGGTGAAGACGAGAACGGGCGCGAGCAGCCGCGCCAGCGCCGTCAGGACCTCGAAGCACACCGTCTGGGCCGCGCGGCGCTTGGGATCGCCCGGCGCCGACGTGTACAGGCGGTCCTTGATGATATCGAGGTAGAGGGCCGAGAGGTCGACGGCACAGAAGTTGTTCGCCGTGTGGAACACGACGTGGAACTGGTACTCGTCGTAGGCCCGGCGCACGCGGGCGATCATCTCGCCCAGGCGCAGGAGCGCCCAGCGGTCGATCTCGTCCATCTGGTCGTAGGAGACGCGGTCACGGTCGGGGTCGAAGTCGGCGAGCGCGCCGAGGAGGAACCGGAAGGTGTTCCGGATCCTCCGGTAGGCGTCCCCGAGCCGGACGAGGATCTCCTCGGAGAGGCGGACGTCCTCGGTGTAGTCCTCGGCGGCCACCCACAGGCGCATCACCTCGGCGCCGTACTTGGGCAGGATCTCCTCCTGCGTGACGTAGTTGCCGACGGACTTGGACAGCTTCCGTCCCTCGCCGTCAACCAGGAAGCCGTGCGTGAGCACCGACTTGTACGGCGCCCGGCCGCGCGTGCCGACGGCCTCGAGCAGCGAGGAGTGAAACCAGCCGCGGTGCTGGTCCGAACCCTCGAGGTACATGTCCGCCGGCCAGCGGAGATTCGTGCGCGTCTCCAGCACGGCCGCGTGGCTGCAGCCCGAGTCCACCCACACGTCGAGGATATCGGTCTCCTTGCGAAAGTCGCCGCCATCGCATGCCGGGCAGCGCGTACCGGGCGGCACGAGTTCGCTCTCGGGGCGAAGGTACCACTCCTCGATCCCCCGCCCGTCGCGGAAGATCCCCGCCACGTGCTCGATGACGCGCTCGTCCAGGAGCAGCGCCGAGCACGCGCGGCAGTAGAACGCCACGATCGGCACGCCCCAGACCCGCTGGCGCGAGAGCACCCAGTCGGGCCTGTGCGCGATCATGTTGAAGAGGCGGTCCGCGCCCCACGCCGGGATCCAGCGCACGTCGTTCCGGATGGCATCCAGCGCCTTCTCCCTGAGCCCGTTCTTGTCGAGCGAGATGAACCACTGCTCGGTCGCTCGGAAGAGCGTCGGGTTCTTGCACCGCCAGCAGTGCGGGTACTCGTGGCTGAGCGTGACCTCCGCGACGAGGGCGCCGGCCTCCTTGAGGTGCGCGATGATTTTCGGGTTGGCTTCCCACACGGTCAGCCCCGCGAAGTGCGCGACCTCGGGGATGAAGCGGCCGTCGTCGTCCACCGGGTTGTAGATCTTGAGGCCCGCCTTGCGCCCGAGCTCGTAGTCTTCTTCACCGTGCCCGGGAGCGATGTGCACAAGCCCGGTGCCGGTGTCCATGGCCACGAAGTCCGCGCCGAGCACCGGAGCGTCCCGGTCGATCCAGGGGTGGCGACAGACCGTGCCTTCGAGGGCGGCGCCCGGGATGGCGACGTCCGTCGGCCGCGTCCGTCCCTTGAGGGCCGGCAGCGCGGCGAACGCGTCCGCCAGCGGACGGGCAACCACCAGCGCTTCGCCGTCCAGCTCCACGGCCGTGTAGATCTCGCCAGGGTGCACCGCGATGGCGAGATTGGCGGGCAGTGTCCACGGTGTCGTCGTCCAGACGACGAGCGAGGCGCGGCGCGCACCGAGCGCCTTGGCCAGCGCGGGCGACGCCGTCTTGAGCGGGAACTTCACGTACACGGACGGCGTCTTCTGGTCCTCGTACTCGACCTCGGCCTGGGCGAGCGCGGTCTTGCAGTACATGCACCAGTGGACCGGCTTCAGCCCCTTGTAGACGGCCCCCTGCCCCACGAAGCGCCCGAACTCGCGGACGATGACGGCCTCGTAGGCGGGGTCCAGCGTGGCGTACCGGTTCGCCCAGTCGCCGAAGATTCCCAACCGCTTGAATTCTTCACGCTGGATGTCGATGAAGCGAAGCGCGTACTCCCGGCAGCGGCGGATCTTCTCGACGGGGTCCATGGCCTGGCGCACGTCCACGCCGGGCTGATCGAGGCCGAGCTCGAGGTCGACCTGGTGCTCGATGGGCAGTCCGTGGCAATCCCAGCCAGGGACGTACACCGCATTGTTGCCGAGCATCGCCCGCGACTTGACGACCAGATCCTTGAGGACCTTGTTGAGCACGTGGCCCATGTGAATGTGCCCGTTGGCGTAGGGCGGGCCGTCGTGGAGGATCCAGAGGGGCCGCTTCTCCGAGGCCTGGAGGACGCGGGCGTAGATGTCCATCTCCTCCCAGCGCGCGAGCATGTCGGGCTCGAGCTTGGGCAGGTTGGCCTTCATGGGGAAAGTGGTCTTCGGGAGGTTGAGCGTTTCCTTGTAGTCCATAGAGGAAGAAACGTAACACCGATAAGCGTTTAGGGCAAGAAAGCCCCCGCCGGTCGGGCGGCCTCGGACTATCTGGGGCCGATCTCCACGACGCCGCGAACGTTGTCGATGGTGACGCGAAAATAGTTCAGGAAGTCCCGGCCGAGCAAACCCGCTGCGCCGCCGCCAATCTGGGCATCGTGCGAGTACACGCGCAGCGGAGCGACGCGCGCTCCGCCCACTTCCAGGCTCCCGAGGCTCACGAGATAGGCGGACGCGGCGCCCGTCACGCCGCGGAACTGGAGCCTGGGCGCGTCCTGGTAGCTGACCCCCAAGCCGAACAGCGCGGCCGGCTTGATCATGGTCCGGTCGGCGCCGGTGTCGAGCACGAGCTGCACGAGGCCACGCCCATTGATCTTCGCCGTCACCATGATGGGGCGTCCCGGCGGGAACGCGATGCGCGTGACGCCGTCGGTGACCTTCGCCTCGACCGGACCCGAGGGCACGGGTGGCGGATCCACGGTGCCGACGGAGCGGGCTCGACTGCGGTAGCGCTCGGGCACACTTTCGGGCCCCTGACCGAAGTGGGTCTCGCCGCCGTCGTCGGTCCAGCGGTACAGCTGGGCATGCGCAGCGGGCGCCAGGCAGAACGTCAGGGCCAGGAGAGCCGCCGCCGCGCGGAAGAGCCGGCGCTGGGCGCCCGTCGACGTGAGCGACACGTGCCGACTACTTGGGGGAGAGCGTGACGACGCCTGCCGTGCTGTCGATGTTGACGGTGAACTGGTCGAGAAAGTCGCGGCCCAGGAGTCCGTCACCCTGACCCAGGTCGACGTCGTGCGCCGCCACGCGAAGTGGCCCCGAGCGCGCTCCACCCACTTCGATGCTCTCGACGGGAACGAAGAGCACGTCGGCCGAGCCGGTGGCGCCCTTGACTGAGCCCCGCAGCGCCTCGCGCGAGCCGATGCCCATGCCGGCCAGCACGCGCGGGTTGATCACGGTCACCGATGCCCCGGTGTCGAGCATGAGCTGCGCCGAGCCCCCGCCGTTGATCTTGGCCGAGACCATGATGGGCTTGCCCGGGGTAAAGCTGATGCGCGCCCCCTGGCTTACGGCGCCCTCCGCCGATGATGGGCTCGCGGCGGGCGCCGCCGGCCTCTCGGGAAAGGTCAGGAGCTGCGCTCTCGACCGGAAGCGCTCCGGCACGGCGTAGATCCCTTGGCCGTAGTGGGTGCCGCCCTGCTCGTCCGTCCAGCGGTACATCTGGGCCCACGAGATCGAGGGCCAGAGCCCCACCACCGCCAGACCCAGTAAGATCGCGGGGAACGCCGCCCGCCTCGATCGACTCATCACCAGATCAGTATAGCCCCGCTACCCGCGGCCCGGACAAGTCTCATGACCCGGGCGCCAGCGGTTCCAGGCTGTCTCGTAGACCACCATCTCGTCGGCTCCGGCCACGGTATTGCGCTCGAGCCTGACCCGGTGGATGGGCGTGAAGCGGTCGGTGCGAGCCGAGAGGACCGGAAACCACGCGGGGAAGATGATCAAGTAGTCCGGGCAGGCGCGCTCGAGAAATCGAAGGACGCCCGCCTCGCCGTCGCGACGGTACGGGATGATGGCCGGAGTGACGAGACCCATCACGTCGACCACCTCGCGGCGCCCGAGGTAGGCGATGGCTCCCACGTCGTTGAGCGCCAGACGGGAGTCGGCCGGCGTGTGGGCCTGCACCCAGCGGCCAAGGCTCACCTGCATGGCATCGATGTTCTGCACGGCCCAGGCGTAGCGTGTCGCGCCGGGGTTGAGCGAGGCAAGCGAGGCCACGAGGAGCAAGGCCATGGCGACGCGACGAAGCCATCTCTCGCCTAGCACCAGGGCGCTGACTGCGACCACGATGGCCAGCGGCAGGAGCTGGATCGAGTAGCGCCCCTCCTGGAAGGCCGGACCCCGGTAGGGAGCCAGCAGCGCCATACCGAGCGGGTGGAGAAAGAGAATCGAGGCCGGCAGCGCCCAGGCTCGCCCGCCGCGACGCCAGACCACCCAGAGCCCCGGCAATATCAGAACGGGAAGCAGCACGTTGACCGAGACCAGCCAGGTAGTCCACTCGCGCTCGAACTGCCAGGGCCGGGACAGCAAGGTCATCGTCGCGGACTCACGCGCACCTTCGAGCAGGCCCACGAGCCCGCCCTCGATCTTGGCGATGGCCGTCGCAGGCAAGGGGGTGCCCGAGGTCCGGAGATTGAACGCCACCCACGGGACGAGCATCACCGCGGGAAGGCCCAAGGCGACGGCCGAGCGCCTGGCGGTCAGGGGTCCCGCCAGCCAGAGGAGCGGGACGAGCAGGACAGATTCGGGTCGCGCGAGCACGGCCAGGCCCACGAGCGCGGCGGAGGTCGCAGCTCGTCCCTCGACATGGGCGACAACGGCCGCCGTCACGAGGAGCGCGGCCAGCGCCACTTCCATTCCGGACAGCGCGCCCCAGACCATGGGCGCGCTCCAGGCGGTCACGAGCGCCGCCGTCAGGCCAAGGGCAGCGTCCCCCGTCCACGCGAGAGCGAGCCGCCGCGCCAGCCACGCGGTGCCGAGCGCGGCCGCGATGCCCGCCGCCTTGGCCCACGCTGGGTAGACTCCTCCCGCCTTGAAAAGCCCGGCCAGGAGCAGGGTCCAGAGCGGCGCCGTCGAGCCCGACACGGGGACGCCGGGGTTGTACGCGAAGCCGTGACCCTCGGCCACGTTGCGGGCGAGGTGGAAGTGAATCCACGAGTCGTCGAGAGGAAAGCCATGAAGGCCCAGGGGCCCGGCGATGAGTCGCTCGCGCTGGAGGAAGAGCCCGACGGCGGCGGCCAGCGCGGCGGCGGTGAGGAGGAGCGCGCCCCGTCCCGTCACCGCTTGTCGCGGATGAAGGTGTAGCCCGCGTACTGCGCGCGCCCACGGCCCAACGGCAGGACGTAGAGGAAGCGACCGTACGGCAGCGGGATCTCCTGCAAGCCCCGCGGCCGCGGCACGGCCGGGTCCCAGTGGTCCACGAACCAGACGAGCCGGCGCACGCGGCGGGGGATGGTGACGGTGGAGCCGGGCGTCAGGATCATGGTCGCGGCCGACTGCGGCGCATAGAAACCGCGAGGCAGCTCGCCCAGCTGCACCTGGTAGATCTCGTACTCGGGCAGGTAGAACATCGCGTGGCGCAGCCAGGGGTAGGAGCGGGTATTGCCCACCTCGGTGAGAAGCCCCGTATCCGCCGGGTCGTAGACGGCATGGATGGTCTCGACGTAGGTGCGAATCACCGCCTCGTGCTCGCGGAGCGCCGCGGCCGTCCGGCTCATGATCCAGTCGTGCGCCTCGTCTTTCGCGCGCCAGATCCACGCGTCGCCGGTACGGTTGTCGAAATGACGCGGCACGGGCCGCGCGCTGACGAAGAAGCCCGTGCTCACGAGGCAGAGCGGCACGAGGGCAGCCGCGGTCAGCCCCCAGCGCCAGTTGGGGCGCCGGAGGCGCTCGGACCCTGCCGCGACGGCCTCCACGAGGACGCGGCTCAACAAGATGACGAGACCTGGCAGGAAGGTCAGGACATACCCCGCCTGGCCGAAGTGCACGAGGGTGTAGAAAACCGCGGGCGGCGCGATCCAGGCGAGGAGGAACCATTCCTGCCTGCCCCACCCGGCGCGCCGGGCGTAGAGCGGTAGCGCGAAGGCGGCCAGGGCCAGCGGGCCCAGTCCCACGATCACCGACGCCAGGACATAGCGGGCCTGGGCCAGCGTCACGTCGAGGGAGCCGCCCAACACCGAGGTCGGCAGGACCACGGAGCCGTAGAGCTGGGTCGAGGCGCGGAGATAGGCGTCGAGGCCTCCGGTGAGCCAGACCATGGGCAGGAACCACGACAGTACGGCGCCCAGCATGAGGGCCGCGGCAAGCGCCAGGCGCCGAGCGCCGCGGATCCCGACGAGCGCGGCACCGACGGAGAGCGGGAAGAGCAGCACCAGCACCGACGGGCGGATGCCGCCCGCGAGGCCCAGGGCCACCGCGCCCCCGTAGAGGAAGCGCGTATGGCCGCGGAGCGCGCCATAGGCGAAGGCCGCCACCAGCGAGGCGACGAACGCCTCGCCCGCGTAGGTCAGCCCGACTGAACCATAGAACCAGAAGAGCGGGCTGACGGCCAGGAGCGCCGCCGCCGACGCGGCGGTGGCGCGGTCGTAGAGCACACGCGCCAGCCAGTAGACGGTCACGGTGGTGGCGGCGCTGAAGAGCATGGCGAGCGAGACGTATGCGAGGTTCGGGTCGGCCAGTGGAATATTCAGCAGGCGCCCCAGCCCGACATAGAGAAGATAGCCGGGCGGGTGAGGCTGGTGCTTGGCGATGTCGAACTCGCGCAGCGCGAGCGCGAACTGCACGGCGTCCCAGTTGTAGAGCATCCGGGCCCGGTACGGCCAGCGGGACAGGAGCGTCAGCGCGGCCAGACCGCTCGCGAGCCAGGCGTCGGCGTGCCGCTCGAGGTGCGATCGCGCCCAGCGGGCGGCCGCGCTCACACGTGCCCCCAGACACGATCGGCCGCGCCGAATATGGCCGAGGAGTCGCCGAGGCCGGCGCGAACGATTCGGACATCCCGGGAAAGGACGGTGGCGTGAGCCCGCACCTCCCGCTCGAGCGCCGGAGCCAGCCCGGGTACCGTCGTCATCACACCGCCGCCCAGCACGAGGAGCTCGGGGTTCAGGAGCGTGATGTAGTTGCCAATGGCCTGACCCAGGTAGCGCTCGGCGTCGCTCCAGATCGCGCGCGCGAAAGCGTCTCCGGCCGCGGCGGCGCGTTCCACGAGGGCCGCCGTCACGCGCGAAGGATCGCCGCCGGTCTCTGACGCGAGCCGGGTCTCGATGCCGGTCGCGAGGGCCGCCTCCAGGCGCCGCGCGAAGCCGCGTCCCGAGGCATAGGCCTCGACGCAGCCATGCTGGCCGCAGGCGCAGGGCAGTCCGTCGGGTACGACTTGCGTGTGGCCGAGCTCGCCCGCCGCATTGCCCGCACCCTGGAGCAGGATGCCGTCCACCACGGCGCCCGAGCCGACGCCGGTGCCGACGAAGACCGCGATGAGGCTCTGGACGCCGCGTCCGACTCCGAAGCGGTATTCGCCCCAGGCGGCGGCGCGCACGTCATTCTCAACGTAAACGGGCAAGCCGAAGACCGACTCAATCTCGTCGCGGAGAGGCACGTTCTCCCACTCGAGGTTCGGAGCGTAGACGACGGCTTGGCTCTTGGGATGGATCTGGCCGGCGGCGGCGATGCCGATGCCGGTGACGCGCCCGGGCTCGGTGGAGTCGAGCAGCCGCCCGATGACGCCCTTGAGGTTCGCCAGGACTCCCGGCGCGCCCTTCCAGGCCTCGGTCTGCACTTCGAGGCGCCCGACAAGCTGTCCCTCGGGGCTCAGGAGGCCGCCACGCAGCTTGCTGCCGCCGAGGTCGATGCCGACGGCGTAGCGATCAGGGGACACAGGTGGTCGAGGCGAGGAGGGTGGCGGCGGGGCAGCGGGGGCGTCAGGCTTTCTTGTCGTCGTCCTTCTTCTGCGCCGACGACGCGTCGTCCTTGAGCTCGGTCACGCCCTTCTTGAACTCCTTCACGCTCGAGCCCAGCGAGCGGGCCAGGTCCGGCAGGCGCTGTGCGCCGAACAGAATGAGGACGATGACGAGGATGAGGAGCAGCTCCTGATAGCCCAGACCAAACATGGCGACACTCCTTTCCCGGTACGAAGCTCCCTTACCCTACGCGTACCGTCCTGCAATGTCAACGCGAGGGCGGTGGCTAGGGAGAGCGCAGGACTCTCCGCTCGCCCTGGCGAACGGTGACGCGCTGGGAATCCAGGTACTCCATGAGGGGGATGGCGTACTTCCGGCTGACGCCCAGGAGGTCCTTGACGTCGGCGGGGCCGATCTCCTTCTTCTCCTTGAGGTGGGCCACGACCTTGTCCTGGATCTCCCCGAGCGCCGCCGCGTGGAAGAAGAGCGACTCCTTGACGCGGACGAGCCGCCGGTCGGCGACCAGCAGCTGGAAGAGCTCGTGCTTCTCCGTGCCCTTGACCCCCAGGCGGCCGAGCGCTTCCTCGGGGCTGGGCGGCGCGGCGCCGGCGGCCAGGAAGGCGGACTCAAGCCCCTCGACGACCCGCTGCTGCTCAGACGTCAGACGGATGGCGTGGGAGGCCAGGCGCACCTGGTCCCGCTCGCTCCGGACGACGCCGTCGGTCTCGAGCGCGGCGAGCAGCTGGGCGAACACTTTCTCCTGCGCGTGGCCAGCGCGGCTCCGGAGCTCCTCCCGGGAGATTCCCCCGCGCAGCGGGTTCTGGGAATGGAAGGCCTCGAGGAGCGCCAGGGTCTGGGATCGAAGGCGATCGCTCGCTTCACGGTGCACGTACCACTCCCGGTCGACGGTGGTCACCGCCTGCGCCTGCTGGAGCTCTTCGATCAGCGCGCGAAGACGCTCGGGTCCGAACGGGGTGCGGGCGCGCAGGTCGGCGGCCCGGAGTCCCGCCGCCCCGGCCTGGCGCAGGTGCTCCTCGACGACCTTGGCCGGCGGGGCCGTCTCGAGGACACGCAGGTGGTCGGCGAGCGCACCGCTCTTTCGCTTGAACCGGGGCGGGGCCACGTCGAGCACGGTACCGCCGCCGATGGTGACGATCGGCGAGTAGGAGCGGATGACGTAGCGGTCGCCGGGCAGCGCGCACACGGGCGCCTCGAGACGGAAGCGGCCGTATGTCACGTCACCGGGCGCGACCTCCTGCCTGTCGACGAGCAGCACGCGGGCCATCACCTCGTGAGTGCCCACGTGGAAGCGCACGCGGTCGCGCGCCTTGAGCGGCCGCGGCGCGTCGGCCAGGAGCTCGAGGGTCGCGTCGGCGAGGAGGGTCGGCACGAGCGCTGCCGGCGGCGCGATCACGTCCCCGCGCTCGACGGCGGCGCGCTCGACACCCTGGAGATTGACGGCGGTGCGCTGCCCCGCCTGCGCGGTCTCGACGGCCCGGCCGTGGACCTGGAGACCGCGCACCTTGGCCTGGAGCGCCCGGGGGAAGATCTCGACCCTGTCCTCCACCGCGAGCCGGCCGGCCATCAGCGTTCCGGTGACCACGGTGCCGAAGCCCTTGACGGTGAAGACCCGGTCTATGGGAAGCCGCGCGTTCTTGTCCGTCGGGCGTCCCGGGACGAGGGCGGCCAGCCGCGCCAGCGTCTGGCGCAGCTCGGGCAGCCCCTGCCCGGTTTTCGCCGAGACGGGCACGATGGGGCAGCCCTCGAGAAAGCTGCCCCCGAGCAGCCGTCCGACATCATCCTTGACCAGCTCGACCCAGTCGGGCTCCGCAAGGTCGGTCTTGGTCAGGGCCACCATGCCCGATGTGATGCGCAGCAGCTGGCAGATCGCGAGGTGCTCGCGCGTCTGCGGCATCACGCCCTCGTCGGCGGCGATGACGAGGAGCGCGAGATCGATGCCGCCCACGCCCGCCAGCATGTTCTTGACGAAGCGCTCGTGGCCCGGCACGTCCACGATCTCGATGGTCAGGCCGCCCGGCTCCTCGAGGAAGGCGAAGCCCAGGTCGATCGTGATGCCGCGCGCCTTCTCCTCCGGCAGCCGGTCGGTATCGGTCCCGGTCAGCGCCTTGACGAGCGAGGTCTTGCCATGATCGATGTGGCCCGCGGTCCCCGCTACGACATGCTTGGCCGCTGTCACAGGCGGCTGAGGGCGGCCGCGAGGGCGGGAATGTCGGAGGGGAGGATGGTGCGGAAGTCCAGCAGGAGCCGGTCGTCGAGGACGCGGCCGAGAACGGGCGGCTGGCCGCTGCGGAGGTGTTCGTCGAGAACCTGGGCAGGGCGCTCGCGAGTGCCCAGCGCCACCGCGGCCGTCGGCAGCTCGACCGTAGGCAGCGCGCCGCCGCCCACCTGTGAGGTCGCGTCCACGAGGGTGACGCCGAGCCGCGCCTGGATCTCGGGCGAGAGGCGGCGGAGGAGCCCGCGGGCCCTGCGCCTGATCGCCGACTGCGCCTCGGTCAGCATCCGGAGCGTCGGGATGGTCTCGAGCGCGTCGCCCGCCTCGTACGCGTACAGCGTCGCCTCGAGAGCCGCCACGGTGAGCTTGTCGATCCTGAGCGCGCGGTTGAGCGGGTTCTGCGCGAGGCGGCCGATCAAGCTGGCCTTGCCGACGACGAGGCCCGCCTGCGGCCCGCCGAGCAGCTTGTCTCCGGAGAAGGACACGAGGTCCACGCCCGAGGCCACGACCTCGGGCACGGTGGGCTCGTACGGAAATCCGAAGCGGCGGAGATCCACGAGGCAGCCGGAGCCCAAGTCCTCCATCACCGGCACGCCCCGCTCGCGCCCGAGTTCGGCCAGCTCGCGCGAGGACACGGCGGCGGTGAAGCCGACGACGCGGTAGTTGGAGGTGTGGACCTTGAGCAGGAGCCCGGTCTCGGGCCCGATCGCCTGCGCGTAGTCCTTGAGATGGGTGCGGTTGGTCGTGCCGACCTCGCGCAGCGTCGCGCCCGATCGGCGCATGATGTCGGGGATGCGGAACTCGCCGCCGATCTCGATCAGCTCTCCGCGCGAGACGATGACCTCCCTGCCCCGCGCGAGGCTCTCGAGCGCGAGCAGGACCGCCGAGGCGCAGTTGTTGACCACGAGCGAGGCCTCGGCTCCCGTGAGACGCTGGAGGAGCGCGTCCACGTGAGCGTAGCGCGAGCCGCGCTCCTTGCGGCTCACGTCCATCTCGAGATTGGAGTACGCCCCCCCTACTGCCTGCAGCCGCTCGCGCGCCAGAGGGGAGAGCAGCGCCCGGCCGAGGTTGGTGTGGAGCACCACGCCGGTGGCGTTGACGACGCGCGCGAGGGAGAACACTCCGCTCTGGGAGAGGCGCGTCACCACGCGCTCCGCCAGTGCCTCGACCGCGGCCGCCGCGGAAGCGCCTTCGATCACGCGCCGGCGCTCGGCGGCAAGCACCTCGCGCGCGGCCTCGGTCAGGCGGCGGCGTGGAATGCCGGCGAGCGCGGCATGGCCCGCCACGCGGGTGACAAGGGCGTCCACCCCTGGCAGCGCGCGCAGGAGCGCCGGCGCCTTATCCGCCCGCGGCAAGCTCGCTCTCCACGCGCGCGCGCACCCGGGCGATGATCTCGCGCGCTTCGTGCCGGATCGCGTCGCCGCCCGCGACGCGGGCCTCCGTCTGCAGGAGCCGCCGCACGGTCTCCTCGGTCAGCCCCGCCCACAGCTCGTCAAGATCCCTGGCCGAGAAGCCCTGGCCGCGCAGTGCCTTCGTCCACTCGCGCGCCAGCTCCTGGACGAGCCGGTCGCGCTCGGTCGCGAGCCGTCGCGCGCGCTTCACCAGCTCGGGAAGCCTGGGCGCCATCCCCTTTACTCCTTCACGATGCGCCGCACGGCGTCCACCAGATTCGGCTCCCAGCGGGTCGTCGACACGCATTCGTAGTTGGGATTCGGGCGCAGCTTGCCCGGCTTGCCTAGGCGGAAGGTGCGCATCTTGCTGTTGATCTGGAGATCCGTGGTCTGGCCGTTCGGACGCGCGAAGACGGTGAACGAGACGATCGTCTCGCCCTCCAGCGCCTTGTCGCCCATGCTGCCGCAGTCGGCGTACACGCCGATGGGCGAAACGATGTCGTCCGAGGCGATGACGCCGGAATCCTTGGCGATGGCGCGCAGCGGAACATTGTCGAAGGCGAGCGCCCGGATGAGCGCGCCCCAGGTGACATCGTAGGGCGCCGCGATCTGATCGCGGTACGGTGGCGGCTGAAGCGGCGAGATGTAGGCCGCGCAGCCGCCCGCCAGCAGCGCGCCCAACGCCACCCCGGGGAGCCGCAAGCGCCCGCTGATCATGCGTCCATTCTACCGCGGGTGATGGTCGATCCCGCGGTAGGCCGTGATGAAGCGGCGCACCCGCCTCTCGTCGAAATCGTCGAAGGCGTCGATCCGTGTCCACGCCGTGAGCGCGAGCCGTGTCTTCATGCCGGGATAGGGGGCCAGGATGACTTGATGTTCGTAGCTCGAGACGATCGCCTTGAGCCTGGCCACGAGGTCAGGGCACCCGTCGGGACAGCTGTACTGGATCATGACGCCGCCGTCCTCGAGATTGTGCACCTGCAGCTGCCGCGGGATGGGCTCGGTGTGGATGCCCCAGGGCGCGATGTACGGCAGATGCGGGCCCGAGGTCGGCGGGTCGGAGTTGTAAGGCGGAATTGCCTCGTTGAGCGTCTGGACGTGGTGGTTGCCCTGGTCCGGCATCCTCGCTCCCGGCTCCGCGACGGCGGCGCGGTAGATGAGGACTCCTGCGACTGCCGCCGCGACGACGGCGGCGGCGCCCGCCCACAGCCATACCCGTCGCCCGCCGCCGCGCTGTGCGGTGCCTGCTTTGGTGTCCGTGTCTCGCATGCCCATGATCGAGTGCCGAAGCGCGGGATGTGGCGGAAGCGTGTGGGAGTCGAACCCACCTCCGACTTGTCTAGAGCCGGACGCCGGATTTGAAGTCCGGGAGGCCCACCGGGATCCTAGACGCTTCCGTGCGTCCAACTACTCGCGACTCAAGGGCTCCGAGTGTATCACCCGGCTCGGGGGGCACCAAACGTGCGCGAGCCCCACCTGATGGCGGGAGGCGCGTGATAGGCTCGCGAGCCATGGGACGGACGGCCCGGCTCGCGACGGTGACCCTACTCGTTCTCGCGCTGCCGACGCTGCCGACCCGGCCTCGCCTCTCGGCCGGCTCACCGCCGGCGAGCGCGATCAGCTAGCGGCCCACGGAGGCAGTTACTCCCCGGGTCCTCCCGGCGCAGGCGTCGGGTCAACCGGAGCGATGCCGCCCATGTCGGGTTCGAGTTGGAGCGTGTCGGCGATCTTCGTGTAGCTCGAGAACATCTGCGTCACGCCGATGACCTCCATCACGCCGGGCTCGCCCACGCCGAGGCGCCGCATCTGACCGAGGTGGAACGCGGTGCCGAAGCGCGAGCGCGAGGTGAGCGAGACGGCGAAGGCGAGCGCCTCCTTGAGCCGGCGCGCGAGGCGATGGTCGTCGAAGGCCCGCCGCACCGCGCCCCAGAGATCCGCCAGGTAGCCGGGGTCGCGGGCGAGCGTGAGGAACGGCGCGGGCACCTCATCATA
>WNFE01000859.1_pt1 | contig 21733 bp, 22 predicted proteins | sample 5400451 | NCBI WGS metagenome assembly WNFE01 (sample SAMN13153344, study PRJNA577476) | soil metagenome | isolation source: 200 cm saprolite under Douglas fir tree site 2 hole 2 | place: USA:California | collected 2015-04-18
CGGCTACAGTCCGTTCATTGTAGCTATTGGACGCCAGCGAAAATGTCGCATCGGCCAAGGTGAAGACCGCGCCTTCATGCGTGATGCCGATGCTGTTGACCATGGCAGGCAGCACGGTCATCGCGACCGTGGCGTGCCCGGGCTTGATCGATAGTCGCTCCAGGCCGAGGCTCCGCAGCGTAGCGTCCTGGCTCAACAAAAAATCCGCGCAAGCCTGCGCCAGCTTGTAAGACGAAATAGCGGCCTCATTACTCACTAATAGCTCCTCGAAATATTCTTCGAACGCAATGACGAGGACCGGTGAACACGTCCAACCTGCCCAATTGACGGTCCCGCTTGCAGCGGGATTCGACGGGACCGTAACGTTATTCGAAACGCGCCGCGTCCTGCGGTCGGAGGATGTGAGTACCGCTGCCGGAAACCGGCTCGGCCGATGAATCGAGACTTCCAAGAATTCTCGCTGGAATTCCAGCGGCAACCGATCTCCTGATCTTGGAGATACATACCGGCTGTCACATCTATTGAATCTGCGGGCCGCAGCCTGATATTCTCGCGGCTCCGTGTCCTCCTATCGATGGACGCGGAGCACCAATCGGTTTGCTAACGCGAAATCACTAGTCCGCAGCGCCTGCTTGCGGACCTACATCACGCAAAACTCGAAAGGAAGAACAATGGCTCACGTTGGAAGCTGCTTTTGTGGCGCGGTCAAACTGGAGGCCACCGGTTCACCGGAGGCGATGGGTTATTGTCACTGCAGCTCCTGTCGCTCATGGTCCGGCGGGCCTGTCAACGCTTTCAGCCTCTGGAAGCCGGATTCCGTGCGCGTCACATCGGGCGCCGAGCATGTGGCTACATTCCAGAAGACCCCGCTCAGCCAGCGCCAGTATTGCAGCAAATGCGGCGGACACCTGATGACCAATCATCCGACCTTGGGCCTCGTCGACGTATTCACCGCCACGATCCCAACGCTTGTCTTCGTCCCCGGCGTTCACGTCAACTATGCCGAGACGGTGCTGCCGATGCGGGACGGGCTGCCAAAACTGAAGGATTTCCCGGCCGAATTCGGCGGTTCCGGCGAAGCCATCGCCGAATAGCGCTCGGTTCATTCGAGGCGAACCGACAGCGACACCGCGAATTTCGGAAATTACAAATCGGAAATTACAATGAAGGGGAACCCGCTGGTTCGGGTTCCCCCTTCATCGCTCTCGCCGCCGAATGGGTTGTCGCCCAATTCATTTACGACATTATCCGGCAAAGTGGAAACCGGTTTTCGACAAAGATCATGCCTGAACAAGACATCAGCGGCGAGTCGGATTCAGGGAAGCTGGATCAGATTCTGGCCGTCACTGGTTGAGCGCGGCTGCCGATCTGCCGTTGCGATCTGTTCGAGCCACCTGTTGTGCGATCATGCCGGCCACCTCCTTTGCATGAGTCGAAATCATGAAATGGGACGCTCCCGCGATGGCGGCGACCACGGCGTTCGGTATGCACTGTCCCAGAAGTTCGTTCGCGCGTTTCGCGGCCGGGTGACTGGCCTCGCCCCACAACACAAGAGTCGGAGCTTCAACCGTCGCAAGCAACGCCGGCGTTAGCTCGAAACCGTAAGCGCTTTCCCAGTCCAGAAGGTTGACCGGCGTGGTCTGAGCGGCGTATTCGCGGACACGATCCGGCCAACTGGAGAAAGTGCCGGCGCCACCATAGAAGTCGATCATCCGTTCGATCGCGGTCGTCTCGCCGGCCTGGAATGCCCTGAAATAGGCTTCGGTCATCTTGCGGAATGCGAGATAGTGCCGATACTCGCCCATCGTCCGCAATATTTCCGGCGCAGGCGCTTCGGCGATCGTCAGGCTCAGCAACGGCACCCGCCCTCTCAACGCGACGGCGAGCGCGGTCAGGCCGCCGAACGAATGGCCGACGAGATGCACCGGGCAGGCCGCGCGCCGGATCACCGCTTCAAGGACCTCCGCCTCGTGAGCAATATCGGCATCGAGACCGATACGGCGTTCGACAGTGCCGCCATAACCGAGCAGACTCGTGGTGACACAGCGGAAACCGTTCGCCCATTGTGCAATGACGGGCCGCCATGCCGCGCCGGTGCTGCATGATCCCGGCACAAGCACGACGGCAGGGCCCTCCCCGCTTTCGTCATAGTCGATGTGCCCGGACCCGTCTTCGATCATGGTGTCAGCGTTCCTTCAGCGCAGACAAGGTTAGCGAAAGTTGCGCCAGACGACGACCTCCGATCGGCGAACCAATCGATCAATCGATCGATCATCCGACGGACGGCGGCGCGAACGTCCTCGCCCAAGAGAGTGTTGATCAGCGCTTTGTGATCACGGTTTCAAGGTATTCGCTCGGAACGACCATTGTACCGTCTTCAGCGCGGTTCATCCGCCTGATCAGCGCGAGCAGATCGTTTCTTAATCCCTGCTGGTTCGCCTCGTCGAGCGCGGCAAAGGCTTTCAGCGTCGGCCCGTAATAGTTCTTGAAGATTTCGACGAAATGCTCTGGCGATCGGTAGCGGAACGCGAAACTGCGTGACTCGGCCCTGATGGAAAGTGCCGCCGCTCCGAACATCTCGCTGATATGCGCCCTCGAGCCCCACAGCGGCGGCGACTTCGAACCGGCCGGCGGCGGCAGGTACTTGCCAAGCACCTTGAAGAGCTGCCCGATAAAGCCTTCCGGCGTCCAATTGGCCAAGCCGATCTTGCCGCCGCTCTTGCATACCCTCACAAGCTCGGCTGCCGCCTTGTCATGATCGGGCGCGAACATGACGCCGAAGGTCGACACGACAATGTCGAAGCTGGCGTCGGCAAAGCCCAGCGCTTCCGCGTCGGCCTCTTTGAATTCGACCGACAAGCCCTCGGCCGCGGCGCGCAGTCGGCCGCGCTCGAGCAGGCTCGGCACATAGTCGGTGGACACGACGTCGCACCAGCGGCGCGCTGCGGCCAGCGTGACATTGCCGTTTCCGGCGGCGACGTCGAGAACCTTCTGTCCCGAGCGCAGATCGAGGGCTTCGCACAGTTCTTCACCGACGATCTGCAGCGTCGTGCCGACGACGGCATAGTCGCCGGACGACCACGCGGCAAGCTGGCGAAGCTTCAACGCTGCGAGATCGGGCCGGCCGTCCTGGGCGTTCTGGATGGCGGGAGATGATGACATCATTGTTCCATTCAAATTTGTCGGTTTCGTTGCTTTTCGCTCGGCCTGCTGCCGGCGCCGTGACCCTCAACGCTCGGCAGACCGAGGCTGCGTGTCCGTCCGATCGTCGAACTTGCGACCAGGCAAGGGAAGCAGCATCGAAACCCGTTCTTTGTAGCTGCGATACTGATCGCCGAACATTCCAATCAGATCGCGCTCTTCGAGCTGGATGCCGATCAGAATGTAACCGGTCGTCGCCACCGCGAACAGCAGGTGGCCGACCGTCATCAATGGCGTCGCCCAGAAGGCAAGCAGAAAGCTCAGATAGATCGGATGCCGCACCACCCGATACAGCAGCGGCGCGTGAAATTTTGCCGCCGGCAGATTTCTCCCGAACAGGCGAGCGAACACCTGGCTGAGGCCGAATAGCTCGAAATGGCTGAGCATGAAGGTGCTGACAACCAGCAGGCCCCAGCCGAACAGGGAAATCGCTTCAAGGGCGGTCGCAATGGTCGGATTCCTCACCATCCAGATCGGTTCAGGAATCGGCCGCCACTGCCAGTACAGCAGCAGCAGCGCGAGACTGGAGAACAGCACGAATGTGCTGCGTTCGATCGAGGACGGCACGAACTGCGTCCACCAGCGCTTGAAACCCTGCCGCGCCATCACGCTGTGTTGTACAGCGAACAGGCCGAGCAGCATGGTATTGACGAGCACGCTCTCGATCAGCGGCCCGGCCGTCCCCGAGTCGATCGACTTCGGAACCACCCAATTGCCGACGAAGCCGATCGCGTAGAGGATGGTGACGAGAAACGTGGCATAGGCGGCGATGCCATATATCACTGCGAACAAGCCTGCCATTAAATGCTCCTGTTGAAACTGATTTGAATTTTCACTCATTTGAATGCCTTGCGTGGCCGAGACTTAATACCGAGCTCTTTATACCGTGCTCTTTCTTGTCCCTATCCGATTTGCGACCCGACCATCCGCGGTGCGAAATTCTTCGCGGGCCTTAACGCCGGTCGTATCGGCGACCCGTCGAGCCCGCGGCTCCCGAGCCGAGAGCCGTGGGCAGCGCGACAACGGTGAAATTTCCACCGCCAATCAACCGAACGGAGGATGCTGGCGTGCTTCCAAAGCGGTTTAACTGGAAGTTCCGAAACGTCCTATCCAATTTGCGACAGCGCTATCCCTTTGATGAAGTTTTTCGACGTATTTGCGTTTAATGGTCGGCTTGCCGGAGTGTCCCAATGAATATCAATGTACGCCCCCACGGCTCTTCGAGCAAACCTCTGCTGCCGCGCGGCGTCCGCCGCGCGCTCGATGCGATGCATGCAAATGTCGAGCGCGACTGGAGCGTGACCGAGCTGGCCGGCGTCGCTGGCGTATCCAGTCGAACACTGCAACGGCAATTTCGGATCTTTCTCGGAAAAGCGCCGCGTACGGCACTTCGCGATATCAGATTCGACAGCGCCCGCCGCGAACTGCTGCGGGGCCTGCCCGATGCCAAAGTGACGAATGTCGCGCTGCGCTACGGTTTGGCGCATTGCGGGCGGTTTTCCATCGAGTACCGTCGCCGCTACGGCGAAACACCGTCGCAGACCTTGAAGCGGCAAGCTGTCTTCGCCGGTGCGTTAACGTCAATGCCCTCGCTGCTCGTCTCCCGTGGCGATCGGCCGACCATCGCGCTGGGTCCGATCGATGCGAGTCCGGAGAACCGCGACCTCGCGCGCAGCATAGCGGATGAGCTCGCAACCGCTCTCACGCGGGCCGGCGTCTCCGTGACCAACCAGCCCGGCTCGGCGCGCTACCAGTTGACCGGCATGATCCGCGGATCGGACCGGCAAACACGCCTGACCTTCCGGTTGATCGATGCGGAAACCGGACGTCATCTGTCGGCGCATCGCTGCGATGGCGCGCTCGGGGGCGACGCGGCTCCCGACGAGCATCTCGCTACCCGAATCGTCGCGGCGCTGCAGCCATGCTTGCGCCTGGCGGAAATCGATCGCGCCGGCCGCAAGCCGGACGCCGATCTGAGCCCACACGATCTGGCGCTGCGGGCGATGCCTTGCGTTCTCTCGCTCAACGCCGACGGCAATGCTCGCGCGCTGGACCTGCTGGAACGGGCGATGGAGCGCGACCCCGAGCATGCGCTGGCGACGGCGCTCGCCGCCTGGGCACATGGGCAGCGCGTCGTTTATCATTTCGCCGCCACGCCGGACCAGGATCGCGCGCGAAGCGCCGAACTGGCCCGAAAGGCGCAGACTCTCGCCGGAGACGCGACCGTGCTTGCCGTTCTCGGCAACGCCCTCACCCTCCTGCACGACCTCGACGCAGCGGATCGAGTGATCCGCAAGGCGCTTTCGATCGACGGCGGCTCGGCCTGGGCGTGGAGCCGCAGCGGATGGATCGATGTATACAATGGCGATGCCGAATCGGCCATCGAACGGTTCAAGATTGCGCTCGATCTCGCTCCCAACGACTGCCTCGCTTTCAACAGCATGGTCGGAATCGGCTGCGCCCATTTTGAGACCGGCCGCTATCTCGAAGCCGCGGATTGGCAGCAGCGCGCGCTGGTCGAGCATCCGTCGGCAAGCTGGATCCATCGCACCATGTGTCCCGCTTATGTGCTGATTGGAGCCGAATCCGAAGCCCGTCGCAGCGTCACGGCCCTGCAGGAAGGCTATCCGGGGCTGACCATCTCCGACGTGCAGCAAGGCATGCCGCCGCTGCCGGAGCCCTATTGCGATCGCGTGCTAGATGCGCTGCACAGCGTCGGGCTGCCGTTGTAAGGCTGCGCTCGCGAAGGGACCTAGTGGATCAAATCTGACGCTTGGTACCCGCCATGGGAGCTCTCGCGCTCCTTTGCTGTTGGAGCAACTTGGGCACATCGCCTCAGTTGTTGCAGCGCGATATTACTGCAGCGATTGGGGGAATAGCGGACATGACGCGGACAACGCTGAACCGACGCGCCCCAGAGCGGACCAGCGCAGGGGTGTATTCTGCATTGCAAGAATTAGCAGTTCCGTCTCTCCATTGTGATCTCGACAGCTTTCGCACCCAGCGCCGCCGCGATTTTTCGGGTGTCGGCGCTTGCGCTACCGGAAAAGTAGTCGAAACTGCGCAGTACCGTCACATTGGCAAAACCGGCCGTTCGGAACAGGCCGAGGTAATCCTGCTCGACCGAGGCACCGACGACGCACTCTGCCCAGAGCTTCGGATTAGCTTTGGCGCTCTCGCTGACCGGCTGCGATACGACGATGTCTGCGATCTGCACTCGGCCTCCCGGGCGTAACACGCGGTGGATTTCCGCGAAGACTTTCGGTTTGTCCGGCACCAGGTTGAGCACACCGTTGCTGGTGACCACGTCGACGCTTGCGTCGGGCAGGGGGATCGTCTCGGCGTTGCCCTCGATCACCTCCACGTTCTTGACCTCGGCCTGGGTGGCATTGCCGCGCAGCTTCGCGAGCATCGCTTGCGTCATGTCGAGCGCAAATACCTTGCCTTGAGGACCGACGAGCCGGGCTGCCGTCAAAGTGTCGGTACCGGAACCCGCGCCGACGTCGAGCACGCGGTCGCCGGGCCGGATCACGTCGGCACGGAACGGAAAGCCAACGCCGGCGAACGACTCCACCGCGGTCGCCGGAATGCACTCGAGCCAGTCCTCCGGATAGCCGACAAACACGCATGCGGCACGGCCGGTAGGAAAATGGAACTGCCTGGCGGGAAACGTCGCAACATCGGTGTACATTTTCCGCACAGCGCTGAGTATTTGTTCCCGCGAGAATCCGACAATCGCCACCATGACTGGCCCCCTCAGAATTGTTTGAGCAAAGCCGCCACGCGCTGCCGCAGCATGGCAGGGGCTTCCTTGTCGCCGAGCTGATTTACCTTCGCCCGCAGCGCCTTCTCGAACTCGGCCCGCGAAAAGCAGGCGCGGCATTCCTCGAGATGACGTTCGATGTCCGTGCGCTTTTCCGGGTCGGTTTCGTTGTCCAGATACGCGAACAGATGCGCGATCACTTCCTCGCAGTCGATGGGCGTGTGTTCAATGTGATCCTTGCTCATGGACATGTTCCTAACTTCGCGCGTCAGGCTGCAGGCCGGCGGCTTGGGCCTGTTTCCACAGCGCACGTTGCAGGGTCGATCGGGCGCGGCTTAAGCGTGAACGCACAGTTCCAATCGGAATGCCGAGTATCTCAGCCACTTCCGCATAGGACTGGCCATTGATCTCCACCAGGACGACGACGGTCCGGTATTCCTCTGCGAGTTGATCCAGCGCGCGCTCCAAATCTTCCCGCAGCAGCGTATTGATCAGCTCTTGTTCAGGATTGCTCCACCACAGTAGAAACGGCTGGTGCAGCTTCTCGAACAGCGAGAACGTTTCCTCTCCGTCAGCACCGATGATGGTTTCGCTCGTCTCGGAGCGGGCACGGCGCCGGTCCGAGACGAAGGTATTTGTGAGAATTCGGAACAGCCATTTCTGGAACGCTTGCCGGTCGGCCAGATGACCTAAGTTCGCCCAAGCTTTGGTCACCGCCTCCGAGACGAGGTCCTCGGCGTCGGCCGGGTTGCGCGTCAGGCGCAGCGCCGTGCCATAGAGACGGTCCATCAACCGCTCGACCTCGGCTCGAAAGAAATCGCGATCATTGTCCCCAGTCATGGCGAACTTTGACGCTCCGGCCACCGGAAAATTCTAAAGGCCATATAACGCTTCGAGAAGCCATACACAAATCTGCAACCGGCAACGCTCACGTCCGACGCTCGAATACGGCTCCGTAATGATAAGGCCCAACCTCGACGACGTCGCGAAGCTTGAACCCGTAAGGTTCAACCGCCGCGATTGTCGCCTGCGGCGTCATCCTGAGCTCTGTGGCCGGTCCCCTCGGCTCACCGAGGATGGTGGTCTCCAGACGCGAGCGCGCGTGCCAATTCACGATCGCGAATAGTCCGCCTGGCTTCAAGACGCTTCCGACGGCCTTCGACAGGCGCGGCCTGTCCGGAACCCCGTGGAAAACATCCGCCAAGAAAACGTGGTCGATCGGATTGCCGATGATCTTGGCGACCTCGTAGGCGTCCGTCTGGATAATCGTGCAATTGGTCAAACCGCTTTCGGCAAGGCGCATCCGCGTGGTGTCCAGCAGGGTAGCGTCGACGTCGATGGCGATGACGTGGCGAGCAAGCTTCGCTATCTGCAGCGTAAACCAGCCATCTCCCGAGCACAGATCCACGACATCCGTTCCAGACCGAACTCCGACGACCGAAAGCACTTTAGCGGGCTCAGGCCATAGCGCATCCCACCAGCCCGGATCAGGCATGCCGGTCCCTTCGAAGATGTCGGGAACGGTCATTTTTCGATGTGAACTCCCTGCGCCAGCGGCGGCGCTCACGTTCGGTTGCGGGAGTTGTGCAGGTGCTGACGCCATTCAGGACTTTTGCGCCAGCAGCGAGACGCTCTTGACGCCGAATTTCTTGCAGGCGCCTTTGGCGTTGTCCGAAATGAACTGGTACTGCGGATTGTCTTCCATCTTGACGACGCGCAGTCCCGCCGCCTCGATCTGGCTGCGATAGTTGGTGTGCTGCGCCGCGCCACCGATGCAGGCGGCCCACAGGGTCGAGTTGCACACAATGCTCTCTGGCAACTGCACCTCGGTGACGATGTCGGAAAGCGCGAGCCTGCCGCCAGACTTCAGGAGTCGCGCCGCTTCGCGAAACACGCTGCTCTTCTCCGTCGCAAGGTTGACGACGCCGTTGCTGATCACGACATCGGCGACGCCGTCCGGCAGCGGCACTTGTTCGATGTAACCCTTCAAGTAGCTCACATTGAGGAAGTCGTCCCGGTCGCGCAGCCGTTCGGCCTTGGCGCGCTGCTCGTCCGTCATGTCGATGCCGATCACCTTGCCGGCGCGGCCGACCTTCAGCGCCGCGATGAAAGTATCCATCCCGGACCCGCTGCCGAGATCGACGACGGTCTCGCCCCCTTTGAGTTCGGCCAGATGGAAATAATAGCCGACCCCGGCAAATGATTCGATTGACTCGGCAGGAATGCGGTCGAGATCAGCGGGCGCGTAGCCGAGTCGCTCGGCCATCGCGCGGCCCATTTCGAAATGGAATTCTCCGTGCGGCTCTTCGGCGACGCTGCGGTACATCGCCTTCACCTTGGCTTCGAGTTCCTTTGGATCGAAAGCAACAGCGTTGGACATGTTCTTCTCCTGGAATTGGTGATCATCTGTCGTTGCATGAGCGCCGGAAGCGCACCGATGCTGGAAGCGGCGGCGGTTCTAGAAGCTGAGGGTCGCCGCGCCGGCCTTGATCAACTCGTGCATCTTGCTGGCGCCGGTGATCTCGACCCCGTCGATGAGGTCGCTCTGTTCGTATCCGCGCGCCTTGACGCATGGCGTGCACGCCCACAAGCGGCCGCCGCGAGCTTGAAAATCCTTAACCAGGGCGGCGAGCGGCTCCAGCGGGTGGACCACGACACCGTCGATGGCCCGCTTGCGCGCGAGATCGACGGCGGCGGTGGTCAGGAAGATCGAAACTTGCAACCCGGCGGTGATGCCGCCAGTGGCGATGGTGAAGGCAACCGAGGATAGCTCGTGGTCCATTCCTTGGGTGACGACCACGACAAGCTCACGGGTAGATTCGGCCATTTTTTTCCCCTTGCGCCTCTTGTTGCGGGAGGTTGGATGCAATCCTCCGTTGCTCAGGCAGAGCTAAGGACGCAACACGGTCCGAATTAGTTCCCGACTATTTCTCCTGCAAGCTTTGAATGTCCGTTGGCACATAGCGTCAGTTAGTGCGGTGCAGCGATATGTCCGGAGTTGGGAGTAAACCGGACTCGTGACCGACGGTTTCGATCCGACGCTCCAAGCTTAAGCCGACGTTCATGCCTGATCCATTTCGTGTGTCGGAGTGGGTACCAAGCGTCAGATTTCATCCACCAGGCAAGATAAGGTCTGTTTTTGCCCAATGTCGCAGGCACCTGCGATCGGGACCAAAGCCGAACCGCCTCGAAGCGCGCGAATTGGCCGCCCATACCGTAACCGGCGGACGTGCCGGCCATCGCCGGGCTGGAGAAGAACAGCAGCGGCTGCAATGAATTTTCTCGCCGCGGGTTATTCCTCCAGCTCGGTGGCGTACAACGGTGACGCCACCTCGGCGCGGCCGGCACCCGCCACAGGCGTCGCCCTGGTCTCGGCAACGCACCTCAAGCAATCAAATCTAGTCTGAATAGACATCGAGGACCGCAGCTGGCCTCTCGCTCTGCATTGCATTCAATTTCTGCAAGGCGAGTATGTGGGCAAATGCAAAGACAATCATTAAAACAGCCAGCATGAAATGAATTCGCCACGCCATGAAATCATTGCTCCGTCAGTTCAGTTTGCCGCGGCTCAAGTCCCGCATCGTCAGCGCAATGAAGAACGCCGATACATCGATAGTCTTGAACAAGGTGCTGATGCTGATCGATCAAGCGAGCCGCCAACAGGCTTCGCGAGTCATGTAGCGCCTTGAGCAGGCCGCTGCGGATATCGATCATGCCGGGCGCGAGGACCCGCGCGAAATTGCGCAACCGGGAATACAGTCGTCGCCTTTTCCAATTCCATCGCACGGCACTAACGATCGGGGCGGACAATCGCGCCGCTTCGGTTCTAAATGCGTGCATCGAACCTGCCTTGCTATGTTTTGCGTGCGCGTGAACATAGGGCTCGGGCGACATTCAGTCGTCATTCGAACAGACGACGGACGATTACGATCTCTTGAGCATGCCACTTTCTTGATCAAGCCATTTCTCTCGAACAGGCCGCTTATCCACCGATCGGAGGATGCCTCGTCACGACTTGATGATCGCGGACAGTAACGATCGGCGAGTGAGATAGATCACAGCACCACCTACCCATTTCGCGCTACGCAATGCGAGAGGTGGGGAAATACCGCCTTGGAAATGCCATTGAATCGTAATGTTAGTCCGACGGACTGCGACCGCTATTTCATTTCCGCGTTACTGCATTTGAGGCTAAGAGCCATGAACGATAAAGAGCAATTTTCGGCGCTTATTGGCGATATCTACGACGCCGCGCTCGACCCCGCACAACGCATCGACGTCCTCGAAAAAATTGCGCGTTTTAGCGGCGGTCAGTCGGGAGGCCTTCTCTCGAAGCATTCTTTGGGAAAATCCGAGAATCTGTATTGTTATGTCGGGGCCGATCCGGACAGCCTCCAGGTCTATTCAGAGAGCTATCCGAAACTCGACCCGACCGCTGATTTGCCGTACTTCGGCGTGCAACAGGTCGTGAGTGCTGCGCAGTTCGTGCCCCACGACGAATTTCGCCGCGGCCGCTTTTATCGCGAGTGGGCGCGGCCACATGGCTGGGTCGACGTCGCAAGCGTGGTGATCGAGAAATCGGTGACCAGTTGCACGTTTCTCAGTGTTGTTCGGCATGAGGCGAGCGGCCTGGTCGACAACGAAATGCGCCGACGCATGGCGCTGCTGGTACCACACGTTCGTCGCGCACTGCTGATCGGCAAGACCATCAATCTCAAGCAAGCCCAGAGGGTCTGCTTTTCGGATATTCTTGATGGGCTGAGCGCCGGCATGATCCTGGTCGACGTCAACGGCCAGATCGTCCACGCCAACGCCGCCGGCAATGCCATTCTCGAGGCCGCCGACTTCCTGCGCACGGTCTGCGGCCGGCTCGTTGCCGGCGATCCCGCGATCAACACGGCCTTGCGCGAGATCCTGGTCGCCGCAAACGCGGGCGATGCGGTACTTGGCGTCAAGGGCATAGCCCTGCCGTTGACCGCGCATGATGGCGTGCGCTACGTCGCTCACGTCTTACCGCTGACCTCGGGCGCACGGCGCGTCGCCTGCCTTGCCTACAACGCGGTCGCCGCATTGTTCATTCGCAAGGCAGCCCTGGAGGCTTTCGCTCCTCCCGAAGTTATTGGCGAGATGTACAAGTTGACGCCGACCGAGCTGCGCGTGTTGCTTGCCATTGTCGATATCGGCGGTGTCCCCGAGGTGGCGGCGGCGCTGGGTGTTGCGGTCACCACCATCAAGACCCACCTCAGTCGTTTGTTTGAAAAAACCGGCGTTGCTCGTCAGGCCGATCTGGTCAAGCTTGTCGCCGGATTTTCTACGCCGCTGGCAGGCTGACGCAATCTCCCTGGCGAGGATCACAACCCGGTGCCGCTTCAGACGCCGAGAATCAATACCGGAATTGATGATTTGCAATCATCGCGGAATGATCCGCAGATTGCAGAAATGTCCGTCGGTTCCGTTGTCCACATATAGTCCGACCGTGCCGCGCGCTTCAGCTCCACGCTTCAAATCGGTCACAACGAGAACGGGTTGCGTGGCGTCGTCGACAAAGAGATCGGCCCGGCTGCCGGACAGTTCGACGCGGATCCTGATCCATTGCGCCGGCACGACATCCACATAGGACTCGTAGCGAGCGGGCGCTTCACGACGTAACCGGTCGAAATCGTAGCCGGGATAAGAGAAGTACTGCGTGGCATGATTGCGCCGAACCTGGTCGTCAGCGCGGCCGTTGGTGGGACGCAGATAGATACCCTCGCAGGCGAAACTGCCGCCCGCTTCGTCGATCCGGAAAGCCAGCCCTGCAAAACCGCGTGCGCCTGCCGGCGCGCTCGGCAGAGGTGCTCCCGCGAGCTCTACTTCGATCGTGCCGTCGTGCATGTCGAGGCCCGGCACATAAGCGAAGTAGTCCCGATCCGGCCCGGGATAGGCGCCCGCAAGCCGTACTTCCACGCAGCTTCGCCCATTGAAGGACGCCGGAGCGACCGACACGTTGCGTGGCCTGACCTGGGCCGCATCGGCCAGCGACAGGACCAACGGGCGCTGTTCCGGAGCCGCAGCGCGCAGTGCCTTGGTACACAGGACCGCTGCCGGTCCCGCCAAGAGCAAGCGCCTGTTCAGCAACGCCACCGGCTGAGTGTTCGTCCGCGACGAACGCCGTAACTGCGCGTCTGTTTTGTGAATCATCGTGATCGTCCGTGATCGCGTTTCTGACTCTCCGTCAGGCACAGTTTCGCATGTCACGCGCTTGCCGCGCGTCGTCCGATTGAACGAAGAGCGATTCAACAGATCGTCATCAAGTTTTGTCTGAACGTGTGGTGACGAATCGCCAGCCAAAACCTATCTACCTGCCCACTGGAGGCAGAGCTCGATGCGCGCATCTATCAACCAGGTCGCTTCGCCCGTTCGCTATCCGCGGGCTGAAATGAGTATTCGGGAACCGAGAGTAATGTTGAATCGTATTTTTTTGATCGGAGCCATGGTTGGCATCCTGTTGGCGCATGGGGTTGTCTTGTACAAAATTGATTCAGGGGTCCGCGCCAGTGACATCAAGCCGGTTATGGCCTCACGATCTCACAAAGCCTTCTGGTGAGCCAACCTTCACATTCCACTCCAAGCGGAAGCCATTGAAATATCTGCGGAATTTACGGCGATTGCGACACGACGTGGCTTCGGAGAGCTGAACGCGCACCTCCTGCACCGGGCCTGATTTCCACCCGCCGTTTGGTGCATTTCCGGTCGGATCAAACGCGGCGGTCGTACCGCGGTGTTGCGTCTTGATATACGACCAATATACGCTTGGGATGGACGTACCCCAAGCCTGCTCGCTCGCCGCTTCGCTGGCGGATGTGAGGACCGATTTGAAATCGAAAACATCGATAAAACGCCGGTCTCGAGCCGTCGAGGCAGAGGACGGCACGCTGACAGATCGGGCCTATCGCGAGCTTGAAGAGATGATTGTCACGCTGCAATTGTTGCCTGGAACCGTGCTGTCGGAGCAGGCTCTTGCGGTGCGTCTGAAGATCGGCCGAACCCCGATCCGGGAAGCCCTGCAGCGCCTCGCGAGGGACGGGCTGGTGGTGATCATGCCCCGGCGTGGCATCATGGTCTCCGAGATCAATTTGAGGCTGCAACTGCGGCTGCTCGAAGTGCGGCGCGAGCTGGAACGTCTGATGGCGAGCCTGGCGGCGGAACGCGCCACAGCGGACGAACGCCGCGAATTCGCCGAGGTGGCAGAAGCCATGCTCGTCGCCGCCGCAAAGTCTGACGACATCGCATTCATGCGTCTCGACCAGCGTTTCAACATCCTGATCGCGACCGCGGCGCGAAACGAATTCGCCCGGCGGTCGATGGGACTGATGAACGCGTTGTCGCGGCGGTTCTGGTATCAGCACTATCAGGAAGTCGCGGATCTGCCGCTTGCCGCCAAGCTGCACGCCGCGGTCGCGGAGGCGGTGTCGCAGAAGAAAATCAAGGCCGCGGCGACCGCGTCGGATCGGCTGATCGACTACATCGAGGATTTCGCGCGCAAGACGATCGATACCTGACCCCCAATCAATCGAATGCAATGACGCTGCGAATGGTTTTGCCCTGCTTCAGCGCGGCGAAGCCGTCGTTGATTTCGTCAAGCGTGATGCGGCGCGAGATCAACTCGTCAAGCAACAGGGAGCCGTCGAGATAGGCTCGCGCGAGCAGCGGAAAATCGCGGCGCGGCCGCGCGTTGCCGTAACTGACGCGGCGGATGCGCTTTTTCCTGCATCAGGGAACCCCAGCGAAACGAGACATCCTGGTTCACGTCGATCTTGCCGAGCCAGATGACCTGCCCGCCGGGCCGCACGGCTTCGGGCGTGGTCCGAAAAGCCGACGCGCTGCCGGCCGACTCGATGACGACGTCGACACCGCGGCCGCCGGTCTCGCGTCTTCCCGCAGCGGTCACGTCGTCTGTCGACGCGTTCACGCCATGCGTGGCGCCCATCCGGGCGGCAAGCGCGAGTTTCGCCGGATCGAGATCGACGGCGATAATCGCTCCCGCGCCTGCGAGCCGCGCACCCTGCACGGCCGCGAGGCCAACCGCGCCGCAACCGATCACCATCACGGTATCGCCATGCGCGATCGCGCCGAGATTGAGCGCGGCGCCGACACCGGTCATGACGCCGCAGCCGATCAGGCAGGCGCGGTCGAACGGGACCTCTTTCGGAATCGGAATAGCCTGCTGATCCCTGACGATGCAATATTCGCCAAATGACCCCAAGAACATCAACTGCTGAAGCTCGCGGCCGTCGGCCAGCATGGCGCGGCTTTCGCCATCGAACGCCCGTCCCTGTGGTCCGCCGCCGAGATACTCCTCGCACAGGATCGGCGAATCGCGGTCGCAATAAAAACAATGCCCGCAATGCGGATTCCACGACAGCACGACGTGGTCGCCAATCTTGACGCCGCGCGCGGCCGTACCGGCTTGTTCGACGACGCCTGCAGCCTCGTGACCGAGCACAATCGGCAAGGGATAGCGCAGCGATCCCTCGATCACCTCCAGATCGGTGTGACAAAGGCCCGCCGCGCGAATCCGCACCAGCACGTCGGTCGGCTTCAAGCTCGCGGCGGTGACGGTTTCGACCGACAGCGGCGTTTGCGGTGCATGCAGCACCGCGGCACGATACCGGAGCACCATTTATGCGACCGCCTTGCCGTCAAGCGCTGTCAGCGCCAGGTCGATATCATCCGACGTCATTTCCCACTCGTTTTCGAAATTCGCAACGATGGCGCGCATGAAGGTCTCGACCGCGGTCATCGCGGCAGCGTTGTCGCCGAGATGATCGACCAGCAGCGCCAGTGCGAGCTGGCGCGGCTCAGGCCCCTCATAGCTCCACTCGAAACCGTTCCTGGTGAACTCCATGACGTCAACGCGAGGATCGAGCGGTGCCCCATCGACCGTCACCTTGACGCCGTCGATCGTCCGGTCTCCCAGATAGTGCTTCATTCGGCCCTCCTGTCGTTAAATGTCAGCACGCGCGGTTGGTCACGAAGCGGCCTCGATCTTGCCCGCGATCACGCGCATGACGTCGCGGTCCCGATACGCCTCTTCCAGAGTGCCTGCAAACATCACCTCGCCGCGTTCCAATACGTATATCCGATCGGCGTAGTCGGGAATGTGGTGAACGTTGGATTCGGCGATCAGAACACCTCTGCCCACCGCGCGGATCGACGCTACGCCCTTTGCGATCATGGGAATGATGGCGGGCGACAGACCTTCGAACGGCTCGTCGAGCAGCAATAATTTCGGATCCAGCGCCAATGCCCGGGCAATCGACACCATCTTGCGCTCGCCGCCGGAAAGCTGCGCGCCGCCGCGCGCCAGATATTGCCGCAGTTTCGGGAACACGCTGTAGGCTTCTTCGATGCGGATGCCGGCCGAACGACCAGACGGCCGCGTCCAGGTCGATAGCTCGATATTCTCGGCGACGGTCAAGTCGGCATAGACTTCTGACTCCTCGGGCGAGAACCCGATACCTTTCTGGGCGATCTGCCAGGTCGGCAGTTTGGTCAGGTCGGCGCCCTCGAAAATGATGTCGCCTGATACGGCTTTGCGATAACCCATGATGCTGCGAAATGTCGTGGTCTTGCCGGCGCCGTTGCGCCCGACAAGACAGACCAGTTCGCCCGCCGCGACGTTCAGGCTGATGTCGGTGAGGATGCGGCTGCCCTCGATATCAACGCTTAGATTCGACAAACTCAGCATCATGACAGCTTTCTTAAAGTCTATTCAAAGCCTTACCTCAAAGCCTCAACTCAAAGCCTTACCTCAAAAGCCTTGGGCGTATCCCCACGACGGCAGCGATCATCGCCGGGTCGGCGAAGAAGATATCCGGCTTCATATCGGCGAGCAGCGTGCCGCCTTGCAGCGCGACGATACGATGCGAGTACCGCTCAACGAGGTCCATATCGTGTTCGACCTGGACGATGGCACGCACACCGGCCGCCCTGGCTGCGGTGACGAGCACTTCCATGATCGCATGCTTGTCGCCGCTCGAGACGCCGCTGGTCGGCTCGTCCAGCAGAATAACGGTGGGATTGAGCGCAAAGGCGCTGGCGATATCGAGCAATTTCTTCTCGCCTTGCGACAGTGTCGAAGCCACGATGTCGAGCTTGGCGCGCAGGCCCAGCACCTCGGCGACGCGCTCGACGTCGGCTTGAAGCACGGCATCGCGTGTGAGCGAGCGAAACGGATTGGAAGCGCGGCGCAAACGCGATGCGACCGCGACCGCCAGCGTCTCCCGCACCGTAAGAGCGGGAAAGATGTTGACCAGTTGAAATGCGCGCGACATTCCTAGTCTAGCGAGTTCGACCGGCCCGATGCCGGCGATATCGCGGCCCAGGAAGCGAACCTCTCCAATGGTCGGTCGCAGCAGACCGGTCACGACATTGACCAGCGTGGTCTTGCCGGCTCCATTGGGGCCGACGATCGAGACAAACTCGCCATCGCTGACCTGGAAGGAGATGTTTTGAAGCGCCTTGAACGCGCCAAAGGATTTCGAGACGTTGACGGTCTCGAACAGTGGCGCCGCGTCAGCGGCGGGTGCGTGGTTGGGCTGCATCTTCATCGCCCTCCGTTGCGCCTGTGAGCGAGAAGTTCGATCGTGCCCGATAGACCCTGCGGCATGAAGACCACGAGAAGCACGAGCACGCCGCCCATCACAAAACGCCAGTATTGCGTGATCGACATCACGAAATCCTGCAATATCACAAAAGCCAGCGCGCCAATGGCCGGACCGGCAAACGTTCCGCTGCCGCCAAGCACAGCCATGAAGACCAAATTTCCGGAGTGGGTCCAATATGCCAATTCGGGATCGGCCAAGCCGGTGGTGATCGCGAGGATCGTTCCACCGATACCGCCATAGATCGCCGAGATCACGAAGGCGAAGAGCCGCATGCGAAAAATCTCAACCCCGACATAAGCGGCCTTGCCGGCATTTTCGCGGATCGCGCGCAAATGCAGGCCGAACGGCGACCGGGTGATCCGCCACATCAAGAGACCAAGCAGCGCAAACAGGACAAGCGCATAATAATAGAACGGGCCGGTCAGAAACGCGGTCTTGCCGCCGCGCCATTCCATGCCGAGCAAGAGCGGCCGCAGCACCCGCATACCCTGGTCACCGCCGGTGATGCTGTAGAACTTGAAAAGAAAGGAGTGAAACAACATGCCGAAGGCCAGCGTCAACATGCCGAAGAAGATTTTGGTATAGTGGACGCACAAGACGCCGATCACCAGCGACACCAATCCGGACACCAGCGCGGCCGTGATCAGCAGAACTTCAAAGCTCAATATGCCAAATTTCGACGTCAGCACGGCGGCGACATAGGCGCCGACGGCAAGAAACAGCGCATGCCCGAACGACAGCAGTCCGGTGGTGCCGAACAGAAGATTGAAACCCAACAGCGCGATGCCGTAGCCGATGAACGGCAGCAGCAGCAGCAGCGCATAGGGCGAGGCGACCGCCGGCAGCAACGCCATCACGACGATCAGCCCAAGCAGGACCCACAATCCATTGAGCCGCGGTACCGTCCGTCGCACGGTCGCAGGGGAAGCGATGTCGATCGATGGATGGGTCACGCGGTCGCCTTCCCGAACAGGCCGGCCGGTCTCAAAATGAGCACCACGACGACCACCAGATACACCGACAGCATCTCCATTTCGGGCATCAGCGAAATCGCCGCCGCACGCATCAAGCCGACGACGAGCGCGCCGACCAAGGCACCGCGCATGCTGCCAAGGCCGCCAATCACCACCACCGCGAATGATTCGACCACGAGCTCCACCGCCATATCGAGCGACGCCGCGCCCGATGGCACCACCAGCGCGCCGCCTACCGTGCCCAGCATGCAGCCGACGGTGAAGACAAGCGCGAAGATTTTCGAAGCGTTGACGCCGAGCCCTTCCGCCATGTCGCGGTTTTCCGCGGTGGCGCGCACGATACGCCCGGTCTTGGTGCGCTCGAGAAAGAGGCCCAACGCCGCCGCGATGGCAAGACTTGCCGCGATCACCAGCAGATTATAGGTCGGCACCCGCACTCCCCAAATATGCGCGGTGCCGTAGGCGAGATAAACGTTGTCCATGGTGCGCGGCGTAGCACCCCATAGATAGCGAAACGCATCCTGAAACATCAGGAGAAAGCCGAAGGTGATCAGCAGTTGATAGCTCTCATCGCGGCGATAGACCGTGCGCAAGACGCGCTCGATCGGCAGTCCGACGAGGCCGATCGCCAATCCGGCGATGATGAGGGCAGGAAAAAACAACAAAGGCGGCATGCCGAGCTTGATCGCGATGCCGACCGCGGTGATTCCGAAATATGCGCCCAGCGCGTAGAACGACCCGCAGGCCAGATTGACGATCTTCTGCACGCCGAACACGAGCTGCAGCCCGGCGGCCACCAGAAACAGCACCGCGGCGTGGAAGGTCCCGCCGAGGACGACATCCACAAATTCAGTCATCCTCAGACCGGCATCTTCGCGCTCTTGATCCACTCCCAGAAATCCGCGCCGGGCGGCTTCTGCAACTGCTCGGCCTGGAAGGTGTCGATCGAAGCCAGCGTCGGAAAATCGTATTTATTGGTGTTGGTGGACGGGCCCTGATAGAAAACCTGTTCGGCAATCTTGTCCTTGCGGAAGCGGCCCTTGCCACCGAGGCTTTCGACCTCCAGGCCGGGCATCGCCTGTGCCACCTGCTCCGGCGTCGGCCATTTGCCCGCGGCCTTTTGCGCGGCCTCGACGCCGGCCTTGTAGGTGGCGAGCGCGAAATACGCCCTGTCCGCCTCCCAATGCGGTGCTTCCTTGTAGCGGTCCATGTAGTCCGCAACGAATGCCTTTTGCAGCGCAGAGGCCTGCGGATGATCGAAATACAGCGTGTTGTGTCCGAAGATCACGCCTTCCGGCATGAATTCCTTCTTGAGCTGGTTGATCTGCCAGCCGACCGCCGGCAACACCATCTTGACACCGTCGAACAGACCGGCCGCATGACCCTGCTTCATGAACACCGGCAAATCGGCAAACAGCATCGAGGAGAAGATCAGATCGGGCTTGGCCGCATTAAGGGCGGCGATATGCGAGGTCAGGTCCATCGTGCCGACCTTCGGCCATTGCTCGGCGACGAATTCCGCCTCAATGCCGAAGCGCGCCAGGATCTGTCTAAAAGCTTCCCAATTGTTGCGGCCATAGGAATAGTCGGGATTGATGCCGGCGACGCGCTTGAATTTGCCCTTGAAATACTTGATCGCCAGCAGCGATCCCATCACCGCTTCGCATTCGTTATCGGTCGAGCGGAACACGTAGCGCGAATTCGGCATCGTCTCCTTGACGCCATCCTGGGTGGTGCCGTCCCACATCACCAGCAGCGCCTGCTCCTCTTCCGCCACGGGCGCGACACCGAGGCTGACGCCGGTCGAGATCAATCCATGGACCGCCTCGACCTTTTCCTGCAGGATCAAGCGCCGAAAGCGCTCGATGGTGTCCTTTGGGTTGGTCTCTTCTTCGAACACCAGCTCGATTTGGCGCCCGGCGATGCCGCCGTCCCTGTTCATCCGCTCGGCCGCCCATTGCACCGCGCGAATGCCGCACTCGCCCGCGGTGCCGGCGGCGCCGGATCGCGGAGCGATGATTCCAATCCGCAGCGGCTTATCCTGCGCGAAGGCGGGCGCAAACAGTCCCGGCGCGGCAGCTGCCAGGACACCGGTGCCTGCAAGTCTGGAAAAATCGCGGCGCGTGACTTTCATCGGTGCCTCCCGTTATCAGTTGCGCGTCTATCCGCGCGCTCGTTGCCATACCATAAATATATCAGCGACATCGCATCAAGCGCTTTTTTCAGGCTAGGCCTGTCAACAACCCGAAAAACCCGTTGCCGAAGTAATAGACCGGTGATATATCAGCGACAAAATGGCTCGCAAATGGACGGAGGCGGCGGATGGAGATATCATCGAGTCCAATGACGGAACGGCAGCGGAACTACCGCGCGACCTACCGCCACCGCATCGCCGGCTGGTACAATGGCTGGCTCCATGCTTTCGTCATTTATGTGATCGGATTCACCGCCCTGTCGGTTTATTTCGCTGACATCAGCGACTTGCGCTGGTGGGAACTCGGGATCGTGCCCGTAACCTTTCTCGCCGCCAATTTCTTCGAATGGTGGATTCACCGTTTCGTCATGCACCGTCCGTCGCAGGTGAAAGCGTTCCGCGCCATCTACAACCGGCACACGCTGATGCATCATCAGTTCTTCACGGAGCAGGAGATGCGCTTCGCCGATCACAACGACTGGCGCGTGACGTTCTTTCCGCCCTACGCGCTGGTGACCTTCACGATGATGTCGATCCCGCCGGCGCTTGTTCTCGGCTGGCTGATCTCGCCCAACGTCGGCTGGCTGCTGATCTCGACGACGACATCGATGTACCTGATCTACGAATTCATGCACTTCTGTTGCCACGTCGACGAAAACTGGTTCGTCCGCCATGCGCCCTTCGTCAACACGATCCGGCGCCATCACACCGCCCATCACAATCAGTCCATCATGATGGAGCGGAACATGAACCTGACCTTTCCCGTGATGGATTGGCTGTTCGGCACCTCCGATCTGGATCGCGGCCTGGTTGGCCATCTCCTGAACGGCTACGACACCCGCTTCGTGAAAACCAATATGCGCAAGACTTCGCGGACGCCGAAACCGAACGTGACGGGACACCCGACGGGGTTAGCTACCCCGGCCGAATGAGCGGGGGATTCGTCAAGCAA
>WNFE01002996.1_pt1 | contig 21719 bp, 14 predicted proteins | sample 5400451 | NCBI WGS metagenome assembly WNFE01 (sample SAMN13153344, study PRJNA577476) | soil metagenome | isolation source: 200 cm saprolite under Douglas fir tree site 2 hole 2 | place: USA:California | collected 2015-04-18
AGCGAGTTCATCCAGTGGCTGCAGGACACCCCGGATCAGCGCGGGCTGGTTCGCGGCTACGTCAAGCACGAGCATGAGATCCGCACCGGGCGCAATGTGAAGCAACTGGTCCACCGGGCGGTCCAGATCGCCCGGAGCGAGCCGGCCGGCCCGGTGTACCTGGTCGGCGCGCGCGAGATCTTGGAAGAGCCGCTGGAGCCACAGCCGGATCAGCGGGAATGGTGGAGCCCGGTCGCGCCTGCCGCGCTGGCGCCCGATGTCGTCGACGAGATCGCGGAGGTGCTGGAGGGCGCTCGTGACCCCCTCGTCGTGACGTCCTATCTGGGCCGCGATCCGGCTGCGGTCGGCGAGCTTGTAAGGCTCTGCGAGATGGCCGCGATCAGCGTCATCGAGTCGGTGCCGGCGCGGATGAACTTCCCGCCGACCACCCCCTGCACTGGGGCTACGAGTGGAACAGCGCTGGCCAGAATTCGCTGCTGGCCAAGGCTGACGTGATCCTGGTGCTCGGCAGCGACGTGCCGTGGATCCCCAGCCGGAACCGCCCGGACCGGTCCGCGCAGATCTACGTGGTCGACGTGGACCCGCTCAAGCACCAGATGCCGCTCTGGCACCTGCCGGCCCGGCGGTACGCCCAGGCGGATCTCGCTCTGGCCCTGCGCCAGGTGTCCAGCCGCCTGGCGGCCCGGGGCAGGCTCGACGGCGACGCGGTCGCCGCCCGCGGCGCACGGTCCCGCGAGCTGCACGACGCCCAGCGGGCCCGGTGGGCGGCCCGAGAACACCCGGCTGCCGACGGCACCATTACCCCCGCCTACCTGGTCGGCTGCGTGCGCGACGCGATCGGCCCCGATGCCCTGGTGCTGACCGAGGCCATCACGAACTACCAGATCGTCAGCGAGCATCTGGCGGCCAGCCGCGTTGGTTCGCTGCTGGGCAGCGGCGGCGGATCGCTGGGCTGGGCCGGCGGCGCGGCCGTCGGCGCCAAGCTGGCCGCACCCGAGCGCATGGTGGTGAGCCTGGTCGGCGACGGGTCGTACCTGTTCGGTGTCCCCTCGTCGGCGCAGTGGATGGCGCGCCGGTACGGCGCGCCCTCGCTGACCGTGATCTTCGACAACGCGGGCTGGAGGGCGCCGGCGCTGTCCGCGATCGCGGTGCATCCGGCCGGGATGGTCGCGGCGGGCGGCTTCTCCGCGAGTCTGCGGCCCGAGGCCGACCTGCCCGGGGTGGCGGCAGCGGCGGGGGGCGCATACGCGCGCACTGTCACCTCCGCTGAGCGCCTGCCCAAGATCCTCGGCCGTGCGGTTGACCAGGTCCAGCGTGGCCGATCGGCCGTGGTCAGCGTGCGCCTGCCGCCGGCCTGAGACCAGGCCATGAGAGGAGTCCCCATGAGCGAGCCGGAGGGGCGCGGCGTTGCCTGGACTGAGGAGCGAGGAACGAGCGACGAGGGAAGGCGACGCCTTAAAGCGCCCCGCAGGCGAGCGGGAGAACCAGCATGGCTCGGCTAGATAACAAGGTCGCCTTCATCACCGGTGGTGAAAGCGGCATCGGCCTGGCCACGGCACGCCTGCTCGTCGCGGAGGGCGCGCGGGTGCATATCGCCGGGCTGGTCAAGGATCGCCTCGCCGCCGCCGCCGCCGAACTGGGCCCCGAGGCAGCGAGCTGGAGCGTCACGGACGTCACCGAGGAGGAGCAGGTCGTGATGGCGTTGCGGCAGGCGGCCGACCGCTTCGGCGGCCTGGACATCCTGTTCAGCAACGCCGGCATCAGCGGCGACATAGCCCCGATCACCGAGTACCAGGTCGACATCTTCCGCCGGGTCCTTGACGTGCACGTGCTGGGAGCGTTCCTCCTGCTCAAGCACGGACTGCCGGGCTTGCGGGACGGCGGAAGCGTGATCATCAACTCCAGCGTGGTCGGGCTCACCTCGGACGGCGGTATCTGCGGGTACGCGACCGCCAAGCATGCGCAGGTCGGCCTCATGCGGACCGCGGCGAAGGAGATGGCGGCCCGCGGGATCCGGGTGAACACGCTGCATCCCGGGCCGACCGACACGGACTTCCAGCGTGACATCGAGGTCACCGCCACGGGCGCCGCACCGGACGTGGCCGCGCGGATCTTCGAGGCCCGGATCCCGCTGGCCCGCCACGCCAGCCCCGAGGAGATCGCGCGCTCCGTGCTGTACCTGGCCGGCCCGGACAGCTCGTTCGTGACCGGAAGCACCCTGACCGTCGACGGTGGGATGCATATCTGACTGTATGCAAATTCTGACCGTATGAAATCGATTGTTTACGCTAGGCCGAAATGCGTTACCCAGCCTGATCTGCCGTGTCATGCTGGCCAGGTCGGGCAGGGAAGTGGGGTCGGGCGCTAGGACGCAGGGGGGTTTCGGGTCACATGGTTAGCGTGCACAACTTCTCCTACGGGCTGCTGACGCCCGCGCTTGGGTACGTGATGTCCAGCCTGGGCTGCTTCCTTGGCCTTCGGTGCACCAGCCGGGCCCGCGCTTACAGCGGCAAGACCCGCGCCCGCTGGCTGCTGCTGGCCGCGGTGTCCATCGCGACGACGGGGATCTGGGTGATGCACTTCATCGCCATGCTCGGGTTCACCATCCCCGACCAGACGGTCCGGTACAACGTGCCGGTCACCATCCTTTCCATGCTGATCGCGTTCGTCGTGGTGGGCATCGGCCTGCTCATCGTCGGGTTCGGCGGTGAGGGTGTGCGCCCGCTGCTGCTGGGCGGCCTGATCATCGGATGCGGCGTGGCGAGCATGCATTACATCGGCATGGCGGCCATGCGCATGCCGGACACGATGGGCTACAACACGCCGCTGTTCGTGCTGTCGGTCGTCATCGCGGTGGTGGCCGGTACCGCGGCGCTGTGGGCGGCGCTGCGCCTGACCTCCGTGTGGTCCACGCTCACCGCCTCCCTGATCATGGGCGTGGCGGTCAGCGGGATGCATTACACGGGCATGGCCGCCATGCGCGTGTACGGCGTGCAGAGTCCGGGCATGGCCGCGTCCATGCAGGGCGGCGTGAGCGCCGTATCGTTCCTGCTGCCGCTCATCCTCGGCATCAGCATCCTCGCGTTCGTCCTGACCGCGGTCATCTCACTGTCGCCGACCGCGGCGGAGATTCATGAGGATGCGGCCCTGATGGCCCGCATCGCGGCGCCCCCGCAGGAAACCACGGCCCCCCCGCAGAAACGAGGGGCGTGGGGATCATTACGGACCTGATGCCGCGCGAAGAAATGCGCCACTAACCGGTATCAGAGCGGCCCGCCCGCCCTCCTCCTAGGTAACTAATGGGGGAGGCGGGCGGCATGCAGTCATCAGGATCAGGCGATCGGGCACCCGGCAACCAGGCGGCACCGGCGGTGGCCGGGCCGGGTCAGGCCGCGGTGGCCGGGCCGCAGGTACCGGTGGCGGATGACTGGGCCATCTGCTGCTCAGGGGGCGGCATCCGGTCTGCTGCCTACTGCCTCGGGGCGCTGCAGAGCCTGGACCAGCGCGGGCTGCTCGCGAAGGTCAAATGGATCCTGGGCGTATCGGGGGGCAGCTATATCGCGACGTCCCGTGCGCTCGTGGCGCACGACCTGCCCGCCGGGACAGAGCCCCACGCCTACGCTTCCGGTACCCCGGAAGAGCTCAACCTTCGGTACAACACTCGCTACATCGCGCCAAACGGCGCCACGGTGCTGGTCGGCGTCCTCTCGCTGCTCCTCGGGGCGATGGTCACGTTTGTTCTCGTGCTCGCCCCGCTGTACGCGCTGGCTCACACCTGGGGATGGCTGCTCCGCTGGCAGGGCGTGGCGGTCCCGTCCGGGCCGCACGCGATATCGGCGTCGGTCACCACGCTGGCCTGGTGGCTGCCGTCGGTGATCGCTGCCGGGATCACGCTTGTGCTGTTCGGATACTGGTGGCTGACGCTGGAACCGCCCGGGCTCCGCCCCAGCCGCCGGGTGCACTGGTGGACGTCGCTGAAACCGGATGACCGCGACCGTGGGGCCAACCGTGCGACGCTGGTGAGCTGGGCGGCCATACTGACCGCTGGCCTGGCCCTGGCGATGCTCGCAGCGCCCCCGTTGATCTCGTGGCTGACTCGCAGCCGAGGATCGTTCGGTACGATCGCGCATTTCCTTGGTTTCGGCGCGAGGCCATCCTTCTCGCTCGCGGCCGTGGCGGGCCTGATCGCCGCGGTGACGGCGGTGGCCCGGTCCTGCCAAACGGGGCTCGCCAAGTGGAACGCGCTGGGCGGCGCGGCCCAGGGCAAAGGCACGGCCCCGGGCCAAGGCGCGGCCGCGGGCCAAGGCGCGGCCGCGGCGAAGCCAGGCCTGCTCACGCGGCTGGCTGGCCGGCTCCGGCAGCTGGTTTTGCCGTGGCTGGCCAGCGCGGTGATCGTGCTCGGTGGCTTGGTCCTGGCGTTGCTGTGGATAAGCGACGGCGCCAGGGCGGGATTCACCCCCGGCCAGCTCCTGGTGGTCGTTGTCGCGCTGGCGGTGATGCTGTTCACCCGCGTCGTCGTGAACGTCAACCGCATGTCGATGCATGACTTCTACCGATGGCGGCTGGCCGACGCCTTCGCCGTCACCCGGCGGGCAGCGCAGGCGCGCAATCCCGTGCGGGCGCGCATGCTGTTCGCCCAGGCCGCCGCCACCCGCCTGTCCGACCTGCGAGAGCGTCACGCAGCCGAACCGGGCTTGGTGATCTGCGGCACGGCCAACATCAACGCGGCCCGGGAGGTGCCGCCTGGGCAAGGAGGCTTCTGCGTCACGTTCGACCCGGAGCACGTGACCCTGCACCGGGAGAAGGGCCTGGCGGGCCTGGATCCCGCCCAGGCCGCGACGTCCGATTACGAAGCCCTGGTCGGTAACCGCAGGTGCACCTTGTTCGACGTGTCCGCGATCAGCGGGGCAGCGATCTCGCCCCTGATGGGCGCCGCGACCCGGCACGCCTACCGGATCCTGCTCACCGCGACCAACGTCCGGCTCGGCGTGTGGCTGCCCCACCCGAACGTGGTCAGGGACGCGCGCAAGTGGATCGACCACCCGGAGCGCAGCAGCACCGACTCCTGGTGGGTGCGCCGTCCGCTGCTCCTGCTGCTCTGGTACCTGTCTGCGCACCTGCTGTGGAACCGCGACCCGGGCAAGAACTCCGAGCGGGAGACGCGGCTGTGGGCTCATGTGCTCACGCTCAGGCTCCGCGGAGGGCTGCGCGGCACGCTGTGGTACCGGGTCATGCAGCCCACCCTCGGGCTGCTGTGGGCCGAGGCCGCCGGGCACCTGAGCTACCGCTCCACCTGGATGTACGTGACCGACGGGGGCCACTACGACAACCTCGGCCTGGTCGAGGCGCTGCGCCGCGGGGCCAGGCACATCGTGGTGCTGGATGCCTCCGGAGACAAAGCGGACACCTGGTTCACTCTCGGCGGCGCCATCGCCTTGGCCAGAACCGACGCAGGAGTGGACATCAAGCTTGACCCGACCGCGATGGGCGGGCCCGGGCTGGCCCCGGGGCAAGTGGTCCACCCGTGGGCGCACGGCCGGTTCCACCGGCAGCAGGAGGTACCCGGGCTACCGCAGCAGGGTGAGATCTGGGTCTGCAAGCTCGGCTGGTGGACCGGCGCCCCCTGGGACGTCCTGGCCTACGCCAAGGGTCATTCCACCTACCCCTGTGACAGCACGATGGAGCAGCTGTACGGCGCCACCGAGTTCGAGGCCTACCTCCAGCTCGGCGCGGCCACGGTCATGGACGCCGCCGAACGCTGCGCGCCACCACTCGAGTGGGTGCCCGCGCCGGCATCCCCGCCCGCATCCCCGCTGGCATCCCCGCTGGTGTCCCAGGGTGGCCGCTCGTAGCGACGCTCCCGGCCCGGCTGAGGCCGGGCTCAAGGACCGGTTACGCATTGTTGAGGAGGACACATGAGGGTCTATGAGGCCATCGTCAAAGGACTGGAAGGCATCGGGGTGACGGCCGCGTTCGGGGGGGCCGGAGAGAACGCCGCCGGGCTGATGATCGCGTTGAAGCACTCGCAGCGGATCCGCCCGGTCATCGCCCGGCACGAGCAGGCCGCGTCGTTCATGGCCTGCGGCTATGCGATGTACACCGACCGGCTGGGGGTGTGCTTTGCGACGGCCGGGCCGGGGGCGTTCAACCTGTTCTCCGGGCTCGCCGTCGCCATGTCCGACTCCTACCCGGTACTCGCGATCTCGGGCTACGCCTCCCTGGACTGGCAGGGACGAGGATCGCTCAACGAGACCTCCGGAATCAACCGGACACCGGACTCCCGGGCCATGTTCGCGGCCACCACCAAGAAGTCCTACCTGCTCACCGACATCGCCGACACGTGCGACGTGCTCGAGGAAGCGGTCAACGTCGCGTTTGAGGGACGCCCCGGCCCGGTGCACATCCACGTGCCGGAGAACCTCACCGAGCACGGCCTGAAGGTCGAGAACTACCGCGACATCCGGCTCAACGTGGCGCCGGTCCGGCCCGACCCGGAACGTGTCGAGGAGATCGCGACCGTGCTGGCGGACACGATCGCCAGGGGCGAGCCCATCGTCGCGCTCACCGGGTTCGGGGCCATCCGCAGCGAGGCCGGCGACCAGGTGCGGCGCCTGATCGAGCGGTTCCAGATTCCGCTGATCACCACCCTGGACGGCAAGGGCATCGTGCCGGAGGGGCACCCGCTGTGCGTCGGCGTCTTCGGCGACAGCGGCCACTCCAGCGCCTGGAAGGCCTTCCGCGAGGCCAAGGTGGTGCTGGGCATCGGGAACGCGCTGAACCAGCACGCCACGTTCAACTACCACCGCGGGCTCTTCGACGGCAAGGTGCACATCCGGATCAACATTTCGGACACCGAGATCAGCAAGCTGAAGGACGTCTACCCCGCCGACTACGCACTGGTCTCGGACGCGCGGCCCGCGGTCGCGGCGCTCATCGACGCGCTGGAGGCGAAGGTGGGAGAGGTCAAGCCGGCGCACGTCGACGGCCAGGACTACGAAGCCAGGCACATCATCGATGTGACCAGCCTGATCCATCCCGGCCGCCTGGCCCAGTCGATCGGCCGGATGCTGCCCCCCGGTGCCGTCCTGCTCGCCGACGCTGGCGCGCACCTGGCCTGGCTCGGTTATTACGTGGAGCTGGCGGAGGGGCAGAACTTCCGCAAGGCAGGCGAGTTCGGGCCGATGGCGGGGCACGTGAACGGCGCCCTGGGGCTGAAGCTCGCACATCCCGAGCGGACGGTCGTGGTCGGGTGCGGCGACGGCTGCTACTCGCTGTCCGGCTTTGAATTGATGACCGCGGTCCAGTATCAAATCCCGGTCATCTGGGTCGTATTCGATGACGAGGAATTCAAGCTCATCAAGCTCTATCAGCTGGAGGCCTACCACGAGACCGGCCTGGTCGAGTTCCAGAACCCGGACCTGGCCGCCTACGCGCGCGCGTGCGGGGCGGACGGCTACCGGGTGGACACACTCGAGGACTTCGAGGCGGCATTCGGTGCGGCAATCACCTCGAACCGGCCGACGGTTATTGACGCCAAGATCACGCGATGGGCAGTGCCGCATTACAGCCCGTCTCCTGATGGCATCATCGCCGGTCTCGTCGAGGCCATCGAAGAGAGGTTCAGGAACAGATGATCAAGAACTTGCCTCTACGCCGTGAGCATCGGAGTGCGCGGCACGGACGTCCAGGGGGCGGCATGCAGGCATCGTGGACAGAGACTATGGCCGGGGGCAGCCCTGAGGCCGAGCGGATCGAGTTCGACCGGCTGGCCCGCGACATTATGCGGGTCCAGCTGAAGACCGCGAAGACAGCCAGCGCGCACGGAGTCCCGCACCCGGTCGACCGCACGGTCCACGCCAAGCCGACCCTCGCCACGGACCGGGCCGAGCTGACCTTCCTGGACCTCCCCGAGGATCTCAGGGCGGGCTTTGCGCAGCCCGGCCGCACGTACCCGACGGTGGTCAGGTTCTCCAATGCGTCACCCACTGGCCAGCCTGACTTCAAGCAGGATCTGCGCGGGATGGCGCTGCGCGTCCAGGTGTCGCCCGAAGAGTCGCACGATCTGCTGGCGACCAACTTCCCGGTGTCTCACGCGCGCAACGCCCGCCAGTTCGTGGAGTTCCTCAAGGCAACCACCGGCAGCCGCCTCTCGCAGCTGCGGGGGATGCTCCGGCTGATCCGGTTGTTCGGTTTGCGGGAGACCGTGCGGATGCTGAAGAACGTCATGACGGGGCGTCGCCGCACGGTGAGCAGCGCGGCCACCGAGAGGTACTGGAGCCGCGGTGCGTACCGGTGGGGACCGACCCTGGCGGTGCGGTTCCTGCTCCGGCCGGCGCCGGACACGGTGCCGGCTCCGGGGCCGCCGAAGGACGACCCGAACTACCTCTCGACCGAAGCCTCCCGCCGGCTGGCGCAGGGCGATGTCCGCTTCGAGCTGTGCATCCAGAGGTACGTCAACGAGGAATCCACTCCGATCGAGGACACTGCCGTCGAGTGGACAGAGCGGGTCTCGCCGCCAGAGCCGGTGGCGTTGCTCACCGTCGCCCGCGGGGACCTGAGCACGGCCGACGCGCTGGCACAGGCGCAGATCATCGCCGGGATGGCGTTCAACCCGTGGAACACCACGGATGAGTTCCGTCCGCTCGGCAACCTGAACCGGGCCCGCAAGGCCGTCTATGACGCCAGTTCGGCACACCGGCTCGGCTACCGCTGGGAGAACCAGCCGCCGGTGCGGAACGTGCTGATAGGCGCGGCGGTACGCAAGATGTTCGATGTCGTCAACCGGTACGTCCCGTGGTACCGGCTCCCGGTCCGCCTGGGATTGCTCAACCTCGAAGCCTTCCGGTCCGTCCTGCGGGCGCGGAACCTGCTCGACAGCCAGATCCGGGAGGCCCCGCCGAGGGCCAGGCCGCTGCCGCCGGCCCCGCCCAATGAAGAAGTCCGGGTCACCAGGACGTTCGACGGGACCAGCAACGACCTGTCCGCGCCCGCGATGGGTTCGGTGGGAACAGCGTTCGGCCGGAACCTGCCGCCGGATTACCGCCCCGACCTCTTTGACGAGCCCAGCCCGATCCTGGTCAGCCAGCAGCTGCTCTACCGCGAGCACTTCCGGCCCGCGCTGTCGCTGAACATGCTCGCCGCGGCGTGGATCCAATTCCAGGTGCACGACTGGGTGAACCACGCTCGCTACCCGCTCGGCCAGGCCGACGTCCGAGTTCCCTTGCCGGCGGGCATGACCTGGTCGAACACTCCCGGTGGCCCGCCAGAGCACGAGATGCGGATCGCCGGAAACATCCCGTTCCCCGACTCCACGCCTAACGGGATGAGCCCGGTGTTCCCGAACCACACCACGCCCTGGTGGGACGGGTCTGAGGTGTACGGCGCCGACCAGACCAAGAGCGGCCAGCTCCGCGACGGGGCAAAGCTGCGGCTGAGCGACGGATATCTGCCCGAGGACACCAAGGGCTTCGAGATCACCGGCTTCAACGAGAGCTGGTGGCTGGGACTCAGCGGCCTGCATACGCTGTTCGCGCGCGAGCACAACCTGCTCTGCGACGAGCTGCGTACCCATTATCAGGACTGGAGCGACGAGCGGATCTACCAGACGGCGCGACTGATCGTCTCCGCGCTGATCGCCAAGATTCATACGGTGGAGTGGACCCCGGCGATCCTGGGGACCGAGGTCATCGACATGGGCCTCAAGAGCAACTGGTACGGGCCCCCGGCTCGCGACTGGCTCTACCAGCTGGGCCTCTGGCTGATCGAGAGCCACGCCAGCGTGGGCATCCCCAAGACCATGCCGGACCACAACGGGGTGCCGTACTCGCTGACCGAGGACTTCGTGACCGTCTACCGGATGCACCCGCTGCTGCCCGACGACTACCGGTTCGTCGACCACCGGACGGGTATGGCCCTCGGCAATCGCACGTTCCTGGATATCCAGGGCGCGAACGCGGATGGGGAACTGCGGGGCTTCGGCCTGGAAAACACGCTGTATTCCTTCGGGCTTTCCCACCCCGGTGCGATCACCCTGCACAACAACCCGCGCTCGCTGCAGAAGTTCGAACGCAACGGCGAGATGATCGACTTGTCGGTCGTGGATCTGGTGCGCACCCGTCGCCGCGGTGTGCCCCGCTACAACGATTTCCGGGCCGGGCTGCATAAGCCGCGGATCAGGCGCTGGGAGGAACTCTGCGACAACCAGGAGTCGGTGCGCCGGATGAAGGAGATCTACCGCAGCGTCGACGAGGTCGACACCATGGTGGGCCTGTTCGCGGAGACACCGCCGGAGGGTTTCGGGTTCTCCGACACCGCCTTCCGCATCTTCATCCTGATGGCATCACGACGGTTGCAGAGCGACCGCTTCCTCACCGTCGACTTCCGCCCGGAGATCTACTCGCCCTTCGGCATGGACTGGATCGCGAACAACGGCATGACCAGCATCCTGCTGCGTCACTGCCCGGATCTGGCGGCCGTCTTGCCCCGTTCGGCGAACGCGTTTGCGCCGTGGCGGCCGGTCGTGGCGTCGGAAGCAGGGCGCGGTGGGCCCGCAGCGAGAAAGGCAAGCCAATGACCGATACGACGACTAAGCACGGGCATGCGGGGCTAGACGCCCTCTCCGGCCGGCCCCTGCTCACATCGATCTGGCGCCGCCGCACGCACCGGGTGAGCCGGGGCAGCTCGATCGAGGCCGGCTCGATGAGCTGGACATCGTCCGAGCCGCGCGCCCCCCTGACCGAACTGGAGGAGGCGGTGCTGATCTCGCTGACGGGATGCACCGGCCTCACGATGCCGGACCGCCCGTTCGCCGACCCGCGGGACCACAAGCCGATCATGGCCAAGCCGAACCTGAACATGGTCGGCCGGACCGCGGGCAGCCCCGACAACGCCCAGGGCACCCACTTCTTCATGATCAATGACACGGGCACCTACTTCCTGCGCAAACTGCCCCCACCCGCCGACGGCACGGCGTCGGTGTTCGACCGCGAGACCCTTCTCGCCCGCGCCGCGGAGGCGAAGGTCCGCCTGCTCGACCACCGCATCGACGTACCAGGCGGGAACCGGGACTTCCCGGCCTACCTCGACTCCAATCGCTTCCTGTCCAACCTGCCCGGCACCACCATTTTCTTCCCCGTGGTGGATCTGTCCCGGCAGTACATCAACGGGATGATGTACCTGCTCACCCAGCCGGACGGGGCCCGGCCGGTGATCGTCGACGACCGGAACTTCTACCGGCCGGCCGGGGTGAAGAAGTGGATCCAGTCAGGCTTCCTGAACAAGGACATCAAGCTGCCGCTCGGCACCGTCTGGTCGATGCGCACCCAGATCGAGGCCGACTTGCTGCTGCAGAACCTGATGCTCACCGCCGACACCATGGGGCTGGGAGCGTGGATCCACGCCTCGCTCGCGCCTCCGATCCTGCTCGGGGACCCGAAGTTCCGCGCCAAGTACGGCGCGATGCTCGGTTTCGAGTGGAGCACGCCCAAGTGGAAGCCGGCCGACATCATGCGCTGGCAGGTGCCCCTGCCGCGGTATGCCGACCTGAGGGCGACCACCGTCGGCCTGCGGCACCAGGGCGAGTACCTGATCAAGGCGATGTGTCCGCCGAACTACGACACGATGGGTGACGCCGTGGACGCCGTGATCGCCGAGAAGTTCGGTCCGCGCGGCATCTACGCCGACGAGAGCCTGTTCACGCGCATCTACCGGGGCGAATTCGGCGCCCAGTACCTCCGGCAGGCCAGCAACTACTCCGCGGACGTGATCGCCTGCGCCCGCGACATCTGCACCTACATCTACGAGACCCACGGACGGTTCCCCGCGCACTGCGACACCATCCATGTTCCCGGGGTATGGCTCCAGGCCCATCACCTGGAAGACGGCTACTATCAGCAGTTCTTCCGCGACGGGCTGACCGAGGAGCACCAGATGCACGACCAGAGATGGCACCCCTAGGGCATGTCCCGTGGATCTTCAGCCTGCTACGCGGTACGGCGGGGACAGGGGGTCGGCAAAGTCCTGGCTAGCGGTGATCTGAGGGGTTTGCGGCACGCCGGTATGGGCCGGTAGCAGCGCGGGCACGGCCCGAGAGGTGATCATGGCGGTTCCTACACCTGCCGGATCACCTCTGAAAACCTGTTCGCGACGGCCCACCACGTGGCCGCGGACCTGCCCGCAAGGGCAATCACAGTTGCGACAACGCCGATGACGGTGAGGGCGGCAGGAAGACTGCGAACCGCCGCAGCGGGACAGCCGTAGTAAGGGATGGATACAACTAGCAGGGAGGTGTGCGATGCTTGTCCATCTTCGCACTCGTGGCGCGGTCATCTTGGCTCTGGTCGGGGGGATGGCGGTTTTGAGCGTGAGCGCGGTCTCGGCGAACACGGCGCGCCCGGCAGCCCTCAGCTCGACGCTCACGTTCATCACGTCCGGGATGAGCTGTGCCAAGGGTGTCTGCGCCCTCGGATCCGGCAATGTGGGTGCCAGCTACGGCCGCCGGCAAGCTGCCACCTGGTCTGTCCATGCCCTCGACCTTCGGCTGCTGCGGGGATGCGATCGGCGGCACGCCGACGCGCAAGGGCACCTTCACCTTCACGATCCAGGTCAAGGACGGCGCCGGCAACGTGGCAAGCCAGGACTTCAGCATCGAGATCCTCCGGGCGGCAGCGCTCGCGATCACCTTCCCGGCAACGTGCTGCAACGCCGGAACCGTCGGCACGTCCTATCTGCAGAACTTCTTCCTCTCCGGTGGCGTCGCGCCGTACACGGCGTCGATTACCGCGGGCCAGCTTCCGCCGGGTCTCAGCCTCTCGGCATCACCGCCGATCTCCATCACCGGCACCCCGACCACTCGGGGAACGTTCACCTTCACGGTCACAGTGACCGACAGCAAGGGCGCTCAAGCGACCAAGTCGGGCAGCATCACCATCAGCTGACCTGACGCCCACAAGGTCAAACACGACAGACCCAGGCCAGGGAGCGACCAAGCAGACGATATAACCAACGGACGCCTCCAGCCGCAGGCTCAGTTCATCGCGCCGAACCTGGTGACTTGCAGGCCGAATCGATTTGCGCACCCACACGCCAGCTCGCTGAGCAGACGGTCTGCACCGCCGAGGAGTTGCTCGCGCGGGCGGCGTCTTTGAGGGACCATGCCCGCTGCGCCATCTTCACGAATTGACCCTGCGATTGGCCAGTTGCTGGCTGCGGCGCAGACCCTGGGCAGCGGCCGGCTGCGCCTGCTGCCGGTGCTGGCCGCGATCCCCGCCCCTCGCGCTAGCCGCGGGGTGCGTCACCGGCTGGTGGTGATCTTGAGCCTGGCGGTGTGCGCGGTACTGGCTGGTGCCCGGTCGTTCACTTTGCCAGGACCCTGGCCGGCGGGGCTGCCGCCGACGGCATTGGGTAGCGGCCCATTCCCTCATCGTGACTGGAACCGGGGGCACTGCCGCGCAGCGGGCGTCCGCTGTTGGGCAACGCCGCCGGGTCGTTCGCCGACGATTACGCCTAATACGTGTTTACGGCGTATGAATGATTCATGAGCAAGCAGCCGACCGCACCGCCCCCCGGAGACCGGCCCGTTCCCACGGCCCCCCCGCCGCCACCGGGCTGGCGGCACTGGCTGTGGCCCGCCGCCCTCCTCGCCATGGTGGTGCTGTTCCTTATCCTGCCGGCCTTTCACACCAGCCGGCCGGTCAGCCTCACCTACTCGCAGTTCATCTCCGACGCGAACGCTCGCAAGATCAAGGACGTGACGTTCGGGAGCAGCGCCAACGGCTCGAATACCACGGTCACCGGCACCCTCAGCGACGGCAAGACCTTCACCACGGTGATTCCCGGTCAGCCCACGACGGCCTTCAGCGCCCAGCTGGCGGCGGATGGTGTGAAGACCGTCACCGCGCTCCCGGCGGGTGCCTCGCTGGGTGCGCAGTTGCTGTCCTGGGCGATCCTGCTGCTCCCGCTGATCTTCGTGTTCTACCTGTTCCGGCGGCTCTCCCGGGGCGCGGCCGGCCCGCTGCAGGGTGTCCTTGGCGTGGGCAGGTCCAAGGCTAAGATCTTCGACGCCGAGCGCCCGCAGACCAAGTTCAGCGACGTCGCGGGCTACGAGGGCGCCAAGGCGGAGATCGGCGAGGTGGTGGACTTCCTGCGCAACCCGGAGCGTTACCGGCGGGCGGGCGCGATGGCACCGCGCGGGGTGCTGATGGTCGGCCCGCCGGGCACCGGCAAGACCCTGATGGCCAGGGCCGTGGCGGGCGAGGCGGCGGTGCCCTTCATCTCCGTCGCGGGCTCCAGCTTCGTGGAGATGTTCGTCGGGGTTGGCGCCGCCCGGGTGCGTGACCTGTTCGCCGAGGCCCGCAAGCGGGCACCGTGCATCGTCTTCATCGACGAGATCGACGCCATCGGGCAGCGCCGCGCAGGCACCGGCCAGGTCGTCGCCAACGACGAACGCGAGCAAACGCTCAACCAGCTTCTCGCGGAGATGGACGGATTCGAGCCGACCCAGGGGATCGTGGTGCTGGCCGCCACCAACCGGCCCGAGGTTCTGGACCCGGCGCTGCTGCGCCCGGGCCGGTTCGACCGGCAGGTCACCATCCCGTTGCCGACGCTCAGGGAGCGGGCCGCGATCCTCGCCGTGCACTGCCGTGGCAAGCGGCTGGGTCCCGATGTAGACCTGATGGTGGTCGCACGTGGCACTCCCGGCTTCTCCGGCGCCGATCTGGCCAACCTTGTCAACGAGGCGGCGATCTTCGCGGCCCGCGAGAACCGCGAGATCATCACCGCGGAGGATTTCGACGCGGCCAGGGACCGGATAATACTCGGCCACCGGGGAGACTCCAACGTGCTGTTGCCCGAGGAGAAGCACGCCGTGGCCGTGCACGAATCCGGCCACGCCCTGGTGGCGGTGATGTCCGATCACGCTGACCCGGTCGCCAAGGTCACCATCCTGCCCGCCGGGCAGGCGCTCGGCGTGACCGAGCAACTCCCGCTGGTGGAACGCCACCTGTACGGCGAGGACTACCTCAAGGATTCGCTGGCCGTCCGCCTCGGCGGGCGCGCGGCCGAGCTTGTCGAGCTTGGCCAGGGCTCCACCGGCGCGGCCAACGACCTGGCCAGCGCGACTGACCTGGCGACCAGGATGATCCGCGAGTTCGGGCTGTCCCCAGCGCTCGGGCCGGTCGGGTACCCGGAAGGCGGGTCGGTGTTCCTGGGCGGCGGCGGTTCCGGGCTGTCCAGCAGGCCATTTGCCGAGGCCACCCAGGCGGTCATTGACGCCGAGGTGTCGCGGCTGCTGCGCGAGGCCGAGGAGACCGCCGTCTCGCTGATCCGGGCGCACCGCGAGGAACTCATGGCCCTGACCAACCTGCTGCTTGAGAAGGAGACGGTGGACGGCGAGGAGGTGTACAGCCTGCTCGGCAGGCCGATGCCGGAAAACCGCAAGGACGCGCAAGAGATAGCACCGGCCCGGGCCGCCGCCTCGGCGCACCAGCCGTCCCAGGCGGTCGGCCCAGAGGTGACACCGCGCCTGGAAGGGTGAGAACACCCCGGAAGGTGACGACGCTCGGAAGGGTGACGACGCGCCCGGGAGGGGCGACAACGCCGGAAGAGTGACAACGCCCCGGGGTAACGCGCGGTCGGCATGGAACCGGTCGGCGCGGAACCGGCCGGCACGGCGATGCGTCTGAGGTGAGGTGCCCGAATACGGGCGCATCGCCGCATACCAGGAGCGTCGCCATGCCTTTCACACTGACCACTTCGTGGCGGGCCCTGGCCACGGGGCAGGCTTCGTTAACGATGAACTCCGCGGCTGTCCCTGTCCGTCATGCGTCCGTGCGCGCGGGGGTGCCGGCCGGACCCAGCGGTCCGCCGAACCGCTTGATCCCCGATTTCACGTGGTCAAATCACCCCCGGCGAGGACCGCAGCCACGCTGGCATGCCCGCGATGATCCCGTTCTCGCCCCCGGATGCCTGGATCGGAGGGGACAGGCAGCCCTCGCTGTACCCGGGACCGCACAGCCTGGGTCAGGCGGCTGGACGCGGTAGCCGGTGAACACGATCGCGTCCGCCGCGCGGCCGGCCGCCAGGACGTCGGCCATGGTGGCCGGGTCGTCATTCCAGCCTGGGACGATCGGCCGCCAGTAGAGGATCACTTTGGTGCAGTTCTTGCGGGCGCAGGCGGTGGTGCTACTACTCCGCCCTCTGGCCGGGCGGCGGAGTCCTGTGGCCGGGCCGGACGATGCCGTGTTCGTAGGCGTGGACGGCGATCTGGACGCGGTCGCGTAGATCGAGTTTGGCGAGGATGCGGGCGATGTGGCTCTTGACGGTGGCCTCGCTGAGGTAGAGCCTGGCGGCGATCTCGGCGTTGGACAGGCCTTGGGCTACGAGCCGCACGACGCCGAGTTCGCGTTCGCTGAGGCGCCCGGCCGCGGTGGCTGCCGTGGTGCCGGGGGCAGCCCGTCCCCTAGCGGCAGGGGGTCTCCTAGCGGCAGCCGGGCGTGCACGGCGAACCCGCCGCCGGGCCGCGGCCCGGCGTGGAACTCACCGCCGAATATCGCGGCCGTGGCTGCGCACATCCCCGGGATTGGTAAACAGCCGAGGCCTGTAGCGTGCCGTTGCCGTGCCGTCACGGTGGCGTGACGGGGTAAGGCCCGCTAAGCTCACCCCATGCGATCCAGCCGCAGCCTCCAGTGGTGGCGCCGCCAGTAAGGCGGTCCTGGTTCGCGCATACCCAGAAGCGATCGCCCGGGCACCGGCGGTCGCTTCTCGCGTTCGCTGGGTTGCCTGGCATGAGGCAGGGAGCCCCAGTGGACCCGGCAGCACAGCCTGAGCAGCATGACAGCAGGGACTTCGTGACCGCCGACGGCGTCCGGGTGACCCGCACCGCTGAGCCGTTCAGCCCTTCGGCCCTGGACGATATCTGCGCGCAGGTCGATGAGCGACGCGGCGGCGTGCTCAGTTCCGGCATGGAGTATCCCGGCCGGTACAGCCGCTGGCACATGGCCTATGTGAACCCCTGCGTCGAGATCGTGGCCCGCGGCAGGCGGATCGCCGTGCGGGCGCTCAACGCCAGGGGCGAGGTGCTGCTCCCCGTCCTGGTCCCGGCCCTGCTCAGGGCCGGGACACCGGCCGACTCCGGCCCGGGCCCGGGCACCGGCATCGAGGTGGTCGTCCCCGAGCCCGCGGGCCTGGTGGCCGAGGAGGACCGGAGCCGGCGGCCCACCGTGTTCTCCGCTCTGCGCGAGGTCATCGCGGCGTTCGCGGGCACCGACCCGCACCTGGGCCTGTACGGCGCGTTCGGCTACGACCTGGCGTTCCAGTTCGAGCCGGTGGCGCTCCGCCACGACCGTCCCGATGACCAGCGCGACCTGGTCCTGCACCTGCCCGACGAGTTGTACGTGCTGGACCGCAAGCGCGAGGAGGCGATCAGGTACCGCTACGAGTTCGCCGTGGGCGGCGCGTCCACCGAGGGGCGGCCGCGCGATACGCCCCCCGAGCCTGCCTGCCGCGGGTCCCGGCCGGCGGTCGGCAGCGGCCAGGGACCTGACGTTAAGGCTGATGGTTGTGCGGGTGGCGTGCCCGGGCCGCCGGAACCCGGCTCGTATGCCCGCATTGTGGAGCAGGCCAGGGAGCGGTTCGCCCGCGGCGACCTGTTCGAGGTGGTGCCCAGCCACGTGTTCCACGGCCGGTGCGCCTCCCCGGCCGCGTTCTACGAACGGCTGCGGCAGCGCAACCCGGCGCCCTATGAGTTCTTTCTCAACCTGGGGGAGGGGGAGTGCCTGGTCGGCGCGTCCCCGGAGATGTACGTGCGGGTCACCGGGGACCGGGTGGAAACCTGCCCGATCTCCGGCACGATCCGCCGGGGCGGCGATCCGCTGGAGGACGCCGAGAACATCCGCTCGCTGCTCAACTCGGCCAAGGAAGAGTCGGAGCTGACCATGTGCACCGACGTGGACCGCAACGACAAGTCGCGGATCTGCGTGCCCGGCAGCGTGACGGTGATCGGCAGGCGGCAGATCGAGATGTACAGCCGCCTCATCCACACCGTGGACCACATCGAGGGACGGCTGCGGCCCGGCCTGGACGCGCTGGACGCGTTCCTTTCCCACATGTGGGCGGTCACGGTGACCGGCGCGCCGAAGACCTGGGCGATGCAGTTCATCGAGGATCACGAGGGCGGGCCGCGCCGCTGGTACGGCGGGGCGGTCGGGATGATCGGCTTCGATGGGGCGATGAACACCGGCCTCACCCTGCGCACGGCTCACATCCGCGCCGGCGTGGCGGCGGTGCGCGCGGGGGCCACCCTGCTGTTCGACTCCGATCCGCTGGCCGAGGAGCGGGAGACCGAACTGAAGGCCCGCGCCCTGCTGGAGACGCTGGCCGAGGCCGGGGCGCCAGCCCAGAAAAATACCGATACCGAACGAAACGAACTACCGCCACTGCCCTCGGCCGGTCCGGGCGAGTTGCCGGGCCGGGGCCTGCGGGTACTGCTGGTGGATCACCAGGATTCTTTCGTGCACACCCTGGCGAGCTACTTCCGTGAGCAGGGTGCCCAGGTGGCGACGCTGCGGGCCGGCCTTCCCCTGGCGGCGCTGGACGAGTTCGCGCCCGATCTCGTCGTGCTGTCGCCGGGGCCAGGGCGGCCGTCCGACTTCGACTGCGCCGGCCTGCTGGCGGCGCTCGATGCGCGCGGCCTGGCGGCGTTCGGCGTGTGCCTGGGGCTACAGGCGATGGTGGAGCACGCCGGGGGCGAACTCGGGCTGCTCCCGGAACCCGTGCACGGCAAGCCGGGCGTGGTGCTGCGCACCGGGGCCGCGGGGTTGCTCTCAGCCGACTGGTCGCCCGGCGGGCTCCTGGAGGGACTGCCGCAGGAATTCATCGCGGCCCGGTATCACTCGCTGCATGCGGTGCCGGAGCAGGTCAAAGGGGGCTTCGAGGTGACCGCGGTGACGCCGGACGGGGTGGTCATGGCGATCGAGGACGAGACCGCAGGCCGGTGGGCGGTGCAGTTCCACCCCGAGTCGATCCTGACTGCCTCCGGGGGTGTCGGGCATCAGGTTGTCGCGAATGTCCTGCGGCTGTGCCGGGCCCGCGCCGCGCGCACGCTCGTCTGAGAATTGCGCTGACCGGGCGGGAAGGCCAGTTGATCCCGGCCCAGTAGCGAAGGATTGCCGGGTTCAGCCCGGCCAGGTTGTCGGGAGGTCCGGGTAGTCTGCCGTGCCATGAGAAGCGTGCAGCCCGAAGTGTTCCTAGTGGCCAGGCCGTCGATCGACTATGGCGAGCTGGCCGCGTACCTGCGCGAGGTCGGCGGCGAGAGCTGGCTGGAGCGCCTGGACCGGGGCGACGTGGCCAACGACGCGCAGAACCTGGCGGAGTTCGCGGGCCGGCTCTGCTACCGGTCGTGGGAGCCCGGGCTGAACCCGAATGTCAGCCGGATCCGCGCGGACCAGGACGGATACCTGCGCAACATCCTCGGCCAGCTGCACGGGTCCGTGCTGGAACACGCCAGCTTCAGCTTCGTGCTGCACAACGTGAGCCGCGTCCTAACTCACGAGCTGGCCCGGCACCGGCCTGGGACCGCGATATCGCAAGAGTCGCTCCGGTACGTCCGGCTCGCTGACATCCCGTTCTGGTTTCCCGAGTGGGCACGCCAGGACGCGGAGCTCATGAAGCGGGCGACCGCCGTGGTCGAGCAACTGGAGGAGTTCCAGCGCTGGCTGGCAGACCACTTCGGCCTCGACGAGGACGGCACGCCGTTCCATGAGAAGAAGCACAAGACCTCGTTCATGCGGCGGTTCGCGCCCGACGGCGTGGCCACCGGGCTGGTTTGGACGGCCAACATCCGCGCGCTGCGGCACACGATCGAGGCCAGGACCGATCCCGGGGCGGAGGAGGAAATCCGGCTCGTGTTCGGCAAGATCGGAGACTTGATGCGGGCCGAGGCGCCTGCGCTGTTCGGTGACTACGAGATCACCGACGGCGCGTGGGTGCCGCGATGGCGCAAGGTCTGAAGGCCTCACCCGGCGGTCGAGGGCCGTCTGAGGGGATCACCCCGCGTCGAGGGCGGTCTGAGGGCCTCACCCGGCGTCGAGGGCGTCAGGCGGGTCGAAGTGGATATGCTCGCGGGCCGTCCGGTGCGCGAGCATCCGCACGGTGCCGCGGACCATGGCCGGCGGGCCGCTCACAAAGACCTCACTGTCATGCCACGAGCCGTGCCGCCGCACGACATCGGGGAGCATGCCCCGGAGGCCAGCGAAACCGGGCTCGTGCGACAGTGCCGGGACCACCCGCAGGGATGAGCAGGCCGCTTCTAGCCGCCACAGGTCGGGCAGGTCATACAGATCCTCCCGGCGGCGGGCGCCGAGGAACAGGCCGATGCTGCGGGCCGGCCGGCGGGCGGTGGCGTCGGCGAGCCCCTCGATGATGGCCTTGATCGGGGCGAGGCCGGTGCCCCCGGCCACGAACAGGAGGTCACGGGCAGACTTGTCGTCCACGATCATGGTGCCCAGCGCCGGGCCGAGCACCATGGTGTCGCCGGGACACGTCTCGCGGACCAGGGCCCTGCTCACCCGGCCCGTGGGCAGGGCCCGGACATGAAGGTCCAGCGATCCGTCCGGCCGTGGCGCGTTGGCGATCGAGTACTTGCGCCATAATCCGGGCCACTGCGTGACCTGGACGTTGAGGTACTGCCCGGGCCGGTAGCGGAGCGGCTGGGCGGGATCGGTCCGGATCGTCAGCACGGCCAGGTCACCGCAGCGTCGTTCATGGCTGACCACTTCACCGAGCCACCAGGCCGGCTCGTCCTCCGCATCCCGCGCGGCCTGGATCATGATAGTGGCGATGCGATTGAAGGCCGCCTCCCAGGCGGACTCCGCTCGGCCGTTCCACCGGCCGCCGCTGAACTTGCGGAGGGTGGCGAGCAGGGTCTCGCCGACCAATTGGTAATGGCTCTCCCGCACACCGAATTTGCGATGGTCGAGCGCGAGAGGGCGGAGGTATTCGGCGAGGGCCTGCGGGTCGTCCATGCTCCATACCGTGCGGGCCAGAGCGGCGACGAAGCACTTCCGTTGCGCATCCATCGCCAGCGGGAACATTGAGCGCAGCTCGGGGCTGGCGATGAAGAGCCGTGCGTAGAAATATCCTATGGCCTTTTCGGCCAGGGGCTCTATACACGCGAACGATTCTTTCATGATCGCGCAATCGAACTGGGTTATCGCGCACTGCCCTGCGTCCGGATCGCCTGCCGCCGGGCCGGCCGGGCCTGCGGTGCTGCCAGCAGGTGATTCCTCTGCGCGCTGGCGCCCGGGAGGGGTCGTCCCCTCCCGGCGCAGAGCCCAATTTCCCGGCGGTCCTTCAGGGAATCCGCCGGCCAACGCGATCGCCACCACGTTAGTGTGGCATCAGCGCCCGAAACCGACAAGTGATTCCGGACAAGACTGGATCAAGGCTACTGGCTATGACGAGATAATGATCGAGCAACTACTATAGTACTTAGTGAATTGGTTGTCCCAACAAAGGCTTAAGCACAGTTATCTGGGCCGGCAGACGGCCGTCCGCCATGATGGGCGGCGTCTTTCCTGCCGTCTAACCCTGATCATTCACGCGGACGGATGGCTGGCTCTGGATGGCGGCTGAGCCGCTGTGCAGTTCGTGATTTTACGGTCTGGGTATGACGGTGGCCCGGCTGACGGGCCGGGGCCGGGGGTTCCACAGGCCCCGGGGGTTCT
>WNFE01000980.1_pt1 | contig 21715 bp, 17 predicted proteins | sample 5400451 | NCBI WGS metagenome assembly WNFE01 (sample SAMN13153344, study PRJNA577476) | soil metagenome | isolation source: 200 cm saprolite under Douglas fir tree site 2 hole 2 | place: USA:California | collected 2015-04-18
CGGCGTTGGCTGGGCGCTGATCGGCCGCGAACCCGGCCACAGTTTTCAGCCGCCGTTCAGCGCCATTGACAGAGATTATCCTGGCTGGCATCCCGCTGGCTCCGTTACAGCATTGTCGAAGCAAGCGGCCAGGAAAGACGCGGACCAGAAATGAAAGTCGATCAGCCCAAGTACAAAACTTCTGACGCCGTCGATTTCGTGATCGTCGGTTCTGGCGCCGCCGGTGGCATTCTGGCCAAAGAACTTTCCAGCAACGGCTTCAGTGTCGTGGTGCTCGAACAAGGCCCCTACCTCCACGAAAAGGATTTTTCCCACGACGAAATCAAAGTTCTGGGGGAAGATCAGCTCACTAATCACCCCAAGCTGCAACCCAACACTTTCCGCAAAACCCCGCAGGATAAAGCCAAGCCGCAGCGCGCTCTGGTTTACGGCCGCGCCGTCGGCGGTACCAGCAATCACTTCACCGCGAATTTCTGGCGTTTCCACGAAATCGATTTTAAGGAACGCAGCAAAATCGGCCAGGTTGCCGGGTCCACTCTCACCGACTGGCCCATTTCTTACGCGGACCTCGAACCCTACTACACCAAGGTCGAATGGGAAGTTGGCGTTTCCGGACTGGCCGGCGCCAGCCCGTTCGATCCGCCGCGCTCCAAGCCCTATCCCATGCCGCCGCTGCCGGTGAAATCCAACGGCGTTATTTTTGAACGAGCGGCGCGCAAACTCGGATGGAATCCGTTTCCTGCGCCGATGGCCATTCTTTCGCAGCCACGCGCTGGGCGCAGTGCCTGCATCAATTGTGGCTTCTGCCTGGCTTTCGGTTGCGAAGTTGGCGCCAAATCCAGCTCGCTGGCCAGTATGATTCCGCTCGCCGAACGTTCCGGCAAATGCGAAATTCGTCCCAACAGCTACGTGCACAAAATTGAGATCGACGAGCGCGGCCGCGCGACTGGCGCAGTCTATTTCGACGAAAAGAAAAATGTGCATCTGCAGCGCGCCAAAGCCGTCATTCTCTCCGCCAACGGAGCGGAAACGCCGCGTCTGTTGCTGCTTTCCGCTTCCAATAAGTTTCCTAACGGTCTCGCCAACTCCAGCGGTTACGTCGGCAAGAATCTGATGTTCAACACCAGCGCCGTCTCGGTCGGTGTTTTCGAAGAGCAAACCAACGACTACAAAGGCTACGCTGTCAGCCGCATCCTGCACGATTTTTATGAACTGGACGCGCAAAAAGTCGGCTTTTACGGTGGTGGCGGGCTCGATGCCCGTTTTGATCTGACCCCGATTGGATTCGGCATCGGGGGACTTCCGCCGGGCACGCCGCGTTGGGGAAAAGATTTCAAGGCGGCTCTCGCGCACAACTGGACGCGCACTTTTTGAAATTTTCGGCCACGGAACTTCGTTACCCGTGGAAAACAATAGTTTCTCCGTCGATCCCGATGTGAAAGACGCCTGGGGACTTCCCGCGCTTCGCCTCACTTACAAGGATCATCCCGACGATCTGAAGTTGGCGCACTGGTTGGCAGCCCGTTCGATGGAACTGCTCGACGCCGCCAACGCCAAACAAAAATGGACTTTCCCCATCGACGAACAACAATTCGGCGTGCACCTTCTCGGCACCTGCCGCATGGGCGAAGATCCCAAGACTTCCATCATTAATCCCGATCACCAGACCCACGACGTAAAAAATCTGTTCCTGTGCGACGGCAGCAGCCTGGTCACTTCCGGACGCGGCCAACCCACTATGACCATCATGGCGTTGGCCTTCCGCGCCGCCGACCGCATCATGGCCCTGGCCAAGCGCGGCGAACTTGGCGCCTAACTCGCACCTATGTCTTTGTAACAGCGACTTTAAATCGCCGTCTTGCCTTTTCCCGTAGGCGCACGACATATCGTGCCCTCTGCTCCACGAATCTTTCGTGCCTCTGCCGAAGAAATCCTTCGCGCCCAAAACATTTGCATAACCAATCCGTGCCGTCTGCACTCTAAATCATTTTCCTGGTAGTTCCGCGCTTGCGGTGCTCCCAAATTCTTGTTTGTCTGCAAGGAGGCATTTACATGAGTGAAGCTGCTCGTTCGATTTCCACCACATTTCCGGCAAAGGCTTTTGCCGCGCATGATCCGTCTTCCCCCCTGTCGGCTCATACCATCGCTCGGCGCTCGCCGCGTCCTCAGGACGTGCAAATCGAAGTTTTGTTTTGCGGTGTCTGCCATTCCGATCTGCATCAAGTGCGCAACGAGTGGAAAGAAGTTATGCCCACCGTGTATCCCTGTGTTCCCGGCCATGAAATTGTGGGCCGCGTCGTCAAGGTAGGCAGGGCCGTAAAGAAGTTCAAGGAAGGTGACATCGCCGCGGTTGGTTGTATGGTCGATTCCTGCCGCGTCTGCGCCAGTTGCCTCGCCGGCGAAGAACAGTACTGCGAGAATTTCCCCACTCTCACCTACAACGGTGAAGACAAAATTCTCGGCGGCGTCACCTATGGCGGCTACTCCGATAGCATTGTCGTTGACGAAGCCTACGTCCTCCGCGTTTCCAACAAACTCGATCCTGCCGGCACCGCCCCCCTGCTCTGCGCAGGCATCACTACTTATTCGCCGTTACGTCACTGGAAAGTTGGCAAAGGACAAAAGGTCGGCATTGTCGGCCTCGGCGGATTGGGACACATGGGCGTCAAATTTGCTCATGCTCTCGGCGCCCACGTTGTTCTTTTCACCACTTCCGCAAACAAAACCGCCGACGCGCTCCGCCTCGGCGCGGACGAAGTCGTCATTTCGAAAAATCCGGAGGAGGTAAACAAGCACGCTGGCAGCTTCAATTTCATTCTGGACGCGGTGTCCGCCGCTCACGACGTGAACTCCTACCTCAGCCTGCTCAAGCGCGACGGCACCATGACCCTTGTCGGTGCTCCGGAGAAGCCTTTCCCAGTTTCCGCTTTCAATTTGATTATGGGGCGCCATAGCCTCTCCGGCTCCGCTATTGGTGGCATTCGCGAGACCCAGGAGATGCTCGATTTCTGCGCCGAACAGGGCATCACGGCGGACATCGAAAAAATCCGCATCCAGCAAATCAACGACGCCTACGCCCGGCTCCTTAAGAGCGACGTAAAATACCGCTTCGTCATTGACATGGCCTCGCTGCAGTAACTGCAGCAACAAGCCTGGTGGGCTGTAAGCGAGTTCGCTCTTGTAGCGGCCACCTTGTTACCCCGCGCTCGCGCGGCAGGTAGCCATCTTCAGCGTTCGCAATCCTGGAGCCCGGCGGTTTCGCGCGACGTGCCAAACGCAGCAAAGTCGGTACGTAAGGGCGTGCGAGCGTCCCACGGAAGATTATCTGCCTCCGCCAAGCTCCAGGATCGGAGCGCCCGATCGGTTGGCACGATTGGCGCCGTCGATTCCCGTGGGCCGCGCGGGCAAACCGGAGGAAGTGGCGGAGGCGGTCCTGCGTTGTCCGGTGCAATCTCCGTCCGTGGGTAGTAGTGCGTGCGCCCCCGGAGCTGCCGGTCGGAGTTGACCATCTCCCAGTTCTCGCCGCCGTCGTCGGAACGCCACAGCTGCCCGAGTTGCCCGGGGCTATTCAGTTGCGGGACGCCATCGCCGGTTTTGATCTCCGCGTACACGCGGTTGGAATCTTTCTTGGCCACGCGTACGTGGTAGGCCATGCCCCTCCAGGCGTTCCAGGTGATGCCGCCATCTGTCGACTTGAACAAGCCGCTACCTGCACCGCCGCTGGTGCGGCCCCAAGTGTGAATCTCGATCTGCCACATTCCGGCATATAGGATTCGAGGATTGTTGGGATCCATTCCCATGTCGGAGCAGCCCGTGTTCTCATCCACGAAGAGCACCTTTTCCCAGGTCTTTCCGCCATCGGCGGTGCGGAAAAAGCTCAGCGCGCACGCCAGCACGACATCTGGATTGTTTGCGTCCTTTGATACACTCTTCGGGGTGAAGCCGCGAGGGACTCGATGAATCGGACCGCTCGCAAATCATTTCTTGTTACATCTGCTCTTGTCGTTGCGCTGGCTGCTGCGCTTCTGGCCGTACACGCGCAGAATCCCACGCAGGCAAGCGCTCCGCAAACTGGCGCGCCGGCGGCTCCCAAGACCGCGTCGCAGCAATTCAAGAATATTCAGGTGCTTAAAGATGTTCCCGCCGACCAGCTGGTCCCAGCGATGCAATTTATCACCGCATCGCTCGGCGTCGATTGCGAATACTGCCACGTCGAACACGCTTTCGATAAAGACGACAAAAAGCCCAAAGTGCTGGCGCGCAAAATGATGGAAATGATGATCACCATCAATAACGAAAATTTCGAAAGCCATCGCATGGTCACCTGCTACACCTGCCACCAGGGCGGCGCGCATCCGGTAAGCATTCCGGTGATTGCCGAGCACGAGAAAACGCCGGACATGATGGAAGGTAGCGTGACGTCTGCCACCGGCAATCCCGCGGCGGAATCGCTGCTAGATCGATATCTCGCTGCGGTCGGCGGAGCCGACGCGTTGAGAAAGATCAAGAGCCGCATTGCGAAGGGAACTGTCACCGCATTCGGCGATCAGCATATGCCCATCGATATTTATTCCAAGGCGCCAGACATGCGCGTTTCCGTCATGCATATGAAGGAAGGCGAAAGCGTCACCGCATACAACGGAAAAGTTGGCTGGCTCAGCGTACCTGGCCGCGTGCACATGATGAACGTGCAAGAATCGTTCGGCGCGCGCATGGACTCTGACTCCGCATTCGCCGCCAGCGTGAAATCCCTCTATTCAAAATGGGAAACGCTGCCCGGTGAAAAAGTCGACGGCCACGACACCTGGTTGTTGGTCGGCCACAACGAGGGTCAGCCGCCGTTGAGACTTTACTTGGATCAGAAATCCAACCTGCTGGTTCGCCTGATTCGTTATACGGATTCGCCGCTCGGCTACAATCCCACGCAGATCGACTACGACGACTACCGCCCGGCTGACGGCGTAAAGACGCCGTACCGCTGGACGATTGCCCGTCCCGGAAACCGTTTCACTGTCCAGGTCGATGACCTGAAGCAAAACGTTCCAATCGACGACGCCAAGTTCATTCCGCCCCCACCCACTCCTCCGCCGCCTCCGCCTGCACACTAACGACTGGTAGCTGCAACGTTTCTCTCTCTTGTCTTTGTAGCGGCCCCGCTGCGGCGCCTCTCCTCTTGACAATCAAAATAAGACGCGTATTCTTCCTCTTGATCCTCAAGAGGAGCGCGTTTATGGCCGACAAGTCGAGTGATCTCGTGCAAGGCACCCTGGATATGCTCATTCTGAAAACGCTGGATCTCGAACCCATGCATGGATACGGAATCTCTGCCCGTATAGAACAGATGAGCAAAGGCGTTTTCCGCGTCAACGCGGGTTCGTTGTTTGTCGCATTTCAGCGGCTACAACGCGCGGGACTGATCAAAGGCGAATGGAAGGCCACGGAAAATAGCCGCCGGGCAAAGTACTACGTCTTAACGGAGCAGGGCCGAAAAAGGCTGGACAACGAAACCCGCGAATGGGGAAGGCAAGTGGCCGCGATCGCCAGAATTCTGGAGGCATCGTAGGGCCATGCCTACTCTGCGAACCATAGCGGACGGGCTCCGGTCGCTGTTCCGAAAGCAACGCGTCGACACAGAATTGGACGAGAGCTACGCAGCTTCCTGGAGATGGCAGCCGAAAAAAAGATGAAGCAGGGTGCGAGCCGCGAGGAAGCGCTTCGAGCGGTGCACCTGGAACACGGAAACCTCGAAGCCGCGAAGCAAGTCGTCCGCGATGCCCGCAGTCCTTTTTGGAAACGTGCTGGCGGGACCTGCGATTCGCTCTTCGCACGTTGCGCAAGTCTCTGGGCTTCACGGCCGTCGCTGTACTCGCCTTGCCGCTGGGCATTGGTGCGAACACCGCGATTTTCACACTCATTGCTGCGGTCATGTTGAAGTCGCTGCCGGTACCCAACCCCACCCAGCTCTACCGCCTCGGCGACAACAACAATTGCTGCGTGATGACTGGCACTCAAAACGAGGGCAGCTTCGTTCTTTACTCTTACCCGCTCTACGAGGATCTTCGCGATCACACGGCCGACTTCACCGACCTCGCTGCCTTTGAGTCCCACTTGTCGGATTTGAGTGTTCGTCACGAAGCCGGCTGGTTCGGCGATCGCTCTTCAGCGGTTCAGAAAACTCTGGTGATTGCGCAAGTCGCATTCTCGAGTGTGCTCTTGATTGGAGCTGGTCTGGTCACGCAAAGTCTGCGCAATCTCGAACAGCAGCATTTCGGGTTTGTAACCGAAGGGCGCCTGATCGTGAATATCGCTCCAGCACTGGCCGGCTACACGCCAGATAAGCTCGATGGGCTTTATCAGCGGCCGGAAAAATCAAACTTGATACGCGGCGTTCGCGTGCCACGAACAGCTCGACGAAGTACACTCCTACCGGCAGTTCCGACAGCACAGTTCGATAGATTTCCCGATCGGCGATCATTTTCGGCCGTGGCTTTGACGAATATCGGCGCAGGCAGTAAGGGCATGTCTCATGCCAAGAAAGCGTGGCGCATGTCGTTTGTTTTCACCGCGGAAAACCGGTCCCAATTCAATTTGGTACGGCCGGATGCGGTTGGTTTCCAACTTGGAACGCATGCCAATTCATTTGGCAAGCCCGCGCAAGTCTGGCAAATGAATTCTGGGACATAGAGTTAGACCCTCTCCTACGCGGTATGCGAAGATGAGGCTGCGCTAAGCGACTCAAAATTGGGGCGTCATGCCATCTTGGCAAGTCTTCGCGTCTGATTTTTTCCTCCGTACGATTGCAAGTCAGGCGATATGCATGTCGCTGCTTCTCGTCTCTGCGCTCGCCCAGCAGGTTCCTGCAGAAAAGCGGAATACTCCGGAACAGCAGAGCGGAACGAGTACTGCGGGCGCGCACGCACCAGTGAAAGACGCCCTTTCACGACCGATCACTGCCGGTGGTTTTGTGGACGGAGCGCCGGTGGTTTTCGTTGACATTACCCACGCGGCTGGCCTCGACAAATTCCATCATCGTTCAGGTGGTCCCGAAAAAAGGACCATTCTGGAGACTCCCGGCTCTGGCGTGGCGCTGCTCGATTATGATAACGACGGCTGGCTGGATATTTATCTGTTGAATGGATCAACGTTTCCCGCGCTCCAGGGCAAAGAAGCCCCGCCACGCGCGATGCTTCTGCACAACAACCATGACGGGACATTCACCGACGTGACAGAGAGAGCCGGCGTTGCGAATGAACGGTGGGGTTTCGGCGTCGCGGTCGGAGATTTCGACAATGACGGTTGGCCGGATATTTACGTATCGAACTTTGGCAAGAATCGTTTGTATCACAACAATCACGACGGCACATTCACCGATGTTGCGGAAAAGGCTGGCGTAACCCTCGGCGGCTGGTCGACTGGCGCGACCTGGGGCGACTACGATCACGATGGCTTTCTCGATCTTTTTGTGCCGGGTTATGCGAAGTTCGATCCCGACCATCCCCCGATCGCAGGCGAAGGCGGTCTGCCGGCTGGTTTTTGCCAATTTCGCGGAATCCCGGTGATGTGCGGGCCTCGCGGCCTACCGGGTGAGAGCGATCATCTATTCCATAACAATGGTAACGGGACATTTACGGACGCCAGCGCAAAAGCGGGAGTCGGCGACGCGAGAGGATACTACGGATTTTCGTCGGTATTCGTGGATGTGGATGATGACGGCTGGGTTGATCTGGTGGTTGCCAATGATTCCGTACCGAAATATCTGTACCGGAACAAACGCGACGGAACGTTTGAAGACATAAGCTACATCTCGGGATTTGCCTTGAATGACGATGGGCGTGAGCAAGCGGCGATGGGAATTGCAGTTGGCGATTACAATCGCGACGGCAAAGTTGATTTCTACATTACGAATTTTTCCGACGATTACAACACGCTGTACCGGAACGACGGCGATGCGTCGTTCACTGACGTCAGCTTTCGAGCGGGAATCGCGACGCTGACCATTCCGTTTCTCGGCTGGGGAACCGGTTTCCTAGACTACGACAACGATGGACTGCTGGACATTTTCGTTGCCAACGGACACGTGTATCCGGGCGTTGATAAACAGGATTGGGGCACAACCTGGGCGCAGCGGCCGCTACTGCTGCGCAATCTGGATGGATCGAAATTTGCCGAGGTGCCGGCCGCGACTGGAAGCGGTTTAGCAGTGGTTGTTTCCGCGCGGGGAGCGGCGTTCGGCGATCTGTTTAACGATGGTCACATCGACGTGGTGCTCAACAACATGGATTCGACGCCAACACTGTTGCGGAATGTTGTCAAGAATTCGAATCACTGGATTACCTTGAAACTCGAAGGAGGCCCCAAGAGTCCCCACGATGCGATTGGCGCCAAAGCGTTGGTCACTGCCGGAGGAGTACGGCAACGAGGCGATGTCTTTAGCGGCGGAAGCTATGGATCGAGTTCCGATCAACGCCTGCACTTTGGCCTGGGAGCGGCGGCGAAAGTGGACAAGGTCGAGATTCAATGGCCGAGCGGAACGAAAGAAGAGGTCACAATTCCGGCGGTGGACCGCATCTACATGGTAAGAGAAGGAAAGGGAATTGTTGCGCCGTGATGAGGCGGCCGAAACTCGAGCTCTATCATTACCGCTGTCGCAAATTAGTTTTCTGGCCCGCAGTCGCGGTTCTGGGGATGCTGCACGTAGTCCCCCCGGAGCTCGACGCCAGACAACGGCAGACCCCAAACACTGCCGCGCAGTCTTCGCAAACCCCCGGCGATTTCGTCGACATAACAGACCATTCGGGAGTTCACTTCAAACATCAAGCGTCGCACACGGCAAAAAAGTATTTGCCGGAAACCATGGGGGCGGGCGTGGCGATTTTCGACTACGACAATGACGGCCGTCTGGATATTTTCCTGGTCAACGGTGCACCGCTGAGCGATCCGACGTCGAAGGGAACGATTCCACAAAAAACGGATGCGAAGTATTGGAACCGCCTTTATCACCAAAAGCCAGACGGCGCCTTCGAGGACGTGACGGAAAAGGCGGGTCTGCAGGGGACGGGATATGGGATGGGAGTGGCCGTCGGAGACTACGACAATGACGGCTATGAAGACTTGTATGTTACCGCATACGGTGGCAACAAGCTCTACCACAACAACGGCGATGGAACTTTTACCGATGTAACAGCCAAAGCCGGAGTGGGAGGTAGCGGATGGTCAACAAGCGCAGCCTGGGTTGATCTGGATGGCGATGGCTTTCTGGATTTGGTGGTGTTGCGATATCTGAAGTGGGATTTCGAAGATGTCTGGTGCGGCGATCACAAGGAAGGTTGGCGCGCGTACTGTCATCCAGACTTGTTCAATCCAGTCGCTCCGCTGGTGTATCACAACAACGGTAATGGAACGTTTACGGAAGTCAGCGAGAAAATCGGGATGGGCAAACCCGGGAAGGGACTAGGGATCGCAATCGCCGACTACAACCACGATGGACATATCGACGTGTTCATCGCGAACGACTCGATGGTCCAGTTTCTGTACCATAATAAGGGCGATGGATCTTTCGAAGAAGTTGGTCTGGTGTCGGAAGCTGCTGTGGACGTTGACGGGCGGACATATGCGGGCATGGGCGTGGATTTTGCCGACTACAATAATGATGGCTGGCCGGATTTAGTGGTAACGGATCTCGCAAACCAACGATATGCGCTGTATCAGAATAATGGAGACGGGTCGTTTACCTACGCGAGCACGACGTCGGGTATCAGTCGAATGACGATGACGCATTCGGGGTGGGGTGTTCGTTTGTTCGATTACGACAATGACGGCTGGAAGGATCTGCTCATCGCGCAGGGCCATGATCTCGACACAATCGAATTGAACTTTCCGAATCTTCGGTATCGAGAACCGATGCTGCTGGCGCGGAACACGGGAAAGGGCTTTGTTGACGTGTCCACGAAATCGGGAAGCGTGTTTCAACAATCGTGGGTCGCGCGAGGCCTGGCGATCGGTGATCTTGATAACGATGGACGCCTGGACGCTGTGGTCACCACGAACGATGGACCGGCATACGTTTTGCACAATGAGACAGCCACGGAAAATCATTGGATGCTGCTTAAGCTGGTCGGGCATAAGAGCAACCGCGATGCGATTGGCGCGCGAGTAGAATTAACCGGCACCCGCGGTTCGCAATTTGCAACTGTGAGCACTTCCGGCAGCTACCTTTCATCCAGCGATAAGCGGGTCCACTTCGGCTTGGGAGCGGATAACACGGTGCAGGAAATCGAAATTCACTGGCCGAGCGGAATCGTTCAATTCATCAAGAACGTGCAGGGCGATCAGATTTTGCAAATCGACGAACCCGCGCAAACAGATTCGCCGAAAACACCCAGAAAATAATGCCGGCGCGCCAGTCCTATCTGCGATATGGGTTTTACTGTGTGGCGATCGCTATCTTGATTTGTCCGGCGTCCAGCAAAGCGCAATCGCTGAGCGAATATGACCGCGCGGTGGCGAGCTTCGCTGCGAAAGACTACCGATCCGCGGCTGCCAAGTTCGCACAGATCGAGACCGCGTCGCCCGGGTCTACGGATGCGCTTCTGTATGAAGCAAAGTGTCTGATTCAACTGCAAGAGTTTCCCGCCGCGGACGCAGCGCTGCGAGGCTACATTGGGAATCATCCGGAATCGCAGGACGCGCTTTATCTGCTGGGATTCGTATTGCATCGCGAAAATAAACCCAAGGAATCACTCGAAATCTATACCAAAGCCGCGGCCACGCACACACCCACCGGCGATGACCTGAAGATCGTCGGGCTGAATTATGTTTTGTTGAACGACTACGCGGACGCGATCAAGTGGTTTGAAAAAGCCGTTGAATTTGAGCCCAGGAACAGCGACGCATGGTATTACCTGGGTCGGGCCTATTACTCGCAAACTCGAGTGCCGGACGCCAAGAATGCTTTCCTGACTGTTCTGAAGCTGGAGCCGTATCACTCCAAAGCAGAAAATAATCTGGGATTGATCTTTGAATCCGAAGCGAAGCCAGATGAAGCCTTAGTTGCTTACCGCAACGCAATCAACTGGCAGGAGCATAGCCCGACGCCGAGCGAACAGCCGTACCTGAATCTTGGAAGCTTGCTTTTGGAACAAGGTAACGCGAGCGACGCATTGCAACCCTTGGAGAAGGCTGTTCAGATCGCTCCAAACAACGCCTCGTGCCATCTGAAACTAGGTTCCGCACGTCTACGGTTAGGCAAGTTGAAAGAAGCACAGCCAGAATTGGAAGAAGCGGTGCGACTGGAGCCAGAGAATGCGGCCGCACATTTTCAACTCGGGCGGTTATACAAACAGCTCAAGTTGACGGACCGCGCGAAGAAGGAATTCGACCGTGCAGGGGAAATCCAGAGCCGCGAGGCCCTGCCACATTCGCAGCCGAAGCAACCCTGATTTGGTGGTTTATTGCAACTCTTCCAAAGACAGCTGCAAGAAGTACTTCCCGCCGCCGCAATCAACTTATTTTATCGGGAGGGAGACCAGCGGAAGGTAGCGACGACACCTGGCTTGAGAATGGCCGAGGCGTAGGCACCTCTCCAAGAAATGTTGAACGGCGCGATTGAGCCGCTGCCGTTCAGGACTAGCAGAACGATCGAGCCGTCGGGATTCTGGAAAGCAACATCTTCCACGCTGCCCTGGCCGAAAGAGTTCGATTCGATGCGAAATGCTCCGGGCTGCACGAACTTGCTCGCATGGCCCAAGGCAGTGAAGTCCACAGTTTCGATTACCTGCGCCGGCGAAGCGGAATCGTTTACGGTGATTACGCCGCGACAGGTAGTGCAGCCGCCCAGATATGGCTCATGATTCTGATTTAGCGCCAGATTCCACAAGACCACGCTTTTTGCCCAGTTACGCGTCGCTCCGATAATCAGGCGCGTCTGGTCCTCAAGCAGCTTTCCTTTCTGCCAATCGCCTCCGGAACATTCTGTGAGCCAGATATCTTTGTCTGGAAAACGGTTGTGCAATTCAGTTTGTGCGGTGACGCTTCCGCCGTAGCAATGAATCGCGATGCCGTCCGCGGCCGAAGCGGCTTTGGGATCGCTCAAAACCTTGATCGGAAAATCGATCAGATCCCAATTGTGATCGAAGATCAGGATTTTGCTCTTGATACCGGCATCGTGGAATTGCGGACCCAGATGATCGCGTAAAAACACGGTCTGCTCAACCGCGGTCATTCCCAATCCAGGATAATTGTTGGGAATGTTGAGAGGTTCATTCTGAATGGTCACGGCGTATATTGGGATTCCGGCGGCTTGGTACGATTGGACAAATTTGACGAAGTACTTCGCGAGTGGCGCATACGCCACAGGCAACAACGAGCCTTGAATCATGGAGCCGGAAGTTTTCATCCAGCCCGGTGGACTCCACGGCGAAGCGATGATTTTCAGATTCGGATTCACGGCGAGCGTTTCGCGCAGGATCGGAATGATGTAGGCGCGGTCGCGGTCTATTGTAAATGTTTTGAGTTCGGGATCGGTCTCGCCCGCGGGAAGATCGTCATAACTGTAGTCGTCGATCGCAAAATCGCTTGCCCCCATTGGCTGTCGCAAAACGCTCAGGCCAATCCCCTTGGTGGGACTGAAGAGTTTCTCGAGCGCTTCTTTTCGTTGCAGATCGGTAAGCTTGTGTGAGAGCAGCCACGCGGACGAGTCGGTCAGTGAGGCGCCGAATCCATCCATTTGCTGATATTTTCTGGTGTCGTCGACGATGATGGTGAGCGAGGGTGAATGGACCGCCCCAAAATACAAAGCTGGTTTCTGCTGCAACGACTCGTGGAGATCATCCGAAGACTCGACAACCTCGATTCGAACCGTGTTTTGTCCTTCCGCGCGAGGCGCTTCACGCCCGGATTGTGCTCGCGAGCTAACGGCGACAAACGCGACGATTGCGCACAATGCTGATGTACGGCGCAAGACAAACATCGGGTTTTCCGTGAGCCAGGGCATTCCTCGTTTTCCTTGCCAACTATGGATTTTCCGGGGCGGGAGGCGGTTGCGCGGAGTTCGAATTCTGCTGTGCCTGATAGCGCTTTAAGGCTTTCGCTGAATTGTCCACCTCTTCGTCCTTGAGCTTCTGGAACGCTGCCATTGCTTTTTGTGCCTCATCAATTCGATGGAGCCGCCGATAGACGATGCCCAGCTGATACCAGGACTGCTCGACGACATCCGGGTCCGATCCAGCGGCGGAGGTAGCACGTTCGAAGTGCTGCGCGGCGGCGGCATCATTTCCAAGAAGCATTTCCGCCCTGCCGAGGTTATAGTCCGAATGTTGCAAGTCTGGCCTCACGCGCAACGCAGTTTCGATTAAAGATTTCCCGCGTGCCGGGTCGCCCTTCTCGATAGCAAGAACACCTAGTTTATATTGCGCAGTGACATTTTCCGGATCGATCTCCAGTTCCTTCAGATAAGCCTGCTCGGCTTCCTGCGTCTTCCCCGCCCAGCGATATTGCGTTCCCAACTCCTCATGTAGCCGCGGCTCGCTCGGAGCCAGTTTGATCGCCGCCTCATATTCGGCTATAGCATCCATATGGCGTTCGGCGCTGGCGTTGGCTTCCGCCAGAAGCTGGCGGACCCGCCACGATTTCGGATCCGCTTTGAACATCTTCGAGTAGCTCTTATTGGAGACGAAAAGATGTGCCCGGCCGCGATGATAAAGAATATCCACGTTGTCTGGAGCGAGCTGCGCCGCTTTGTCGAGCGCTGCGGCCGCGTCCTCGGGACGATCCATGGCCAGTTGAATAACGCCTTCCCACATCCACGCGGCGGAATCCTTGGGATACGAGCCGGTCTCCTTGCGCACCGCGGCGAGCGCTTGATCGAAGTGATTCTGCTTGTATCGGGCGACGGCAAGAAACAGATTTGCGCCGTGTAGGTGCGGCTTCAGAGTAAGCGCCCTCTCGAAGCTGGCGATAGCCTCATCCAGGCGTCCTTGTTCTTCGCGAACAAGCCCCAGATTGAAATGAGCTTCGGCAAACGATGGCACTGCCTTTGCAACCGCTGCAAACCCGTCACCTGCAGACTGCAGGTCTCCGTTCCGCATCGCCTGCGAAGCTTCTCGGAATTTTGCCGAGCTCTCCGGCTCGACCTGAGCGTGGGCCGGCGCAGTCACACAAAGTACAAGCACCACTACGGACAAACCCGCCAGGCGAACCGGGCTGCTCTTTGTGTGCAAATTCGCGCTCACGATGAAAGTCTATACCGGATTTCAATGACGTGCGAAGTGTTCGTCGAATGAAAATCCTCCTGCGCGGACATAAAACGCAGGAGGATTTTGAATGGCCATGTTAGCTGGCGTTTCAGAACTGGTACCGCAAAGTGATCTGAATCTGCCGAGCCGGATCGAGCACGCTGTGGTTTCCGCCGCCCGGCACACCAAATGTGCTACTGCCGGGATTGCCATCGATTCCGCCAAAAACATGGCGATTGAACGCGTTTGGAATGTCTAACTTGAAGATCAAGCTCTGGCTCTCGGTGATGTAAGTGCGTTTTATGATCGAAAAATCCTCGTTGACGTACCCGGGACTGCGAATATTGCCGAACGCCACGGGCAGATTTCCGAAGACATAACCTTGGGTGGCGACCAAGGCGGCAGACGTGTTCGGGTCCAAGAGAGCAGCGCAGTTGAAGAAATTATTTGTGCTTCTGGCAGTGAATGTCCCGTCGGTATTCCCTTTGCAGCCGCTGTTCGCGCCGAAGGGATTGAACGACGATGCGTTCGGGCTGATGAGCGGCACGCCGGGGATGATGCTGAATCGGTAGTTGCCGCCCGTGAAATTCGGAGAAGTTGCGAACTCGTTGATGACCACGGGAGACCCGTTCTGATAGCGATGCACACCGCCGACTTGCCATCCACCGAGAACCTTGCTGGCGACTCCATGATTGAAGTGCTTCTTGCCGGGGCCAGCCGGGAGTTCATAAAGGTAGCTGAGCACGAAGGTATGCGGAATGTCTTGAAAGCTCACACTCTTTTCGGCTTTCAAGTTGTAGGGGTTCTGAGCTCCGAAGACGTTGGAATTGAATCCTGTGAATGTCGGGAAGCTGCTGTCGGCATCGGTCAGAGTTTTGGAGAAAGTGTAGGACGCCAGAAGGTTTAAACCATTGCGGAAGCGCCGCTCGAGTTTTGCTTGCAGCGCGTTGTACGTGGACTGTCCGAGATTTTCCAGACAGCAATTGGTCCCGATGCTCTGGAATTGGGGATGTGGTCTCAGCAACTGGCCAACCAGGTCCTTTCCCGACGGACCATACAACGGCTCGAACCATGAGGGCACCGTCACGCCCAAGCTTGCCAAGGTAGCTTGGCCCTCAGGGCTTAGCACAGAATCGTTCAGCTTGGTACCGAGGGAAAGAAACTGTGGATTTATGGTGTTGACCTGCGCGAGGTTGGAATGCAGGCGCGTAGAATGCAATCCGACATATGCAACGCTGAGGATAAGGTCCGATGCCAATTGATGTTGGACTTCAAGGCTCCAGTTCTGCACCATGCCGGGCCTTCCGTAGTCGTGTGCCACGTAGTCTGGGAACCCGCCGTTGTTCAGGGTCGGGTCTTGGGCGTTGGATGGCGGCGCGAAATCAGGAAAACCCGTATCCAGCGATCCTTTGCCACCCACGAGGACAGGAGTGAACTTGTCCGGGGAAACGAAATCCGGTCGGGCAGACGTCCCGCTGGTAAGATTGTTGCCGAAATCCGAGTAAGTTAGCGCGGCATAATAAATGCTGTATCCGCCGCGCAAGACGGTGTTGTCAAACCAACCGAAGAGCTTTGAAGGAGCGTAAGCGAAGCCGACGCGTGGTCCAAAGTTCTTATAATAGGTATCGGCGCCAGTGGCACCGTTTCCGTAGATCATGGCGCCAAGAGTTCCCGGTGTTCCGGGATTGTTGGCGGTCAGATCGAGAACGGACTGTGCGCTATGAGCTTCGTGTCGCGGAGTTTCCACTTCATAACGCAGCCCAAGGTTTAGCGTCAAATTCTTGCGAAACTTGAAATCGTCCTGAACGTAACCGGCGTAGTAATTTGAACTCCAGCGTGGGAAAACGGAGTTGATCTGCAAGCTCTCTTCCTGAGGAACCCCGAGCAGGAAACTGGCGAACGGATCGCCCGTTTGGCTGTTGTTCGCCGTGTAGGCGGTCTGAAAATTCTGGAAGGTGTAGCTGGGAGATTGATTCGCCTGGCTCAGCCTGGAAAACTGGTAGGAGCGCCAATCGAATCCAAAGGTGAGCGTATGCCGGCCTTTCACCCATGAAAGGCCGTCGGCAACAATGAGGCCGTTGGGGAGATTGCCGTCGTCGTTCGCCGTGCTCAGCCCCTGATACCCAATAGCAAGCGGGCTGCCCTGAAAACCGAATTGCGGGAAGACAGGGCCGCTGGCGCCGGAAATGCCGAGGACAGAATTCCACTCCGGCCCCGTGACGCTCTCGCCCTTGCTGAAATTGTTGAGGCGATTGAGGCCGATATTGAAGTGGTTGACCATCGTGGAACTGATGGTGCGGTCCCAGCCGAAGCGGGTGTAGTGCGTAAAGTTGGAATTGAAGAAGTTCGGGTCCAGAGGGGGAGGAAGGGACGGCGTACCGTTCAGAACTTCCTGGTCGCGGCTACTATAGGAAAAGAAGAATTTGTTGTTGGTGCCCCAGTTCTGGTCAATCCGGAACGTCATGGTCGTGTCCCGGATAGGCTTGCTCGTTGTAAAAAGGAAGTTGTTGACCAGCCCATTCTGTTGACCCGGAAGATTTGGATGAACGTCAAGAAAGGTCAAGACCTTCTGCGCAACGGAACTAAGCGGGGTGGTGATTTTGTTGCCGGGGAAGGCGATGCGCCCCCCTACGAAACCAGTGGGGCATGAAGTGGTGGAAGGGTCAAAAATCTGGCCGGTCAAGACAGGAGAATTGTCACAGGGATTGACTGCCCCGGTTGGCGCACCGAGAAGCGCGGAGAAATCGCCGGTGCGTTCAGCGTCGGTTGGCAGAGTGGTGACATTGGTCGTGCCCTGATTGTTCCGGTATTGCTCCCAGGAAAAGAAAAAGAATGTTTTGTCGTGACCGTTGTAAAGCTTGGGGACTCGCACCGGGCCGCCGAGGCTGCCGCCAAAGTCGTTTTGATGGTCACGCGGCTTGGGTGCCCCATGAAAATTATTGGTCCACGAATTTGCATCGAGTTTATCGTTGCGTAGCAGATCAAATGCCGTTCCATGATAGGAATTGGTGCCTGATTTTGTGGAGAAGCTCTGAACTCCACCGGAAGTCCGGCCGTAAGCGGCGGAGTACGTCGAGGTTGAGACTTTGAATTCGCTGATCGCTTCGACGGACGGTGCATTCTGATCGAAGGCCGACCCGCTATCCGGACGCGCGGTGCTTGCGCCGTCGAGCAAGACTTCGGTGCTGAAGTTTTGTCCCCCAGCGATTTTCGACTCAAAAATACCGGAAGACGACGAATCGCTGTTCGTCCCCGGACCCGCCGTACCTGGTGTCAGGAACACGAACGACTGCACGGAACGCAGGAAGCTCTGCCCGTTTGCATTCAGCGCCAGAGGCAAATCTTGAATTTGGCGAGTGCTGACGACCGTGCCGATCTCGGAGTTTTCTGTTTGCAGGGACGGCGCGTCTGCGAGGACCGTCAGGGTCTCCTTTACGTCTCCAGCCTCCAACGCATATTCGAGTGAGGAGGTCGAGTTGACCTGTACGACTACGCCAGTCTTCTCCGCTGTCTTGAAACCGCTTGCCTTGGCAGAAACCCGGTAAACGCCAAGGCGCACGTCTGTAATATGGAATCCGCCGGTTGGCCCCGTCAGTGAAGTGTAGACTGTTCCGGTTTCTTGCCCAATCGCCGTGACCTCCGCGCCTTCAACGGCACCACCGCTGGAATCCAGCACCGTTCCCGCGATGGCGCCGCGGTCGGATTGACCGTGGGCTGCTAATCCGGACAATGCAAACAGAAGAGTGAAAGAAAGAATTCTCAGCAAGGACAGATTGAAGCGCATATCCCCCCCAAACTTTACTAACCCCTCGAGCGAATCTGGTACAAAACCGGCATTACACTCAAGAACCGCGGCCTAGTTCTAAGCTGGACGCAGGGTTTCCGGTCGTTCGCTACATTGACGGCAAAGTCGCCTGAATTTTTCGAAGGTTCCGTTCGCCACTGGAGGCGCGGAGAAACCATCGAAGACATTGGCAAGCTTGGATCTTTGCCAGCAGCCCCTTGTTTGTCGCAATTTCCTACATCCAAGATGTTGTTGTCAAGCATTAAAAAAACAGATACCGTCAAGACAATCGATTGTCTTGGTGATTTCTGAGCCTGAATGCTATATATCGCCGCGGCGGCGACGCGATCGGAAATCTCAAGTTAGCTCTGAAATCGTAGTTCGCGTTATCCTTATGGAAATTTCGAGCGACAAATCGAATGATCCCGGCCGCAGGAGAGCTGAGTCCGGTATGACGTTGCGAAAAAAAGACCGGGAGTCACGTCAAAAGCCCGTCAGCTTAAAAATTCTCGCGGATTACTTGGGCCTCTGTCCGGCCACGGTATCCGTTGTACTAAATAATGTGCCGGGCCGTTCGATTCCTCCCGAGACGCGTGACCGTGTGCGCGCCGCCGCTCAGAAGTTCAACTATCAGCCAAGCCTGTTGGCGCGCTCGCTGCGAAAGCAACGCACCTTCACCGTGGGCGTGCTGGTTCCGGAATTGAGTGATGGCTACCACACGCTGGTGATGAGTGGCATCGGCGACCACCTGATGAGTGAAGGCTACTTTTATTTCAGCGCGCAGCATCGCCACAAGGCGGACATGGTCGAAGAATATCCGCGGCTACTGGTGGGACGCGGCGCTGAAGGCATCATTGCGATCGATACGCTGCTCCAACACGAAATGCCGATTCCGATCGTGGCCGTCGCCGGACACCGGAAAATTACGGGCGTCACGAATGTCACTCTCGATCACCGGCGGGCGGCGGAGCTGACGCTTCGTCACTTGCATCAGTTGGGCCACCGGCAAATCGCGTTCATGCGGGGACAATCGTTCAGTTCGGACTCGGATGACCGCTGGCGGAGTCTGCTCGCGGTCGCTAAGGAACTTGACATCGAGATTCGTCCAGAATTGACAATCCAACTGGAACGGGATTTAACGTCGCCCGAACTTGGCTATCCGGTGGTTCAGGAATTATTGCAGAACCGCCGCGCGTTCACGGCGATCGTGTCGTTCAACGACATCGCCGCCATCGGAGCAATACGCGCGCTAAGTGATGCAAATCTTCGCGTGCCAGACGATGTTTCCGTGATCGGGTTTGACGACATTCAGGTGGCGGCGTATCACAATCCGCGGCTCACTACCATCCGTCAGCCACTGCGTGACATGGGAGAAACCGCTGCGCGCATCCTGCTGCAGCGCATTCAAGGCTTCAAAGACTATCCCATTGAATTCGCGGTGCCTCCGGAATTGATCATCCGTGAAACCACGGCGCCGCCAAATGCCAGAGCTCTACGGCGGCGTGTTCGGCGTTAGGTTTGATCGACAACATACGATTGTTGTTGTGTTCAAAAATTGACTTCGTCAAATTTTCCGTGTGTCCAACATAGAATCGGCCAGACGCTTTGCTGCGGAGGATGTACGAGAAAGAGGGCATTGCGGTTTGGGGGCGACGGTGCGTGGTCTGCGTCGAAGCTGGGTGGATGACGCTCGGACTAAGCGCGAAATTCTTCCCGCGCGCGCGTACAACGCTTGCGGATGAGGCCTGCGACCTCGTGAGAGACCTTCTCTGTGATGTTTATTTTGTCTAGAGCTTCGATCGCAGCTGTGGCCAACTCGGGAACTCGGCGGCGGACAAGCGGTTTAGCAAGGCGCGCATCCCCCGCCAGTTGCTCGAAATCCTTTGGTGTGACTTTATCCGGCACGTGAAAGGGAGATGGCCATGCGCAGCACCCTGGGAGCGACGCGCACCCGGTTGATCCGTCAACTTCTTGTGGAAAGTTTCGTGCTCGCCGCTGCGGCTTCTCTCGTAGGTTGCGCCTTGGCCTATTCCAGTTTGAGAGTCGTGCAGACGCTGATCCCCGCAGGCATGATTCCAGAGGAAACGTTGATTCGCATGAATGCACCGGTCCTCTTTCTCTCCCTGGGTATCACGGTCATTGTCACGTTCCTTTGTGGTCTCGCGCCCGCGTTCTATGTCGGGCGAGGCGACTTGCAGCCGCGCCTCGCCGGAAGCGGCAATGGCTGCGGAGATCATTCTCGTCGCGGCAAGCTTCGCGCCGGTCTGGTGATCACCGAAGTAGCGCTCTCGATCGTTCTGCTCATCGCCGCGGGACTCGTGATGCGCAGCTTCCTCATCCTCACGCGCGTCGATCTCGGCTTCAGCCCCAGGAATATCCTCTACTTTCGACTCTCTCTTCCGACAACGTACGACCATTCCAGGGAAAAACAGAAACATGCTGACACATCAGCTTCTCGACCGCCTTCGAGCGCTGCCGGGCGTGACGTCCGTTGCTGAAACCAGCTGCAACCTCCGCTGACGTATGACTGGAGCGAACCCATAATCCCCGGTAAGCCTCACGCCGAGCGTTGGGAAGACTCGATTTGGAATCTGTAGCGCAGGTTACTTCCAAACTCTGGGACTGCCATTGCTTCGCGGCCGATTCTTCTCCGAAGACGATGTAAACGCGCAGCGGTGCCTCATGGTCGTCAGTCAAACGTTTGTTCGACAGTATTTTCCGGCCGAAGATCCTCTCGGCCAAAAGGTCAAATTACAGGTTCTCGACCGTCCATTTCTCGACGCCAATTCTAAAACACCACACTCAAAGCGGCTACGTCACCTTTGGGTAGGGATTAGGAATGCTGCTGGTATTCTTTCATCGAACGTCGCAAGAATTGCGCTCTTCGCCTTGGCGAGTTGTACTAGATGACCGTCGGTAGTTTGCTTTGCAGTCTTGACCCAAGCTGGAATGTGCGAGACATCGTGATCGTCGGGGATGAAAGTGAACTTCAGGGAATTTCCTGTTTTAAGGCGGAGTAATAGGGTGCGTGCGTGGGCGATGGTGAATCCATACTGCGGTGCCTGTGCGAGGACCCGGACGAAGCCAAGTTCCGTAATCGAACAAGTTGCCAGTTCCGGAACTCCCTTTGAGGCCAGAGTGTGCACCCAGCTAGCGACGCGCTCGTGGAATTCGTGCTGGAGGAAACCCAACGCAACAAGAACATTCACGTCGAGGAGATACTTCATGGGAAGTCGGATAAAATCTCATAGACCTGTTTGCTGCTCAAGAGTTGAGCGTCTGGACCCGCACTCAGAACCGGAAGGCCGGTAATGGGGTCAACGACAATACTTACTTTCCGTGAGCGCGCGCTTCGTGGCGTCAACACAATGCGCCCACCCTCCACCTTTGCGTCGAGTGGGTCTCCGGTCCGGAGGCCCAGTTTTCGGCGAATCGGACCGGGAAGAACGACCTGACCTTTCGTTGAAATCTTGGTTTCCATGGTAAGACAATCTTACCCTATTCCGTCTCCGGCAACAACCTCCAGAGTGACGGGCAAACAGGAAGGAACCAAATTACTTTTAGTTTGCGGACAATTTACCCGGAGCGCGGCATGGCTGCCAGAAATTCATTCAATCTTGGAGAAGAACCTGACCGCAGGCAAGGCAAAACCAATGCAGTGCTCACTCCTTGTCGCCAAACATGGGAAGGCCGCTCTTCG
>WNFE01000864.1_pt1 | contig 21690 bp, 18 predicted proteins | sample 5400451 | NCBI WGS metagenome assembly WNFE01 (sample SAMN13153344, study PRJNA577476) | soil metagenome | isolation source: 200 cm saprolite under Douglas fir tree site 2 hole 2 | place: USA:California | collected 2015-04-18
CATTCTCATTGCTGCAATCTTGTCGGCCGCGACCCTAACCGTCGCGCTTTCAATCGCCGGCAAGCTTACAGCTGTTCCCAGCGATCTCTTCAGCTTGACGTTCCGCTTGCTGGATTGACCGTCTAACCCGCGGTCGCCGCGCTGCTTTGCCGCGGAATATTTCATTAACCAGGTCGTCAGATAACTTGGATCATGCCGGATTCAAATACGCTGGATGCATATGATTGCAGCTTTCGGATTAAACATTGATGCAGAGGTTCTCCGCTACTCTCCCCGGCGCGCTAGAGGGGAGGCAAGGTAGTGGAGCTCTCCGGGCGGCGCTTTGACTAGTCAAGCGGATCAAGGGAGTCAATATGAAGACGCTGTTGTCGCGATTCATGCACGATGAGGGCGGAGCGACCGCCATCGAGTACGGACTGATTGCTGCGGGAATTGCGGTGGTCATCATCACCGCCGTGCAGCTGGTCGGCACGAATCTTTCCGGCACTTTCAACAACGTGGCGAACGCGGTCAAGTGAGCGTTCGACGCGTTCGATCGCGTCCCTCGTGATCAAGCAACGGCTCCGGCGCAATCCGGAGCCGTTGCGTTTGGTGGTGCCAGGCGGGGCGGAGTGGTGGGCCATTAACTGCTCGCGTTCTCACCGGCGCGATTTTACCGGCGGAGTTTCGGAGCGCCCCCTTCCGTTCGGACAGGGTCGATGAATCAGAGTCAGCCGGAGTAATTGCGGAAGCCGAATCAGCGCTTCACGCGCCAGATCCTCAACGGCTCCGCCTTGTCCTTATCATTGGCGATGGACTCGAGCCAGGAGACTGCGGTGCCGGCAAGCAGTCCTTCCTCGAGGCCGCCGGGAGACAATTTGCGCTGAAATCCACTACATAAAACCACGTAATTCACGCCCCTGGCTTCGACAGGCTCTTTTGCCATCGCGATCGGCCCGTCGATGATCTCCTGATTAAACCGGATCGCTCTGTCGGCACGATGGTATGGTGCGGCAATGACGCTGTGCGGCGTGTAAGCCAGGACAGCGGGACCAAGGTCGATCGCGGCGATCACCAGCCCGGCAGGCAATGCGGCGAGGGCATGAAAGCTGCTCGGCACAAAGCAGGACAGGTTTTCATCGCCCGCCCGGTCCCGATTCGCTGCCTCCGCAGCTTGGTATGTCAGCGCCCCGATTGCCAGCGTGATGATTGCGGGGCTGGCGATTGCCCCGGCCAGCATCTGCGCCAAGGCGGGACGAGCGCTCCGAGCCGCCAGCCGCTGCGCGGCAACGCCGACGAACGGCAGCCCGAGCCATGTCACGTAGACGAAAATCCGGATTTGACCGACCATGATCGATTCGGCCAGGGCGAAAGCAACAATCAGTGGCCAAGCAAGCGGAGACTGCGGTCCATTACACGCGACCAACAACACGGCGAGGGTTGCGATCAGCGGAAAGCCGACGTAGGCCACTGCCTGCAATCCTTCGGCCTGAAATAGCATACCGAGCGACTGCATTTCCGAGACGCGGTCGACCCACAAAGGGAATATCGATCGATCAACGAGTGCAAAGGGTCCGCCGAGACAACGCGGCTGGCAGGCGATGAAGGTCCCGAGAGCCAGGGCACCCGCCCCGGCCAGGGCCAGCAATCGCGCGCGACTGCTCCATGAAACGCCCCATGCTGCGATGATGAAGAGTCCCCCCGCTCCCACTGCAATCGCCAACGCCGAGTTGACGGCAAGCGCATCGCATGCCGGCGCAAATCGCAATGCGGTTGGCGTCAGCACGAAATAGAACGCGAGCGTCGAGAGCGCCAGCGCGCCGCCAAAATGGCGCGCCGGCGAAGCCCAGGCCGGGTTGTGCACAAATAGCAGCCCGAAGCCGGCGGCCACGAACATGGGGACATAGGCGGCTTCGAGTCCGACGCCGAGCAGCGCCCCGGCCGCAATGCCCGCCGCCGCCGCGAAATACGCGCGATCGCCCCACACCGCAAAAGCAAACGTTATCAGCGACAGCGTCACTTGGGCGTTGTGATGATCAATCTCGCCAGGCCGGAATGTCGGCAGCAATGCGAGCGTCGGCAGTGCGGCCATCAGCGCGGCGCGGCCCGCACCGGGCCCGCCGAGCCGCACCGCAATGGTGGTCACCGCGAACACTGCCGGCCCCGACAACAGTAGCGGCCAGATGCAGCGCGCGAGCCGCTCGGCAAGATCCGGCGCGACAAGCTGTCGAAACAGTACGATCAAACCCGCGATTCCGGCATCGATCAGACGCGACCAATGAGTGTCGTAGCCCAGCGGCGGAGCCAGCCGCGGCTCGTGCGGATCGAACCAGGGCGCGCCGTCGAGCAGCGCCCGAACCTGGACCAGTCGCATCAAGTTGTCGGGGGACGCAAAAGATTCATCCAATCGCGGCCAATACAGCATCGCCATCGCGAGTGCGGCCGCCAACCATACAAGCAGAATCGCCGCGACGGGCAGGCGATCATCCGTGGACGCAACTGGCATCTGGCGACCCTTCTCGGTCCTTGGCTGTCGAACCTCTAACCGATCGTCCACAAGGAATTGGTTAACACCGTGAAGAGACAGCGCGTCATCGGCGGCAAGGAGCTGCGAGTTGGCCAAGCACAGCAGTACGAATTGCCCCGTCCGATCTTACTGGTTGTTAATTGATTCTCGCTAGGTTGACCTGCATCGATCATGCGGCCTTGCCATCCGCGCTGTCGCCCTCGGACCTGAGCCATGAATGGGACCTTGCGAATTCGGGAGGAACTCGCGTCGCGGTTTCCGCATGCGTCCTTCGTCAAGAACAAATCGATCGCGGTTCTCATTCCCTGTTACAACGAGGCGGCGACCATTGCGGCGGTGATCGAGGGTTTTCGCCGCGTGTTGCCGGGCGCGAGCATCTACGTCTACGACAACAATTCGACCGACGGCACGGCCGAGGTCGCGGCGACTGCCGGCGCCTTGGTGCGGCGGGAGATGTACCAGGGCAAGGGTAACGTGGTGCGGCGGATGTTCGCCGACGTCGAGGCCGATGTTTACGTCCTCGCCGACGGCGACCTCACGTATGACGCGGCGGCTGCCGGGCGCCTGGTCGAAGCGCTGGTCGTGCAAAACGTCGATATGGTGGTCGGGGTCCGCATCGGAGCCGAGCAGGCGTTTCGGCGCGGCCATCGGTTCGGCAACCGGCTGTTCAACTGGATCGTCGCCCGCCTGTTCGGGCCGGGATTCACCGACATCCTGTCCGGCTACCGGGTCGTGTCGCGGCGCTTCGCCAAATCCTTCCCGGCGGCCTCCTCCGGCTTCGAGATCGAGACCGAGTTGTCGATCCATGCGCTCGACCTCAAGCTCGCCAGCGCCGAGATGGCGTTGAGCTATTGCGAACGGCCGCAAAACTCGGCGAGCAAGCTCAAGACCTTCCGGGACGGCGCGCGGATCCTGGCTACCATCGTGCTGATGTACAAGGCGCTCAGGCCATTCCGGTTCTTCGGAGCGCTGTTCATCGGGCTCGTCCTTGCATCGCTGGCGACCGCAGCCCCCGTGATCGTCACCTATATCGAGATCGGACTTGTGCCGCGCTTGCCGACCGCGATCCTGGCGGCGAGCATCATGCAGCTGGCGTTCCTGAGCCTGTTCTGCGGCATCGTGACCGAGGCGATCGCCGCGACCCGCCGTGAGCTCAAGCGCATGCGCTATCTGGATCTGCCCGCGCCCGGCCGAACCGGAGCCGAGCGCGCCGAGACGGTCCGGAGCATCGAGCCCCGATGAGCAGCACCGGGGTTGATTGGAATCCGTGATGCGCCGCGAAACGACCAACCGTATCCGCTACGTGCTCGAAGAGCTGCAGCCGCCGGCGCTACGCGACTCCGGCCTGTTCCTGGCGATCGCCAGACTGGCGTGGGGCGACCACATGCAACATCTCGCCAGCTTCCGCGCCCGAGCGCCATTTCTGTCGCCCGAGGAATACGAGGCACTCTACCGCAAGCATCCTCGGGTGCATGCTCTGACCGACAATTCGCAACGATGCATCGAACGCATCATCGCCGATACGATGGGCGAGAGCGTGTGCGACGTGGGATGTGGCACGGGTCATCTGCTCGGCCGGATACGCGCGAAACGCCCGGAGATCCGGCGCTTCGTCGGGGTCGACTTCGTCATCGACGGCACAGGGACTACGGCGGGCGTCGATCATGTCGCAGCCAAGATCGAGCAATTGCCGTTCCCCGACCGCAGTTTCGATACCGTCGTGTGCACGCATGTGCTGGAACACATTCTGGATTATCGCTGCGCGATCGCCGAGCTGCGCCGCATCGTTCGCCGGCGCCTCATCATCGTCGTGCCGCGGGAACGCGAATACAAATATACGTTCAATCCTCACTTCAATTTCTTTCCCTACCCGCACTCGTTTTTGCGCGCCATGCATCCGGTTCCGGCGGATCACGTCTGCGAGGATCTCGATCGGGACATCTATTATCGGGAAACGTCCGCCGCGGTCGCGCCCCCTGCGGCACTCTGCGCCGCATGATCGCAGGCCCGCGCCCGACTCGCTGACGAGAATCCTCGCGACGGCGCTAAGAAATCGGCAACGACGACCAGCCTAGACTTGTCGAGCTCCGGCCTGCGCCGGGCCGGAATGGAACATCCCATGATCATCGACGCGACCCGATTGCTGCTGTTCCCGGCCCTGATGGCGTTCGCGGCATCGAGCGACCTGTTGACCATGACGATCTCCAACAAGGTGTCGCTGGCGCTGACGGCAGGGTTTCTCGTCCTGGCTCCGGCGGCAGGGATGGGGATCGGCGAGGTCGGGATGCACGTGGTGGCGGGCTGCGCGGCGCTGGCGGCGACATTCTGCCTGTTTGCCTGCGGCTGGATCGGCGGCGGTGACGCCAAGCTTGCCGCGGCGACCGCGCTCTGGCTCGGCTTCGACCAGCTGCTGCCGTATTTGTTCGTCGCCTCCCTGCTCGGCGGGGCGCTTACGCTGCTGGTCCTGCAGTTTCGGGTATTTCCGCTGCCGATCGCGCTGCAGGGCGCGAACTGGGCGGAACGGCTGCACCGCAAGGATGCCGGCGTGCCCTACGGCATCGCCCTCGCCGCCGCGGCGCTCATCGTCTACCCGGACACCATATGGATGCACGCGCTCGCAAGCTGACCGCGCGCGGCACCCGGCAGTTTCCGTCGCAACGATCGGTTAACTTCAATTCGATACGCCTCATTAACCATGGATTGACGTTTCGCTGGTCAAATCCGGTAACGAGCACCGGTCCGGTCGAAGCGTGAGTGGAAAGTGAAGCGTATGAAAACCGCGCGCATCATCGCCCTCCTGGCCGCCGTTCTCGCCGCCAGCTGCGCGATCGTTGCGGCTGCCGAGCTGGAGCCGGCGCCCGCCGCGGGAATCCACATCGCGGCGGAGGATACGGGCTCGCGGTTCGTGGCGCTGGGCGTCGGCAAATCGGTGGTCGTCGACCTGCCCCGCGACATCAAGGACGTGCTGGTCGCCAATCCGGCCATCGCCAACGCCATCGTCCGCTCGGCGCGGCGCGCCTATCTGATCGGCGCGGCGATCGGGCAGACCAACGTGTTCTTCTTCGACGCCGACGGACGCCAGATCGCCGGCTTCGATATCGCAGTCAAGCGCGACCTCAACGGCATGCGCGCCGCATTGCGGCAGCTGCTGCCGCAGGCCGACGTCAGGCTCGAGGGCGTGGGCGACGGCGTCATGCTTTCCGGCAGCGTGGCCGGCGCCGCCGAGTCGCAGCAGGCCTATGATCTCGCCGCCCGGCTGGTCGGCGACCCGACCAAGGTGGTCAATAGCCTGATCATTCACGGCCGCGACCAGGTAATGCTCAAGGTGACGGTCGCCGAGGTGCAGCGCAACGTCATCAAGCAGCTCGGCATCAACCTCAGTGGCAGTCTGGGGTACGGCACGACGGCCGTCACTTTCAACACCGACAACCCGTTCTCGGTACAGGGACAGCCGCTGAACAACAGCTTTCTTACGGGAAGCGTAAAATCCATCAAGGCAACCTTGCGGGCAATGGAACAGGCCGGCGTGCTGCGCACCCTGGCCGAGCCCAATCTGACGGCGATCTCCGGCGAGAGCGCGAATTTTCTTGCCGGCGGCGAGTTTCCGGTTTTCGGGGGTGTCAGCTGCGATCAGACCGGTCACTGCCAGACTACGGTGCTTTACAAGAAATTCGGCGTAGCGCTTGCTTTCACACCCGTCGTGCTCTCCGAAGGTCGCATCAGCCTCAAAGTGAAGACCGAGGTCTCGGAGCTGACCAACGAATTCGGGCTCACCGTCTCGGGCGGGAGTACGATTCCCGGCCTCAAGACGCGGCAAGCCGAGACCACGCTCGAGATTCCGTCCGGGGGCTCGCTGGCGATGGCCGGGATGATCCAAGGAGAGACCAAACAGCAGATCAATGGCATTCCCGGCCTGATGCAGCTCCCGATCCTCGGCACGTTGTTCAAGAGCCGCGACTACCAGAACAATCTGACCGAGCTGACGGTGTTCGTGACCCCCTACGTAGTGCGGGCGGTCGCCCAGAAGGAACTGTCGCGGCCGGATGACGGGTTCGCCGACGCCCCCGATCCGGCGACCATCCTGCTCGGGCGGCTCAACCGCATCTATGGCCCGGCCGGCCGGCCCGACCCGGACACCGGCTATTACGGCAACTACGGCTTCATTCTCGATTGACCGGACGAGACCAGGAGAACGATCTCATGTCCCAGCTCTCGGCCGGCATGCGCAACCGGCTCGCCGCGGGGATATCGCGTTTCGCCGCGGTGCTCGCGCTCGCCGCGGCGCTCTCGGGCTGCTACTCCGACCGGCAGGTCGTGGACAATTACCCGAACGATGTGCGCCAGCGCCACCCGATCGCGATCCGCGAGGGCGAGCACGCGCTCGAAATATTCGTCGGCGCCGATCGCGGCGGCCTCACCCCCGCGCAGCGGGCCGACGTCGTCGCGTTCGCGCACCGATGGCGGCGCGAGGCGACCGGCCGGATGATGATCGAGGTGCCGGTGGCGACCGGCAACGAGATCGCGGCCGCCGCGGCGCTGCGCGAGATCCAATCGGTCCTGTCGGCGACAGGCGTTCCGCCGGGTGCGGCCGTCGCGCGCCGGTATCGCCCGGCGGACCCGATGCGGCTTGCGACCATCCGGATCCTCTATCCGAACATGATCGCGGAGGCGGGACCCTGCGGGCTATGGCCCCACGATATCGGCCCGAGCCTCGACGGCGCCGACTTCCAGAACCGCGAATATTGGAACTTCGGCTGCGCCAATCAGCGCAACCTGGCCGCCATGGTGGAGAACCCGGCGGATCTGGTGCAGCCGCGCGGCGATACTCCGGCCTATGCGGCGCGGCGCTCGACCATGCTGGAGAAATACCGCAAGGGCGAGGAACCATCCGGCAAGTATGCGACCGACAAAGACGGCAAGATCAGCGACCTCACCAAATGATGCGAAATGCCGTCAAATCCAGCGAAACCGACGCGGCCGGCGCGACGCCGGCCGCCGCCGCGCACATCGCGCCGCTTCCTCGCGTGTCGATCCAGGCGTTCTGCGAAGCCGCGGAAACCGCCGCGGTGATGCAGGCGGCGGGCGAAGATCGCCGCATGGCAAAGGCGCACGTCAAGGTGCAGATGGGCGGCATCGCGGCGGCGGCCGAGGCCTACCGCAGCTCGCCGACGCCGAACGTGATCATCATCGAATCGGGCAGCCGCGGCGAGGACCTGCTTGCCGGTCTCGATCAACTCGCCGAGGTCTGCGATGCGGCGAGCCGGGTGATCGTCATCGGACAGGTGAACGACGTCGTGCTCTACCGCGAGCTGGTGCGCCGCGGGGTCAGCGATTACCTGATCGCGCCGGTCGATGCCCTCGGCCTGATCCGCGCCGTGTCCGGACTGTTCAGCGCGCCGGATGTGAAGCCCGTGGGGCGCACGATCGCGGTAATCGGCGCCAAAGGCGGGGTGGGCGCCTCCACGATCGCCCATAACATCGCCTGGGCGCTGGCGCGCGATCTGCGGCTCGATTCGGTCGTGGCCGATCTCGACCTGGCGTTCGGCACCGCCGGCCTCGATTACAATCAGGACCCGTCCCAGGGCATCGCCGACGCGGTGCTCTCTCCCGAGCGCATCGACACCGCCTTCATCGATCGCCTGCTGTCGAAATGCACCGATCACCTCAGCCTGCTGGCCGCGCCCGCCACGCTCGATCGCGTCTATGATTTCGACGCGGACGCCTTCGAATCCACCTTCGACGTCCTGCGCGCCACGGTTCCGTGCATCGTCCTCGACGTTCCCCACATGTGGACGGCGTGGACCAAGCGCACCCTGGTCGGCGCCGACGAGATCCTGATCGTCGCGGTGCCGGATCTCGCCAACCTGCGCAATGCGAAAAACATGCTCGACCTGCTGCGCGCGGGCCGCCCCAACGACCATCGCCCGCACTATTGCCTCAACCAGGTCGGCATTCCGAAACGGCCGGAGATCAAGCCCGCGGATTTCGCCAAGGCGCTCGAGGCGGAGCCGGCCGCCGTCATCGCCTTCGAGCCGCAGGTGTTCGGGACCGCCGCCAACAACGGACAGATGATCGCCGAAGTCGCAGCCGGGCATCGTGCGGCGCAGACCTTTCGGCAGCTGGCGCAGCTCCTGACCGGCCGCACCGAAGCCAAGCGATCGAGGAATGCCCTGCTGAGCCCATTGATCGAAAAGCTCCTGCGCCGGCAGGGGTGAGCACCGCTTCGGAGTGATCGCGTGTTCGGAAAGCGCACCAGCCCCGGTTCGGATGCTCGCGGCGAGGTCCTGGCGGAGCCCGCTCCGCAGCGGGCGGAGCCCGCTCCGCAGCGGGCGGCGCCCGCGGCAGGCCCGGATCTTGGCCGCGCGCTGCCGGCCGCCGGGCTGGGGGCGCCGATCGTCGCTCCGCCGACGGCACCGATCGAGCGCCGGTCGCCGCCCCTTCCGGCCGCGGCCGCGGTCGTCGATTCGCCGCGCTCGCAGGGCTATTACGAGGTCAAAGCCGCGATCTTCAACGCGCTGATCGAGGCCATCGACCTCGCCCAGCTCGCCCGGCTCGACGCCGAATCCGCGCGCGAGGAAATTCGCGACATCGTCAACGAGATCATCGCGATCAAGAGCATCGTGCTGTCGATCGCCGAGCAGGAGGAGCTGCTCGACGATATCTGCAACGACGTGCTCGGCTACGGCCCGCTCGAGCCGCTGCTCGCGCGCGACGACATCGCCGACATCATGGTGAACGGCGCCGAGACCGTCTACATCGAGGTCGCCGGCAAGATTCAGAGGACTGGCATTCGCTTCCGCGACAATCACCAGCTGTTCAACATCTGCCAGCGCATCGTCAGCCAGGTCGGCCGGCGCGTTGACGATTCCTCGCCGATCTGCGACGCGCGCCTGCCCGACGGCTCGCGCGTCAACGTCATCGTGCCGCCGCTGTCGCTCGACGGGCCCACCCTGACGATCCGCAAGTTCCGGCGCGACAAGCTCACGCTCGATCAGCTGGTCGGGTACGGCACGATCACTCGGGAAGGCGCCGAGATCCTCAAAGTGATCGGCCGCTCTCGCGTCAACACGGTGATCTCCGGCGGGACCGGCTCCGGCAAGACCACCTTGCTCAACATGCTGACCCGCTTCATCGAGGACAGCGAGCGGGTCATCACCTGCGAAGACGCCGCCGAGCTGCAGCTGCAGCAGCCGCACGTGGTCCGGCTCGAGACCCGGCCGCCGAATCTGGAAGGCGAGGGCCAGGTCACCATGCGCGACCTCGTCCGCAACTGCCTGCGCATGCGTCCGGAACGGATCATCGTCGGCGAGGTGCGCGGCGCGGAGGCATTCGACCTGCTGCAGGCGATGAATACCGGCCACGACGGTTCGATGGGCACGCTGCACGCCAACAACCCCCGCGAGGCGCTCGCGCGCCTGGAATCCATGATCACCATGGGTGGCTATTCGCTGCCGTCTCGGACCATCCGCGAGATGATCTGCGCCTCCGTCGACGTGATTATCCAGACGGCGCGATTGCGGGACGGCTCGCGCCGGATCACGCATGTCACCGAGGTGATGGGGATGGAGGGCGACGTCATCATCACCCAGGACCTGTTCGTCTACGAGATTCTCGGCGAGGACGCCAAAGGCAACGTGCTGGGCCGGCATCGCTCGACCGGCATCGGACGGCCGCGATTCTGGGACCGCGCGCGCTATTTCGGCGAGGAGCATCGGCTCGCCGCCGCGCTCGACGCCGCCGAGGTCGCCGGCGAGCCCCTGAAGCTGTGAGGCGGGGAGCGCAATGCCGCTGCAAACGCTTGTCGTGTTCCTGCTCGGAGCTGCCGCGGCCGGCGGCCTGCTCTGGGTGTTCCTCTATCCGCTCCTGTCCGGCGAGCGGCAGGCGGAAAAGCGCCAAGCGAGCGTGGCACGGCCGGAGCGAGCCAGCCGCGCGGCGAGCGCGCGCGGCGCCACGAAATCGCGACGCGAGCAGGTTGAGGAGAGCCTCAAGGAACTCGAGCTGCGTAAGAAGCGGAGCAGGAATCCGGCCCTCCCGCTGCGGCTCGCGCAGGCCGGACTGAGTTGGTCGCCGCGCCAGTTCTACCTGATCAGCGCCACGCTCGGGCTTTGCGTGATCGGCGGCGCGCTTCTCGTCGGCGGCGGGCTGCCGGCCTCGGTGGTGCTGGGGCTGGTGGCCGGCTTCGGCCTGCCGCGCTGGATCCTCGGTTTTCTCAAGAAACGCCGGGAAAGGCGGTTCCTGAACGTATTCCCGGACGCGGTCGACGTGATCGTCCGCGGCGTGAAGGCCGGCCTGCCGCTCGGGGATTGCCTGAAGATCATCGCCAATGAAGCGCAGGAACCGGTCAAGAGCGAGTTCCGCTCGATCGTCGAGACCCAGGCCATCGGCATGCCGGTCGGGGAAGCCTGCCTCAAGCTCTATGAAAGCGTTCCGCTGCCGGAACCGAATTTCTTCGGCATCGTGGTCTCGATCCAGCAGAAATCCGGCGGCAACCTTTCCGAGGCGCTCGGCAATCTGTCGCGTGTGCTGCGCGACCGCAAGCGCATGCAGGCCAAGATCCGGGCGATGTCGATGGAGGCCAAGGCGTCGGCGGCGATCATCGGCGCGCTGCCGCCGGTGGTGATGCTGCTCGTGTACATCACCAGCCCGAATTACATCGAGCTTCTGTGGACGGCGCCGGTCGGCCGCATGATGCTCGTGGTCTCCGCCATGTGGATGATGACGGGCGTATTCGTCATGAAGAAGATGATCAATTTCGATTTCTGATGTGGCGCCATGATCGAATTCCTGCTCGAGAAAATGTCGGATGCGCGGTTCCTGGCCACGCTGTTCGCTGCCGTCGGCGCGGCCGCGACGGTGCTGACGCTGGCGATGCCGCTGCTCGCCCGCGACGACCTCCATCGCCGGCTCAAGGCGGTGGCGATCGAGCGCGAGAAGCTGCGTCAGCGCGAGCGGGAACGGCTGGCGCGCGGAGAAAAGGCCAGTCTGCGGCAATCGCCCAAGCAATACATGAAAACCGTGGTGGAGCGCTTCAACCTAGCGAAATGGCTGGGTCAGCAGGAGGCGCGGGAAAAGCTGATCCAGGCCGGCTACCGCGGCCAGGCGGCCTATATCACCTATCTGTTCTTCCGGATGGTGGCGCCGGTCGCGATCCTGATCTTCTCGCTGTTCTACCTGTTCGTGGTGGTCGACGTCGAGCAGCCGGCCCTGATCAAGATCGCGGTCTGCCTGATCGCCGCCTATTCCGGCGTGCACGTTCCCTCGCTCTACCTGCAGAACAAGATCACCCGGCGGCAGCTCTCGATCAAGCGCGCGTTTCCCGACGCGCTGGATCTGCTGCTGATCTGCGTGGAATCCGGCATGTCGGTCGAAGCCGCGTTCCGCAAGGTCGCCCAGGAGATCGGCACGCAGTCGATTCCGCTGGCCGAGGAATTCACGCTGACGACCGCCGAGCTTTCCTATCTGCAGGACCGCCGGCAGGCCTATGAGAACCTGGCAAAGCGCGTCAACCTCGAGGGCGTCAAGGCGGTATGCGTCGCGCTGCAGCAGGCCGAGCGCTACGGCACCCCGCTCGGCCAGACCTTGCGGGTCATGGCGCAGGAGAACCGCGACATGCGCATGATGGAGGCGGAGAAGAAGGCTGCCGGCCTGCCGCCCAAGCTCACCGTGCCGATGATCCTGTTCTTCCTGCCGGTGCTGTTCGTGGTCATCCTCGGGCCCGCGGCGATCCGGGTGCTCTCGATGCCGTAATGGCGGCGGGAGGCCGCGGCACGAGGCCGCGCCGAGAAATCCCTACGATCCGCTCGACGCCGCCGCGACGGCGCTGGTGCGGCCGAGCTTCTTCCAGTCGCTCTTGCCCGAGAGCATCTCGCGCAGATAGGCGACGTTGGCGGCGGCCGCCTCGGGCGGCAGGTCGGCGCGGGCAATCTCCTCCGCCTCCTGATAGCGGCCCTGCAATCCGACCACCAGCGCCAGATTCTGGCGCACGCGCCCCTCGGCGTCGGGCCGTGCCGCCGCGCGGCGGAGAATGGTCTCGGCCTGCTTGAGATCCTTGGCAAGCGCGTAGGACAAGCCCAGGTTCGAGAGCACCGCGGGATTCTCGGGAGCGAGCTTCAGGGCGCTGGCGTAATAGCGGCGCGCTTCCTCGTGCCGCCCCATCTGGTCGAGCACCGCCCCTTGCACCGACAGGAGGCGCCAGTCCGGCTGATCCGGCGTGTGCGCCCGGCCCAGGATCTCGAACGCCTGGGCATAATTGCCGGCGTCGGCCAGCGCCCTGCCGTAGGCGCCGAGCACGGCCTTGTTGCTGGGATGCTTGATCGAGGCCTGCTCCAGCACCGCCGAGGCTTGGGCGCGCTCGCCGATGGCGCGCAGCGCCGCCGCATACCTGATGGCGGCGTCGGGATTGCCCGCATTGGCGCGGTAGAGCGCGCCGGCGGCGTCGAGCTCCCGGCGCGGCTCGCCATCGTTCGGGGCGCCGACGGGAAGCGACGAGGCAAGTCCCACGCTGCCCGTCGTGTCCGCACTCGTCGTCGGGTGCATCGTCTGGCAGCCCGCCGCGGCCACGGCAAGGAACGCGAGCGCGAGCACGGGCGGACCAAACGGCCGCGGGCACAGAAATGGGGCCATGATCTCGTCCCACCCGGGCGAGCAGACGCGCCGCCGGGCAGGTCGAGCAATAATCCGTTAACCCTAATACCCGGTTAACCGACCGGGCCGCCCGCTTTCCGGCGATCGGACGGCGTGTTAGAGGGCGAGCCTCGCCACGGGAAATCTCCATGCATCCGGCCTTCGCGACGCGCAGCGGGACCGCCGTCCCGATCTGGTTCGTCACCGATGCGACCTGGCCGGCGCTGCGGCATGCCCTCGATGCGCCCGCGCGAAGCTTCGCCGACGCGTCCGGCTTCGAGCCGAAGCCGGCGCAATGCCTGCTGCTCCCGGGAGCCGGCGGAATTTCGGGCGTGCTGTTCGGGCTCGAGCCGGCCGGGAAGCCGCCAGGAGACCCGTTTCTGGCGGGGCGGCTGCCCGCGCTGTTGCCGGCCGGGACCTATCGGTTCGGCAATTCGCTCCCGGACAGCCGGCTTGCCGCACTCGCCTTCGCACTCGGGTCCTACCGGTTTGCGCGCTACCGCAAAGCGGAGGCAAAGGAGATCCGGCTCGAGCTGCCTGAAGGCGTCGACGGCGCCGAGCTTTCCCGCATCGTCGAGGCGGTCGCGCTCGCCCGCGATCTCGTCAACACGCCGGCGAACGATCTCGGCCCGGCCGAGCTCGAAGCGGCCGCGCGGGCGCTTGGTGCGCGTCACGGCGCGGCGGTGCGCACGATCGTCGGCGAAGCGCTGCTGGCCGAGAACTTGCCGCTGATCCACGCGGTCGGCCGCGCCTCCTGCCATGCGCCGCGCCTGATCGATCTCACCTGGGGCGACGCCGCGGCGCCCAAGGTCACGATCGTCGGCAAGGGCGTCACCTTCGACACCGGCGGGCTCGACATCAAGCCCGAGAGCGCGATGCTGATCATGAAGAAGGACATGGGCGGCGCCGCCAGCGCGCTGGCGCTCGCCCATATGGTGATGGATCGCGGCCTTGCGCTGCGGTTGCGCGTGCTCGTCCCGGCGGTCGAGAACGCGATCTCGGGCTCGGCGTTCCGGCCGCTCGACATCTATCCCTCGCGCAACGGGCTTTCGGTGGAGATCGGCAATACCGACGCGGAGGGCCGGCTAGTGCTCGCCGACGCGCTGGCGCTGGCGGACGAGGAAGCGCCCGAGCTCGTGTTCGATCTCGCGACGCTCACCGGCGCCGCCCGGGTCGCACTCGGGCCCGACTTGCCGCCATTCTACACCGAGGACGATGCGCTTGCGGCCGAGCTCCTGGCCTGCGCGGCGGTCGAGAACGATCCGCTGTGGCGCATGCCGCTGTGGCGCGGCTACGAGCCGATGCTGGAATCCAAGATCGCGGACATCAAGAGCACAGGCACCGGCGGCTTCGCGGGCTCGATCACCGCCGCGCTGTTCTTGCGCAAATTCGTCGCGGCGGCGAAAAGCTGGGCTCATTTCGACGTCTATGCCTGGACTCCCGCGGCCAAGCCGGGCCGCCCGGAGGGCGGCGAGTGCCAGGCCGCCCGCGCGCTGTATGCGCTATTGGCCTCCCGCTACGACCATTGATCGCGGCGCTTGCGGCGCGGCGCGCGGGAGAAAATACTCCGCATCCGAAACGATCCCCCTTGCCGTCGGCGCTCGCGCCCGCGGCATCGAAGCGGTCCGGAGGATGCGATGGCGGTCGAGATCCGGCCGGCGCAGGCGCTGAAACTGCTGCACGATTTTTCCTATGCGCTGGTGACCGACCGGCAGCCCGACCTTTCGCCGCGCCAGCTCACGATCCTGCTCACGATCTATCTCGATCCCCCGCCGCACAATGTCCGCGGCCTGGCCAGGAAGCTCAAGGTGACCAAACCCGTCATCACCCGCGCGCTCGACACCATGGGCAAGCTCGGTCTGGTCGCGCGCCGGCGCGACGACGCCGATCGCCGCAACGTGGTGATCCAGCGCACCGTCAAGGGCGCGCTTGCGGTCGAGCAGCTCGGCGATCTCCTGGTGCGCACCGCCAAGGGACTTTCGCGGTGACGCATTTCGATCCGCGGCTGACCCCGGCCCGGCCCGACCTCGCCGCCCGGCATCTGCAGGGGAAAGTCGAAGCGGCGCATTTCGTCGAGGGCGAGCGCTACGAGGTCATCGACGCACAGGCGTCGGTGCGGGGCGCGCCCGCGCCCGACGCTGCGCTCGAGACCGAGGCGCTGATGGGAGAGCACGTCATGATCTACGAAACCACCGAGGAGGGTTTCGCCTGGGGCCAGCTCGAATCCGACGGCTATGTCGGCTGGCTGCCGGCCAGTTCGCTCGCGCCACCCGGTCCCGCACCGACGCATCGGGTCGCGGCGCTCCGCACGCTCATTTTCCCCGGGCCATCGATCAGGCTCGCGCCGCTCGCGGCGCCCTCGCTCGGGTCGCGGCTCGCCGTCGTGCGCGAACAGGATCGCTTCGCAGTGACGGCGGCGGGCGGCTTCGTCCCGGCAAATCATCTCGCGCCGCTGCAGCGCTTCGAATCGGATTTCGTCGCGGTCGCGGAGCGCTTTCGCGGCGTGCCGTATCTGTGGGGCGGCAAGACCAGCTTGGGCCTCGATTGCTCCGGGCTGCTGCAGGTCGCGCTGCAAGCCTGCGGCATTCCCGCGCCGCGCGACACCGACCTGCAGGAGCGGGCGCTCGGCGCTGCCGTCGCGCCGGACGCCGCATTCGGCAATCTGCGGCGCGGCGATCTCCTGTTCTGGCCCGGCCACGTGGCGATCGCGCGCGACCGCGACACGCTCGTCCACGCCAACGCCTTTCACATGATGGTCGCGATCGAGCCGACCGCGGACGCCATCGCCCGCATCCGCGCCAGCGGGAGCGAGGTCGCGTCGGTGCGGCGCCTCTGACTACCTGTTGGAAGCAGACATAGCGGCAGACGCGCGTTTGCCGCCACGGCAGCGCATGCGGGATCAACCGGGTCAATCGGATCGAAAATTAGCGTCCGTCGGGACCCTTCGCCGCGCGTCATCCATTCTCGGTTCGGAGCGGCCGGCATCGGATCACAGCGTCGATGCCAGCATTTGGGTGCGCTGGTCCAATGGTCGTCACCTTGCCGCTCGGCTTCGTGGCGGCGGGGCGCCGCGATTTCCGGGCCGAAGGACGCCGCGACCCTGAATTGGATGGTACTCTGCGCGCCGTGCCGCCGGCGTTTTGGGGCGATGGAGGTCCGAATGACGAGGTCGCGCTGGATCAACGCCTTGATGACCGGGGTGGTGCTCGGACCGGTCGCCGTTGTTGCCACGTTGGGCGCCGATGCCCTGGGTGCGGGGGAGACCAGCTTGACGCTCTCGCCCAAGGCGCTGGAGGAAATTGCGCAGGTCGAGGCCGAGATCGACCGCATCGAGGCACAGGCGCTCGAGCGGCTAGGCGCGCCGCCGGATAATCAGGTCCAGCAAATCGAGCTGCTCGGCAAGTTGCTGCTGTACGACAAGCACCTCTCGGTGAACCGCAATGAAGCTTGTGCTTTCTGCCACATGCCCGAGACGGGTTTCACCGGTCCCGTGTCGGAACTGAACCGGACCACCGGCGCCTATCCCGGTTCGGTGCGCACACGATACAGCGACCGCAAGCCCCAAACGCACGCGTACGCGCCGCTTTCGCCGGTTCTGCACTACAACCCCGGTCAAGGTGATCTAGTCGGCGGCAATTTCTGGGACATGCGTGCGACCGGGCGCCGGTTGGGCAATCCGGCGGCCGAACAGGCGCAGGGGCCGCCGACCAACCCCGTGGAAATGGGCCTGGCCGATATCGCATGTGCGGTTTATCGCGCCTCGCAGCGCCCCTATCGCGCCCTCTTCGAAAGGGTGTGGGGACCGCAGGCATTCGCGGTCGCGTGGCCCAACGACGTGGAGCAGGTCTGTGCCCGGCCGGGGCCCCCATCCGCCGGCGATCCGACGCCGGTCCATCTCGGCGAGCTCGATCGCGGCCGGGTCGGCGCGACGTTCGATCAGATGGCGCAGGCCATCGCCATGTATGAGGCCTCGGCCGAGGTGACGGCCTTTACCTCGAAGTTCGACGCAGTGCTCGCCAACAAGGCGCAGCTTACCCCGCAGGAGCAGGCGGGCTACGACCTGTTCCGCGTCAAGGCCCGATGCAACGAGTGTCACCGCGACGGCGGGCCCGGCGAGGATCCGCTGTTCACCGATTTCACCGCCAGCAATATCGGCACCCCTGCCAATCCGCGGCTTCCTTACTATGCGGAAAATCGCCCCGACGCACTGGGCTATGTCGCCAATCCGGCAGGACCGTCATTCGTCGATGGCGGCGTCGGCAGTTTCCTCACCAAGGGCCATCTGCTCAGCCAACCCTCCGTGGCAGATTCAAGATGGGTCAAGTTCGCGCCGGACAACCAGGCGCGCTTCCAAGTGCCGACGCTGCGCAATGTAGACAAGCGGCCCTATCCAGCCTTCGTCAAAGCGTATGGACACAATGGATATTTCACCAGCCTGAAGGCAATCGTGCATTTCTACAATACGCGGGACGTCCTGCCGCGCTGCCGGCCCAACGACCCCGGCGAAGGTACGACGTGCTGGCCCGCACCGGAGTCGACCGACAACATGAACACCAAAAAAATGGGGCGGCTGGGCCTGTCGGACGCGGAGGAGGATGCGCTCGTGAGCTTCATGCAGACGCTGACGGACGGCTTCATGCCTCGGTAAGGTGCGTCGCCCGGCGCGTCGGCGTTGAGAGGGAAAAATATGCCGCGACCTGTGAGATCCGTTTCTTGTGCGCCTCGAGATCAGATCTCTTGCTGTGCTCAATATCCCGCCGTGCGGTCGACCACGTGCTCGAGCGGCAGCCCGCGCTCGAAGCGCTCAATCTGCGTGAGCACGTTCTTGGCCAATGCGCGCGGGTCGGAGACCCCGGCATTGTGCGGCGTGATGATCACGTTCGGATGATTCCACAGCGGGCTCTCGCGCGGCAGCGGCTCGGTCGGGAACACGTCGAGGCTCGCGCCCGCGAGCGAACTCTCCTCGAGCGCAGCGAGAATATCGGCGTCGACCTGCAGCATTCCCCGCCCCGCGTTGATCAGATAGGCACCGCCGAGCGCGCCGTCGCGCTTGAGCTTGCGCAACAATGCCAGGTTCAGAATGCCTTCGGTCGCCGGCGTGTGCGGCAACAGGCAGACCAGGATCTCGGTGCGGGCGAGAAAGGCGTCGAGGCCGTTCTTGCCGTGGAACGTCTCGATGCCGGCGAGTGATTTTTCGGTGCGGCTAAACCCCGCCATCCGAAAGCCGATCCGGGCCAGCAGTTCGGCGGCTTCGCTTCCGAGCACGCCGAGCCCCAGGATCCCCACAGCGACTTCGCTCGCCGCGGGCTGCGCATGCTCGTGCCAGATTTTTTCGCGCTGCTGCGCCCGGTAGAACCGCAAGCGGCGATGATGCAGCAGCACGTGCAGGACCACGTACTCGCTCATCCGCGCCGTGAGATCTCGGTCCACCACGCGGACGAGAGGCACCGCCGGCAGCAGCGGATCGCCGATGAGGTGATCGACGCCGGCGCCGAGCGAGAAGATCGCCTTCAGATGCGGGAATTGCGCGAAAAGGCCCGGCGGCGGCTTCCAGGCGCACACATAGCCGACCTCGGCGGGATCTCCGGCGCGGTCGGGCCAGATTCTCACTTCGCGGCGCGGCGCCAGCGCCAAAAATCGCGCCTGCCATTCCGCCGGATCCCATCCGGCTCCGGTCATGGCCAGCAGGATCGCCGACATGCCGCCCGCCCCCGGGGAATCATCTATTGCGCCACCACGCCCTCGGCGGCGGTCTCGAGGTTGAACGCGGCCGCGAACAGCGCGCGGGTGTAGTCGGTCTTCGGCCGCGCGAACAGCTCGGCGGCCGGACCCTCCTCCACGACCTTGCCGTGGCGCATGACCACGACGCGGCTCGCCAGCGCCGCCACCACGCGCAGATCATGCGAGATGAACAAATAAGTGAGTTCGCGGCGCTTCTGCAGCGCGCGCAAGAGGTCGACGATCTGCGCCTGGATCAGCATGTCGAGCGCGCTGGTCGGCTCGTCGAGCACGATGAAGGTCGGCTCGAGCACCAGCGTGCGCGCCACCGCGATGCGCTGGCGCTGGCCGCCGGAGAACTCGTGCGGATAGCGGAACCGCGTTTCCGGATCGAGCCCGACCTCGACCAGCGCCCGGATCACCCGCTCCTCGCGCTCCGCTTTCGGCATGCCGGGGTGATGCACCCACAGGCCTTCTTCGATGACGTCGGAGAGCGACATGCGCGGCGAGAGCGAGCCGTAGGGATCCTGGAACACGATCTGCATGTCGCGCCGGAACGGCAGCATGCCCTTGAACTTGAGCCCCTGCAGCGGCTTGCCCATGAACACGATCGGGCCCTGCGAGGAGATCAGCCGCAGGATCGCGAGGCCCAGCGTGGTCTTGCCGGAGCCGGATTCGCCGACGACGCCGAGCGTCTCGCCCTTGCGCACCTCGATGCTGACCCCGTCGACCGCCTTGATGTGGCCGACCGTGCGCCGCAAAAACCCGCGGCGGACCGGGAACCACACCTTGAGGTCGTCGGTGCGGATCACCGCCGGGGCGCCCGGCTGCAGCGGGGCGGGATCGGGCTTCGGCTCGGCCGCGATCAGCTCGCGCGTATAGGGATGCTGCGGATCGGCGAACACGCCGGCGACCGCGCCCTGCTCCACGATCCGGCCCTGGCGCATCACGCAGACGCGCTCGGCGGTCTTGCGCACGATGCCGAGATCGTGGGTGATGAACAGCACCGCCATCCCGAGTCGGGCCTGCAGATCCTTGATCAGCTTGATGATCTGCGCCTGCACGGTGACGTCGAGCGCGGTCGTGGGCTCGTCCGCGATCAGCAAGTCGGGCTCGTTGGCGAGCGCGAGCGCGATCATCACGCGCTGGCGTTGGCCGCCGGAGAGCTGGTGCGGATAGCTCGGCAGCCGCGATTGCGGATCGGGAATGCCGACCTGGGCGAGCAGCTCGACGACCCGCGCCCGCGCCGCCGGCCCGGTCACGCCGGCGTGCAGCTCCAGCACTTCGGCGATCTGCCGCTCGACCGTGTGCAGCGGGTTGAGCGAGGTCATCGGCTCCTGGAACACGATGGTGATGTCGTTGCCGCGCACGTGCCGGATCTCGCGCTCCGATAGCTTCATCAGCTCGCGGCCCTTGAAGCGGATCGAGCCCGAGGGATGCCGCGCGGAGCCGGGCAGCAATTTGAGAATCGACAGCGCGGTCACCGATTTGCCGGAGCCGGATTCGCCGACCAGCGCCACGGTCTCGCCGGGCTTGATGTCGAACGAGACGCGGTCGGCCGCCAACAGCTCGCGCTCGCCCTGGCGGAAGGCGACGGAGAGCTCGCGGATCTCGAGCAGCTTTTCGGCGGAGCTGGTCATCACGGTCACGCGAATGCCTTCCTGGGATCGAACGCGTCGCGCACCGCCTCGCCGACGAAGATCAGCAGCGAAAGCATGATCGCGACCGCGAAGAACCCGGTGAGCCCGAGCCATGGCGCCTGCACGTTGGCCTTGCCCTGCGAGAGCAGCTCGCCGAGCGAGGGCGAGCCCGGCGGTAGCCCGAAGCCGAGGAAATCGAGCGCCGTCAGGGTCATCACCGAGGAAGAGAGGATGAACGGCAGGAACGTCATGGTCGCCACCATGGCGTTGGGCAACAGATGCCTGAACATGATTTTCGCGTTGGAAACGCCGAGCGCGCGCGCGGCTTGTACGTATTCGAAATTGCGCCCGCGCAGGAACTCGGCGCGCACCAGGCCGACCAGCGACACCCAGGAGAACAGCAACAGAATCCCGAGCAGCACGAAGAAGCCCGGCACCAGCACCGAGGAGATGATCAGCAGCAGATAGAGCGAGGGAATCGAGGTCCAGATCTCGATGAAACGCTGGAACAGCAGATCGGTCCAGCCGCCGAAATAGCCTTGCACGGCTCCGGCCGCCACGCCGACGATCGAGGAAATCACGGTCAGCACCAGCCCGAACAGCACCGAGATGCGAAAACCGTAGATCAGCCGCGCCAGCACGTCGCGGCCCTGGTCGTCGGTGCCGAGCCAGTTCCATTCGAGATCGGCGCAGCCTTGCAGCCCCTTGCGCTCGACCACCGGCTGGCACTCCTTCTCGGTGAGCAGCCAGGTAGGCTTGGAGGGCGCCGGAGTGGGCAGATCGAGATTGTGGGTGTCGTAGGAATAGCGGATCGGCGGCCACATCATGTAGCCGGCGCTGTCGGAGATCAGTTTTTGCACGTAAGGATCGCGGTAATCCGCCGCGGTCTCGAACTCGCCGCCGAACGCGGTCTCGGTATAGGTGAACAACGCCGGGAAATAATATTGGCCGGCGTATTTCACCAGAAACGGCTTGTCGTTGGCGATGAATTCGGCGAACAGCGAGAGCAAGAACATGGCCGCGAACAGCCACAGCGACCAGTAGCCGCGGCGGTTCGCCTTGAAATTCTGCCAGCGCCGCTTGTTGATCGGCGAAACGCGGATTCCGCCGGCACGCGGCGGCGCGGCGACGCCGAGCGGGGTGATGCCGCTCGTCTCCTGCACCTTCGGGCTGATCGTCGCATCCATTTCAGACTTCCCGGGT
>WNFE01000865.1_pt1 | contig 21690 bp, 28 predicted proteins | sample 5400451 | NCBI WGS metagenome assembly WNFE01 (sample SAMN13153344, study PRJNA577476) | soil metagenome | isolation source: 200 cm saprolite under Douglas fir tree site 2 hole 2 | place: USA:California | collected 2015-04-18
CCTCCCTCCTTGGCACCCCCCTCGCATACCTCTTGACCATCTGGAGGTGTGCGAATGGTCACCATGCTGACTAGGACTTGGAGCCGATATTTCGACGCGGATCGCCGCCAGCTTCCGCTCTTTCCGGAGTGGGAGCGCACGCGGTGGCTCGCGCCAATGCCTTCGTTGGGTGCCGCGCTCGCGCTCGCCGTGCTGTTCGCGGTCGGAACACCGTGGATGCCGTCGGACGTGATCGAGCGCACCGCCTCGCTGACCCTGCCCGCCGCCGAGCGCGACGAGCCGGCGCCGCCCCAGTACGATCTCGCGGCCATCCCCGACCACATCAAGGCGGCCGCGCAGCGCCACCGCCTGTCCGAAGAGCTCATCACCGCGGTGATCTCGGTGGAGTCCAACTTCGATCACGCCGCGGTCTCCCAGAAGGGAGCCCGGGGCCTCATGCAGCTCATGCCCGCGACCGCCTCCCTCATCGGCGTCCGGGATCCCCACGACCCCGACGAGAACATCGACGCGGGCGCCAGCCACCTGCGCGCCATGCTCGACACCTTCAAGGGTGACCTGCCGCTCGCGCTGGCCGCCTACAACGCGGGCGAGCAGCACGTCGTGCGCCATCGCGGCATCCCACCCTTCCCGGAGACGCGCCGCTTCGTGGCGCGCGTGCTCCGCAAGATGGGCGACAAGAACGGCGCGGAGGCGGTCCTGGCCAAGCCGATCCCGGCCCCGCAGTGGGTCTCGCGCACCCCGCGTCCGCTGCCGAAGGCCTACATGGTGAGCCCGTCGTCCGCGCGCCCGACCCCCGCGCGCCCGACCATGGTCTCGGTGCCCGCCTCGCGGGCGTGGGAGCGGCCATCCCAGCTCGTGCTGCACGACCTGGAGCAGCGGCCGAGCGGGCGCACCTGGTCGCCCATGCCGGCGGCCATGCATACGCTGGACGCGCCGCCGACCATGCCCGATCCGACCGCGCCTACCGGCCAGGCTCCATAGCCCCGTAGCCGTCCCCGCGTTCTTCCCCTCTCCTGCCCGCTTCCTGCGCTACGATGGCGGCGCCCCGGCGCCGCCACGTCGGCGCGAAAGGAGCGAGCATGCGATTCGGCGTCTTCTACGAGCACCAGCTACCGCGCCCCTGGGAGGACGGCAGCGAGCAGCGTCTCTTCCAGGACGCGCTCGCGCAGGTCGAGCTGGCCGACCGGCTCGGCATCGACTACGCCTGGGAAGTCGAGCACCACTTCCTCGAGGAGTACTCGCACTCCTCGGCGCCCGAGGTGTTCCTGGCCGCCGCGTCGCAGCGCACGCGGCGGATCCGCCTCGGGCACGGCATCGTCCTGATGCCCCCCGGCTACAATCACCCGGCACGCGTCGCGGAGCGGCTGGCCACCCTCGACCTCGTCTCCAACGGCCGGGTGGAGTGGGGCACCGGGGAGTCGGCGTCGCGCGCCGAGCTGGAGGGCTTCGGGGTCACCCCCGCCGAGCGCCGCGCCATGTGGCGCGAGACCACCGAGCAGGTGGCGAACATGCTCGCGCTGGATCCCTACCCGGGCTACCAGGGCAAGTACTTCTCGATGCCGGTCCGCAACGTGGTCCCCAAGCCGGTGCAGAAGCCGCACCCGCCGCTCTGGGTGGCGTGCTCGAACCGGGAGACCATCCACCTGGCCGCCCAGCTCGGCATGGGCGCGCTCACCTTCGCCTTCATCGACCCGGCCGAGGCGAAGCACTGGGTCGACGACTACTATGAAACATTCAAGCGCGAGTGCGTGCCCATCGGCCACGCGGTGAATCCCAACATCGCAATGGTCACTGGTTTTTCATGCCATCCGGATGGGGAAGAAGCCCGGCGGCGCGGCACCGACGGGTTCCGCTTCTTCCAGTTCGCCCTCGGCCACCACTACGTCTTCGGCACGCACCGGCCGGGCCGCACCGACATCTGGGCCAAGTACGAGGCGGTCCGCGCGGAGCTGGACCTGGGAATCCTCGGCGGCGGCACCGGGTGCATCGGCACCCCCGAGGAGCTCAGTGGAGCCCTGCGGGCCTTCGAGGACTACGGGGTGGACCAGACCATCTTCATCCAGCAGGGCGGCAAGAACCGCCACGAGCACATCTGCGAGTCGCTCGAGCTATTCGCGGCCTCCGTGATGCCGGAGTTCAAGGAGCGCGAGGCCGCGCGCGCGGCCCGCAAGGCGGAAGCGCTCGCCCCCTACGTGGCGGCGGCCTTCGAGCGGAAGCGGGCGACCGCGGGCCTGGCCGAGGGCGACATCCCCACCTACGAGGCCTACGGCCTCACGGTGACGCAGCCGGTGGATCTCGAGAACATGCCGGAGGCGAACCGGCGGCGTATCCTGACCTTCAGACGGATGCGGGAGATCATGGAGGGCCGCTAGGCGGCATGGCGTCGGACGCCCTGGAGTCGCCCCCGAATCTCGCCGGCCGGCTGCGGCGGGTCGGCGAGATGCTCATCGGGCTATCGGGCTCACCCGTCCCGACCCACCTCTTCCAGACGCTCGCGGAGCAGGCGCAGGCCGTGGTCCCGCACGACTACCTGGCCGTCTGCCTGGAAGACGCCGAGCAGCAGGGCTACCTGGTGCACTCGCTCTCCGGCCTCCCGGGCGAGGCGGTGGCGGGCCGGGTCTTCGGCAAGGACGAGGGGCTCCCGGGGCGGACCATCCGCACCGGACGCGCCTACCTGGTGGCGGAGCTCGACACGATCCCGGACGCCGCGCCCGATCTCGACGGCGTGCTGGTCCGGGCGGGGCTACGGGCCGCGCTCACCGTGCCGGTGCGCCGCGGCCTCCAGGTCCTGGGCGCGCTGCTCTTCGCCCGCCGCTCCGCGCCCTACACCTTCGACGATCTCCAGATCGGCACGCTCGTGGCGGCCGGCCTCTCGGGTGGGCTCGAGACCTGTCGCGCCTACCAGGCCCTGGCCGACGAGCGCGGCACGCTGGCCGCGGTGCTGACCAGCACCGCCGACGCGGTGGTCATGGTCGGCCAGGACGGCGTCGTGCTCCTCGCCAATCCGGCGGTGCGCGCCATGCTGGGCGCGGCCCCGGAGACCATGACCGGCCGCCCGTTCGCGGAGGCGGTCCCCCACGAGCCGCTCCGCCGGCTCCTCGAGGCCGGACGGCCGGGCATCGCGGAGCTGCCGCTGCCCGACGGGCGCACCGCCCAGGCCAGCCTCATCGTCGTGACCACCGAGTACGGCGAGCCGGTCGGCCTGGCCGCGATCCTCCGGGACATCACGCTGCTGAAAGAGCTCGAGCAGATGAAGACCGATTTCGTCAACACCGTCTCGCACGATCTGAAGAGCCCGATCATGGCGATCGCCATGACCGCGGAGCTGCTGATGAAGGCGATGCCCGCGCCGGGCGGCGAGCAGGCCTACCGCGAGCGGTGCGAGCGCATCTTGCGCAGCGCGAAGAACATGACGGAGCTCGTGACCGACCTCCTGGACCTCGGCAAGATCGAGGCCGGCCTCGAGGGGGCCGGCGAGCCCGTCGACCTGGTGCCTCTGATCGCGGACGTGGTGAAGGCGCTCGCCGCGCCGGCGGAAGGCAAGCACATCGCGGTCGGGGTCGAGGGGCCGCCCGCGGCGGCGGTCCGCGGGGTGCGCGCCCGCCTGCAGCAGGTGCTGACGAACCTGATCGGCAACGCGATCAAGTACACCCGCGACGGCGGCCGCGTACGCGTCACGGTGGAGACGCCGGAAGCCACCGAGGGCCCGGTGCGGATCCGCCCGGTGCGCATCCGGGTAATCGACAACGGCATCGGCATCCCCGCCCGGGACCTGCCGCACGTCTTCGACAAGTTCTACCGGGTGGCGAACGACGCCACCAAGGGCATCTCGGGCACCGGGCTCGGCCTGGCCATCACCCGGAGCATCGTGGAGGCCCACGCCGGCCGCATCGGCGTGGAGAGCACGGAAGGCGCCGGCAGCACGTTCTGGGTGGAGCTGCCGGGCGTGGCCCCGGGCTGACCCTCAGCCCTCGGTCTTGACCTCCGCGAACACCTCGCGCGCCGCGATCATGGCCTCGCGGATGATGGGCACGCCCACGTAGCCAGACAGGTGGATCAGGGTCTCGATCAGCTCGGTCTCGGTCCAGCCCTGGCGCAGCGCCATGCGGAGGTGGATGCGCAGCTCGGGCTCGCGGCCGGTGGCGGCGTCGGAGACCACGCACACGAGCGTGCGCGTCTTGAGATCGAGGCCCGGCCGCGTCCAGAGCGCGCCGAAGACGTTCTCGGTGGCCACGTCGATGAACGTGCGCATGATCGGGTCCTGGTAGGTGGTCGCGTTCACGCGCTCCACGTACTTGTCGCCCAGCAGCGTGCGGCGGATCTCGCTTCCCTTCCGGTGCAGCTCGCTCTCTGCCATGTTCGTCTCCTGGTCTGGATGGTGTGAAGACTGCGTCCGCATAGCCCCCGTTCGAGCGCCGGCTTGGCCGGCGCAATCGGTTCCGGGGAGGCTCGGAGGGGGCCTTCAAGGCCCCCTTCGACCAAAAAACCCGCCCTTGGGCCGGCCGTGGGCGTGGTAGTGGTCGGGGATGTTCCGCATGTGGTCGTCGATGTAGCACTCGCCGAGCTGCCGGGTCGCGATCTCGCGCAGGCGCGCGTGCATGTGGGTGAGATGCTCGGCGGGCGGCTCGGTGCCGTGGTAGCGCCAGACCACCATGGGCACCGCGCAGATCTCACACTCGGCGATCCAGCAGATGTCGTCTTCGTGGAACCACGGGGTGATGCGCGCGGCGCGACAGAGATCGCAGCCGGCGACCCGGGTGAAGGCGGGCTCCATGGGGACGGACGGGACCGGCCGGCTACCCCCAGAGCGCCCGCATCACGTGCATCGCCACGCGCCGGTTGTAGTCGCGCACGAGCCCGCGGATGCGGAAGAAGTCCAGCACCCACCACGCCGCGAGCCCCCCGAGGGTGAGCCAGAACAGGACCTGGAGGCCGCGCTTGCGCAGGTAGAGGTAGTGCCAGCCGAGGGGCAGGAACGCGAGCGCGACGAGCTGCGACTTCGCCTGGGCCCGGTAGCGCCACAGGAAGGCGCGCTGCTGATCCGGCGTGAGATACGCGAGCTGCTCGCGCACCGTGCGCGACAGGGACGAGGCCACCCGCACGGGGATCACGAGCGCCCGATCGCCCCGCGCCTCGGGCCCGCGCCGCTGGGTGACGCGGTCGCGCGGCGGCGCGGTCGGCTTGCGGAACACCGACGATTCTTGCCCCGTCTGTACCGTCATTGCACTCGGTCCCCCGGACCGAGATGCAGCAAGAACAGCGCCAGCCGGGCGGGTGAGGCGGGGCTTGGACTTAGCGGGGGGTCGCCGATGAACGATTCTCACGTGTCACTCCGGTCGTCCACAGGAGGACGCTTGCTGGGTGTCAATTTTTGACGTCCGGCCAGACCACCATGCCGGTACCCGACCGCCAGGCCACCGCGGGCATGTAGGCGAGCACCTCGGCGGGCCCGCTCGTGAACGCGAGCGCGAGGATCCAGGCGAGCAGCTCCGCGGTGCCGCCGGAGCCGGCGGCCTCCATGCGCTCGAGCGTGCACTCGCGCAGGAGGGCCGCGTGATCGCCCTCCTTCAGCAGGCCGAGAAACCACCGGTCGAACTCCTCGTCCACCCAGAAGTAGCGGGGGCCGCCCGGCTCGTGCGAGAGCCCGCCGGTGGCGACCACCGCGACGCGCTCGGCACCGGGATAGTCGCGGAGCATCTCCCGGAGCGTTGTGCCGACCTCGTAGGCGCGCGCGGGCGTCGGGATGGGCGGGACCGTGCAGTTCATCGTCACCGGCACCAATGAGACATCGCCCTCGGGATTGAGATAGTGCATCGGCACCGACACGCCGTCGTCGAACTGCATGTCCCGCAGGTACGCGAAGGCGAGCCGCCGCCGCGCCCCCTCGTTGACCAGGTAGCGGGCGAGCGCGGGATGGCCGGGGATCCGGTACTTCGCGAGCGCGAGCCACTCGTCGTACCAGTCGGCGGGCCCCACGTGCTCGGGGCCGATCCCCACCGCGTACTCCGGCGTGTTGTTGATCGGCCAGTTGAGCAGGTGATCGTTGCTGAATAACAGAATTACGTCCGGCCGGGCGGCCCGCAGCCGCTCCCGCATCTCGTCGAGGGCGCGCCGGGCCTCGATCTGCTGGTCCTCGGGGGCCCGGTCGAACCAGCCGGTGAGCCCGGGCGAGTGCGTCATCGCCATCGCGGCCACGATGCGCGCCATCCTCTCAGCCCTCCCCTCGGCCCTCCCGCCGCGCCGGCCGGGCGAGGAGCCGCTCCGCGGCGGCGGTCTCGTCCGGGTAGGCCCGCCGGTAGGCTTCGAGCGCCGGGTGGCTATTGCTGTTGGCGGAGGCCCCGTAGAAGAGCCGGAGGATCTGGGGGATGTAGTACTGGTGCACCCCCATCTCGTTGAGCCGCCGCACGTCCTTGTCGCGCACCGCCTCGTACTCCTCGCGGCTCAGGCCGAACTCGCGGGCGAGCCCTTCGAGGTCGCTGAGCCAGCGGGCGCGGAGCACGGCGTCCCGCCGGACGTAGAAGATCATCTCGTTCAGCGGCAGGGTCTTGTCGCAGCGCTCGACGTTACCCATCGGCCTTCGCGGTGAGGACCTTGGGGTTGACCTTGAGGAACATGATGACGCAGCGCTCGGGGCCCAGGTTCCGGACGTCGTGCATGACGCTCCGGGGGAACTTCACGATGGAGCCCGCCTCCACCACCACGTCCTCGCCGTCGATGCTCATGTGGGCGGTCCCCTCCAGCACGAAGATCGCCTCCTCCTCCTTCGGGTGGGTGTGCATCACGGTGGACTGGCCCGGCTCGTAGCAGGCGATCTCCGACCAGAGCTGGTCGGTCTTGAAGAGCATCTTGCGGACGCGCTTGTCGGGGGCAAAGGCCTTCAGCGCGTGCAGATCGAAGACTTGCGCCACACCAGTCACACGCGCGGTCACCGTCTCGTCCATGCGCCCGGATCATAGCGCGCTCGCGAGGCGTCCGCCACCGCCCGCCGCGGAGCGGCGGAACTTCGTCGTTGACATCCCCGGACCCGTTCAGTAGAACAAGCCGACGGCCGTGCCACAGCCTCCCGCCTCGTCCCTCTCGGTCGCTCGGCGCTTCGCGCGATTCGTGTCCGGCTTCTCGCTCGACGCGGTGACGCCCGCCGTCTCCGCGCAGGCGACCCTGCTGGCGCTGGATACGCTCGGGAGCTGCCTGGCGTCTTCTCGACAGGCGTTCGGCCGGGCGGTCACCGAGGCGGCGGGCCGGCTCGGGGGCGCGCCGGAGAGCGTGGTGATCGGCAGCAAGGCCCGGGTCGGCGCCGCCGCCGCCGCGCTCGCCAACGGCACGCTGGCCCACGGGCTCGATTTCGACGACACGCGCGAGGACGCCATCGTCCACACCGGCTGCGTGGCGGTGACCACCGCCCTGGCGGTGGGCGAGGCGGTGGAGGCCTCCGGCCGCGCCGCGCTCGAGGCGATGATCGTGGGGGTGGAGGTGATGTGCCGGATCGGCCTCGCGGTGCCCGGCCGCTTCCACGCGCGGCACTACCACCCCACCGCGCTCACCGGCAGCTTCGCGGCCGCCGCCGCGGCGGGCCGGCTCTATGGATTGACCGAGGACCAGCTCGTCCACGCCCTCGGCATCTGCGGCAGCCAGGCCTCCGGCATCATCGAGTACCTGGCCGACGGCTCGTGGACCAAGCGCCTGCATCCCGGCTGGGCCGCCCACGCGGGCGTGACCGCCACCCTGCTCGCCCGCGCCGGCTTCACCGGGCCGGAGACGGTCTTCGAGGGAGCGCACGGGTTCTACGCGGCCTTCGCGGGCGGCCACGAGGCGGCCCGGCTGGAGGCGCTGCTCGAGAGCCTGGGGCGGGCGTGGGAGATCTCCAACCTCACCTTCAAGCCCTACCCCTGCGGCTCCATCGCGCATCCCTACATGGACTGCGCACTGCGGCTGCGGGAGCGCCACCGGCCACACCCCGAGGAGATCGCCGAGGTGCGCTGCCGCACCGCGGAGGGCCCGATCCCGCGCCTGTGGGAGCCGCTCGCGGCCAAGCACCGGCCCCAGAACGGCTACGCGGCCAAGTTCAGCCTGCCGTACCTGCTCGCCTCGATCCTCGTCAACGGCCGGGCCACCCTCGCCGACTTCACCGACGAGGCGGTCCGGGACGAGACGCTCCGGCGCGTGGCCGGGAAGGTCTACTACGACATCGACCCGACCATCGACTACCCGCGTCACTTCATCGGCCACGTGGCGGTACGCCTGACCGACGGGCGCGTGCTGGAGGAGCGGCAGGATCACCCGCGGGGCGGGCCCGATGCCCCGATGACGCGCGCGGAGCTCACCGCCAAGTTCCGCGCCAACGCGGCGGAGGCCGTCCCGGACGCGCAGGCCGCGCGCGTGGTCGCGCACGTGGACGCGCTGGCCGCGGAGCCACGGCTCACCGGCCTGATGGACGCCCTCACCGCCTAGAGGAGTCGCGATGAGATATTCCCCGTCCCAGACGCCCTCCGGTTGCCGCCGCTCGCTCGTTCTGCTCGTCTCCGCCCTGATCGTCTCCGCCGCCCCCGCGGCCGCGGCCGACCCGCGGCTCGAGGCCGCGCGCAAGGAAGGCAAGGTCGTCTGGTACACCTCGCTCGCCCTGACGAGCTCGGAGAAGGTGGCCAAGCTCTTCGAGACCGCGTATCCGGGCGTGAAGGTCGAGGTGCACCGCACCGGCTCGCAGCGGATCCTGCAGCGGATGATGCAGGAGCTCCAGGCCAATATCAAAAATGTGGACGTGGTCCACACCTCCGACGCTGGCCACTACGTGCTGCTGAAGGAGAAGCAGCTGCTGATGCGCTACACCCCGGCGGGGGTGGACCGCTTCGCGCCCGGCTTCAAGGACCGCGATGGCTTCCACTACGGCCTGCGCGCCACCGTCAACGTGATCGCCTACAACTCGCAGAAGATCACCGCCGCGGAGGCGCCGCGCACCTGGAAAGACGTGCTCGATCCCAAGTGGCGCGGCCGGCTCGTCACCGCCCATCCCGGCTACAGCGGGGTGATCGCCACCCACGTCCTGGCCCTCGTGCACCTGCACGGCTGGGACTACTTCAAGGCCCTGGCCCAGAACAAGCCGATGCTGGTGCAGTCGGCGGTGGATCCCGCCGGCATCGTGGCCTCCGGCGAGCGGCCGGTCGCGGTCAACGGCGGCGACTACAACTTCTACCAGGTCAAGAAGAAGGGCAATCCGGTGGAGATCGTCTTCCCCAGGGAGGGCGTGCCCCTGGTGGTCTCCCCGAGCGCGATCACCAGCTTCGCGCCACATCCCAACGCGGCCCGGCTCTTCACCGACTTCATCTTCAGCCGCGAGATCCAGCAGGTCCTGGCCGACACCGAGGGCCTCTACACCGGGCACCCGGAGGTGAAGTACCCCGCGGACCGGCCGAAGCTCGGGGACCTCAAGCTCCTGCAGGTGGATCCGGAGGAGCTCGAGAAGCGGAACGAGGAGATCAAGACGCGCTTCGTGGAGTTCTTCGGCGCCTAGCGCGCCCCCTCATGGCCGGAGCCGCCGCATCGGTCGGGCTGAGGCGCTTCGAAGGGCTCGACCGCGCCGCGCCGGTCTGGCTCCTCGCGGCGGCGGCGCTGGTCATGCTGATCCTGCTGCCGATGGGCTGGCTCGCCTACATCAGCGTGAGCGGCCCGCAGGGCCTGACCCTCGCCCACTACGCGCGCGTGCTCGGAGATCCGCCGCTGCAGAAGGCGCTCTGGAACACGGTGGTGCTCGCCTTCTGGTCCGGCATCGTCGCCCTCGCGATCGGCGCGCCCATGGCCTGGCTCTCCGCCCGCACCGACCTGCCCGGGCGCCGGATCATCCAGAACCTGATCATGGCGTCGTTCGTGACGCCGCCCTTCCTGGGGGCCTTCGCGTGGGTGATGCTCGCCGGCCCCAACGCGGGCTATCTCAACCAGCTCTACCGCGGCCTCACCGGCGCGGAGGCCCCGCTGCTGAACATCTTCTCGATGCCGGGGCTGATCTTCGTGGTGGCGATCTACACGTTCCCGTACGTGTACATCATGATCGCCAACACGCTCGGCCTGATCGCCTCCGATCTCGAGGACGCGGCCGCCATCCTGGGCGCGGGCCGCCTGCAGGTGGCGCGCACGATCACGCTGCCGATGGTGCTGCCCGCCATCCTGAGCGGCTTCATCCTGGCCGTGCTGCAGGCCCTGGCCCTCTTCGGCTCGCCGGCCATCCTGGCGCTGCCCGCCGGCTTCCACACCGTGACCACCCAGATGTGGTCGTTCTTCCAGTACCCGCCCCGCGCCGAGCTCGCCGCCGCGTTCTCGATCCCCCTGCTGCTGGCCACCGCGCTCTTGCTGCTCGTCCAGAAGAAGCTGCTGGGGCGGCGCGGCTACGCCGCGGTGGGCGGCAAGGGCGGGCAGCGGCGGCCGATCCGGCTCGGGCCCTGGCGCTATCCCGCGCTCGCGGGCTGCCTGGCGGTGCTGGCCTGTGCGGTCTTCCTGCCCTATGGCATCCTGCTGAAGACCGCGTTCGCCCGCGCCTGGGCCCAGCCGCTCACCCGCGGGAACTTCACGCTCGAGAACTGGTCGTTCACCTTCCTGCACGGCGCGACCCAGTCCGCGATCGTCAACACCCTCGAGCTGGGCGTGCTCACCGCCTGCGTGGGCGCGGGCCTCGCCACCCTGCTCGCCTACGTCACCAACCGGCGGCTCATCGTGGGCCACCAGGTGCTGGGCTTCCTCGCGCTGGCCCCGGTGGTCATCCCGGGCGTGGTGCTGGCGGTGGCCCTCTTCGTCGCCTACACCCGGCCGCCCTTCCTCCTCTACGGCACGCTGTGGATCCTCTTCATCGCCTATCTGACCAAGGAGATGCCGGTCGGCTACTCGCAGGCCGACGCCACCCTGCGGGGCATTCATCCCGAGCTGGAGGAGGCGGGCCGCATCCTGGGCGCGGGGCGGCTGCGGGTGCTGCGCGAGATCACCGCGCCGCTCGCCAAGAGCGGCATCATCGCCACCTGGTGCTTCGTCTTCATCGGCGTCATCCGCGAGCTGTCGGCCTCCATCATCCTGTTCACCCCGAACACCAAGGTCATGTCGGTGGTGATCTTCGACCTGAAGGAGGAAGGCCAGTTCGGGGCCATCGCGGTGCTGGGCGTGTTCATGCTCGTGATGACCTTCGCCACCGTGGGGCTCGTGCAGGCCCTACTCGGCCGCGACGTCCTGGGCGCGCGGCCTTCGGGCGGCTCGGGCTGAACCCATGCCCGGGATCACCATCACCGGCCTCACCAAGCGATTCGGGGACGTCGCGGCGGTGGCCGGGCTCGACCTCGCGGTGCGGCCCGGCGAGCTGGTCGCCCTGCTCGGCCCCTCCGGCTGCGGCAAGACGACGACGCTGCGGCTGGTGGCGGGCTTCATGGCGCCGGACGCGGGGGAGATCCGCGTCGGCGAGCGCGTGCTTTCCTCCCCGGGCACCGTGATCCCGCCCGAGCGGCGGCGCATGGCGATGATCTTCCAGAGCTACGCGCTCTGGCCACACATGACGGTGGCCCAGAACGTGGCCTACGGGCTCCGCTTCGCCAAGACTCCCCGCGCCCAGCGCAACGATAGGGTAGACGAGATGCTCCGCGCGGTGCAGCTCGCGGGCTACGGCGCGCGCTATCCCGGCGAGCTGTCGGGCGGCCAGCAGCAGCGGGTGGCGGTGGCGCGCGCCCTGGTGGTGGAGCCCGAGATCCTGCTGTTGGACGAGCCGCTCTCCAACCTCGACGCGAGCCTCCGCGAGGAGATGCGCTTCGAGATCCGCCGGCTGCACGAGCGCTTCGGCATCACCACGCTCTACGTCACCCACGATCAGGCGGAGGCGATGGTGATCTCGGACCGGGCCGCGGTGATCCGCAATGGCCGGGTGGTCCAGATCGGCGCGCCGCAGGAGCTCTTCGAGCGGCCGCGTACCCGCTTCGTCGCCGAGTTCATCGGCAAGACCAACCTGATCGACGCGGTGGCCGACGGCGCGGGCAGCGTCGCGCGGGGCCGCCTGCGGCTGCGGGTGGCCGCCGACGGCCTCACCCCCGGCACGCCGGCGGTGGTGTCGATCCGGCCCCACCTGATCGCGCTCGGGCCGCGGGCCGACGCGCGGACGGCGCCGACCGGCGCGAACACCCTCGCGGGCACCGTGGTGCGGGCGAGCTACCTCGGCGACACGGTGGACTACCAGATCGGGCTGGAGGAGAGCGACGTCGTCCTGCGAGTCGCCGGCCCCACCCCGGCGCGCGCCCGCGCGGGCGACCCGGTCACGGTGGCGGTGCCGGCCGAGGCCTGCGTCCTCCTCCCCGCGGAAGACTGACCCGCCCCCTCACCCTGCCCTCTCCCCCCTCGCGGGGGAGAGGGATCGCTAACCGGCTCCCTCTCCCTCCCGGGAGGGAGAGAGTCGGGGTGAGGGTGGGGCGCCGGTTCGTGAGCTAGAGGCCGCCCCAGACCTCCTGGGCCAGCTCGACGCAGAGCGCGAGCTTTGCCTTCTGGTGCTCGACGGCAACCTCGTTGCCCTCGAGCGTCGAGGAGAAGCCGCACTGCGGGCTCACGCAGAGCTGGTCGAGCGCGATGTACTTCGAGGCCTCGTCGAGGCGGCGCCGGAGGTCGGCCTTCGGCTCGAGCGCGCCCACCTTGGTGGTCACGAGGCCCAGCACGACGCGGATGTGCTTCGGGGCGTGGCGCAGAGGCGAGAAATCCCCGGAGCGCGCGTCGTCGAACTCGAGGAAGAAGCCGTCGTACGGCATCTGGTTGAAGATGGCCTCCGCCACCTTCTCGTAGCCGCCCTGGGCGCGCCAGCTCGAGCGAAAGTTGCCGCGGCAGAGGTGCGTGCAGACCACCAGGTCCTTCGGCCGGTCGCGCAGGGTGGCCTGGATCAGCTTCACCGACAGCGCCAGCACCTCGTCGGGGTCCTCGCCGCGGGCGCGGCCCTGCGCGCGCATGTCCTCGTCGCAGAGATAGGCCAGGCTGACGTCGTCGAGCTGGAGATACCGGCAGCCCGCCGCGTAGAGGTCGGCGATCTCGGCGCGGTAGGCCGCGGCGGTGTCCTCCACGAAGCCGTCGAGATCCGGGTAGACCGCCCGATCGATATTGGCGCGCCCCACCTGGGAGTAGAGCATGCAGGGCGACGGGATCGTGAGCTTGGCGGTGCGCGCGGTGGCCGACCGGAGGAACCGGAACGCGTCCACGAAGATCGGCGCCGGGCGCCCGACGCGCGAGGCGATGCGCAGGTCGGGCCGCGTGAAGTTCACGTCGCCCGCCCGGCCGTGGAAGGTCACCGGGAGCTGCTTGCCCTCGCTCGCGAGGCCGCCCAGCCGGGTGAGGAAGTCCATGTGCCAGGACTTGCGGCGCAGCTCGCCGTCGGTGACGCCCAGGAGCCCGGTTTCTTCCTGAAGGCGCACCGCCTCGCGGATCGCCGCGTCCTCGGCGGCGGCCAGGTCGGCCGCGCTCGCCCGGCCCGCCTCCCGCTCGAAGCGCAGCGCCTTGAGCGCGGGCGGCCGCAGGAGGCTGCCCACGTGGTCGGCGCGGAACGGCGCGCGGGGCGGCGCCATGGGCTAGTAGAGCCCCCGGCCCGCCGCGAAGACCCGGGTGAGGCCGAGCAGCGCGTCCGTGCTGGGCGTGGGCACGCTCACGCGCCGGCCGATCTCGCTCACCGCGGTGAGGAGCCCGTCGATCTCGAGCGGCTTGCCCGCCTCCACGTCCTGCAGCATGGAGGTCTTGAACGCGCCCAGCTTGCGCGTCACCGCGTTCCGGTCCTCCCCGCTCTGGTGAATCGGGCAGCCGATGCGGTCCCCGATGGCCGCCGCCTCCGCCATGATCGCGAGCGTGAAGCGGTCGAGCAGCGGATCGTCGAGGAGGCGGTCGCAGGTGGCGCCGGTCAGCGCGGACATCGGGTTCATGGTCATGTTGCCCCAGACAACCAAGGCCTTCCAGGCTCAATTCCTTCCATAGCTGCTGCGGAAATGTCCATAGCCGCTATGGATACGCTCACGCGGTGCGGCAAGCACTTGCGGCCCGTTTCCTGGAAACCCGACCAAGGGAGTTCACCATGGATAAGCACGAGACCTGCGTCTGCGTCGAGGGGATGCCGCCCTGCTCCTACCACTACTACCCGGAGCGCGAAGCCGAGCGCCGGGCAGCCGCCAAGGCGGGCATCGAGGCGGCCTGGGACCGCTACTTCACTGAGAAGGAGAAGGCGGTCAAGGCGGCCGCCAAGATCGTCACCGTGCTCCTGGCGCTCTGCCTGGTGTGCTGGCGGGTGATCGAGGCCAGTCACCTCGGGACGCAGCCCTCTGGCGGGCCCAGGAAGGCGGTAGCGCGATGAGGGCCGCCCTGTACCTTCGAGTTTCGACCGACAGCCAAGACGTAGCAAACCAGCGCCGCGAGCTTGAAGCCGTCGCCCAGCGCCACGGCTGGGAAGTAGTCGGGATCTTCTCCGACCAAGGCGTGAGCGGGGCCAAGGACCGCCGCCCAGAGTTTGACCGGCTCCGGAAGGGCATCATGCGGAAGGAGTTCGACGTGGTGGCCGCGTGGTCCGTGGACCGCCTCGGCCGCTCGCTTCAGAACCTCTTGGGCTTCCTGGGCGAGCTACAGGCGAAGCGCGTGGACCTGTATCTGCACCAGCAAGGGCTCGATACCCAGACGGCGGCGGGCAGGGCCATGTTCCAGATGTGCGGCGTATTCGCAGAGTTCGAGCGGGCAATGATTGTGTCGCGTGTCAAGGCCGGCCTCGCACGGGCAAAAGCCCAAGGCAAGCGTCTCGGCCCACCGCTGGTCAACGTGGACTTGCTACGGGCGCGCGCGCTTCTTGCTGAAGGGAAGTCACTTCGCCAGGTGGCCACGATCATGGGGCTCAAGGCGGCAACCCTCCATAGGCACGTGGCCGCCACCCGAGGCCTGGTCGGCGGCAGCGTGGCGCCCGCCGGGCGCGAGGTGGCGTCGTGAGGCCCGCGGTGATCGCGGCGGTGACCGCGTGGTTGCTCTGGTGGGGGATCGCGCCAGTCGCCCCGAACACGCCCATCGAGGGCGCCACCGTGGTCCAGAGATACGACACCAAGGAGGCCCGCCAGAAGGCCGTCACTATCAAGCGGAGCACGCGGAACGCGATGGTCTACAAGGGCGCGGCCGCCTACGAAGTATTCGCGTGCTTGCCAGAGGGGGCCGACCCGGCGCGCGCGAGGTTCGATTGACTATGAAGGCTGCGAATCTGGCGGCAGAGCGAATCAGAGCGCAGGGCAAGGCGTCGCGGCTCTTCCGAGGCGTCAAAGGGGTGGTTGCCGCCGGCTAGGCTGTAAGCGGCGGGGGGCACCCGACCTGACGCGGGACGGCACGCGCCGGGCAGCTATCCCGCGTAACCCTATGGACTTGCTCGCCCTCCTCCCTGGCCCATGCCTTGCTCCTTCTGATGGTCGGGGTCGCACAGACGCCTTCGTGACGCGAGATACGTTGTCAGCAGATCCCCGGGCGGTTTAGCTGCCGACCCCCGCTCAGTTACCTGGACCGGCCTCCTGGTGACGCTCCTAGCGGCTGGAAGCGTCTCCGAGATTGTCTACTTCGCGATTCAAGGGCGATGGCTCCTGGCGACCAGGAGCAGATAGGTAAAGGCGTGCCTGACGTATCGGAGTTCGTGGCTCACTGGGGCTACCTGGCGATCTTCGTGATCGTCGTCCTGGGGAATGTGGGATTGCCCGTACCCGAAGAGTCGGCCCTCCTGGCCGGCGGTTACCTCGTATGGCGCGGTGACCTGATGTGGTCCGGCGTGCTCACGGTCGGCATTGTCAGCGCGGTGGCGGGCGACAACGTGGGCTACTGGATCGGGCGCCGGTACGGGCCACGAGTGCTCGACGGCCTGCGGCGCTTGGTCGGGATCACGCCGCAACGGTTTCAGTCGATGCGAACGTTCATGGTCCGCTGGGGCCCCTTGGGGGTGTTTGTCGCCCGGTTCATCCCTGGGCTGCGCTTTCTCGCGGGCCCGTTGGCCGGGACCGTGGAACTCCGCTTCCCGGCCTTCATGACCGCGAACGTGCTCGGAGCCGTCGTCTATGTGCCGGTGATCGTGGCGGCCGGGTTTGGCGTCGGCTATGGCGCGGGAACCCACGTGGAGCGGATCCTGCGGACCCTCGGCCCGGTCGAGTACGTTGTGCTGACCGTGGCCGTGGTCGCCGGTGGGACATTCTTCCTGTGGCGCGCACGGGCCTGACGCGAACGGCCCTATCGCCCCGTCTTCTCCTGCGAGCCCTGTGGGCTGCCTGACGAGGTGGAGGGCGATGACAGGCCCACTCCGGCTCCGCCGGCCTCTTCACTCGCTCAAGGGTTGGATCTTCGACAAAAGGTCGCGAGGCGGGCGACGACGGGAGCCCTCGTTAGGCGCCGCCACTGAGCAGGCGCGCGGCTAAGCAATGCTTCACGTCGTATTGACGCTCACCCGTAGCTTGTCGCTCACGGGCCATCGCCTCACACTCACGCCGAGCCTGCCGCCCGGCATTCCATCCCCCACCGAACAGGATCAACAACCCGCCGAGGACTACCACGCCGAAGACCAGGACCTTGAGTCGGAGCATGGGCGGATTCCTCCTCGGACGTGCACGGGTGAGCAGCATGCGCAGCGAGCGGCGGGTCATCGGGGCGCTTCGGCTGTCCAGCCACGCGCCTCCATGCACATCTTGTAGAGCCGGTTGGCTTGCCGCTTGGCGTCGATGCTGGCGTCCTGCACGCAGGCGTAGCTGTCCTGCTTAAAGTCCATCGAACTTCCATCCGGCTTGCTGAAGCTATAGGTGGGGCCTGCGCAGCCGCTGAGCAGCACCCACGCCGAGAAGACCACGGCGGCGAGTCGGAGCATGGGCCAGTTCCTCCTCGAAGGGCCTTGGGCAGCAAGAGCGAGGCCACGGAGGGAGCCCTCACACATTCAAGGGCTTGCACGCAGTGGGAGCCTGGACCGCTGACGGGCACGGTCAGAGACGGTGACTACCGTCGTTCAGCACCCCCGGCCGGCGCACACGGCATGGCGCAGCGCGGCCTCGTCGTCGTCCTTGGCGAGCGCCTCGGGCCACGTCTGGAGCCCCAGGTTCGCCGCGCCTCGCGGCGGAGGAAAATACGCGCTGGGCTATGGTGGAAAGTGAAGGAGCGCTACCCATGAGGCAGGTACTCAAGGAAGCCTTCCTGGTGGCCATGATGGTGGACGGCTTGGTGCCCTGTTTTCTCTGCCGCGGCATCGAGCGGCGGCTCGATACCCTGTGATCCCGCCGACCGCGCGGTGCATGGTCTACCTGCGCTGGTTCATCGCGCTGCTCAGCCCCGCCCTGATCCTGGCGCCGGCCGCGGCCCAGGAGCGGGTGCCCGTCCCCGGCGAAGTAGACGCCCACGTGACCCAGGCCACGATCCACAGCACGATCTGCGAGCGCGGATACACAGCGAAGGTGCGCCCGCCACGGAAGGTCACGGACGCCATCAAGCGCCGGCTCGTCAACGGACTCCCCGGCTCCCCGCAAGACTACGAACTCGACCATCTCATCCCCATCGGACTCGGCGGCCATCCCCTGTCGCCCAAGAACCTCTGGCTCCTGACCTGGCCGGAGGCAGCGATCAAGGACCGCGACGAGCTAGGCCTGCATCGAGCGGTCTGCGCGGGGCGCATGACACTGGAACAGGCGCAGCACAAGATGCTGGCGACGTGGGGGCCGCGGTGATGACCGCGGCACGCCTGCGTACCGGGTAGCCCCGCGAATCGTTCCAGGCTCCACAATATGCGACGAGCGCCGAGGGAACTCGACGCTCGCGCGGAGGGACCTGAACCACGCGGCAGCAGACTATGGGAGTCGAGAGGTGTGCACGTCAGCGATCCGCCACTGCGTACCTAGCTTGACAAAGGTGACGCTCTGTCGTCCATGAAGAGTGCTGGCGTTGCCTGCTCGGTCCACAAGCGTGAGAGTGAAATAGCGATTCAGGACACCTGTGTCGCCTCCATAGACGCGGATCGCAGTCTGCCGCACAAGGAACCGCCGAGTAGGGAAGATCTGAAACGTCCCCGCGTAGTTGGCTTGCAGGGCCTCCTTGCCTTCAAGACGGAACGGGGAGGCAGCCACAGTCGAGACCGCGTCATCGGCGTACAGAGATAGGCACTTGTCGAGGTTGCCTTCGTTGAAGCACTGGATCGCTTGCTGGTCAATCTGGGCGATGTCTTCCGCTGGTCCTGCCCATGCGCTGGACACGATCCCGAACAGCAGCAGCATCAAGAGTCCACCGATCTCTCTCATCGTACGATCCTCCATGTAGCGGATCATCCGGGACCCTGGGTACACGCCCTCCAAGCACTGTGCTGGCAATTGGGCGGTGGGCGGCGAACGTGTCATGAAAGGCTGTAGTCGGATGCCACGCTTGGAATCGAAGAGTTGCCGGGGATCGATCCGAGCCAGGGGCATCAGTGCCCTCCGCGGGTCGGACGGTTACAGGGCAGGAACCAGCCAGACTGTAGGCGTGCGCGAGATCGCCGTCAAGGTGGATTTGTCTCTCGCGAAACCCGGCCCACCCAGGAGGAGGGTCCTGCCCAGCAACTCGGACCTGAGGGTGGCCACGTCTGGATGGCGTGTGACTGGGGGCGGACATCGCACACCCAGTCAGGCTGGCTGAGTCGGGTCTGGAAGACTAGGGAATCCTAGTCCACACACTCGCCCTTTGGTGTAAGTTCGACCCGCTGGCCGCCCCGCCCCGTCCTTCCTAGACGACGCGGCCAGATGAGGGCTGGTAGTGGACCGACGAGTGTTCCCCGGGACGCTGGCTGGCAGTCTCCTCACCGCGCCGCTCGCCTCAGAGGCGCAGCAGCCGGGGAATGTGCCGTTGTTCATCCAGTCGATTGCGGGCAACTCGGGATACGCGGCCGCCGGAGGCCTCATTGGGTATGGGCCGACCGGTCTCGAGGGTATACCGCCGCGCCGCGGGCCTCGTCGCGAAGATCCTGAAGGGGGCCAACCCGGCGGATCTTCCCGTCGAACAGCCTACGAAACTGGAGTTGGCGATCAATCTCAGGACGGCCAAGACGCTCAGGTTGACGATCCCTCAGTCGCTACTGCTGCGGGCGGATCAGGTGATTGAGTAGTGGACCGAGCGGCAGCTATTGATCGGAGGGCTTGGGTCTGGGCGCTCCCTCGTCCGCCGCCGACACATGATGGCGGCGGAGTGTATCGCCGTGCCTAGCGCCGAGAGAAATCGCACAAACTGAATCAAGCTAGATTGAGCAAGTGGACAGGACGAGAGGTTGAGATTCCCGCAAAAGATGGAGGAGAAACCATGGCTGCGGACTACGTGCTATTCATCGGATGGAATCGAGCAATTCCCGGACGTGAGAAGGCGGCCCTCGAATTGTTCAGAGAGGCAGTGGCATTCTACAGCGAGCAGAAGGCTTCAGGCCAAATCACGAGCTTCGAGCCTGTGATTCTTAGCGCACACGGTGGCGACCTCAACGGCTTCATCTTGGTCAAGGGCGAACAGGCGAAGCTGGACGCCCTTCAGCACTCCGACAAGTTCCAGGACCTGACCACGAAGGTCGTACACAATGTCCAAGGTGTCGGCCTTATCCGGGGCTGGTCGGGTGAGTCGTTGACGAGTCAGGTGCAACGATACGCGAACGTGATCTAAGGACCAACTAGTCGCGGGGCTGGTCGGCGGGCATCGCACAGTACGCCAACGGGGTGCCCGCCGACGCAACCGGCAGTCGCCCAAAGGGGAGGGGCCGCCCTCTGGAGGCTGCTCCTTCGGGCTCTCTTGTCGGTGCCGGTCAGCCCTTCATTCGACCCTTCGGAGGCGGAGGGTGTCATCTCCGCCTCGGTGCATGCCCACTTGGCCCGCGCCACTCACGGGACCCATCAGATTCTTGCCGTCCTTGTAGAGCGTCAATACCGCCGTCTTGCGCTCTGGGGTCATGAACCGGAGCACGATCTCCCCGTTGATCACCTCCACGATCCCTAGCACCGGAGCGAGCTTGGCGTTGCCATATTCCGCAGCGGTGACGAGTTGCCCGGACCGCTCTTCGACCGACTTGACGATGAGCGTTCTATCGTAGGTCCCCGTCTCCGTCCGTACTTCGCCGGCCCAACGGCCCACCAGCAGCTTCGCGGGGTCCGTCTGGGTCCAGCCTGCCGTCACGCTGACGAGCATCAAGGCCAGCCCCGCTGCAACGACCAAAGCACGATCTGCCATCCTCGAACCTCCTTTGTCGCCTGCGCTGGCATGCCTTCGCTCAACCCGCCTCCCTCAGCACCGGCACGAATGTAACGCGCCAGTCCGCGATTGGCACGAGAATGACCTCCTGCCCGTGCCACATCAGTTCAGGTAGGTAGGCGCACAGCCCACCTGCTTCAGGTGCGCGGCCTTGAGGGCCATGGCCGCCGCCCGATTCCTTCCTCGGGGGGCGGTGTCGGTGTCTGTTGCGGCCCCTGATCCTCCGCGGTCTCATCCATCAGGACCCAGGTGATAGCTCGGCCCTTTGTCGTCCGGCGCATCGTCCCGAACCAGACCTGGCCTTGGTCATCGAGCCCCACCAGGTGCCAACTGTCGCCCTGCGTGACAACCTCGATCTGCTTGAGCCCGTGCATGGTCAACCTCCCGCGCTATGCTCTCGCCCAACGCTGGCTGGACTCTCAGAATCTGCCACAAGAACCGCTCACGTCGTGTGTTCTCCTCCGGAGTCGTGGCGTCGAGTTCGCGCTGAGGTGGCTAGTTGGCCCGGCAAGTCCGCTCGCGCTCAAGCACGTGGCGCTCGTTGTGAGACGTGGGCATCGCACTAGCCGCCAGGCGGCGGAGCTACGAGGCTACGCATCGGCGCCCGAGAGACGACGTTGCTTGCGCCAAATGAGGTAGAGGTTTCGAGAGTAGATGAAGATTCCCGCCCCCTCGCCGAGGATGAAGACAGGATCGAGCCGGTGGAGGGCATAGGTGAACAACGTCAGCCCCCCACCTATGGAGAAGAACCAGAAGGCTACCGGGATTACGCTCTCTTTTCGCCTCTCCGAGGCGATCCACTGAACCACGAAGCGCATGGTAAAGAACGCCTGCCCCACAAACCCGACCAACAGCCAGAAATGCTCGGTGCTCATCGTACCTCGCCTCAAGGAAGGAGTAACGGCAACCGTACAGTCTATATGTACATGACTCAAAGTGGTGCTGCCCCCAGCGTCTCGCATCGAAACCGCCATCCGGCAGCGTGCTGACTTCCTGGGCGTGCCCGCACCAGTTTCTTCGCTGGCGCCCTGGGGAGGGCGCACCATACCCGAGATGCGCGGTGACATGCACGGGGCCCCGGTCACGCGGCAGGGTGCCCCCGGATGAGACGCTCGGTGCTCACAGGCCTGTGTGGGGCGCTGACGGGCCTCGCCTTTCTCGCCCTAGCCAGCACCGGCCCAGTGGCGACCTCCCCAAGCGAACTCCTGGCCGATCCCGACCGATTCGTCGGGCAGGTGGTGACGCTCCAGGGCACGGTCGAGAAGTTCCGCGAACGGGTCGCTCCGGACGGGGCTCCCTACTACAAGTTCCGCCTGAGCGACGAGCAAAGAGCGGTGCGTGTGTTCTCATTCGGGCGCTCGCCGTGCCGGAACGGGATGCAGGCGACGGTGGACGGCATTTTCGAGAAGGTCAACCGACTCGGTCCGCGCACCCACTATAACGAGGTCGCGGCGACGCGCGTGACGTGTCGCT
>WNFE01002820.1_pt1 | contig 21687 bp, 12 predicted proteins | sample 5400451 | NCBI WGS metagenome assembly WNFE01 (sample SAMN13153344, study PRJNA577476) | soil metagenome | isolation source: 200 cm saprolite under Douglas fir tree site 2 hole 2 | place: USA:California | collected 2015-04-18
CCTGCATCTTTTGGCTTGAAACGAGCCGTCAATGCATTCACAGGTTTCACTACGAAGAAGTAGACGATCAACGCGACAATCAGAAAGCTGATCACCGAATTGATGAAGGCTCCAATCAGAATCCCTTTGCTGAAAGGGAGGGGAATTATTAAACCTGCAAGGCCGTTATTGCTGGTAGGAATGAGGGGGTTGATGAAGTCGCTGACGAACCCATTGACAACGCTGGTAAAGGCTGCACCTATAACGATGCCAACCGCCAAGTCCACCACATTACCACGCAGGATAAACGTCTTGAAATCATTCAAGGTACCTAGCGCTCGTTTCCCTACTCCTGACGAAGTTACGTTATTCCAGGTATTCATAGTAAATCTCTCCATCTAATTTGAAATAGCAGACGCGGCCAGGAGAAATACACCCGGCTCTATCTATTCACGCTTATAGTATCATAATCGGATACTGAGCAGGTAGATAATCTTTCCCTACCCAACAAACTGATAAGTCCTCATTCCCCCTACGCGCTCAACTTCACAATCGTCACACCGTCACCACCCTCCTGGGCTGGAGCAGACGTAAATGACTTTACTAATGGGTGATGTGCCAATCGTTCCCTCACGGCAGCCCGCAGTGCACCTGTTCCCTTGCCATGCAGGATGCGCACCGAGGACATGCCCGACATCGCGGCGTCATTCAGGTAAGTATCCAACTCATCCAGCGCGGCTTCCACGCGCCAGCCGCGCATATCGAGCTGCGTCTCAACCTCCGGGCGATCCTCGTAGCGCGGCACCACCACTGCTGCCTGCGCCTTTGCCGCTTCTTTGCTCGCGAGCGATTTTCCACCGGCCTCCGCTGCTGCCTGCCGCTTGCTGACGCGTTCGATGTTATCCACGCTCACGCGGAAGCGCATCGATCCCATCTGCACTTCTGCCTCGCTGCGGTCGGCGGAAAGCCCGAGCAATTCCGCGTTCTGGCCGAAGCTGTGTACGCGCACGATATCGCCAATCTGCAGCGGTCCCTGGTTGTCGTCGGATAATACCTCACCCTGTGTCGCCACGGCCTGTTTGCGTGAGCGGCGTGGCTCCTGGAGAGGAGCAACCTTCTCTTCCAGCTCGTGTGCCTGCTGTCGCGCTTCGCCCAGGCGAGCGCGGGATATAGTGTTGCGGCCCGCGTCAACTTTGATCTTCGCCAGCACCACCTGCACCTCGTCCAGTTCCCGCCTGGCCTGGGCGCGGGCCTCGTTGAGGATCTGCACTCGTTGCTCTTCTAGCTTGTGTCGTTCCTGCTCAAGCTGCTTGCGTTGATATTCAAACTCGGCGCGTTCCATGCTCAGGTGGAACCTCTCGTCCTCCGCGCCCTTGCGTTCGGCCTGCAATTCCTCCAGCAGGTTCTCCATGCGCACACCGGCGCTGCCCAGAAACTCGCGTGCGCGCTCAATAATGCCCACATCCAGTCCCAGGCGGCTGGCGATCGCCAGGGCGTTACTGCGGCCTGGCAGACCGATACTCAGGCGGTACGTCGGCGACAGCGTCTCAACGTCGAACTCGACCGAGGCGTTGGCGACACCCGGCTGCTCGTGCGCAAAAGCCTTGAGTTCGGAGTAGTGCGTGGTAGCAACGGTCGTGACATGCCGTTCGAGCAGGTAGGTAAGGATGGCCCGTGCCAGCGCCGAACCTTCGCTGGGGTCGGTACCCGCACCCAGTTCGTCCAAAAGCACCAGCGCTCGTAACTGGCGGCTCTCCTGTTTCCCCACCAGGGATTCCGACAGCTTGCCGCGTATCTCGGGCGTTGTGCTCTTTACCTCTTCCTCGATGCTCCGCAGGATCTCTATAATACGGCTCATATGCGAAGAGAAAGTGCTCAGGCTCTGCTCGATGCTTTGCTCATCGCCAATGTCGGCAAACACCTCCTCGAAGACGGCTATCTCCGAATGCTCCTCGGCTGGAATGTGCAGTCCCGCCTGCGCCATCAATGTCAGCAGGCCCACCGTCTTGAGCGCAACCGTTTTACCACCCGTATTCGGACCCGTAATCACCACCATGAAGAATTCGCGGCCCAGGTGAAAATTGATCGGTACCACCTTGCCCGTGAGCAAAGGATGGCGCGCGTTGCGCAGGTCGATCCGTCCCTGGTCGTTCAGTTGCGGCTCCGAGCAGCGCATCAGGCGCGCATAGCGTGCCTTCGCCAGGTGTAGATCCACCTCTGCAACTAGTTCCACCGCCGCTTTAAGCGCCTCTGCCTCGTGGCCAATCTCCCCAGAAAGCGTGCGCAGGATGCGCTCGATTTCCTGCTGCTCTTCGATCTGTAACTGGCGCAGCGTATTATTCAGTTCCACCACCACCATTGGCTCAACAAAAACCGTCGCGCCGCTGGCCGACTGGTCATGTACAATGCCGCGCACCTGTCCACGGCTCTCAGACCTCACAGGGATCACGTAGCGGTCGTTGCGCATAGTCACTATCGGCTCTTGCAGTGCATGACCGAATTCGCTCACCAGCCTGCGTAGGCGATCCTGTAAGCGCTGGTTGGCCCCCCGGATATCGAAGCGCAGCTTGCGCAGCGTAGAGCTGGCTGTATCCAGCACCTCACCCTCTTCGCTGATGGTCTCCTCGATACGCCGGGCGATGTGAGGTCGTTGCGGGATATCCGCGCCCAGGCTTTGCAGCAGTGGAAACTTCTCCGGGTCAAGTTTCTCCAGCAGTCGTGCGACATGCATGGCGCTGCGGGTAGTCGCCAGCACCTCGAGCAGGTCACTTGGGAGTAACATGCCCTCGCGGGCGGCACGCGCCAGCAAAGGGCGGATATCACGCGCGCCCTGTACGCTCGCGTTATTGTACAGCTCGAGCAGCTGGTGTGCTTCTGTTGTATAGGCGAGGCGACGCCGCGCCGCGCTTATGTCCGGCGTGGGCTCTAGCTCCATCACCAGCTCTTTACTGGCAGAAAAAGCAGCTTCTTTCGCCACCCTCTCCAGAATCTTGGGGTACTCCAGCGTGAGTATACTTTTATGATGCATAAAAACTCTTCAGAAGGTGCAGGAGGACAGCGTCCTCCTGCCGGGGTCCGGGGTGTCCCCGGTCCTTTCTCTCCTTTCCGCTGCCGCCGGAGGCGGCAAGGAAAACTTGCGCAAGGCGTTAGTTACAAAAAACTACTGTAAGATATCATATTTTAACACCGATTGAAATACGTTCCCTTTGGAACTTACCTCAAATATTCACGTATACCCTGATATATGGCACAAACATAGCATAGAAATAGAGGCAGTAACCAATGATTCTTCATCTTGGCGAGCGCGTCTATTGGGGCGCGCCCGAAGTCATCTACCTGGAAGGAACAATCACACAACTGGACGAGGCCACGCAATCGGTCGTTGTCCATATTGAACGTGCAACGCCTAACTCAGCGCACCTCATCGGTACAGATACAGCGTTTTTCGCGGACGGCTTAACCTCACTGAAGGGCAATAGCCCACCGGGAGTCATCAGCCAGCGCAGTGACCAGCGCCAGCCCGCACCCCAGTTGAACGATGAAGAAAAAGTCCGCAGCGCCGCCTCCGTCGCCATCCACCAACAATACGGCTACGAGCTGCCGCCAGAACAGGAGCGTTCGCTCATCGACCAGGTGGCACAAGTAATCAATGCCGACCCGGCAATGCGCGCTCGCGTCATCGCCTCTATGAATCAGTTACTCTCCCGCGAAACCTAAAAATGACCTCCTATAGCCATTTAATCTGTGGAGCATAATAATAGTAGGGGCGGAACTCCTGCCTTGCTTATCGCCCAGCAAAATAACCTCATCAACTGAATATTTTAGTTGCATCATGCAATCTATCTGCAACCTTATCCCTGATAAACCGTCTATTCAAGAGCAATCACGAATACCAGATTATGTCACACCTTTCAACAATACCAGGTTCCCAAGCTGCACAAATTGGCGTATACTACAAAGTGTAATACTCACCAGGAAGCGTACTGCGCAATAGGAAGGTCATCATGAACTGTACACGCTGTGGCATGCCTCTAGAAACGAACGCCCGTTTTTGCCGGAACTGCGGCCAACCAGCCCCTGCCATTACTCCGGGCAGTGTTGCTTCCAGTCCTGTGAAGCCCTACCAGCCCCTGTCTCCGCAGGCGCATGTAACAGAGAGCAGCCCGACCAACCCTATGGAACCCCGGCAGGAGCCACCCGCCCAACCAACGGTGTATCCCCAGCCACAAACGCCATACTATCAACCAACTCAGCCTGTCCTGCAGCCAAACCAGCCCGCAATGCCCCTGCCAGGCACTATGCCGAGCGCTGGGCAAGCCATGCGCCCGGGAACGTTTGCCGCAGCCGGTAAAACTCCCCGTCGCCGCAGGGGACGCGTCATTGGGTGCCTGCTTACCTTGCTTGTATTGGCTTTGGTGATTGGAGCCGGCTGGGTTTTTGCGCTGCGCCCTTTCCTGGACTCGCTTGCCCAGGCCCAGATTGACCAGGTTCTGACAACCGCCGTGAACCAGATGCCGCCAGCAGCAACCCAGTTACCCCCCGGAACGGTGCATGTATCAGAGAATGCCATAAACAACCTCATCGTCCTCAATTCCGCGCCGTCTGACCCAGTACAGCAAGCCCAGATGCATATCACACCCAATCTTGTGCGCCTGGATTTCCAGGTTTTTGGCCTGCCCTGCGCGGTAACCGGCGTACCAGAGGTAGTTGGCAGTCAGCCCAATGGCCGGCTCGTCCTGAGCAATGTGACTGTCGAAGGTATTGTTGCCCTCATTATGTCCCCCGACGAAGTGACGAGCCTGGTGAATAGACATTTAGCGGATGCTCAGGCACGCTTCGCGCACCCGATCATCCAGGTCTCCCTCAAGGACCACGAGTTAGACCTGCTGGTGGGTCCGCCGCTCTCCCCGGGAGTTCCTATCGCGCCCTGATCCCTTCCCGCGTCGTCGTGAACGTATCAGCAGCATACCCGACATAAAAAGCAGTAGCACTCCGTCCGCGTCAATTGTGCCGCCCCGGTACTGCGTGTTCGGCGCTGCCCCCGTTTGATGCACCTTATCGAAGACAGAGGACACATTTGGTACGAGTCCGTCATTGTCCTCCCCGAATGGCCAGTACACAATTGCAGCGCGCCCGATGATATTAGCACGCGGCACGAAGCCCCAGTCGCGCGAGTCAGAACTGATGATGCGATTATCACCAAGCACGAAGTAATCATTAGCAGGAACAACCAGGTTATGGATCTGCTTAAACTGGTAGGGATTGCCCTGCCGCGCGGGGTCAACGTAGGTCTCTTGTAAGGTGACGCCGTCGACAATAACAGTGGTGTCGTTGATGGTAATCATATCCCCAGGAACGCCGACTATACGTTTGACGTAGTCCTGTGAAGGCTCAGGTGGAGCCATAAATATGATAACGTCGCCGCGCGCCGGGGGATGGAATAAATAGGTCCACTTATCTATCAGGATACGTTCCTGGTTGTGCAGGTTTGGCTCCATGCTCACGCCTTCGACGAAGTAATTCTGCACGGCGAAGCGGATAACTAAGAACATCAGCACCGTGAGAATAATCGTCTCAATGACCTCACGTACCAGTCTGTAGCGCTTTTCAAAATCAAGTTCCGGATTCACAATGTCACCCATCTATTTTGCTCTACACCTCTATCTGAACTGTACCAGATAGAGCCCCCGCTAGGCAAGACCCCCGAAACTTCTCAAATGAGCGTACAATTTCTACCTAAGCCAGGCGATGTCACCCATTCTAATCGAGTCACGTGGCAGGGTCTGCTCACATAGGAAATAAAGGCTAGAGAATCGGTGTTTTATTCTATGGAGGTTTAAACATCTACCCGCCTTGCCGCCTCTCGGAGTCATTACAACACTTGACAGCGATTGTATAGTAGTGTCATATCGAACGTTTGTCTCAATATGCTCGGGTGGATGGTTCAATTCAATGTCTCAAGACAAAATTGTAATACGTGGTGCTCGCGAGCACAACCTTAAAAACATAGATGTAACCATACCTCGTGACAAGCTCGTTGTAATCACCGGCCTTTCCGGTTCAGGTAAGAGTAGCCTGGCCTTTGACACCATCTTTGCCGAAGGCCAACGCCGCTATATCGAGTCCCTCTCGGCCTATGCGCGCCAGTTTCTCGATAAGATGGAGAAGCCCGATGTTGATCACATCGACGGCCTATCGCCTGCCATCTCTATTGACCAGAAGGGTACTACTCATAACCCGCGCTCAACGGTTGGCACAGTCACCGAGATCTATGACTACTTGCGCCTGCTGTATGCCCGCGTTGGCCATCCGCATTGTCCCAGGTGCGGGCGCGAGGTCAGTCGGCAAACCGTGCAGCAGATCGTCGATGCTGTACTCAATCTGCCCGAAGGATCGCGCATCATGTTACTCGCTCCGCTCATACAGGGCCGTAAGGGTGAGTATAAAAGTATCTTTGAGGAAATGCGCCGGGCCGGTTATGTGCGCGTGCGCGTCGACGGAAAAATCTTCGACCTGAGCGACGAAATTGACCTGGACAAACAGAAGAAGCATACCATAGAGGTTGTGGTTGACCGCTTGGTGATCCGCAATCGCCAGGTAACCCAACCCCGGCCAGAGTCGGATGGACAAATGTCTCCCCTGCGTTTCCCTGCGCCCATCGATAATACCCACCAGCAGCCTCCTTTAAAGCGTGTGGCCGAGCGGCCGGCCTTGTATGATGTCAATGCTGAGAAGAGGTCACAGGAAGCCGCGGAGATGCAGGCAGAGCCTCAACAGGAGAACTACGACTCCGCTTTCCGGCAGCGGCTGGCCGATTCTCTGGAAACGACGCTCAAGCTGGGTAGCGGGGTGATACTGGTTTCAATCATCGATGGTGAGGAAATCCTTTTTTCGGAGAAACTTGCCTGTGTTTACTGCGGCATCAGCCTACCAGAAATTGCGCCGCGTACCTTTAGCTTCAATAGCCCGCATGGTGCATGCCCAACCTGTACAGGCCTTGGCACGCAGCAGGAGATCGATGCAGAACTGATCGTGACCCATCCTGAGTTGAGCCTGCTTGGGGGAGCTATCGCTCCGTGGAGCAAGGTTGTCAATGGCAGCCAGTGGCACGCCGCCATCCTGGAGGCGTTGGCGAAAGAGTACGACTTCAGCCTGCATACGCCCTGGCGTGACCTGACGGATGAGCAGCGTCAGAAGGTGTTGTACGGTACGCCCGAGCAGTTGACCATTCGCTACACGCCGCAGCATGGGCGCATGCACAACTATACCACCAACTTTGAGGGCGTCATCCCCAACCTCGAGCAACGCTACAAAAACACCCAGAGCGAAGGCGTCCGCGAGGACATCGAGGGCTACATGTCGGCACGTCTCTGTCCCGACTGTCACGGCGCCAGGCTCAAGCCGGAGGTGCTGGCCGTTACCGTGGGCAGCCGTAATATCGTGCAGGTGACAAACCTTTCCATCGTGTTAGCTCAGCGCTTTTTCAAGGAACTTGAGGCGGAGCTGCCGCAAACGCCGTCCCTTCCTGTTAATGGGAATGGTCGCACAAAAAAGAAGAATGGCAACGGGACCGTTTCGAGTTCGCTCCTGGGCGATCCCCTGGCGAAAATAGATCCCCACGGGCCGCTTGTCGAGCAGACATTGACCGAGCGCGAGCGCTTCATTGCGCGACAGATACTCAAAGAGATCCGAGCACGCCTGCAGTTCCTGGTGGATGTAGGCCTGGATTATCTCACGCTGGACCGCGCTGCCGCCAGTCTCTCAGGTGGCGAAGCGCAGCGCATCCGCCTGGCCACGCAGATCGGGTCCGGCCTGATGGGCGTGCTCTACATTCTTGACGAGCCAAGTATCGGCCTGCACCAGCGCGATAACGCGCGCCTGATCAAGACGCTCACACACCTGCGCGACCTGGGGAATACGCTCCTGGTTGTTGAACATGATGAAGAGACTATGCGGGCCGCCGATTACATTATCGATATCGGCCCCGGCCCCGGCGAGCACGGCGGTAGAGTCGTGGCGGAGGGCACATACAAAGATATCGTCGCCAATACCAACTCGCTGACCGGAGATTACCTGGCGCGCAGGCGGCGCATCGACGTCCCCACGCAGCGACGCGACGGCAGTGGTCGTTCGCTGGTCATCACCGGAGCGCGCGAAAATAACCTGAAAAACCTGACCATAGACATTCCTCTAGGTAAGTTTGTGGTGGTCACGGGTGTTTCCGGTTCAGGGAAGAGCACCCTCATTACGGACATTCTTTACCGGAAACTGGCGCATGTCTTCTTCCGCGCTCATGCTAAGCCGGGTGAACATGATAGCGTCGAGGGCATGGAATACCTGGACAAGGTGATCGATATCGACCAGTCGCCTATTGGCCGCACGCCGCGCTCCAACCCCGCGACGTACACCAACGCCTTCACCGGTATCCGTGAGCTGTTTGCCCAGGTGCCGGAGGCGAGGCTGCGTGGGTATCAGCCAGGACGTTTCTCGTTCAACGTAAAGGGTGGACGCTGTGAGGCCTGTAAGGGCGAGGGCATCGTCAAGATCGAGATGAACTTCCTGCCGGATGTGTATGTGCCGTGCGAGATCTGTAAGGGGAAGCGTTACAACCGCGAAGCCCTGGAGATCCACTACAAGGGCAAAAATATCGCCGATGTGCTGGATATGACGGTCGAGGAAGCGCTGGACTTCTTCGCGAACGTCCCGAGTATCTACAACAAAATGAAGACGCTGAACGATGTGGGCCTGAGTTACATGCGCCTGGGACAGCCTGCCACAACACTTTCCGGCGGTGAGGCGCAGCGCGTCAAGCTGGCAACCGAACTATCGCGCAGGGCTACCGGCCGTACGATGTATATCCTGGATGAACCAACCACCGGCCTGCACTTCGCCGACGTGGATCGCCTGCTCTCGGTGTTGCAGCGTCTCGTCGATGCCGGTAACTCGATTGTGGTGATCGAGCACAACCTGGAAGTAATCAAATGCGCCGACTGGATCATCGATCTCGGACCCGAAGGCGGCGATGCCGGCGGGCAGTTGATCGCCCAGGGCACACCCGAGGATGTTGCAGAGAACGAGCAGTCATCTACCGGTCACTACCTCAAACGCATGTTCAAGAGAGTTGCCGTTGTCGCCTTTCGGCTCCGGGCCGCCCAGCTTGATCTGCACTCCTCGTCGTCGCTGCCGCAGGTCGATCCAGTAAACCAGACCGGCCATTGTCAGCACCACCACGCCAATGATGACAAGCTTAAAAAAGTGCGCATTAGGATCATCTTTTGGGACGCTGAGGGCCAGCAGCCCGAATAAGAATGTCAGTCCATAAAACATGTAGCAAATCTGCCTGGTGTTCAAACCTGTTGCCATCAGGCGGTAATGTAGGTGCGTTTTATCATAGTGGAGCGGTGACTGGCCACGGCGTATACGGTTGATCATGACTACAGCAACATCAAGAATGGGCACGCCAAGCACTATTAGGGCGAGCGCTATCTTCGCTCCTCCCATGATCGAGAGGACCGCCAGCCCCAGCCCAAGGAACATGGAACCGCTGTCGCCCATAAAAATTTTCGCCGGATTCCAGTTATGTGGCAGGAAACCAAGGGTGGCTCCTGTGAAGATGGCAGACAGGATGGCAATGCTGTACTGTCCTAACACAAAGCTAATGATCGTAATAAAGAGTGCTGCGATTGCCACCACCCCTGTGGCCAATCCATCCAATCCATCGATAAGATTCACTGTATTCATCATCCCCACGATCCAGAACCAGGTAAAGAGTACGGCGGGGATGGCTATCAAGCTGATCAAAGTATCATGTGTAAACAGGAAAAGCGTGGGTTGAACTTCCGTGCCGAAAGGATTATTGAACGTGAATATTAGAATGCCGTTGAACTCTGTTCCCCATGGTGCCAGAATAATGAGGACTGCCACTGTCTGAGCAATCAGCTTGGGCAGCGGCTTTAACCCTACAACATCGTCATAGGCGTGTACAATCACCATCAATGCACCCGCCGCAATCAATAACCAGTAAATAGTGAGTTCATGTGCGTGAGGATTTTGATTAGGTCCAGGGCTGTAAAATAGTCTTGAGGCGATAAAGAATGCTATAAATATGGCGACGCCGCCCAAGCGCGGTACAGCTTTGCTATGCACTCTGCGAGCCGCCGGGCGGTCAAGCCAGCCTACTTTGCGGCAAAATGCCCCAATCAAAAATGTCAGCAAATAGGCAAACACGAAGGCGCAACCACCACCGATCAACGCGGTTAATATATCGGAGTTAATGGGGAAAAAGAAAAGAAGATGATGGTAGATAATGCTTGCCTGAGTCATAGGATGAAACTCCTCTCAACTAAGGAGATCGCCAGCCTGCCACAACATTGTAGTAGGCAGTTCCAACATAATTGACCTGAATTTTAGCCTCTACTATATAAAACGCATTTTGACGAACTCTTGATACTGGTTATTTTCGAGTTCTATTACTTTTAACTAGCGCCTGCCGCGAATTTAACAATACCTCGTATCCACCAACTATAAGGTCCTATGCTGCAGGAAGTGCTATCTGTAACACACGATCCCACCCTGCATAGTCTCTCTTGAACGTGACAATTGCCTCTGGCCAGAGTTCGTTTATCAACTCGGCCAATGCTTTGCGCTGTTGGTAGCCTATCTCCAGTAGCAGTACTGCCTCACTTTTAAGCATAGCAGATTGTTTTGTCTCAATGAGCAATCGGCATACCAGGTCTAGCCCATTAGGCCCACTAAAAAGCGCCAGCTGTGGCTCATATGCCAGGATATCAAGGGCCAGTATGTTCATCTCATCAGTTCCTACATAGGGCAGGTTTGCGATAAGTATATCGACAGGTTCCGGCAGCGCGGCCAGCAGGTCACCGTGCAGCAAGTGTACGCGCTGCTCAACGTGATGGCGCTGGACGTTGCACGCCGCAACGTCCAGCGCTTCGCTAGAAATATCACTGGCGTACAGGTAAGGAAGACGCGGCTCCTCCACGACCAGAGCAATAGGGATCGCGCCCGAGCCTGTGCCGATATCGGCTGCGATTGGTATTCGGCCTGCGTTTAGTCTTTTGCGCATAACGCTCAACGCTATCTCGACTAATAGTTCCGTCTCCGGCCGGGGAATCAATACTCGTTTGTCAACGAAAAAATCAAGGCCATAAAATTCTTTATGGCAGGTCAGGTAGGCCACCGGCTCACCGCGCTCGCGCCGCTCGATCAACTGGAAAAACTGCCGCTCCTGCTCTGCAGTAAGCGCTCGCTCGGGATATGTATAGAGCGTGGCCCGGTCTACATCGAGGACATGTCCCAGCAAAACCTGCGCATCCAGCAAGGCGCTCTTTTGCCCTTCATGCGCTAGCTTGCCTACCGCGTACTCCAGCGCGTCTTTAATTGTACTCATAATAACTCTACGTTCGTTTAGTGGCTCCCTGCTATAGTGGCTGCCGGCCAGCAAAACCGGTGTCGAGGTAATGCCAGAAGTTGATGCGATCCTCGCCTAGTCGCCAGCAAAGGTAGATCTCGCGGCCATCGCGCAGGCTGAGGAAATCAATCAGTCCGCTGTCCGCATCTTTCAATTCACAGCCAAATTCTTTCAGTTCGCTGTCTAGCATTTGCAACGTTTGAATGTGCCGTGCCAGTTCTTTCTGCAACTCCATCATACGCTCATGCAGGTGATGGCCATTCCCCATCGCCTGTAGACGTAGCGCACCCAGCTCCTCCTCGCTCTGCTGCATTTTCCCCCGGCTCTCCTGGATGTTGCGAAGCACGACAGATATCTGAGGTAATAGCGCCTCAGCCTCTTCACGGGTAAAGTAATGAGCCATATGTACCTCTCCTCCCGCTTATGGAGTATGCTGCCTCTGTATGCTGAATCATAACATGTTGTGTAACACTTTGTATAGCTAAACCGTTAGCACGTTATGGGCCGCCCGGTTGAGAATCCCTACCTTTCAGGACCAATTAGTACTTTCATGCTAGATTGGTAGCTCTGTACGCGCGTATATTATATAACTCTACCAGTGTAACCTTTTCCTTGGAACAACCACCAGTATCGCGGCTCAAGTTAATCTATCTATTTGCTTTGCAGCCTCTGGAAGGAATAACATGCCGGATCGCTTTGAGGAGCAACAGGGAGTCACAGGCGCGTTGCGTGAACTGCAAGATTTAGTGGAAGCAGCGCAGCGCAAGCAGGGAGCCGTAGACGTGAAACCTACGCCCAGAAGGCAGACAGGTATCACTGCGTCCCTGGCGGCAATACGGCTCGTTCCTCTCAAGGATAAAAATGCCAGGCCAGCAGCTCCCCAGCAGCACGAGCGCTCCACTGAACCCCTCTCTCTGCCTTCAGTGCCGGGTCTGTTGCTTGAGCAGCAAACACAGCTAAATGGCCGGGAAACGACTGGAACAATGCTGCCCGTTGTGCAGAGACCGTATAAGGAAGGTTCCATGCGCCTGGAGGTCGGCAGTGCCTCAGACCCTGGTATCAGGCGCAAAAATGATCCGAACGAGGATAATATCCTGGCTATACATGGGACATGCACCGATCATTCCCGCTCTCACCCATTTGGCTTGTTTGTCGTGGCCGATGGCATGGGTGGTCACAAAAATGGGCAGGAGGCCAGTCGCCAGGCGGTCAAAGCCATCGGTGATACTGTAATACCAATAGTGCTGAATAACGCGGAGGACGAGGGCAGCTTCGCAGAACTTTTGTCCGAAGGGGCCCACCACGCGAATCTCACTTTGTATCGGCGCAATCGACGGCAGAAGGGCATCATGGGAACGACGATGACCGCAGCGCTTGTCGTCGGCAGCACGGCTCATATAGCAAATGTAGGCGATAGTCGCACCTACCTGCACCGCCAGGGCGAGCTTTCCCAGCTAACGCGCGATCATTCAGTCGTTGCCCGCCTGGTGGAAGAGAAGGTGATTACTCGCGATGACATCTACACGCATCCCAGGCGTAACGAGATATATCGCTGCCTGGGAGCGCATGCCTCGGTGCAGGTTGATTCCTTCACCCTATCCCTCCAACCCGGCGACAGTCTGCTCCTCTGCTCTGATGGCTTATGGGAGATGGTACGCGATCCTGAGATCCAGCATATCTTGAACTACGCTGCCCATCAACCATCTCTAGCGAGCGCTCTCCTCATCCAGGCAGCGCTGGATGCAGGTGGCCAGGACAATGTATGTGTGATCCTCGTGCATGTGCCAACCTCCATCTGACAGCGCTATCTCTGCAAGATACCTACCGTTTAGGCGTCGGTGTAGGCGTAGCTAGCGCGCCTGGGGTGGAGGTAGGTATCGTAACAGGTGTGGATGTCCCAAGGCTAATGCTGAGATCATCAAAGGTCTTGAATTCCACAACTGTCCCACTCGTGTTCAAGTAGCTACCTGTCACTGTATCTCCCGGCTGTACCAGCGGTAGCTTTGGCGAGAGTGCCAGGTTCGCGGTGAAGATTTTGCCTTGCCCGGCGATCTGGATGTAGTAGATCGTGTTGGTTCCTTGCAGCACCGGCGAGACACGCAGCACCTTGCCCGTTACGCTCAGGGTCGTCCCACTGGTGGAAGTGTTTCCTGGACTCCCCTGTTGCACCAGCCACTGTTGGTAATCCTGCAGCGCTTGCGTAAGGGTAGGCTCGAACTGCACATTACTGCCGTTCAGATTCCTGGCATCTACCATGCCCACATCCTGGAAGATGTCACCGCTGGCCGTTGACTGTACAAAAATGGCGACCCACGTGGGCGTGTTGTAGATCTGGTACAACTGGATACTGGCGACAGTATAACCCCGGATATTGGCGCGGGTAGATTGGATGGTATCACTCACATTGCTGCCGATGCCCAGCCCGGAGAGAGGGTAGAAGTGCCCTTGGTTCTTGTGCGTGTCGAAGAGAAAGACTCCCGTGCTGGAGTTGTCGTTCGCCGAGGAGGAGGTCATCGGTACCAGCCAGACCGGTTGATCAACGTTATTGTACAGCAGCTCCGGGTTGCTGGCCGGTGATTGCTGGCCCATGCCGGAAGGATCGAACCAGGGTGCTGCGTGGTACAGGCCCCACCATTGCAGGTACTGAGTGACGATCGCGGCTGGCATGACACGATCTACCCAGTTCGGTACCTGCTGCGGCTGATAAACCTTGATATCGCCAGTGTGTGCGTCGACGATGAGCACCTCGCTGAGCACATCGCCGGTATAGCCGCGTGTCGGCTGCATCAGCGAGATAGTCCAGTACGGGTGATAACTATCGTCGAGTTCGAGGGTGGGGTCAACCAGCCGACCATAGGTATACCCGCTCAGATAGACATGGCGCAGCAGGTCCTGGTTCAGCAGCGCACCCGGCAGATACGCAATGGAGCTTCCGGCCTGGACCTGGTCGGTGAATAACCTGGGTATGGCCTGGGGGTTTTCGGCATCCACCACCACGAACCCTGGAGTTCTAGGACTGGCCAGGTTAGCGAAGATATTGTTGTACATCAATGGCGCCACGTAATAGAGGTGATGATTGATGGACTGTAACACGTACGTGCTGGGATCGATGCCATAGGATGAACCGAGATTCTGCCCGTTTGAGCCGAGAACCTGTTGACCCTTATAAGAAGCTACGCTCTGACTCACCAGAACGATGTGACTGGGATCGGTCGGCGGTAGTGTAGGGGATGATTCCACCTTAACATTGGGAATAGCAGCAAGCACCTTTGCGTTACTATCAAACCAGGTAGTGAAGACGATGATCAGACCGCTGACGACTAAGCCAAGAACCCCTACGACCACCAGCCCAAAAATACCTGCTGCAATGGCGCCCCGCGAGGCGTTCGTCGGTATGCGGGCGGGAGTACTTTGGGTCGAGCGCGTCCGTCCCTGGCTGATCGCGGAAGCTTCTTCCAACACACCGAGCGCGGGTCGAGCGAAGGCGAACAGGTTCGCTACGCTGCTGATCACCAGTGGCGTAAAGACCCATTGCCAGCCTCCAAATGGCCCGGTCAGCGCTGGCTCCCCGAAGTAGAGAATAAGGAAGCAGAGCACGAAGTTGATCACGAAATACCAGGCAAACCAGCGAATAAACCTTCGCGCGTCGAATGCTTCTCGCCGGCCAAACCCGAGCCGCCCGATGACGAGAATCGCCATGACGATCAGTGTCCCAATCAGGGCGAGTAGAAAAATATTCATAACAGCCTCTCCTCTTGTATCTGTTGAGAGTATTACTCCCGGTACATCAATGTGTTGTCGTCGCTGAAGAATCATCCATAAAACTAGCGCGCGGGGACCCTCGTCTTCTAGGCGGGGGAGGAAGCGCGCTCCTCCTGTTCTGGGGCAGTGAGATGCCTCCTGGTAAGCATCCAGCCCTCCGCACTGCGAGTCAGACGCTGGAGCTTGCTAGGAGCCACCTCCAGGATCGTTTTCCCGGTCGCGACATCTTTGATGACAAAGCTTCCTTTCAGGCGTCTGCCACCAATGTAGCCCACCTGCCCTTTGACTGCAACCACTTCATAGAGCTTCCAGCCTTTGACCTTGCGCGGTGCCCATACCCGGTGTTCGGCTCTCTTCCCATTGAACAGCTGATAGTTGCCACGTGGTACACACCGCAGATGAAAGAGCACTGACAAGGACTTGACATCCTCGCTCAGTTCGCTGCCCATGGCGATGGCGATGGCGTCGTTAGTATGGGACTTGGGCAAGCCAAGTACCTGAATACGCTTGTACTTCGTTTCATAGCCATAGGTCACGCTCACGCGATCTGACCCGAAACGCTCGGCAAGGTGACTCACTACAGCCGTCTTGATGGAGGAGACGTGGGCAGCCACCTGGAGGGGGACTTTTGCTTGCGCCTGGACGTCCGAGAAGCCAAATTCACTGGCCGTCTGACTGCCTTTACGTTGATTACAGGCTTCACAGGCCAGGGCGAGATTGGATGCACGGTCACTGCCTCCTCTGGCTCTGGGCACGATATGGTCGATTTGCAGAGGGAAGCCGCTTGCTCGGCAGTACGCGCAACGGCGCTGCCACTTCTGCAACAGGTACTCGCGAAGCTGATAGCCTTGTATGGTCCCCTGTTGATACTGGATACCAGCGATCTCTGGATGCTGCATCTTCTGGCTGTCAAAGCTGCCGATCTCGACGTTGATCTGGCCGACGGGCACTATCCTTGCCACGAAGCAGACCGCCTTGACTGTCGCCTCCGCCTTGGCGTGCAGCGACGGCGACAGCCAACCAGGGGTGCGGCAGCGATTGGCGAACCTCGCAGCCCGGTATCTGGTTTTGCGCGAACGGCGGCTGCGGCGATACCGCCTGCGCTGGCTCAGCTTGAGGCTTACGTCAGTGCGCAGGTGCACCTCGGCCTGGTACAAGACCGCTGCGTTAGCTACAGCCGCCACTCCCACCGTCTGCGATCCCGTATCCACCCCCACCGTGACAGGCTGGGTATACGTTGTGGTGTCAAACTGTAGTTGGATGGTAAACGGCTCACGACGCACCACACGGGCGCGACCCGCTTTGAGCCAGAGGCGGGCCCGCCTCTCTGTCGTAGGCATCAGTGATGTGCGTTGCCTGGACAAAACATAGACCTTCATCAGGTAAGGCTCCTCTCTTCCGATTGGAGTACAAGTGATCCCCTCGACACAGATATGACGCGGTACTTTCTCCTGACCACTGCCGCTGACCGCACCGCTGGTTAGATCAGGAGTTGGAGGGTCCGGCGCTGGGGCAGCACGCCGGAGTCCGAACGGCAACACTTGGTCATATCGTAGCCTCTTCTTTACCAGGTGAGACGCTCACTTGCTCGGCTCGCCTGGCTCTGAGGCTCAGTCTTGTCAATCCGGCTTGTGAGAGCTAAGCTCTCACAAGTCTCCCCCTTCTAGGGGGAGGTCATTGACATACATATACGCAGCGTTAGCAATAACGACGGAATAATCCCACACCATTGTAGTGTTTTCTAGGGTAGTTGCGCAACTGTTTCCCTATAGTACAAAACAATAAAGAAACCTGCGTCCTGAACTTTCCTCAATCTGTTTTTGATAAACGTATCGTTATCAATATCGACAAAGGAGCAATAGATTTCATGCCGTTGTTTAGCAGAAAAACTGCATCCGAGATAGAGAAGCAGCCCGGTGGAAAAGATCGCCTTCCGCCCGGGCAATACCTGACCAAGAAATGGCCCGTGTTGAGTTATGAGCGCACCCCACAGGCGCTGCCGGTGGATTGGAAGCTGAAGATAACCGGCGAGGTGGAGAACCCCTTTGAACTGACATGGCAGGAGTTTCTCGCTCTACCACACACCACTATGACCTCCGATTTTCACTGTGTGACGAGTTGGAGCCGCTACGACAATGCATGGGAAGGTGTCCATATCCGCGAGATTTTGCAGCGTGCCAGACCTCTGCCTACCGCGAAGTTTGTGATGGCACGTTCCTGGACGGGCTATACAACTAACCTGCCTCTTAGCGACCTGGATGATGATGACGTCATGATCGTCATCAAACACGATGGACAGGACCTTGAACCTGACCACGGCGGCCCGGTACGCTTGCTCGTACCAAAGCTCTATGCCTACAAGAGCGCGAAGTGGCTCGACGGCCTGGAGTTTATGCAGCGTGATCGCCCCGGCTTCTGGGAGCAGCGCGGCTACCACAACCGCGCCGATCCCTGGAAAGAAGAGCGCTACTGGTAACCTCACCGGATTAAAGAAAATCTAGCTCTGCCAGGGTTAGATTTTTCCTGCTCGAACTCCTGTTGCCCAATTTTAGTACAGTCGAGGTTGCCTTAAACCCGACTGACAGGCTATACTTGCAATAAACGAAAAGAAAGCTGCGCAGGAGGAGAAATGAGCACGGAAAAACCGCATTCTGGCACCGACCAGCAGGGTCGGCAGCTTGTGCTCATGAGCCTCCAGAAACAGGCGCAGATGCGCAAATTCTACGTTGCCAGGATACCGAAGTGGCGCCACCCCCTCGTCGGCTATATACTCAGTATACCCCTCGTCGGGCTGACATTGCTGGGAGACATGTGGGAGCAGCACATGCTCCCGCATTTTTACTTCTCCGGCGGCCCCTTGCTTCTGGCAGTAATGTTGATAGCTCTAATCTGGGGGGTCGGCCCGGCCATCTTTGCTGCTCTACTGAGTGCCCTGGCACTGATATATCTGTATATTCCTCCATTTGCGAGCTTTGAACTGAGCGACTGGAACAGTTTACTGCCGGTCCTGCCATTCTTCATTTCTGGCATCATTATCGCAGTCATCACCAGCCAGCGTGAATCGGCGCGGCAGCGCGCGCTCTTCGCGGAGCAAGAAGAGCAGGAGCGAGCTAGTGAGCTTGAAGCGACCTTCGAGGCGATAGCCGACGGCGTGATCGTCTATGACCTGCTGGGTCGTGTCCTGCAAACAAATGCCGCTGCCCGCAAGCTCTTTGCACTCGAAGCCAAGCCGGAACTAAAGCCCAGATTCTCTTTGCGTTCGCTCCTCTCTTTGCGTTCGCTCTTTTTACGACGCAAGCAGGGTGGGCCAGGTGAACAGAAACCTATAATGGTCATACTTGATGAGCAGGGTCAGCCTTTTCCAGAAGGGCGCGGGCCGCTCGCGCGCATCCTGAACGGGGAAGAACTAACAGATGCAAATGCGATGGATGTAGTGATCCGCACCTTCGATGGACATGAGGTGCATTTGAATGTCACCGGGGCCTCGGTATTTAATCCTCTGGGGCACCCTGTAGGCGCCGTCTGTGTCTTCCGGGATGTCACAGAGCGGCGCGAACTGGAACAGCGCACCCATCACACGCTAAATGCCCTGCTGGAGATGGCCGAGACGCTTGTGCAGGTGCCCTATGATACTGACCTCACAAAGGAGCAGCCTGCTACTGTAGTGGGAGAGTACATGTTGACGATGGCAGCTGAAGGAGCGCGGCGCCTGGCCGAACTGGTTCGCAGCGTTCTCGGTTGTCGACACGTGGGTATTATCGCGCTGAACCCTGAGACGGACGTGCTGCATCCACTCGTTGTCGTCGGACTCACACCGGAACAGGAGCGCCAATGGTGGAATACCCAGCAACAATATACTCGCATGAGCGATAGCCCTTATCCTGACCATGTAGCTCGCCTGCGCGAAAACGAGGTGCTGGTTCTCGATATGATGCGGCCCCCCTTCAATAGTCAACCCAATCCCTACGGCGTAGGTACCATGCTCGTAGCACCGATGTTCGTGGGTGATCAACTGGTCGGCACTCTGACATTGGATTATGGCGCTACGAAACACGAATACAGCGCTGAGGAGATCGCATTGGCCAAAGCCGTTGCCAGGCTGGCTGCGCTCGTCATTGAGCGTGAACGCCTGTTGTACGAACGGGCGAAGGCGCGCGCAAGTGAACTGGCTTTGCGTGAGTCCAATCGGCTCATGGATGAGTTTCTCGGCATGGCAGGTCACGAGTTAAGAACGCCGCTCACTGCTATCAAAGGCAATATTCAGTTGGCGAAACGCCAGTTGAAAAAGAATGTTTCTCCAGATGGGTCCCCTGCTGAAGACCTGTCAAACAGGCTTAAGCTGGTAGAGGAGTTGCTTGAACGCGCTGAGCGCCAGGTCAGGCTACAAAATCGCCTGGTGGGCGACCTGCTGGATGTCTCTCGTATCCAGGCCGACAAGATCGAATTGAACCTGGAACCTTGCGACCTGGTCACCGTCGTCCGCGAAGCTGTCCAGGATCAGCGTCTACTCTCCTCTTCACGCATCATCTGCTTGAATTTACCAGTGGAGGAGCTTGTCCCGGTCCTGGCCGATGCCGATCGCCTTGGACAGGTTGTAACAAACTACCTCACGAACGCGCTCAAGTACTCGGCGGCAGATAGGCCCGTTGAGGTTTCCCTCCAGCTTGAAGAGAAGATGGCGCGCGTCTCGGTGCGCGATGAAGGGCCAGGGTTGTCGGTCGAAGAGCAGCAGCACATCTGGGAGCGCTTTCACCAGGTCGAAAGAGTCAAGGTGCAGAGTGGTTCAAGTGGAGGGTTAGGGCTCGGACTGCATATCTGTCGCACTATTGTTGAACACCATCAAGGACAGGTTGGCGTCGAGAGCACCCCTGGCGAGGGTTCTACCTTCTGGTTCACGCTGCCGCTCGTGTCAGATACTTCGGGCGAGCAATAAAAAAAGCTGGCAGGACTTGCCCTGCCAGCGTCATGAACGCGTTAAGAAGTGCCAGGTAATCCACTACTTCTCCAGCGTGCTCTTGCTATTGCGTTCACCGTCATAGGAGAGCACGATGCGCTTCCCCTCGTACATCGTCTCCAGGTGAACGGGACGCCCCCACAGCGTGTAGACGTGCTGGAGCGTCTTCTCAGCATAGACCAGGTCAAGCTCCTGCCCCTCGAAGAGGTGCTTGATGTAGAGCTCGCGGTTGCCGCGATAGTCGCCATTGTCAATGACCAGGTAAGGATAACCAAAGTTGGTCATGCTGGCGACAATCGAATCGCGCACCTTTTCCCAGTCTTTCTCGACGATAACCCACTCATCGCCTTCTTTCTTGTAGAGGTAGAGATCGAGATCCTTGATAAGGTCTTTAGTCAGGTAGTTACGCAGGAAAGAAACGTCATTGTCTAACTCACGTACTTCGAAAATCTTCTGCCGGCCCATGCCTGGCTTGCGTCCCAAACGCTCCCGCTCCTCCTGAGGAGGATTGTCCCAGCGCTCTTCGATATTTTCGAATATCTTGAAGCCCAGGTAGTACGGGTTGAGCGAGGTTCGTGATGGCGAGAGGACGCTCGAGTGCAACAGGGCAAACTCGATAGTTTGGGCGTCGGAGATGACGCTTGTTTCTCCTAGCCTGCGCATAATGCGCGAATGCCAGATACTGTTATGGTGGAGCATGCCATTGGCAACGTAACGATGCGAGCGGTCGACCGTGATATCATACACGTCTGCCACGCCATGTTCGATGCTGATGACCTGGTCAGTTGGATCTTCTTGGTGGAACCAGCGATGGCTCGCGAGGTACTGTGCCAGGTTTTCTCGCTTACGCGCCAGGCCGAAACCGATCTCCTGTGCGAAGACACTTGCCGACCGGCCGCTAATCCACACGTTGGGTCCACGGCGTCGCGTAAGAATACCATAGTTAAGCAGCAAAATCTGGAGCGTTTGAGCGATGTCATCGCTGAAGGTGGATAAAATCACCCCTTGTTTCGTAGACGCGCAGCCGTCACAATCGAAGTACGCGCGTAAGAAGGCGCTCACAACGGGCTTAGGTGAGCGTAGGATAACATCAGGTATACGTTTGTGATGGGCCTTCGCCTTCAAGTCAATGCCGAGCGATTGTATGAGGTCGAGCACGTTGGCCGAATAGAAGACAACCCGCCAGCGGCCGCCTTTGCCATTTAAAGTTCTATCGTCCCAGAACGGCGTTGCTTCAATAGAGAACAACTCTGTGACAAGCGCGGCATAGCGGTCGGCCAACTCGCGATCGCCCGTTGTGTATCCGATGGCATTCTTTGAGACATGGATATTGCCATCGCCAATCAGATAGCCGAGAAACTCCGCAAATGACTCGGTGACATGGGTGGGTGCGACAAGTGGCAGGCGAGTACTATAGACCGCTTTGCCCTTGTTGCCAAACCGGTAGCCGGTGCTCTGAATAGCCTGGGAGATGCGATCTGCCGCATAGTGTGTTTTGCCTCCCATTGAGCGATATACAGTATGCACGCCTACACCTGCTACATCTGCTACAGTAGCTGTAACT